>Ga0075017_100001665_pt1 | contig 13706 bp, 8 predicted proteins | sample AleBraG_ABR_2012_FD_71475 | JGI IMG/M metagenome (GOLD analysis project Ga0075017, IMG submission 71475) | Freshwater sediment microbial communities in response to fracking from Pennsylvania, USA - Alex Branch Run_MetaG_ABR_2012 | ecosystem: Environmental > Aquatic > Freshwater > Creek >... | reverse complement strand
AAATGGGACTGCGTCGGAGCGGGCTAGCAGGGATTCGTGGGGCTCGTTGTGGTTGAGGACTACGTAGACGGTGTCGAGGTCGGAGGGATTTGCCCCGTGGCGGGCGAGGATGCGGGCGGCGAAAGGGCTTTGCAGAGAGGCGAAGCGGAAGAGGGCGCTGGGGTCGCGGCGGAGGATGAATTGCACGAGGCGGTGGCAGAGTCTGCAGACGCCGTCGTAGAGGAGGATGGGGTGGGGCATGGATCAGAATGACTCTAGCAGTTCGGAAGTCAGAATCCCCGCCCTGTCGCAAAGAACGCGACGAGAACGGGGCACCCCGCGTTCTTAGAGGTTTGAGCCTAGGCGCAAGAGCGCGGTCCGCAGGCGAGGATGAGTCTGTGTGAGGCGGAGGTAGCGCATTTCGTTGGGGGAGGACTGAGATTGGATGATTTTTATCAAGTCACGCTTTTCTTGCAAGGACCAGGTTGCGAGATCAGGGACCAGGGCGAGGATCAGGGACCAGTTTTCGAGCGAGCGTTTCGCGGCGGCGGTCCAGCGCGATGGGTTCAGATCGAGCGCGCGGGTGATTTGTTTGACGGAGGCTTCGCGGATTTCGGCGGAGTCGCCGTTGAAATCGCGGGCCATGCGGCGGTTCACGCGGAGGGCGAGGTTGCGGGTCGAGAAGGTGTCCCAGGGGCCGGGAGCGCCACGGGGGCTGAAGCCCGGGTCATCGAGTGAGCGCCTTACGCGGCCCTTAAAGGGCCGCTCTTCCACGGTTCGCTCCGGAGTGGTTGTCCATTCGTAGAACACGTGGGCTTCGGCGAGGCGCTTTAGCGTTTTCCTCGGAGTGCGGTATTCCGGGTTCGCGGCAATCTTCTGCTCTTCCCTTCTGGCTAGTTGTTCGAGATCGGGGCGGCCGCAGCGGAATCCTAGTTTTCTATAGAACCAAAAGGCGCCGGAGTCGAGGGCTTCGTCGTTGTTCTGGCCGATCTGGTAGGGGTAGACGGAGATCGTGGTCGCGCCGGTGAAGGCGTGGAGACAACGCAGGGCCTGCGCGTAGATCCAGGCGGTTTCTCCCTGGCGGTAGGTGTAGAAGGTGTTGAAGCCGACCTCGATCCATTCGCAGAGGCCGATGGCTTCGACGTAGTTAATGGGGACACCGTTCTTGAGGGTGAATCCGGCAACGTAGGAGCGGAGCGGGAGACGGCGGGCGGGCGGGAGATTCCAGAGATAGATGACGACGCCGCGATCCAGCGTGGCGCGAACCACCGAGCTGGGATCGCCCAGCGTGGTGCCGTAGAGTTCGCGATAGCGGACGAGCATCACTTCACGAATTGCGTGCATGATGGACTCGCCCTCGCCAGTTGAGAGTTTGGTGAGGCGCGGGGCGGGCTGGGAGAGCTCGCGAGCGAGCGAGACTTGGCTGCGAGTGATCAGCGGCTCGGTGTGGAAGTAGAACTGGCGCGGGCGGGTCCAGTTGCGGGTGCGGGAGAGTTTCAGGTTCTTGAGATGCCAGCGAAGTGGGAGACGCAGCGAGTCGTAGAGCTCGGCTCGCTCACGATTTGTAACGGGTAATTCTTCGAAGCGGCGGATCAGCCACTGCAAGTCGCGCTCGCGGCCGCGGGCGGTGTCGAGCCAACGGTGCCAGGGGATGTTGGCCTCGACGTCGGAGTCTTCTTCGAGCAGGGGGATGAAGCGGGGCCAGATGGATCCAACGGCGCGCTCGGAGTGAGCTTCGTCCCAATAGTCGTCCCAGGCAATTTCGACGTTTTGCGGAATGCGGCGGGCCAGCCAGCGGGCGGCTTCGAAGCTGAGCGTGTCTTGCATGGTGGTGCCTGAGATGCCGGAAGTGTCGAAGTCGTCGAAGGCTCCCATGTCGGCACCAGCTTCACGGAGTTTTTCGATGCGCTGGTGGAACGTGTTCAGGAGTTTCTCGATCTGCGGGATGAGTGCCGCGGATTGTGGGAACGCGCGGAGGAAGAGGAGCGTCTCGTGGAAGCGGAGGAGGGATTTCGCATCGGCGAAGTTCTGGCGCGATAGTTGATGAAGGAGGGTTCTTGTTTCGGCGGCTGCGCCGCGAGTGAATCGGTTCTTGGCGGCTTCGAGGCTGTTGAGCAGCGCTTCGAGGGGTGGGTGCATTTGTGTCCGGCTGGCTAGTGTAGCGCAGTTGGCGGACAAAAGAACTTAACCACAGAGAGCACAGAGGGCCACAGAGGGAATATCAGTTCAGATGCGCCAACCACCACGTAATAGCCGGATAGAGCCGGTAGTAATAGCACCAAAGTGCTATTTGCTTGGGACTCTTTTTGAGACTAAACTCTATAGCATATTGACTCGGGATGAGCGGTTCCGAGAAAGTCATCAAGTTCCCCCTCAACAGTAAACGAATCAGAAAAGCTTCAGCGGTCCTAATCTAGACGCGCAAGGTCCGTGTTTTTCGCGCAGAAATGTGCGCAAGAAATGCGAGAACTTTGTGCCGACCCCGGGTGAAACACACGCATGGCACATCCCATTTCTCTTTCGGAAGCTTCCCAGCAGATTCGAGTATTGGCGGCCGACAGCAACCGCATGAACAATCAACTGCTGGCCGACGCGCTGACCCGCGACAACCGGTTCCGGGTGATGGAAGGCGAGCCCACGGCCGACGCCATTGTGGCGGCGGCGCAAAAGGAAATGCTGGACATCGTGATTCTCAGCCCGGCATTGGAGGAAGATTCCACGAAGGGCTTCCGGGTGGCGCAACAGCTGCACGCGGCGCGTCCGGAAATTCGCATCATCATTCTGCTGGATAGCTGCGAACGCAACGCGGTGACCGAGGCGTTCCGTTCCGGGGCGCGTGGAATTTTTTGCCGAAGCGAGTCGTTGAAGTCGCTGGGCAAGTGCATTTCGTGCGTACACGAAGGTCAGATTTGGGCCAGCAGCCGCGAGCTGCGTTACCTGCTGGAAGCGTTTTCCGAGACGATGCCCATGCGCCTGGTGGATGCGGCGGGCACGTCGATTCTTTCCCGCCGGGAACAGGATGTGGTGCGCTGCGTGTCGGAAGGACTTTCCAACCGGGAGATCGCCGGCCGGCTGCACCTGACCGAGCATACGGTGAAAAACTATCTGTTCCGCATCTTCGACAAGCTGGGGGTTTCGAGCCGCGTGGAAGTTGTGCTCTATGCGTTCAGCGTGGGGCGCTCGACACCGCTGGGGACTGCCAATGGCGCGCCCTCCGCTCCGACTCCGAACCGCGCGTTAAGGATGAAAGCGGCCGCCAAGCCGGTCACCTCGGAAGGGCTGCCGCAAAGTCGTCGTGAGGCCAAGGTTGCGGGTCTTCCGGGAGAGAAGGATGCGCGCCGGGTCGTGCCGGTATAAGGCTTTCCGCGTGGTTCCGAGGGATCGGCGCGACGCTGCATTCCAACCTTCGATTGCGCTTTTCCAAGTTGCACCTGCCCGAGATTGCACCTGCCTGAGCTTGCACCCGCCCGATTAAAGAACTAACCGAACGGACTAGAGCTTCAAGTCCGTTTTCCGGGCAAACCCGGTCCGGTCTCCCAGTGCGGACGCGCCCGATTCCACGGGCGGTTTGGCCGATTTCCTAAAACGACAGACCCAGGACTTTCGCTCGCCGCATGCACTTCTGTGACCTTCCGAAAGGCTCCGGCATGTTGTCTCCTATGGCTGGGGCGGTAAGGCTCAAAACCCCGTACCACCCCGCAAACTGATTCAACGAGGTACCTATGCTTCCCCAGCCCTCCCCCACTGGGCAGTCGCGTATTTGCACTGCCCGTGCTGTCATCTTTCTGGTTGTTATTTCTTCAGTGAGTTCGTTTTGCGCGGCGGGTACGTTACAGCTTGAATCGGACGCGCCCAACGGAACCGTCGGCATCGCCTACACCACCAACCTCACCATAACTGGAGGCACCGCTCCATTTACATACGCAGCCACCGGCTTGCCTGTAGGGTTGAAGATTAATTCCTCCACAGGCGCCATTAGCGGAACACCGACCACGAACGGTTTGTCGTCGGTGAGCGCCACGGTAAGCGATAAGGACGGCAATCATGCGTACAACACATTCGGGTTGCTGATCTCGAAATCGGGCGCGGTGAGTGTGATGGTCACTCCAGACACGGGTGCGCTGGTTTCCGGCAAGACTCTGCAATTCGCGGCGACTGTCTATAACTCCTCGAACCAGAAAGTGACCTGGAGTTGCACCAACGGCAGCATCACTAACAACGGCCTGTATACCGCGCCTACGGTCAACAGCGGGGTGTGGAGTTACCGCGTGACCGCGACGAGCCAGGCGGACACGTCGAAGACGGCGGGCACGATCGTACTGGTGTCGCCGAATATTATTCCGCTCCAGATCACCACTACTTCCCTGCCGGAATTCATGGCCGGGAATTCGTATTCGCAGCTGGTGAACGTGACCGGAGGCAAGTCGCCCTATCACTGGAAACTGACCAGCGGCGCACTGCCGGTGGGCTTCAAGCTGACTGGCGGCACCGGCGGGATCGCGGGGCTGAGTTCGCAGACCGGGACGTTTCCTTTTACGATCCAGGTGACCGACTCGTCGTGGCCCACGAATCTGACCGCATCACAGCCGTACAATCTGCTGGGGTCGAGCGGCTTGGAAATCACGACCACGACGATTCCCGACATCACCGCAGGCAGTAGCTACGACACTTCGGTTGCGGTGCTGGGCGGCCTTACGCCGTACAAATGGAGTCTCAGCACGGGCAGCCTGCCCTCCGGGATCTCGCTCAACAGCGGCACGGGCGCCATCTCTGGAACCACCCAGCAGACTGGGAAATATTCTGTCACGGTAAAGGTGACCGACTCGTCGTCGCCGCCCCAGAACGTCACACAGGCGTATTCGGTGCAGTCGAATCAAGGGCAAAGCACGGTGGCTGACTTCTACGTGGCGACCGACGGCAAGGATACTTGGAGCGGCACGTTGGCCGCGCCGAATTCCAACAACACCGACGGTCCTTTTGCGACCATGGGGCGAGCGCAGACGGCCGTGCAGGGCATCCTGCAAAATCTGAAGGGCCGCACCAAGCCCATCCAGGTGCTGGTGCGGGCGGGAATGTATTATCTCGCTCAGCCTCTGAATTTCACTGCCGCCGACTCGGGCACTGCCACGGTGGGAGTGAACTGGGCGAGCTATCCCAACGAGACTCCAGTGATCAGCGGCGGTATGCCGATCACCAAGTGGACGCATGGCAGCGGCAATCAATGGACCGCGACTCTTCCCACCAGCACGCAGTATTTTGAGCAACTCTATTACAACGGGCAGCGCAGACTGCGGCCCCGGCTGGGCGGTTCCCTGGGAACCTATTACCGGATCGCGGCGACGGTTTATTTGTCGAACGGATCCGACCCGAATTGCAGCGTGAGCATCTCGGGCAAGGGCTACGAATGCTTTGACCGTTTCTACTACACGGCATCCGACCCCATCAGCGCAAATTGGCAGAACCTGAATTCGCCGTACCCGCAGGGCGACATCGAAGTCTACGACTTTGAGAAGTGGAGCGTGCCCGAGTTGCGGGTAAAATCCATCGACACCAGGAACCACATCATCTACTTTACGGGTCCGACACTGCAGATGGACTTCTTCCACGGGTTCATCGCGGGGCACCGCTACCTGGTGGAAAATGTGAAGGACGAACTGACGCAGCCGGGTCAGTGGTTCCTGGACCGCTCGAAATCGCCGTGGACCCTCACCTACCTGTCGAATTCGAACGAGAACCCGCCGACCGATAGCATCATCGTTCCGCAAGCAACACAACTGCTGGTGGCCCAGAACCTGCAATACGTAACCTTCCAGGGGATCACTTTTGAACACGACAACTGGACGGTTCCGGCGGCAGGATATCCGACCAGCACCAGCGATCAACTGATCCCCGGAGCACTAGGCTGTTACAGCTGCTCGAATGTCACGCTGAACGGGGTGGTCGTGACCCAGACCCAGGGGGGCGGCGTGGAGTTCTTTACCTCGAACACGTCGTCCACTACGTCGCACAATACGGTGGAGAATTCCGCATTGTACGATCTGGGCGCGTATGGCATTCGCTACGGCCTGCTGGCGGTGTACACGGACACCGACGCGAACGTGGCGCAATATGGCACGTTTGAGAACAATCTAATCGCCGGAATTGGGCGCGTAGCCCCCGGAGCATTCGCCATCACCCAGGGCGATGGACACGACAACCTCTACACCCACAACGAAATCTATGACGGATATCACGGCGGGATCCACGTCTGCTCGCTGAATTGTCCGCCCGGTTCTCAGAACTCGCACGGATCCTATAACAACATTGCGTCCTTCAACCACATTTACAACCTGGGGGAAGGAATCACCGATGACTTTGGCGCGATCTACTTCAACGTGGATCAGTCGGCCACGGGCAACCAGATCCTGAACAACCGTGTGCACGACATCAACGACGCCTCCACTCTGGACAGCGACGGATATGCCGGCCAAGGGATTTATCTGGACAACAACACCTCAAACACTCTGGTGCAGAACAACCTGGTGTACCGCGCCTCGTCATCGGCGGTGGCGCAAACCTGCGGCCCGACGACAGCGGGGATCCCGAATACCATCGTGAACAATATCCTGGCCTTCAGCCGGGCGGGGACGAAGCAGGAAGGCTGCGCTCCGGCCACGCGGAGCGTACTGCAATTCAACTTCACCAACAACCTGGTGTACTACGATCGCGGCCGGGTGCAGGTTGGGTTTGCGTTGTGCAGCGGCAGCAACTGCCCGCAGGTGCAGATGTATAGCAACAACATGTACTGCTACGTTCCGGGCACGTCCTGTGCGCCGTCGACAGATGCTTTCTACACCACGGATTCAACGGGCAAGGCGGGCACGGGGCAGTGGTTCAACACTCTGTCCTCGTGGCAGAACGGAGTTGCGGAAGACAAGCAAAGCGTAGTGCAGGATCCCGGCTTCGCGTCGCCGTCTTATCCCGACGACAACTACACGCTGAAAGAGTCTCCCGGCGTGGGATTCGTGGTATTTGACCCCAACGAGGCGGGACGGTCGAACCCGGTGATTCCGTCGCCGACCGTATTGCCAACCTTCCCCACCGCACTGTTCGATCCGGCAACGGATTTCTAGGACGCGGTAGGGATCTCAAGTTGTTGTCCGCACAGACGGCGCCGATTCCTCCTGGGGGGGATCGGCGCCGTTCTGTATAGGAACAAGACTACTTCGCGGGGATGTTGCCGCTCTCGAGCAGCACAGGCTTGGAACCGATGGCGACGGTCCCGGTAACGCTGGAACCTTCACCATTCAGATCGCGCAGCCTGGTGAAGCCTTTGTCAGGCTTGTAGGAAGACGTCGCGCGAGTGTCATAGGAACGGGAAGCGTTCCACACGATTCGCGCGGTGTAGCCGCCGGGACGCGTCAGATCGCAGGTCCACACATCGTGGTCGCCGGAGCACGGCCTGGTGAATGTTGCGCCCACGACCCAGTTGTAGACTTGCCCGTAGGCGACGCCCGCCTTGTAAGTTCCGCTGGAGGCATCCCACAACCCGCCCCAGGCCTGCGGGCTTGATCCCATGTCCCACATATACCAGTAGACGCGCTGCACGCCTGCGGAGGCTTGCAGAATGAGCCAGCGCGCAACGTAGGCGGCCTGCGCGTCGGAGTCGGGCATCTCGCCATTCGTGCCCCAGCCGCCTTCGGTGGCCCAGAGCGGGTTTCCGGGCATGCCGCCCTGCTCCATAATCGAGCGCAGCGTGGCGATCTTGCCCAGCAGCGTGTCGGGGCACTCCGGAGAACGGCCCCCATGCGGGCATCCGCTGCCTTCGAACGTTTCAGGAAACGGGGCAGGATTGAGGCCGTGGGTGCGCGCAGCGTAAGGATGGAACGCGCCCGCGTCGGGATAATTTCCATACTGCTTATAGGCGCTCAGGAAGTTCTTGAACCATTCATCGTAGGAGCGGCTGTCGCCGTTGGCCTTGGTGTCGCCTGACGTGGCGGCGGAAATGTCCGGTGTCAGCGTCACGCAATCTTTGCATTGCTCTTTGACGACCTGCACCATGTCGGAACACATGCGGGCGCTCTCGGCGTAAGTGCCGACCCAGAAGCCGTCGAGATTAGGCTCATTCCAGCAGGAGTAGGCGACGATCTGGCAGCTCTTATTGGGAGCCTTGCCGGTGCAGACGTGGTCCATCAGGCTGGTGACGAATTCCTTGAAAAAACAATCGGTGGTCGTGGCGCCTTTTAGCGGTCCTTCGCAGGCGGCGGAGGCCGCCAGGTCGCGCGGTGGAGAGCAGTCCGGTTCGCCGCGATTGGGACCGCAATTGGAGCGGGGATCGCGGGCGGCCCACTCGGGCGTGCGGCTGAAGGTGTACATCACGTCGACATGGTGGTCGCGGGCGGCGTCGAGCCAGACGTCGAGATTGTGCCAGTTATAGCGGCCGCGGCCCTGGCCTTCGAGATGAAACCAGGTTGTGAGATTGCCCAACATGCGCAGGCTGCCGAACGGAACCGACGGCCACGGCGTTGTCGGGCGGTTGATGTGCATGCCGAAGAACGTGGGCGGGATGGGCGCGGGAGCGTCGGTAGTGACGGCCGGGCCTGCGGGTTTCGTGCCCGCGTTTAGCGATAGCAAGGGAATCGTGAGAGCGAGAATCAAGAGAGCGGTTGAGCGGCTTGGCATAGGAGTTCTCTTCCCTATCTTAATCGCACAGGAGAAGAACGATTCCCACGAAAACAAAAAAGGCGCGTCAGCCGTGGCTGACGCGCCTTTGAGATGAAACTCGATTCTTTCTACGCAGTAACTTTGGACGTTGGGGCCGTGGATGCCTCTTCCCGCGCGGGGGCGCGAGCGGGCACCACCGGGGCCTTGGTCAGCAGGAAGTTATCCATGAGCAGCGCGTCGACGCCGGAGCAAGCGTAGCTGCGAATGGCGTCGAGCGGGCTGACGACCAGCGGCTCGCCAAAAAGGTTGAACGACGTGTTCAGCAGCATGGGGCCGGGAGCTTGCAATCCGAAGCGCTTGAGCAAATCCCAGAGCGCGAGATTCGCTTCTTTCTTCACGGTGTGCAGGCGCACCAGGCCTCCGGGAAGAACGAAACCTTCGAGAAGCGCTTCGGCGCCGGGGCGAACGCGGGCCAGCGAATTCATGGACTCGCAGAGACGGGAGCATTCGAAGTAGCGCGGCGCGTCCTCCGCCGGCATGGAAATCGCGAAAGGACGGAACCATTCGCGATGCTTGATGAAGTCGTTGAGGTTTTCCTTGACGTAAGGCGCCCACGGCGAGGCCAGAACGCTGCGGTTCCCGAGAGCGCGCGGCCCGAACTCGGCGGCGCCCTGAAACCATCCGATGATCTTTCCCGCCAGCAGAAGCTGCACTGCCTGATCGGCCTGACGCTCGCGCATCACCTGGAAGGAAGAACGGGCCTTGCAGTTGTCGAGCACGTCCTTGATTTGGTGGCGCGAATACGCAGGGCCCCAATAGGGGCTGAAGGCGGGCGTGGTGCGTGAAGTCTTCTGCATGCGGTGATGCAGATACAGTGCCGCGCCGATCGCAGTCCCGGAGTTGCCGGGCGCCGGCGGCACGAAGACGTGATCGAAGCCCAGACTCTGTTCCAGCGACGCGACCAGCAGAGTGTTGTTAAACAAGCCGCCGCCAAGGCAAACGTTTTCGACTTTGTGCTCACGCCGGAGGGTGTCGACGATTGCGGTTACTTTCTCTGCGCAGACGGTTTGCACCGTGGCGGCAAGGGCGCGGCGTTGTTCCTCGGTCCACTCGGCGGCGGTTTTGGGCAAGCCCAGTTTGCTCCAGAACTTGGAGGACAGCACGAACCTTCCGCCGACGCCGTGATCGAGATAACTGGGATCGAGAGTTACCGAGCCGCGACCCGATTTGCGCAGCATGTCGTCGAAGACTTCGCGGTACTGCGGTTCACCGCCCAGGCCTAACCACTGGGTTTTGTGCTCATCGGCGTGCGGGGTAAATCCAAGAATCTCGGTGATCTGCGAGTAGAGCCACGCGAGGGAGTGGGGATAGCGGATGTCGCGCACCTTGCGGAGCTGAGAACCGTCGCCGATGGCCACCATACCGGATCGGCCATCGCCGTCTTCGTCCATGGTGAGGACGAGAGCGCGCTCGAAAGGAGAGAGGAAGAAAGCGCTGGCGGCGTGGCTGAGATGATGCTCGACGTGAACCAATTTCGCGGGAGCCGAACCGGACTGGTGGCGGAGCACCCGGAAATGCCCCAGTTCGCGCGCTACACGGCCGATTTCGCCGACCTGCGCATAGCCGGCCGCGACCGGATCGAGCGCTGAGATTCTGGCGCCCGCTGCGGAACGGCGCATCCATCCACGCACCGGAGTGGTGGCGACCGCAACGTGATCGATTTTTTCCCAGCCCCCCGCCGCTTTCAGACAAAAATGAATTGCGGCCATGGGCAGACCGCGGCTGTCTTTCTGGCGCGAGAGTTTACTTTCCTCGACCGCCGCGCGAATTACGCCATCCTCAAGGAAGGCTGCGGAGCGGCTGTGGGCAAGGGATGAAAGTCCGAGAATACGCATAGTCGGCTCGTGTAAGGTTCGTGTTCTTGAAAATGATGTTCGCGCAGCAGTCGGCTCCGTGTCTGAGCAGATGCTGCCTACAGGTGAAGATCAGTTAGGACCGCAGGCTAGTCGCCGTCTCCGACGGCCACCGGATTGGCATTCAGACGATGGAGGAGCGGGCTGCTCTGCGACAGGAATTCGAGGTGGCCGCAGTTGGGGCACTCGAGCACGACGTTGCCGCCCTGCGTGCCGTAGGGGAGGAAGGTGAGCTTGGTGAAAACGTAGCTGTCAATCTCGTGCTTGCAGCGCAGGCACTGCACGCCGTTGGGAACGCGCGCCACGGGCTTCTTCTCCATCTGCGAGGGAGTAGTCCGGCTGGGTTTTAGCGTTGTTTTTTCCATGCTCGATTTTTCCATGCCTATGCGAATTGTCCTTCCAAAGACTCTACCGCAGGGTAGCCCAGCCTGACCAGCAGGTTTCCGGCATACTGTTGCACAAGTTGAGACTGCTGCTCGGTGAAGGTGGAGCGCCAGCCTCCGGCGGAACCGCTGCGTATGAATCGGCCTTTGGCGGAGGCGCGCTGCGGGTTGGCGGCTTCTTTCTCCTTCATGCGAGCCAGGGAATTGTTGGCGATGGCGGCGGGGATTCGCTCGCGTACTTCAGGCATGCCCAGGAAATCGACGATGCGGCCTAATTGCTCTTCCGAGTGCTGTTTGAGTTGCTCGAAGTTCACGGGCAGGATTTCGGCGCGGCCGGAGTCGGCGGCATCCATCCAGGAAATCGCGTGATCGGACCAGGAACCGAACGGGTTCACTCCGCGGCGCAGGAACCGCTCGAGGTAGGAATCGAAATCGTCTTTGGCCAGGCCGAGGGCCTTCTGATAGGCGAACTCGGAGATGCAGACGTCGCGCGGATCGCGCATCAGGTAGATGGCCTTTTTGTATTCGGGCCGGAAAACCTCGTGGGTCTTGATGAGGCGGCCGCCGGCGGGCAGTACGGTTGCGCCGTTCGCATGCTTGCCTACGTCGGGCAGCATCTCGTTCGTGTTCGAGAAACTGGAAGCCTGACCGGCCAGGATCTCCAGCAGCATGAAGCGCAGCCAGGTGCTGCCGGAGCGCGGATAGGAACCGACGAAAACGTCAGCCGGAGTGAAGCCGCGATGCCGCGCCCAAACCAGCGGGATCCGGACTGGGGTTTTGGAGAGCTCGTGACGAAACTTGCGGAGTGTTGGCATGGTTGTTGGTGACCTAACGATCAGTTGCGCGTTGATACTTCGGGAAGTGCGGCCGGCTCCGGAGCCGGCTGTTCGGCGTTCTGGGCTTTGGCGCCGCGATAGCTACGCAGCGAACTGATCGGAGCGTGGCAATAAATCCAGGCGGTGAAACGATCGAACCCACGTAACGCGCGAAAATAGACTTCATCGCGTGCCCGTTCGAGAACGCCAGCCGGGGTCACTTCGTCCGCCGCTTGCGGATAACGCGGCCAAGTGCCGCCAGATTCCTGCTTCCAGTAAGCGACGTAACGCGCGATTTTTCCCTGCAGCTCAGGAGTGAGCACTTCTTCGCGGGGCTCGTCCCGGCCGATCTTTGCGCTTTTGACGCCGGCGTGTTGCGGCGCTTCATAGATGGCTGAGCGGTCGGCGTCGTCCAGCGAAGTCATGCGCGCGTCGAAGGGGATGCTGAGGAACGAGCAGATTCCCTGCATCACGGATTCGGGCGCGGCGATCATTTCCTCATATTGAATCTGGTGGATCGGGATCCCCTGGCGAACCAGGGCATCGCACTCGCGCTTCATGCGGCGATAGCCGATCAGAGCGCGATGGCTGATTCCCCGCTTCGCAAAAAATGCGGATCCCCGCGCGGCGCGCACGATGCTGCGGCAGGTGTCGGCGAGATCGCGCCAGATTACGATGAAGCGTCCGTTGGGGAACTGCTCCGCCAGCGGTTGCAGCGAGTCGAAATAGTTTGGCGACTTGTCGCCGTAGAGCCCGGCGTCGGAGGATTGCTTCGCCGCCTGTTGTTTCGCGGCGTATTGCTTCCCGGCATACTGTTTCCAGACCAGAGTCGCGGCAGCAGGATAATTCGGAATCTCTGCCGGAATTTCAGCGGTGTCGATGTGGTGCCGGGTCAACGCTGAGTTCCAGAACTCCCAGCGCTCCAGCCAGTCCGGCTTGTTCACGCCGTTGCGGAACAGCGAGCGAAGGAGAAAAAGATCGCTCTCATACGTGAGAGCGATCTGGGGGTGCTGGTTCAGCAAAGTGTAGAGCAGGGACGTGCCGGACCGCCAGATACCGATGACGAAAACGGGTCCCGCACTTGCTTCGTTTGTCATTTGCCTTCTGTCTTTTACGAATAGCTTTCAGTTTACATTGTCAAGGGGCGCTCGCACGGCCGTGGCGGTTGCACTTACTGGAAAACTCGAGGCAGCAAGTGCTCCATCATAACGGCCCAGGCGAACTTGGAACCGTTGACGATGTAGCGCTGCCAGAGACGCTTGGGCTCGGCACAGAGGCGGTAGAGCCACTCGAGCCCGTTTTCGCGCATCCACGCGGGAGCCTGCTTCAGGCGTCCGGTGTTCAGGTCAAAAGCGGCGCCGACGCCCAGCATCACCGGCACTTGCAGCTTGTCGCGGTGCGCGTACATCCAGCGCTCCTGTTTCGGAGTGCTCAGGCCGACCCAGAGAACGTCGGGGCGGGCTTCAGCGACCAGGCGCGCGACTTCGTTTTCTTCTTCCAGAGTCAGCGGACGAAACGGTGGGCAGTACGTACCGGCGATCTGAATTCCATATCGTTCCTGCTCGGCCTTGGCCAATGAGTCGGCGACGCCGGGCGCGCCTCCGTAGAAAAAGTGGCGATACCGACGCCCTGTCTGCTTGCAGAACGTTTCCATCAACTCGGGACCGTACACGCGCCGCTGCATTTGCGGGTGGCCCTGCAGACGGCCGAGCCAGACGAGCGGCATGCCGTCGGCAACGACCAGGCTCGCGGCCTCGAGCACCGGGGCGAAGTCCTTCTCTTCGCGCGACACCGACACGCCGTGCATTCCGGTGACCGCAACGTAGCGGGCCGGACCGTGTTCGCCGATCCGTGATTCCGAAATCCAGGACTCGAGGACCTTAATGGCGTCCGGAATCTGGACCGCGTCGACGCGGACGCCGAGCACGCGATAGCTCGGCACCGTGACTGGCACGTCCTTGACTTGCACATCC
>Ga0075017_100001664_pt1 | contig 13708 bp, 12 predicted proteins | sample AleBraG_ABR_2012_FD_71475 | JGI IMG/M metagenome (GOLD analysis project Ga0075017, IMG submission 71475) | Freshwater sediment microbial communities in response to fracking from Pennsylvania, USA - Alex Branch Run_MetaG_ABR_2012 | ecosystem: Environmental > Aquatic > Freshwater > Creek >... | reverse complement strand
CTTCTCCTTCGGCCTGAAAGGACTGGCGCGTTTCCGTGCCAATCTGTTCAACCAGCGCGGTGCAACGGCAGCTGTCTTCCGTCTCATCCCCTTTGAGATCAAGTCGTTCAACCAGCTGGGCCTGCCAGCGGTTGTCAGCAAGCTGTGCGACAAGCCCCGCGGACTGGTGCTGGTGACCGGGCCGACCGGGTCAGGCAAGTCCACCACACTGGCCGCCATGATCGACAAGATCAACACCGAGCGGCACGATCACATCCTCACCATCGAGGATCCGATCGAGTTCGTTCACATGAACAAGAACTGCCTGGTGAACCAGCGCGAGCTGCACGCCGACACCAAGAGTTTCACCGACGCTCTCCGCGCCGCGCTCCGCGAAGACCCCGACGTTGTGCTGATCGGCGAAATGCGAGACCTTGAGACGGTGGAGTCGGCGTTACGTATCGCAGAGACCGGCCACTTGACCTTCGGCACTCTGCACACCAACTCGGCCTCTTCCACCATCAACCGTATCATCGACGTCTTCCCCGCCCACCAGCAGCCCCAGATTCGGGCGCAGCTGTCGCTGGTCCTGGAAGGCATCCTCTGCCAGAGCCTGCTTCCCCGTGGGGACGGTAAAGGCCGCTCCATGTGCATGGAGATCATGGTGCCCAACGCCGCTATCCGCAACCTGATCCGCGAAGACAAGATCCACCAGATCTATTCCGCCATGCAGGCCGGTCAGGAGAAGTTCGGTATGCAGACCTTCAACCAGTCGCTGGCGACGGCGTATTTCCAGAAGCAGATCACGATCGAAACTGCGCTTGCGCGCTCCAGCAACCAGGACGAACTGCAGGAGATGATCGCCCGTGGAGCTGGCCTGCTGAACCGTCCGACTGCGGCCGGGATGGCCAAGGCCGCGACGCCGGCGAAACGATAGGAAGGCAAGTAGCGAATTTTAGGAGAACTTCACCATGCCAGTTTTCACATTTTCAGGCAAGAACGCATCCGGAGAAAAAATTACCGGAGAGCGGGTGGCAGCCAACAAGGCAGTGCTGACCGCTCAGTTGCGCCGCGAGCGCATCACGCCGGGTAGCGTGCGGGAGAAGGGCAAGGAGTTTTCCATGCCCACCTTCGGAACCACCAAGGTCAAGACTAAGGACATTGCCATCTTCTTCCGGCAATTCTCCGTCATGATCGACGCCGGCCTGCCTCTGGTGCAGTGTCTGGAAATCCTCGCGGCAAACCAGGAAAACCCGACCTTTCAGAAGACCCTGACCGGTGTGCGGACCACGGTCGAAGGCGGTGCGACGCTTGCCAACGCGATGCGGCAGTACCCGGTCGTCTTTGACGACCTGACCACCAACATGATGGAGGCGGGCGAAACCGGCGGTATTCTCGACATCATCCTGCAACGTCTGGCGCAGTACGTCGAGAAGGCCGTCAAACTGCGTTCCGCCGTGAAATCGGCGTTGATCTATCCCGTCGCCGTGGTATCGATCGCGGGCCTCATCGTAGGCGCGTTGCTGAAGTGGGTGGTGCCTATCTTCGCCAACCTTTTCGTCGGTCTTGGCGTGGCCCTGCCCCTGCCTACGCGTATCACCATCGGGCTTAGCGAGTTCATCGGCCATTTCTGGTGGTTCATGATCCTGGGTTCGGGCGGACTCGTGTACGGCATCAAGCAGATCCGCAAGCATCCGCGCGGCAAATATTACTTCGACTTTATCCTGCTGAAGCTCCCCGTCATGGGGCCTCTGCTCCGTAAAATCGCGGTCGCGCGCTTCACCCGTACTCTCGGTACCCTAATCACCTCGGGTGTGCCGATTCTTGAAGGCCTCTCGATTACCGCCAAGACCTCGGGTAACGCCGTGTTGGAAGAGGCGTTGATGAAGGTTCGCAAGGCCATCGAAGAAGGCCGCACGATCGTCGACCCGCTCAAGGAATGCGGAGTATTCCCCAACATGGTAACCCAGATGATCGGCGTCGGCGAAGCCACCGGCGCGATGGATTCCATGCTGCAGAAGATCGCGGACTTCTACGAGGACGAAGTCGATGCCGCCACCCGAGACATGCTGGCCTTGCTGGAACCGGCCATCATCGGCCTGTTGGGCGTAACCATCGGCGGCATCGTGATTTCGTTGTATATGCCGTTGTTCTCGATGATCGCCAAGTTGGCAGGATAATCAGGTAGAACCGAGCACCGTGTTCCGGGCGTCTGCAGTCCCTTGATGCTCGCAACCCGATGCTCGGCACTCAACCCTCGGTACTCAGCATGCAATCCATGTTTGATGAGCGGAACTGGCTGGCCTGGCTCGTAAAGGTCCGCATCATCATTCTTACCTTCCTGCTCGGCATCGAGCTCATCGTAGCCCAGCTCACCCCGTCACCCATTCCGCTGAGGCTGTTCGTTACTGCCGTTCTTCTCTGGTACGCGCTGTCGTTATTTTTCATTCTGCTGCACTCGTTCTGGCAGGAATACCGGATCCAGTCGCTTCTGCAGGTACTTACCGATCTGGCAATGGTCACGGTTGTGATCCATGTGACCGGCGGTGTGGATAGCTCGCTGAACTTCCTCTACCCGCTGGTCATCATCGTAGCCTGCATCCTCTTGCCGCGTTCCTGGGCGTACATGGCGGCCGGCTTGTCGTTTGTCTTGTACGGTGCCACGCTTGAACTCAACTATTACGAGCTGATCCCTTCGTACTCCACCACGCATCCCGAGCTTAAGGCTCTGCAGGCCATCGTCTTCATCAATCTGTTCGCCTTTCTGGCTGTGGCCTACCTGGCTGGTTTGCTCACGGCCAAGCTGCGTCAGGTGGACGTTCAGCTGAAGGACACGAGCGGAGCCCTGGCAAACCTGCAGGCGCTGCACGAAAACATTATTCAATCCATCAGCGGCGGGCTGATTACCACCGGTCTCGACGGTCGGATCACGCTGGTAAATACAGCCGCCCAGAAACTTCTCGAAGGCCCGGAGAGCGACTTGCTCGACAAGCCGGTGCACGAGTTGTTCCTGGATCCCCTACCCGATGGATCGCAGCGAGAGCACGGTGAAGTCCGGTTCAACGCGGCCAATGGGTTCCGGAAAACCTTCCGGGTCATGGTCTCTGCGCTCACGGTCCCGGCCCAGGGCAAGCTCGGCTTCGTTTACACGTTCGACGATCTCACCGAAATCCGCCGCCTGGAGCGCGAAGTCCGGATGCAGGATCGTCTTGCCGCCGTCGGCCGTCTGGCCGCCGCCATTGCACACGAGATCCGTAACCCGCTGACCTCCATTGCCGGCTCAGCCAGCATGCTGTTGGGCATATCGGATCTGAACGACGAACACCGCCAGTTGTTGCAGATCGTCACCCGCGAATCCGAGCGGCTGAACCACATCATTACCGACTTTCTCGCTTATTCGCGCGGCAAGCAATATCGCTTTGCCGCCGTCGACCTCATTCCGCTCGTCGAAGACACGCTTACTTTGCTCGAGCACCGCTTGCTGGCGGAGAACACCGGCATCCAGATCGAGCGAAAGTTTGCGGTTCGCCAGGCCGTTGCTCTGGCTGACGGCGACAAGATGAAGCAGGTTTTCTGGAACTTCTGCGAAAACGCCATCAAAGCCATGAAAGGTGGCGGCAAGCTGACCGTCTCCGTCGAGTCCACCGGAGAGGATTGGCAGATCAACTTCTCCGACACCGGCAAGGGAATCAGCCCACCGCAAACGGAAAAGATCTTTGAGCCTTTCCAGTCGAACTTCGAGGGAGGCACCGGGTTGGGACTTGCCATCGTGTACCAGATCGTCCAGGCGCACGAAGGCTCAGTGTGGGTGCGTTCGAAGCTCGGGCAGGGGGCCACGTTCGTTTTACGGCTGCGCCGCGTGGGGGCCGGGGCAGAGCAGCCCGCCGCTCAGGACAACGCTAAAGACCGAGTTGCTTCGCGGACAGATTCTGAAGGCGACAAGGTGGCGGTTGCCACCGCAGGAGGGGCACGTGGGTAAGATCCTTATCTGCGACGATGAGCGCTCCATCTGCGAACTGCTCGACATCGCTCTACGCCGCGAAGGCCATCGCGTTGAGACCGTGAACTCCGGTGAAGCCGCCAAGAGGAAGATTGACGGCGCGCTCTTCGACGTGATCATCACCGACATCAAGATGCCGAATATCGACGGCATCGAAGTGCTCCGTTATGCGCACCAGGCCTCACCGGAATCGGCCGTCATTCTCATGACCGCGGTGGACGACTACGAAGCTGCCGTCGAAGCCGTGAAGGCCGGCGGGGCGACAGACTACATCCGGAAAAGTCCCGGCTTGGTCGACGAGATCAAACTCGCACTCAACCGCGCTCTCGAGAAGGTCACGCTCAGCAAGCAGAATTTTGCTCTCCGCCGGGATGCAGCCGCCCGCAATTCGCTTGACAACATCGTCGGTGCCAGCGCTGCGATGGAGAAACTGAAGCACACCATCCGCACCGTGGCCTCCACGAACAGCACCATTCTTGTCTACGGCGAAAGTGGCACCGGCAAGGAACTGGTGGCTCGCGCCGTGCACGTCTGTTCGCCGCGCGCGACCGAAGCCTTCGTTTCCGTCAACTGCGGCGCGTTTCCCGAGACGCTCCTGGAGAGCGAACTGTTCGGCTACGTCAAGGGAGCCTTTACCGGAGCGAACCAGAACAAGCGCGGCCTGTTTGAAATGGCGGATAAGGGCACACTCTTTCTCGACGAGATTGGTGAGATGACCCTCGCCATGCAGGTCAAGTTGCTGCGCGTGCTGCAGGAGCGCTCGGTCCGTCCAGTGGGAGGCAGCAGCGAGATCGCGGTGGACGTGCGGGTCATCGCCGCCACAAATCGCGACCTCGACCGCCAGGTTACGGAAGGAACATTCCGTGAGGATCTCTACTACCGGCTCAACGTGATTCCCATCCGCGTGCCCTCTCTGCGCGAGCGCCGTGAAGACGTGGTCCTGCTGGTCAATACCTTCCTGAAGAAATATGCGCCCGCGGCAGGGAAGAGCATCATGCGGGTGCATCCGCAGTCACTGGAATCGCTCTGCGGATACGAGTGGCCGGGCAACGTGCGCCAACTGGAAAATACCGTAGAACGCGCCGTTGCACTGGAAACAACCGAAGAATTGCATGTGGAACTTCCGGTCGAGCGTCCCAAAGCGAAAGCCGCTGCTGCTGCTGCCGCGGGAGCGGGTGCTCCGGGCTCCGTATTGTCTTCCGGCCCAGGCTCGGTCCTTCCTGAAGGTGTGGATATGGAGAAGTACGTTGCCGGCATCGAGCGATCATTACTGCAGTCAGCCCTGAATCAATCTAACGGCGTCCAGACCCGCGCGGCCGATGTGTTGGGGATCTCCTACCGCTCGTTCCGGCACCTGATGAAGAAGTACGAGCTTTAGGTTTCAGCTCTCAGCTCTCAGTCTGTCAGCGATTAGCTCAGCTCGTGTGTCTCCTTTAGTGATCCTGTTATGAATAATTCTGTCATTCCAAGCGCAGCAAGTCGCCCGAATATCGGGCGATTTGTGAAGTCGAGGAACCTGTTTTTCTAATTCGCTCGTCCCACTTAGGTCACAATCGATAATGGCTAAGAGTCATTGCCACGACTGATAGCGGATAGCCAAGAGCTAAGAGCTGAAAGCTGAGAGCTGACTCAACCGCCTTTCTTCAACTGCTGCTTCCACCCGAGAATTCTCGCCTTGTTTCCCTCGGCTTCGGCCTCGGGAATCATGCCCTTCTTCTGGTACAGCACCGACAAGCTGGTGTGCGCCAGGATATCCTCCGGATCCAACTCGGCAAGCCGTTTCGCGACCACAATCGCTTCGTCCAGACGGTTCAAGTCACCAAGCGTGCGCGCCATCCCGTGCAGCGCTTCTGTGAAGGTCGGATCAGCCTCGACAGACTTTTCGTACTCCGCTAAAGCGCGCTCATGTTCGCCCTCCGCCACCAGGTCGAGCGCGGCATAGTAGTGGTCTTCGGCCTGTTGGCGTGGGTTCTCGCTTGGCATGGAAGGGAATGGCCCAGTTAAGCTCCCGATTCTAGCATGTGGTTTTGCGAGCTATGCGCTGCGCCTCGCAGGCTATACTGAACTCACACACGACATGGGCTGCATGATTCGATTTCTGTGGAACGCGACGCGCGGCCATCGGCTTACGCCCTGGCGCAGCCCCTATTTGCTCTGGCGCATCGAGACCTATTGCGGCGTCAAGATGACGCAAATCGGCTTCCTTGAGTTCTGGGAGTTCATGTGGCGGGAACGCCATAACCTCTGGCGCTTCTTGCGCTGGACAGCCGAGATGGACCGCTACATCCACCCCAGGCCAAAGTCCACTTAGGGTTGCGGGGTGCACGACTTCAGTGTGTCACGATCGTTGTTCTTCCGCACCCTCAAGGCCGCCGTAACTCCGGAGAGTTCTGAAAGCTATTGCCCGGCGTTCCTGGCCGCAGCCACGCCTGCCAGTGAGACACTCACTTCGTTGCCCTTGCCCACGCCCAGCACCTGTGCCGCGGCGGCGCGATTGGCAGCGATCTCGAGATATCCCATACTGTTCAGAATTGCGAACACTTCGCCGGGATTGCCCTCACCGTAAGCCGCGCGAATCTGCGTGATCTCGCCCCTGCCCACCTGGATCTTGAATGCGGAAGGTTCCGCTTGGAATAGGGTGGGTGCATCCTGAGCCGTGATGTTGGTGATCAGGTTGCCGAAGCGGTCGACTTTCAGAATCACGCCACGCAGCGTTCCGTCCACAACCTTTGGCTTCGGTGACGCAAAGCGCACGAAGTCGGTGATCTCGTTTCCGAAGCGGTCCGGATCCACGCCTTTCGCTAAATAGGCAGCGATGGGCGAAAAAACGTCCCGCGCATGAAATGTGTTGCTGACCGGCTGCAGGAAGTAGTGCTCCGCCGTCACGTGGCGGACCGAAAGTCGCTCCTCGCGGTCATACATCATCGACAGCACCCCGTTGTCCGGAGCCACGAAGTGATGACGCTCCGTGGTCGCCAGAATGGGCCGCCGTGCCGTGCCCACACCCGGATCGACGATCACCATGTGCACTGTGCCAGAAGGGAAGTAGGAGTAGGCCTGCGAAAGCGTCAGCGCACCGTCCAGCACATCAAAGGCCTGTACGGAATGGCTGATATCCACGATCCTGGCATCCGGTGCAATGCCCAGCAGAATGCCCTTGATCGTCCCGACGAAATGATCATTTAGCCCGAAATCGGTTGTAAGCGTAATCAGCGGCGATTGAGACACGTATCCCTCGTGGCGCGAGCCAAGTAAGGTGGAAATGCCGAAAGTAACGGGTCAACGGGTGGCAAGTCAAGGCACGGGAGTAATGGGAGGACGACCTGGCTGATGCCTCTCATCCTACTCGATCCCGGGACCAGAACTCGTTCGACGTCAGCACTGCAACAATTTCAAAGTCGACGAGATCCTTCCACTTATCTACCCAAATCGCCAGCGATTCTTCGTCCTTGGCTTCCATGAGTTGGAAACACCGCTTGCCCGCTACGTCCACCCAACTCGCATGGTAAGTAACTCCCTCAGGGACCATGCGGCCATCGCGGTCGAATCTTTCTCGAATAAGGTTTCGATCCCTCAAGTTCTCGATCACCATGAAGAGCATGTCAGGAGTTTAGTTCATCGGACGCACACTTCGACGCCAAGCGTGCGAGGATCGACTTGAGAGAGTGGCGGGTAACAGTCTCGGTTCGTTTCGAGTCCTTCGGATATGAGCTCGCGAATCTGGGTGATCCCGGTGTTTCTTCCCAATAGAACGCGAGCTCTTCCAATCGCGAGCCTCACAAGAAAGAACAAATTTCACGTGGTCCTACGCTGGTCGTGTTGCCCGTTCGGCAGCGCTCTGCGGCGTCGTGGGTGCAGGTTCGCTTTTTACCGTGTCCCGGATGCGGTCTTTCAGATTGCTGGCCTGTTCGGATACACGATCGCGAATATTCGTGGCCTGCTCTGAGACCCGGCTGCGAATATTGCTGGCCCGCTCCGACATGTGATCCCGCAGCTTTTCAGCGCCTTCCGCGATGTTTTCCCGCGTCTCTTGTCCCGATGCTGGCGCGACCAGTATTCCTACGCCTACACCGATGCCAACTCCGAGAAGAAACGTTCCTGCCTTCGCCGCCCAGTTTTCTCGGCCCTGGATCGCATCCGCGGCGCGCTCCAACCGATCGACCGCAGTTTCGTACTTGTCTCGCGCTGTTCCTCTCCAGTCATCTACCTTGTCGCGGGCCGTTTCTGTCCAGTCTTCGACACGGTCCCGAAGATCGTCGGCCTCACGGCGCACCCGCTTTGCTGCTTTGTCTCGATTGCCGGAGTCGACCAGCACCAGTCCTGCACCCAGTAATAATTTCAGCAACTGCTTTACGTTATCGCTCATATGTCTGCCTTGTCGTTTTCGGGGTACGCGGACCACTCAAGATTACCGGTGATACGCGACGGATTCACCTGACACATTTCAGGAGTGCCCCGTAACGCTACTTCCATTCTAGTCCTTGCTTGACGGCGCGCTACATCCCTTTAAGGCTGTAGTTGCCCTTAAGATCCGACTGTACCGCGGTCGGTACCTGTGGATATTTGTGAGGAGTTCGACCCCTGTCTTGCTACTGAATGTCGATGCTGCCTGATCCCGTCTCGACATCCACCGGCACACCACCGCCGCGCACCTTGCCGTGGATCTCCTTGCGCCCGATCGAACCCTGCACCGTCACCGGTTGGTCCACCGAGATCGAACCTGAACTGGTGTGTGCGGCCAGGTCGAACGAAGCATTTTGCGGAAGCCGCAGCCGAATGCCACCCGAACCGGTCCGAACCGTCCAGGCTCCCTGTGGATCACCTTCGGCAGTGATCGTACCGCTGCCAGTTTTCGCTTCGAGAGAGCCGCGCAGGCCGCGAAGTTCCATGCCGCCTGAACCAGTCTCAACATTCACCGCTCCCGGCGCTGACTGCTCGAGGGATATATGCCCGCTGCCCGTATCGGCATCGAATCCGCCGCTCACGTCGGTGGCATGAATCGAACCGCTGCCCGCCTTCGCATGCACATTGCCCTTGATGTGGTCGATATCGATGTTCCCCGACCCGGTATCCGCGCGCACCGTGCCGCCGACATTGGAAACCTTTAGCGATCCCGAACCCGATCCGATCTCTGCCGGCCCGGCGATGCCGTCCAAAGTCTGATTTCCCGACCCAGTGTGTGACTTCAACTGCGTTTGCGCCGGCACGCTTACCTTGTAGCTGATCGAAATGTTCCTGCGCAGTTCGGAATCTTCAATGTGCCCGATGCGAATCGTGTTCCCATTCTGCTCAATCGGCGGATTGGACTCGATCCGGTGAACTTTCTCGTCGGCACTACTGTCAAACCAGCTGGTCACTTTTATGTAACCGATGATCGCGACCGTATTTGCGCTTCCCGTGTAGACTTCGACATTCCCCGATCCCGTGGAGATGTCCAGATTCACCGTGCCTGTGACTTGAAGCGTGCGCTGGAAGGTGCCCTCCGCCGAAGCTGACGCGGGAAGAGTCAACAGACATGCGATGGCCGGCACCATCAGTGCCGCCCGGAAACGTAACGCGATTCCCCAAGCTTTCATGGTCTTCTCCGATCCACTGACAATTCGATCAGTAAATATGGACGTCGCCCGAGCCGGTATGTACCGTAACCAGCTTGCCTCCGCCACGGATCTTCCCCGAGATCGAACGTCGGGTTTCCTCCACTCGGCCTTGCACCGTCGTCATCACCGGCTGGTCCACCGTCAAAGTCCCCGAGCTTGTTGACAGTTCCAAGTCGAACGCCGCCTGGGAAGGCAGACGCAACTCAACATCGCCGGAGCCGGTGCGTATCTCGCACGTCCCCGTCTGCGTACCTTCGATCCTCAAATCTCCGCTTCCAGCCTCCGCCCGCAGTGCGCCATTCATGCCTCGCAGCGCAATATTTCCCGATCCCGTGTGCACGTCGATGTCGCCCGCGCCGCTTTCCTCCACTCGGATGTTCCCGCTCCCGGCCCTCGCCTCCACCGGTCCCGCGATTTGCTCCGCTCGGACGTCGCCCGACGACGTGTCCAGATGGACTTCGCCGGTCAGGTTCCTCAAAGTGAAATCGCCAGATCCACTCTGCAGGTCCATGTTGCCCCGCAGACCTTCGAGAGTCACGTCGCCCGAACCCGCGCGCGTCCGCACGGTCGTCTCGGTCGGAACTGTGATTTCATAATCGATCCAGATATTGTGGACGTTGGTGTAATCAATCCGGATGCTGTTGCCGTTCTGCTGGACAGGAGGATTCTTCTGCAGTTCGTCAACCTCGGGTGTTCTCTTGTCGCTGCCGAAGGGCCAGTTGCGGCTTACGCCGATCTTCCCGTGGATCGCGACCTGGCCAGCCGGACCGTTACGCACCACGATGTCGCCGGAATGCGTATAGATCTCGAGATTCACCGGACCGCCCACCTGATAGTTGCGATCAAATGTCGCCACCACAGAGGCGGCCGCTGGCACAGCCAATGCGCTCAGCGCTGCAATCAATGTTAGCGCGCATGTACTATTCCACCTCATGACAGCCTCCTCAGATTGCGTAGGAATCTCGAGTCGCCTGGATCGTTGGCTCTGCCGCATGCTCCCGCCGGAATTCGAATCCCGCAGACTCGTGCGGCCTACGGCAAAGCCGGTCCGGCAAATTTCGCAGCAGATTCATATCAAATGAGACCTGGGGCACGGTCGCTGATCTGGGTGACCATGACTCGTGCCCCTTTTAAGCTCCGGCCGCCCGCCAGGACTTAGCCTTGCTTACTGAAGCACGACCTGATCGCCTTCCTTCAATCCGCTCAGCAATTCCGTCTTGGCCCCGTTGGATATCCCGATGTTCACCGCGATCTTCTTCTTGCCATCTTTGGCTTTGGTATCGGGAATTTCAACCGACGCCTTCTTGTCTTTGTCGTACATGATGGCGCCTTCCGGAATCTGCAGCACGCTCTTGTGCTCTTCCAGGATGATCTCGGCATTCGCTGTCATTTCTGCTTTCAGTTCGCCGCCTGGATTGTTAATGGACACACGTACTTCAAACGTCGTGACGTTATCCTTCTCCACGCCCATGGGAGAGATTCGCGTTACTTTGCCCACGAATGTCTTGTCTTTGAACGACTCCACCTTGATTCTTGCCGGCTGCCCCAGGTACACCTTGCCGATGTCGCTCTCATCCACCTTGCCCTTCACGTAGACTTCGCTGGTGTCGCCCAAGGTCATGACCAGCGTTGCGGATGAACCCAACACCAGAATCGAGCTGACCGCATCTCCCATCTCCACGTCGCGCGACAGAACAACTCCATCAAGCGGGGACTCGATGTCGGTATATCCCAGCTGCTCGTCGAGCTGCTTCAGATGGGCTTGATCCTGAACCACGGTGGCTTGCGACTGCGCAACCTTCGCGCGCAGAACCACGAGCTGCGCTTTGGCCACGTTCTGCTTGTTTAACGCCATTTCGTAGTTCTTCTGGGCGTCATCCAGAGCCGACGCTGAGACCACTCCGTCTTTAGCCATACCGTTGGCGCGATCGAACGCACGCTTGAGCAGGGGGACATCCGGCCCTTCCGCGTCCACCTTGGCGCGTTCGTAATCGGCCTCCGCGCCTTTCAGACTGGCTTCCGCCGCCTGCAGCTCTGCCCGCGATTGCTCCACCTGGGCTTGAATCTCATCTTTGTCGAGCTGGGCCAGGAGCTGTCCCTTCTTAACCTTGTCGCCCGCCTCTACAAAGAGCTTCTTGACGATGCCGCTTGCCTTCGATTTCACTTCCACCTTTGTGATGGGCGTCACCTTGCCCGTAGCCACGACGCTCTTGGCAAGATCACCTTTTTCCACCTTCGCCAGCTTGGAGGGGTCGATCTTGGTACCGCCACTGGTGGCGGCAATAAGCCCTACCACTGCGCACAGCACAACCACAACGATGATGCCGCCATAAATTAGCCGTTTGCGACGCTTCTTCGACTTCCCATTGCCGTTGCCGTTCACATCTGCCTCCTACGCCTTACAAAAGGTGACCTTATGCCTTCCGCTTGCTGTTACGTAAGTCTTTCCTATTTTGTTCCTGATTCGTAAATGGACTTGGCTTAGACCTGCGAGACCTCAGCCAAACTGCGTGCCGTTACAGAAATCGCGGCGGCATACACGTTCGGCCCTCACTCCCTGATTTAGACCGCCCAGGCAGACAAAAGAAAGCAGGAAAGCGTTGCAACTAAAGGATGGAGCAGGCCGCCTCGACTGTGCAAGCTGTGGCTCTTGGCAATGCGGATTCCGTTTCCTATTACCTTTGGAATGTTAGAATTAGCCTTCCATGGTAGCCTTCGTGCTGCTCCAGGTGTTTCTGATTCTGCTCCTGGTGGCAGCCAACGCTTTCTTTGCCGCAGCTGAATTCGCTCTGGTGAGCGTGCGCGACACGCGCATCCAGCAGCTCATCGACGCCCGGCGCATTGGTGCGCGAACCGTCCTGAAACTCCACCAAAACCTGGATGAGGTCGTAAACGGTGTGCAACTGGGCATCACCGTAACCAGCCTAACCCTGGGCTGGGTCGGCGAAAGCCGGATGGCCGACGTGATGAAGAGCGTCCTCGGGGAAATACCTCACGTGGGAGTGTACGCGCACACCGCTGCCATTGTGCTCGCCTTCGCGCTCATTACTTATCTTCACGTGATCCTGGGAGAACTTGTTCCCAAGTCCTTGGCCCTTCAGCGCGCGGAACGTGTCGCTCTCGCCGTCGCCGCGCCCATGGATGTCTTCCTCACGGTCGCGCGCCCCTTCCTCTTCTTTATGCGCCGCTCGGGAGGATTCGTCCTCCGCCTCTTCGGCTCGAGGGAAGTCCGCCGCGGCGCCGTACACTCGCCCGACGAACTCAAGCTCATCGTCACCGCCAGCCGTCAGTTTGGCCAGATTCCTCCGCTGCAGGAGGAGATGCTCCACAACGCGCTCGAACTCGACAACATCACCGTGCGCGAAGTCATGGTTCCACGGCCGGACATCTTCGCGCTTCCCGGTGACCTCACTCTGGACGAGGCTCTCGCGCGCATCGTCGAGGAACAACATTCCCGCATCCCGATCTACGATCCATTGCGTGGCCCCGAGCACATCGTCGGCGTCCTCTACTCGAAGGACCTGATGCGCTGGATGCGCCTGCGCATAACCTTGAATGCGAATCAGTCAGTCTCTGAGCGCATCGCGAAGATGCGAATTAGCCGGATCATGCGCAATGTGCTGGTCGTGCCCGAAACCAAAGTTCTTACCGACCTGCTCTCCGAATTTAAAGAACGCAAACGTCACTTGGCGGTCGTAGTCGACGAGTACGGCTCCACCGCGGGGGTCATCACCGTCGAAGACGTGCTGGCGCAACTGGTCGGCGAAATTGAGGACGAGTTCGACCTCATCCCGCCCGAACAACCGTCACTTGAGGATAGTAACGTGCTGGTACTCGAGGGAGCCGTCAACATCCGCGATTTGGACAGCCAGTACCAGATTTCGTTGTCGCGCGAGGCCGGCTTCGAAACCCTGGCTGGCTTTGTGCTTGCCCGGTTGCAGCGAATTCCTCACGAGGGCGACACGTTCGACTTCGAGGGACGCCGCTACACCGTGCAAGAAATGGAAGGCCACCGCATCGCAAAAATAAAGATCTCAAACCTGGAGCCGGCAGCGATGGAACAATCGGCGGACTAGTAGGGAATTCGGTTTCTGGGGGGATTCTAGTGGGAGGGCACGACTTCAGTCGTGCC
>Ga0075017_100001661_pt1 | contig 13713 bp, 10 predicted proteins | sample AleBraG_ABR_2012_FD_71475 | JGI IMG/M metagenome (GOLD analysis project Ga0075017, IMG submission 71475) | Freshwater sediment microbial communities in response to fracking from Pennsylvania, USA - Alex Branch Run_MetaG_ABR_2012 | ecosystem: Environmental > Aquatic > Freshwater > Creek >... | reverse complement strand
GCCGCCGGGACGGAATCGAGGATTACCTGCCCGAGGTCGACGCCGGACGTGCCGTCGACGATCGCAAGGTGCGTCTTGAAAAGCATGCCGAAACGACCGCCCGATAGACCCTCGACCAAGTAGAGCTCCCACAGCGGGCGTTTGGTGTCGAGTGGCCGGCTCAGAACCCGGGCGGCGAGCTCGAACAGCTGAGCGTCCGACCCCGGCTTGGGTAGCGCGGACAGCCGAACGTGGTAGCCGAGATCGAAGTCCTCGGAGTCGACCCACACCGGGCGAGCGATCCGGCCCGGGACCGAGCGCACCCGTTGCCGGTACCTCGGGACCATTCCGATCCGACTGCCCACGATCTCGAACAGCCGCTCGTAGCCGAACCCGTCATCAGGTGTCGCGAAGATCGACACCGCGCCGACGTGCATCGGCGTCGCGGAGTCCTCGAGGTAGAGAAAAGACACGTCGAGCGCGCTCAAACGGTCCGGCAACGGCAGCCTCCGGTCGATGTGCGCGAGCTCGGCGCGCGGATTCGTGCGGGACATCCATCGTGGCACGAGCTAGTTCGCTCATTCGCCGGCTCCGAGCCACCCGCTGTCACCGCGCTGGCGTGATCGAAATGTCCCACGAACCACCCTTGACCGCCCTGGAGGCGATCTGGATTCAATGACGAGCCTTGTCACAGCCTGTGAACGGAGACAACTTTGAGCGACCAGGTCACGCCGCTGACGCGACCATTGCCGCGGCGTGCAACAGCGGGACGGGCCGCGGTGGCACGACTGCGACCGACGCCGCGTTGGGATCCGCCGTTCGCGGACGCTTCTGCGAACACTCCGGCCATGAGCGATTCACACCCGTCGCCGCCGGTGGCCGCGAGCATCCAGGGAACGTTGGCGCTGCGATTCATGCTGGATACGGGCGTCAGCGCAGAACTCGCCCTCATCCCCGGTGAACGCCCACAACCTGCTCGCCGGGTCGCCCCGCCGCAGGACGCCGACCGTGCAGGGGTCCGTCGCGCCGGCAGGACGGTTGCCTTACCCGTCGGGCGCGAAACCCCGGACGCTGACCCGCGGGAATCGACCGGTCTACCGGATCCCCGGATCTGGGCAGCCCGGATCGCCCAAGCCTTGGCCGAAGTGTTTCGCGGCATCCGGCCGGCCAGCCAACTACGGCGGTGGACCACCGACGAGGTCTACTCGCACATCCGCAAGCGGGCGCAGGTCAATCGCGTTCACGAACCGGGACCGAAGCAAGCGCCCAGAATGGCGCAGCGGGTCGTGATCCGATCTGTGCGCGTGTGCGAGATCTCGGTGGGAGTGGTTGAAGCCGCAGCGGTTGTCGACGACCGCCAAAGCGTGCGAGCGCTCGCTCTGAGGTTCGAAGGTTCGGACGGGCGTTGGCGATGCACCCTGGTGCACGAAGTCTGAGCCGACAGGCAGGAACAGGGGCTGGGCTGGCCTCGGCGGTCTGCTTGGTACGTGCGGCTACTGCTGCTTGCGTTGGGCGCGTGCCGCTCGGCGTCGCTCCGCTCGGCTCGCGTTCGGGTCGACCTCGACGGGCGCTTCCGCGGTGCCTTCCGAGCGGTGCACTGCCTCGGCGGCACCGTCGACCGACGGCGCGGAGTACTCGAGGCGTTGCGGGCGCGGAGCTTCCAGGCCCTTGGCCTGAAGGACCGGCCGACCGCCGTTCGCATGCTCAGCCACTGGAGCGGCGGACTCGGCCTCGGCCTCGCCGTCGGCAGGGGCGGCGGCTTCGGGCGGGGCTTGCTGGACCTCGATGTGGAAGAGGTGCCCGACGGACTCCTCCTTGATCGAATCCATCATCGCGGAGAACAGGTCGAAGCCCTCGCGCTGGTATTCGACGAGCGGGTCGCGCTGCGCCATCGCGCGCAAGCCGATGCCCTCTTGCAGGTAGTCCATCTCGTAGAGGTGCTCGCGCCACTGGCGGTCGAGGACGGAGATCACAACGCGACGCTCCAACTCGCGCGTCGTCTCCTCGCCGAGCTCGGCCTCGCGCCGGTCGTACGCCTCCTGAGCGTCCTCGATCATCCGCTCGGCCAGCAGATCCGGCGTCAGACCGGCACGATCGCCACCGGCTTCCTCGATGACGTCGTCGACGCTGGGGCCGACCGGATACAGCGTCTTGAGCGCCGTCCAGAGCTGGTCGAGGTTCCACTCTTCCGGGTATCCCTCTTCGGTTGCAGCCCGGACGTATCCCCCGACCGTGTCGGAGATCATGTGCCGCACCTGCTCGTGCATGTCTTCGCCCGCGAGCACTCTGCGCCGCTCTTCATAGATCACCTGACGTTGGCGGTTGAGCACCTCGTCGTACTTGAGGACGTTCTTGCGGATCTCGAAGTTCTGCGCCTCGACCTGGGTCTGGGCGGACCGGATCGCGTTGGTGACCATCTTGTTCTCGATGGGCACGTCGTCCGGGATGTTGAACCGGGTGAGGAACGAGTCGACGACGTTGCCCTTGAACAGGCGCATCAGATCGTCCTGCAACGAAAGGTAGAACCGGGACTCCCCCGGGTCACCCTGCCGGCCGGCGCGACCGCGCAACTGGTTGTCGATTCGCCGCGACTCGTGGCGCTCGGTGCCCAACACGTACAGGCCGCCGATCGACGTCACGTGGTCGTGCTCGGCCTCGACCGCCTTGCGCGCCTTCTCGATCGCACCCGGCCACGCCGCCTCGTACTCCTCGGGCTGCTCCACCGGTGACAGGCCGCGCTGGGCGAGCTCGGACGCGGCCATGAATTCGGGGTTGCCGCCGAGCATGATGTCGGTCCCGCGGCCGGCCATGTTGGTCGCGACGGTCACCGCGCCCGCCCGGCCGGCCTGCGCGACGATCTGCGCCTCGCGCTCGTGCTGCTTCGCGTTCAGCACCTCGTGCGGGATGCCCTGGCGGCGGAGCGCGGCGGACAGGTACTCCGACTTCTCGACGCTCACCGTTCCGACCAGGACCGGCTGACCCTTCTCGTGCCGCTCGACGAGATCCTCGACGACCGCGACGAATTTCGCCTCTTCGGTGCGGTACACCAGGTCGGCCTCGTCGTCCCGGATCATCGGCTGGTTGGTCGGGATCGGAACGACGCCCAACTTGTAGATCTGGTTGAACTCGGCGGCCTCGGTCATGGCCGTACCGGTCATCCCGCCGAGCTTGTCGTACAGCCGGAAGAAGTTCTGCAGGGTGATGGTGGCAAGAGTCTGGTTCTCCTGCTTGATCGTGACGCCTTCCTTCGCCTCGATCGCCTGGTGCATGCCCTCGTTGTAACGCCGACCCGCCAGGATCCGCCCGGTGTGCTCGTCGACGATAAGAACCTCGCCGTCCATGACGACGTAGTCCTTGTCCTTCTTGAACAATTCCTTCGCCTTGATGGCGTTGTTCAGGAATCCGACCAGCGGGGTGTTGACCGATTCGTAGAGGTTGTCGATGCCGAGGTAATCCTCGACCCGCTGCACACCCGGGTCGAGAACGCCGACGGTGCGCTTCTTCTCGTCCACCTCGTAGTCCGCGTCGGCGCGCATCCGTTCGACCAGCTTGGCGAATTCGACGTACCACTTCTGCGGCTGGTCGGCCGGGCCGCTGATGATGAGCGGCGTGCGCGCCTCGTCGATGAGGATCGAGTCGACCTCGTCGATGATCGCGAACGAATGCCCGCGCTGGACGAGGTCGTCCTCGCTCCACGCCATGTTGTCGCGCAGGTAGTCGAAGCCGAATTCGTTGTTGGTCCCGTAGGTGATGTCGGCGTTGTAGGCCTCGCGGCGCTCGTCCGGCCGCATGTTGGCGAGAATGACACCGACGGTGAGCCCGAGGAACCGGTGCACCCGGCCCATCCACTCGGCGTCGCGCTCGGCCAGATAGTCGTTGACCGTGACGACGTGCACGCCCTTGCCGGCGAGTGCGTTCAGGTAGGCCGGAAGAGTCGACACGAGTGTCTTGCCCTCACCGGTGCGCATCTCGGCGATGTTGCCGAGGTGCAGGGCCGCGCCGCCCATGATCTGCACGTCGTAGTGCCGCTGCCCGAGCGTCCGCTTGGCCGCCTCGCGGACCACGCCGAACGCCTCGGGGAGGAGGTCGTCGAGGGTCTCGCCCTCGGCGAGTCTGGCCCGGAACGAGTCGGTCTCGGCGCGGAGCTCGGCGTCGGTCATGGCGACGAAGTCCTCCTCGACAGCGTTGACCTGAACGGTCAGCCGCTGCAGATTGCGGACGATCTTGCCCTCGCCGGCACGAAGGATGCGGTCGAACATTGCGGGCACGCGTTCACTCCAGGATGGCTCGGGCGCCCCCGGCGGCCCTACCGCAGGCGGCGCGCAGAACAAGCCGTACCGGTGCATCGTAATCGGACCGCGGCGCCGGTGAATGCGTTGGACGACTCGGTGGGGCGCCCAGGGAAGATGGGGTCATGCAGCTTCTGCACCTTCCCGAGATCGCGCCGGGGCTGAGCGCCCCCGGGATGACCTTGCGAGCGTGGCAACGGTCCGATGCCGCATCCGTGCTCAGGCTCGCCGACGACGACGAGACCCGGCGCTGGTCACCGTCGCTGCGCGAGCTTCGGAATCTGACCGACGCCGAGGCATGGATCCTGGGCCGGCTCGAACGCCGGACCGACTGGGCTGCCTGGGATCTGCAGTCAGGCGAGCTGGTCGGAAGGGTTGGCCTGCACCACCACGATCCGGAAGTCCGCGCAGCCGAGATCGGATACCAGGTGATGCCCGGTTTCCGGCGCCGGGGAGTGGCCAAGGCGATGGTCGAAGCGGTGGTCGACTACGCGTTCGCGCCGGTTCCTGACGGGCTGGATCTCGTCCGGGTGAACCTGCAGCACGCGGTCGGGAACGAAGCCTCGTGCCGGACCGCGCTCGCCTGCGGGTTCAGCGCCGAGGGCCTGATCCGGTCCGTGATCCCGGCCGGCGACGACCGGTTCGACGACGCGCACCAGCACGGTCGGCTGGCCGGCGATCCAGCCGGCCCGCTGCCGATCGAGAGCGAACACGGCGGGAGCGGCAGCACGGGCGCCTCTCGGGCGGCGGTCACTCCGACCGAGCTGGTCGCCGGTCGCCTGCAGCTTCTGGTTCCGGATCCGGACCGGGACGCGGCCGATGTGGTCGCCGCCTGTGCGGATCCGGAGATCGCCAGATGGAACGCCGGGCCGACCGATCTGGCGGCGGGGCGGGCGTGGTGCATGCGACGCGCCGACTGGTCCGACGGCACGCACGCGTCGTGGATCGTCCGGGAAGCCACCGGTGGCGCGCTGGTCGGCGCCGTCTCGATCAACCAGGTCATCGCCGCGCAGCTCGCGTGCGACATCGGCTACTGGGTCGCGCGGGCCGCCCGCGGCCAGGGCGTGGCCAGCGGATCCGTGGCAGCCGCCACCAGATTCGGCTTCGAAGCGATGGGGCTGCGAAGGATCCAGCTCTACCACGCGGTCGAGAACGTGGCGTCCTGCCGGACGGCGACATCCGCGGGCTACGCCCAGGAAGGGTTGCTACGACAGTCGTTCAGGTATGGGGACGGCGAATTCCACGACGAGCACATGCACGCGCGGCTGGTGACCGATCCAACGCCCGGCCTCAGCCGACCGCCTGGGGCTTAGCCAACCGGGGGCTTAGCCAACCGCCGAAGGCTTAGCCAACCGCCGCCGCTTCACCATCGGCAACGCCAGATCGCCGCGACCGGTCCATCGAACTCCGGACAGGCCGAGCCACCCGGCCATCGACTCGAGTTCGACCGCGAGAGCGGTCGCAGTGTGATCCGGGGCGTCGTCCTCGCGGTGCGCTGCCTGCACGAGGAGCACGTCGGACTGGCGGTCGGCCTTGAGGTCGACGCGCGCCACCAGGCGATCACCGAGGAGGAACGGCAGCACGTAGTAGCCGTGTACGCGGCGCGGGGCGGGTACGTAAATCTCGATCCGGTAGCGGAAGCCAAAAATGCGTTCGGTCCGCTCGCGCTCCCAGACGAGCGGGTCGAACGGCGCTATGAGGGCGCTGGCGCGAACCTCGCGCGGAACCCGTGCCGACGGATCCACGAATGCCGGCTGCCGCCATCCCTCGACGTTCGCCAGGACCAGCGAACCTTCCTCGACCAACTCGTGAAGCCGAGCCCGAGCGTCGGCGACCGGAAGGCGGTAGTAGTCGCGCAAATCCTTCTCGGTGGCTACGCCGAACGACCTCGCGGCGAGCCGCAGCAGGTGTCGTTGGGCCTCTTCGCGAGGCGGTGTGGGCGCGGCGAGAACCTGCGGGGGAAGTACGCGCTCGGGCACGTCGTACAGGCGCTCGAAACCTCGGCGCGACGCCGTCGTGATCTCGCCTGCCCAGAACAGGTACTCGCAAGCGAGCTTGGCGTGCGACCAGTCCCACCACGGCCCCGACTTGCGACCGTTGGGCGACCTGCCGTGCAGCTTCTCGATCTCGCCGGCCGACAGCGGTCCGGCGAGGCGGATCTCGTCGAGCACGGCCGCAACCAGTCGCGGATCGTCCTGGGCGATCCGCTGCATTCCACCCCACGACTCGTCGCGGGCCTGCGCCATCCGCCACCGCAACACGGGGTGCAGCGCGACCGGCAGCAAGCTGGCTTCGTGGCCCCAGTACTCGAACAGCTCGCGCGGGCTCCGGTAAGCGGCACGGTCGAGTAGCGGTGTGGGGTAGGGACCCAGCCTGCTGAACATGGGCAAGTAGTGCGCGCGAACCAGCACGTTCACCGAATCGATCTGGAACAAGCCCGTGCGGGCAAGGACACGTCGCAGCGCCCGCCGGTCTGGCACTCCCGCCGGTTTGGGGTCGGCGAACCCTTGGGCCGCGACCGCCATCCGCCTTGCCTGGGCGGCGGAAAGAGTCTCGGAGCGCACGTCAGGTGATGTCGAAGAGCTTCTCGCGGACCGCGTAGACCACGGCCTCCATCCGAGAGTGCAATTGCAGTTTCTCCAGGATGTTCCGGATGTGGTTCTTCACGGTGTTCTCGCTGATGTAGAGCCGCTTCGCAACGTCGCGATTGCTGAGGCCGCGCGCAACCAGCCGCAGCACGTCGAGCTCGCGCTCGGTCAGCCGAGGCGGCGGAACCTGGTGCCTGCCCTCGTCGCCACGAATCATGGTGGCGAACTCGGACAGCAGTTTCGATGCCATCGCGGGGCTGATCAGCGACTGCCCACCGGCGACCGCACGGATCGCGACGGCGACCTCTTCGATCGAGATTTCCTTGAGCAGGTAACCGGAAGCGCCCGCTTTGATCGCGTCGTAGAGGTCGCTCTCCTCATCGCTGATCGTCAGCATGATGATCCTCGCCGACGGGACGACGTCTTTGATCGCGGTGCATGCCTCGATTCCCGAGCGCCGAGGCATCCGGATGTCCATCAGCACGATGTCGGGCAGGAGATCGGCCGCTTTCTCGACTACCTCGGCCCCGTCGCCGGCCTCGCCGACCACGACGATGTCCGTCTCCTGTGCGAGCACCATGTCCAGCCCTCGCCGGAACAATGCGTGATCGTCGGCGACGAGGACGCGGATCGGCTCCACCGCGCCATCATGGCACGCGGCCTTGATCACTCAGGCGCGGCGACGTCCAGCCGGATCACGCCGTAGTCGTAAGCCCGGCGCCGGTAGACGACCGACGGGCGACCGGAGCCGGCGTCGACGAACAGGAAGAAGTCGTGCCCGACGAGTTCCATCTCGTACAACGCCTGATCGAGGTTCATCGCGGAGGCTCGGTGTGCTTTCTCCCGAACGATCATCGGCCCGTCGTCCGGGACCGACCACTTCTCCGGATCGGCGCCGTCAGCTTCTGTCTGCGGAACGGGCACGGCATCGTCGGTCTCCGATAGCTGGAGCCCGGTGGCGTGCCGCTTGCGATCGATCCTGCGCTCGGCCGCTCGCCGCAGGCGAGACTCCAACTTGCCCAGAGCCAGGTCGAGCGCGGCCCGCGGATCGTCGGCGACGGCTTCGGCGCGCACGACCGGGCCCTTGCACCTGCAGGTCAATTCGACCCGGTAAGCACGGTCGGCAAGCCGAGGGTTCGCTTCCTTGGTCACCTCGACGTCGACGCGCTGAAGGAACGGGTCGAGCCGTTCGACCTTGCCCAGCTTCTCGCTCACCAGCCCGCGGAACTCGTCGGAGACCTCTGCGTGATGACCCCTGACGATGACGTCCACGTGTCCTCCCGTGCCGTGCAGCCGGCTGACCAACTCCGTGCGCAGGCGGCCACCGACCGAACCCAAGACGCTAGTCGAGGGTTCGAGCCGCCGCCAGCGCCCAGGGATCGATCAGCCCCGAATGGACCGACGAATCCGTCGACGACCTGGGCGTGGCGGCAAGTACGGCGGCGCCCAGAACCCAGGCTCCGGCGGCGCGAAGCGCGCGATGTGCCTCGACCAGGGTGGCTCCGGTGGTCATGACGTCGTCGACGATGACGACGGGCGTCTCGCCGAGCGAGCGCGCGCGCCTGGCCGGGACATCGAGTGCACCGCTCAGGTTGGCCGCCCGCTCGGCTACTCCGAGCTCAGCTTGGTCAGCGACGGCACGTGCCTGCTCGAGCGCCGGTACGACCCGCACCGAAGCACTGATCTGTGGCCTCGCGGCCCGCGCGGTCCGCCGGATCGCGTCGTGGCCCCGCTTGCGAATGGCGGCGCGACTCGACGGCACCGGGACGAGCGTTACCGGATCGCGAATTCCGAGCGGGCCCGCCCGCGCCCCAGGTCTGCGTCGGCCAACGTGCAACCGGGAGCGCCCGGACGATTCGACGGACCAACCGCTCGCCGACAGCAACGCGATCACGCTGCAAGCCAGAAGTTCGCCCAGCGGACCGGCCAGCGGCAAGCAGCCGTGCTCCTTGTGCGCGACGATCAGGTTGCTGACCGAGTTGCCCGGCGCGTAGACCGAAGTCGCGTACACCACGGGGAGCCCGCTGGGCGCGAATCTGCCGCCAACCGGACGCGGGACGTCATGTGACAGACCGTCGGCGCAATCACGGCAAAGCCAATGGCCCGGGGTGTGACAGCCGGCGCACGGAGCCGGCAGCACGAGATCGAGGAATCCCTCAGCCAACGCTCGGACCGCGCGAGGTCTCGCGGCCCGGCCGAACCGTGCTTCATGCGTCGTCATGAGCAGATCGTCGGGGTGGGCCTCGTTCCCTCGAAACGGTTCGGGTCAATGATGTGGACGGACTGCACCCCGAGCACGGTTGTGGAAGATCCGGATCTCGGCCCGATCAACCGGGATAGATCGCGTACGAACCCTTTCCGATGAGCTGCCACTGGAAGCCGGCGTACAGCCAAACCCTGCCGTCCGTGGTGGAGGCGACGACCGGCTGCGACGGAGCCTCGGACACCTGCGCGATCCCCGTCGTCGCACCCGACGAGGCCGGTATCGAGACGAGGAGCTGAACCTCGGCACCGTTCAGTGCGATCACACTCGGTTCGTCCGCCGCGGCAATGCTGCCCGGGGTTGCGGAGCCGAGGACGAGCAAATTGTCCGCACTGGACCAGCTCACGCCTTGAATGTTGGAGACCTTGGCGTTCACGACCGCGAAGCCCGATACGACGGCGCCGTCCGCCCGGACCACCCGAGCGAGATACACCTGGTTGCCTGCCGTAGTAGCCATCAGGACGACGGCTCGGGCGCCGTCCGGTGAGATCCGGAGGTTGAGGACTTCACCAGCGGGCAGACCCTGCACCGTCACGGGCTCTAAGCCGTGCGCCATCGAATACGACCAGAAGACGTTGTCCCAGTGGCGCGGACCGCTCGGGCGACGGTCTACGAACCAGGCGACGCCGAACAGGTCCCAGCTCGGGGCCGTGAACGACACACCGTGCCGAACCGCCACGACGGTTTTGCTCTTGCCGATCTTGGCTGCGACCAACTCGGTACCCCCGGCCGTGAGGCCGGCCACCTGAGTCTGGTCATACGAAACACCCGGGCTGGCCAGCTTCACCGTTCCGTCGCCGGCCGGACCCTGGACCGGAGCGATGTGCCCCGGTTGGATCGAGACGAGCCTGCCGTCGCGAACGAAATATGCGGTCGACTGGAGGCTCGCACCGTCCGGGTTCCACTTTCCGAAACGCGGATCCTCGACGCTGACCAGCCGCTCCGCCGACCCTTCGACCTGGATCCGGACGTTGTTGACGTTCAACTGGCTCAGCGTCCACACCAGCTGGGCGGTCATCGCATCCAACTGCTTTCCGGCGACCGAGCCGGCCGGCGCCGTCAGGTCGACCGTCACGGTTCCGTTCTCGATGGGCGCCGAGTTGACCGCGAGCTTCGTTCCAGGTGGGAACGCCGTGCGCACCGCCGGGGCCAGCCACGGCGTCGGCCCCGCAAGCAGAGCCTCGACGAGTGCCGTCGACTGTCCGGCACCACGCGGTACCAGCACTTGGTCCGGGACCAGGACCGTCGACGACGGGTCGGGAACCGGGAAGTACAGATCGAATGGCTGGAATCCCCGGTTCACATCGTTCTGGGTGAGGAGCAGCCCATTCGGCAGCGACGCGATGCGCCACTGGCCGCCGACCCTGCGCACGGTAAACCTCGCCGTCACCGTTCCGGTCGCCGTAGTTTCCTTGCCCTGGTTGCTGATCGTTCCGATCCGGGGGGCGACGAACGTCACCAACCCGGCGCCGGCGAGTGTCGCTTCCGGTCCGCCCGCGTTGTCGTAGACCGTCACTCCGGACGAGGGATTCCAGGTGCTTGCGGCTGCGCTGGTCAGGTATGAACGCGCCACTGCGTGGTCGTTGTCGAAGGCCGCGGCCGCGAGCAGAAATCCTTCGACCACCTCCTGCTGCGTCATGCCAGGGCGTGGCGGCTGTGCGATGACGCCGACCACTTGATTCGTGTTGACGGTGCCGGCGCCGCCGCCGCCCTGCCGGACCGGCCCGGATGTCGGAATGCTCGCGCATGAAGCCAGCAAGACGCCGAGAACGGTCGCAGCCACCGCGGCAAACAGGCCGCGACCTCGTCCGGTCCGGTCGCGCCTGGACCACCCGCGGCTAGGCATCGGGGGTTCTCACTCGGCCGCCGACCGACAGCGGCACTCGCCGATCAGCCCGGGCGTCCGGCGGTTCGAGGGGCAACGGCGAGCTGGCCATCTGCACGCCCGCACGGCGCGGCAGCGTGAGACGGAACTGGGCGCCGTCGCCGGGCTGACCCCAAGCCTCGAGCCAGCCACCGTGCAGGCGCGCGTCCTCGAGTGCGATCGACAAGCCGAGGCCGGTCCCACCGGTGGTCCTGGCTCGGGCCGGGTCGGCCCGCCAGAACCGGTTGAACACCAACGACGCCTCGCCCGGTCGCAGCCCGGCGCCGTGGTCGCGGACGACGATGGCCATCGCGTCGTGGTCGCCACGCACCCTGACGTCGACCGGTCGGCCCTCGGAATGCTCGATGGCGTTGACGAAGAGGTTGCGCAGGATCCGCTCGACCCGTCGAGGGTCGGCCTCGACGAGGCAGCGCTGCTTGGGCAGGTCCAGCCGGACTTCCGCCATTCGGCGCTGGGCCAGCGGCTCGGTGGCGTCGGCCACGCGCCGCACCACGTCCCGCACGTCGATCGACTCGATGTCCAGGACCGCCGCGCCCGCGTCGTACCGGCTGATCTCCAGCAGGTCGGACAGCAGCGCCTCGAACCGGTCGAGCTGGGTCTGCAGCAGTTCGGCGGCTCGCGCGGTGGCCGGGTCGAACTCGGCACGGTTCTCGTGCAAGACGTCCGCCGCCATCCGGACCGTGGTCAACGGGGTACGGAGCTCGTGCGACACATCGGACACGAACCGCCGCTGCACGCGGGAGAGGTCTTCGAGCTGGCGGATCTGGCGCTGCAGCGAGGACGCCATCTGGTTGAACGACGTCGCAAGCCTGGACAGGTCGTCCTCACCCTCGACGGCCATCCGCTCTTCCAGGCGCCCGGCGGAGAACCGCTCCGCAGTTCGCGCGGCCATCCGCACCGGGCTGACCACCTGCCTGGTCACGAGCCAGGCGATCGCACCGAGCAGCAGAACGATCACCGCGCCCGCGATGAACAAGAGGCGCTGGACCAGATTGAGCGTGTCCTGCTCGAACGTCAGCGGGAATAGGTAATAGAGCTCGTAGGTACCCAGGCCCGGCACGTTCAGCGGCGCTCCGACCACCAGACCCGGAACCGCCGGCGTCGTGTCCAGGTACCTTATTTCAGTGAATGTGTAGGACTCGAGGTTCGACGCCTGGACGGACGCCCGCAGCGCGGACGGCACGCTCGCGGGATTGACGTCGCCGGACTGGAACTGCGTCTGCACATTGCTCAACGACGCGGACGAGCGCAGCAGGACGACCTGGTACCGCGGCGGCGACCCGGCCCGGGTCGCCAGCTCGTCGGTGATCTGGTTCAGCAGGTTCGCCAGCGACACCGCGTCCGTCTGCGCGGCAGCGTTGATCTGCGTCTGCGCGTCGGACTGCGCCGCTCGGGCCTCGTCGACCGCGGACCGCTCGCTCGCGTCGAGCAACCCGGCCGTCACCCGGCTCAGCAGGGCATAACCGAGGATGACGACGACGGCCAACGACAGCAGCAACGTGGTCACGACGACCCGTAGGTGGATCGACCGCCGCCACACATGACTGACGTTGCCGCTTGCCTGGCGGGCGACGGCACGGGCGCGCAGCGCACCGATCCCGACGGCGCTCATCGGGAGCTCGTTCGTCGCTGGATCACTGCCGGGCCGACGCGGATCATGAGCTGGGCGTGACGCCCGCCTTGTAGCCGACTCCTCGCACGGTCACGACGATCTCGGGCTTCTCCGGGTCGTGCTCGATCTTGGAACGAAGGCGCTGGACGTGCACATTCACCAAGCGCGTGTCCGCTGCGTGCCGGTACCCCCAGACCTGCTCGAGCAACACCTCGCGGGTAAAGACCTGCCACGGCTTGCGCGCGAGCGCGACCAGCAAGTCGAATTCGAGCGGTGTCAGGTTGATCGGCTGGCCCTCGCGGGTGACCAGGTGGCCGGCCACATCGATGACGAGGTTCCCGATGGCCAGCCGTTCGGGAGCCGGGCTGCTCTCGCGGCGCAAACGAGTACGGATCCGGGCCACGAGTTCTTTGGGTTTGAACGGCTTGACGATGTAGTCGTCGGCACCTGACTCCAAGCCGAGGACTACATCCACGGTGTCGGTCTTGGCCGTCAACATCACGATCGGGACGCCGGACTCGGCGCGCAGCTGGCGGCACACGTCGATGCCGCCCTGCCCGGGAAGCATCAGGTCGAGAAGCACCAGGTCGGGCTTCGTCTCCCGGAAGACACCCATGGCGCGCACGCCGTCGGCGCAGAACACGGGCTCGAAGCCTTCGCCGCGAAGGACGATGCCGAGCATCTCCGAAAGAGCCGGGTCGTCGTCGACCACGAGCACGCGAGCTCTCATGATCTCGGTCTCATCCTCATCTCGTTCACTCTGAGCGGCACGGCCAGCCCGCTGTTCGGCAGCTGCGTCGTCCGGAGGCCGGACGGGAACCCCCTCCATGGTCGCACCCGAACCTAAGGAACGCCCTAGCTTCCTCCCGCTCGCACGTCCCGCGCCGTGTCACGATGGTGAACCGATCGAGCTTCGCTACACGGCGCCTTTTGATGCGGCGCCACTGAACAGGGGGCCAGGTAATGTCCGACCAGCCAGGCTGGGTGCCCCCGACGGGCCCGGAGTCAAGCGATGACGACCCGCCCACGCCTGAGGGTGAGCAACCTCCGGCCGCTGGGTACGGGCAACCGGGCAGCCCTTCGTACGGACTCTACGG
>Ga0075017_100001660_pt1 | contig 13720 bp, 11 predicted proteins | sample AleBraG_ABR_2012_FD_71475 | JGI IMG/M metagenome (GOLD analysis project Ga0075017, IMG submission 71475) | Freshwater sediment microbial communities in response to fracking from Pennsylvania, USA - Alex Branch Run_MetaG_ABR_2012 | ecosystem: Environmental > Aquatic > Freshwater > Creek >... | reverse complement strand
GATATGAAGATCGTCGTTATGAACAACGTGACCCTGGACGGTGTGATCCAGGCGCCTGGGAGGGCAGATGAGGATGAGCGAGGAGGCTTTGCGTACGGGGGGTGGGCGTCGCAGAACGTCGACGAGCCGGACCCCGAGATCGGCGCGGCAATGGGCGCACGGATGTCCCAGAGCGATGGCCTCTTGTTCGGAAGGCGCACCTACGAGGACTTGCTGACGACCTGGAACGCCCGTGGCGGGATGTTCAAGGACGCTCTGAATGCCGCGCAGAAGTACGTCGTGTCGCAAACCCTGACCGATCCGTTGCCCTGGCCGAACTCCGAGCTCATCGCCGGCAACGTGGTCGAGGCAGTGGCGGACCTCCGGTCTCGGCCGGGACGGGAGCTTCACATCATGGGAAGCGGGCAGTTGATCGAAACGCTCGTGGCCCATCGACTCGTTGATGAGTTCCTCTTGATGACCTTTCCCGTGGTTCTCGGATCCGGTCGGCGTCTATTCGCTGGCGGCACGTATGCGGAGCTGGACTTGGTCGATGCGCAGCCAACGAAATCCGGCGTTGTGATCGCCACATACCGAACAAGACCGACTTTCGGGCCCTGACGACTCGGGTCAGAACCACTTGGCGTAGAGCAGCTCTTGCGGCGTGAACACCCGGCCTTCGGGCGGGACTCCCTGGAACTGATTGCCGATCGCCCGGGCCCAGTCGACTCCGCGGTCGAGCAGCTTCCGACTGTCTGTCTGCATCCGGTCGCGAGTAACCAGGATTCCGATGTCGGCGCCCGGGTACCGGTATTCGCCGACGCCATGGACCCTCAAGTAGAACGCTTCGTCGTCGCCGCCGATGTTGTGCCAGTCGGTCTCGTGCCGCACGAATCGGATCGACCCGTCCTCGGCCATCCGCCACAGCCCACTGGCGGGCGCTTCGGTGATGAGCTGGACATCGTCGGTGACCTGCTTGAGCACCAGCTGCGTCCACCGGTCGAAGTCCTGCCATCTCGCCTGCACCGCGTCGAGGTCGAGTTCCCAGTCGACGTCAGCGAATTCGAGCAGATGGAAAAGGAAGAGCGGCACCCCGCCGTACCGCGCGGTGATCAGCTGTGTCAGCGGGGACGCGCCCGAAATACGCGGGTTGATCTCGCCGAGATAGACGGTCCCGTCGTCGGTGTCGAGCAGGAAATCGAGGCAGAAGACACCCCGGTAACCCTCTTCGTAGAGCCCGGCACCCATCCGGCATGCCATGTCGCGGATGCTGGCCCGGGCCGCGGCATCGAAAACGCCGGGATAGACATCGTTCCCGCACCAGCCGCCACGGTACGGAGTCAGCTCCGCGAAGCCCGTGATATCGGTTTGGATCGGGCCGACGAGGGTGCCGTGGCGGGTCGCCACGGCCTCGACGGTCCCCGGGAAGTGGTTGATCCGGCGCATGACTTTGAGTTTCTCGCCGACCAGCGACTCGGCGTACTCGTCCCAGTCCGCGTCGCTGGAGATGAAGAATGTGGTTCGACCGGAGTCCCCGTAGGGAGTCTGGACGACCAGGTCGTCGCCCAACCCGGCCGCGTGGGCGAGTCGGCGCAGATCTTTGTAGGACTTCGCCCGACCGAGCGCATTCGGGACGCTGGATACGCCCATCCGGTTGCCCAGCTCGGTGGTCACGAGCTTGGAATCGATGCGATCCCGCAGCTCCCGCGGCGGTAGCGCGATCTCGAGGCCCAGCTCGTGCGCGAGCTGTTCGGTTTCCTCGTCGAACATGACGAAGAGGACCTGACCCGGCCCGTGGGTCTTGATGGAGTCGATGACTTCTTTGTTCCCCAGCAGGTAGGCGTTGACCGACTCGAAGGTCTCGAATTCTCTCGGCCCCGCATGGGGCGGGGAGTAGGACCGGGCATGAGCGCCGTCAAAGCTGTCGAAGTACGTCACATATTGGAAGTTGCCGACCCACTCGTCGATACCCAGCAAGTTGTACGGCGTCGGAGAGACGAAGTAGATCGGCTTCGTGTTCTGGCGGAAGTAGCGGTAGACGTCCGACAGGCTGCGAAGCACCGGTCGTTCCGATCCGTTCGGGGCGGACCGTGCGCCGCCGGAGCTCTCGCGCGCGATGCCCGCGTCCGGCACGGTCGCATCAAGTCCGGCTCCGGATGTGGCCAGGGCTGCCGCTGCGGGGCGTCGATCGTCATGGCGCTTGCGCTTGTCCTTGCCACCGCGCTTCGCCTTCGACTTCTTCGACCGCTTCTCGTGCTTGGCCATCGTGGTCGGAATGTACTCCCGACATGCAGCATCCGCAGGCGGTGTGCGCGATTGCGGAACCGCGACGACCCGGCCGGGAGCGCACTTCTTCGCAGCGGCCTGAAGTGCACCGCGACCGGGGCCGCTGGCGGTCAGGCGATCAGTGCAGGGCCCGTCGGCACGACGATCTCCGGTTCGACATAAACCGGCTCGGGCACCGCCACCGGGGTCCGCCGGATTCGGGATCCTTCGACGAACTCGTGCAGCGACAGGCGCCAGATGTCGTCCGGCCACGCGAGATCGAGTGTGCCTCCGGCCACGTCGTACGCTGCTGTGTAGACCGTTCCCCAGGTGGTCGTGGCCGGATCGCGGTAGATGGGCGATCGCAGGAAGTGCGCAAGCAGGGCACTCGCCGTCATATCCGGGACCTGGACCGCGGCGGCCAGCGCGACCTCCCGCTCGACCGTCGCGCAGAACGCCGCGTGCTCTGGCCACTCGGTGGATCCTTGCCGGTTCCCGGCTGTCTTGTCCTGCGCGAGCCGCAGTGGCCGGTCAGGCGAGATCTGAGCGATCTCCCCGCGGCCCGCGCGGTCGACCAGTGCGACGTTGTACGCCAACTGGACCGGAACGCGAGCCAGGATGTCGAGCGCGTCGCCGACGTCGCGTGCGAATTCGAGGACGTACCGGACGATCAGCCCGATGCCGAAGCCCGGTCCGACGACCGGCCGGCCGCCGAAGGCGATGGCCACAGACAGGCCGTGTTCGTTCAACCCGTCCACGGCTCCCCAGACGCAGTCACCCATGGCGAGCACCCGGGTCCCGTGCCAGGCCGAAGCGAGCGCGGTGTTGTCGCACAGCAGCGGCGGGTAGTCGTACGTGCGCAGGAGCACGTTCTGATCCCGGGTCCAGGTGGCGAGCGAACACGCGCGGAACAGCGGCGGAGGTGACCAGTGGCTGAGGAACCTGGCCTCGAGGTCTCCACCGCCCACCGCGTCCACCAACCGGTCGTACGTGCCGGCCAACTCCGGCATGTGCCGACGGATATTGACCACTCCCGTCGCATACGACGCGCGGGCGGCCTCGCCTTGGCTGAGGAACCATTGGCGGTAGGCCGGCCACGAGGCTTCGAACAGCGTCGGGAGCCGATCGACGACTGACGAGCCGGCGTCCACCGCGCGGAAGGTCACGTCGAGCTCGACGACCTCCTGCGTCGTCGTCTTCAAGTCATCACCTCGGAGTGGGCAGCGCCTGGGCGCCATGGCGTGGCCGCTGAACATGGCTGTTGAGAGAGTATGCAGTTACTCCCTTACCGTCCTCGGCGTCGATCCACACTGGCTTGACTGTGTGTCCCATCACGCGGCTCGCACCCGCCGCGGCTACCATCCGGCCGTGGATCTCGGGGAGTACGCGAGCTACGACGCTGTCGGCCTGGCCGGGCTCGTGGCCCGCAAACAAGTCAGTCCGCGGGACTTGGCTCGATGTGCCATCGCGGGGGTCGAAGCCGTCAACCCCACGCTCAATGCGGTCGTCGAGGCTTATGCCGACCGGGCCGAGGAGATCGGCGACGAGATTCCGCCGGGGCCGTTCGGCGGCGTGCCCACGATGCTGAAAGACCTCTACCACGGCGAGGCCGGGCGCATCTGCGAGAACGGCAGTCGCTTGGGCGAGGGCTGGGTGACCCCGGTCGACGTCGACTTCGTGTCGAAGTTGAAGTCCTCGGGCATGGTCAATCTCGGTCGCACGACTACCTCGGAATTCGGCATCCTGGGCACGACGGAGACCCTCGCCGCCGGGCGCACGTGCTCTCCGTGGAGCCCCGACCACATGGCCGGGGGATCCAGCGGCGGGGCAGCCGCGGTGGTGGGAGCGGGCATCGTCCCGGTCGCGTCGGCCAGTGATGGCGGCGGATCGATCCGGATCCCGGCCGCTTCCTGTGGCGTTGTGGGCCTGAAGCCGTCGCGTGGCCGGGTGAGCTGGGGGCCGCTGACGGGCGAGCCGCTCGGCGGTTGGGCCGTTCGCTTCATGGTGAGCCGCAGCGTTCGCGACACGGCGGCGATGCTGGACGTCCTGGCGGGCGCGGGAGCAGGCGACCCGTTCGTGATCCCGCCGCCGGCCCGACCATTCCAGGACGAGGTGGGTGCGCCGGTCGGGCGGTTGCGGGTCGCCTACTGGTCCGCTCCATGGTGCGGGGCAGCGGGCGATCCTTCGGTCGTGGGCGCGACTGCCACGACCGCTGCACTGCTCGCCGACCTCGGGCACGATGTCGAGGAAGCTCGGCCCGAGTTCGAATGGGAGCCATTCGTTCAGGCCATGACCGACGTCTGGGCCGCCGATGCGGCACACGGGGTGGACCATTTCGCTTGGATCGTCGGACGGGTCGTCGACGCTGACACGGTCGAGGCCTCGACGCTCGCGGCAGTTGAGTACGGCCGCACAGTGACCGCCGTTCAGCTGATGAACGCCTTTGACCAGGCCAATGTGCTCGCACGGCTGATGGGAAGGTTCTTCAGCCGTTACGACGTGCTCCTGACGCCAACGCTCGGGCGGCTGCCGGCCCGGCTCGGCGAGTACGACCCCACAGCGCAGATGGAACTGCGCGAAGTATTCGAATCATGGTCGCCGCTGGAGTCGTTCCTGCCAGTGTTCAACGCGACGGGTCAGCCGGCACTCAGCCTGCCGTTGCACACCAGTGGCGACGGTTTGCCGATCGGGATGCAACTTGTCGGCGCTTTCGGAGCGGAGTCGCTGCTCCTGCGTGTGGCCGCACAGCTCGAGGAGGCGGCTCCGTGGTCGCGACGCCGGCCGGTGATCCACGTCGCGAACTAGGTCACCGGCGACGTCATGCGGACTGCGGGACCTGCTGGTCACCAAGATCGCTCGCTGCACCTGGAGCATCGCTAGGCTCAGCACCAGTCCAGGCTTAGTCACGTGCTGAGCGCCCGCGCGAAGTGGGATGGTGATCGATGGACTTGTACGAGGATCTGGGCGTGCGGCGGGTCATCAACGCAGCGGCGTCGTTCACGCTGGTCGGGGGTTCGCTCATGCCCGACGAAGTCGTCGAGGCCATGCGGAGCGCCTCGCAGTCGTACGTGGACATGCACGAGTTGCACGCGGCGGTGGGCAGCCATCTGGCGAAGCTCACCAACAACGAGGCTGCCTACGTCACCTCCGGCTGCGCAGCTGCACTGGTCCTGGCAACTCTGGGTGCTATTACGCACGGCGACCCGCGCCTGATCGTCCGGATGCCCGGCGGGGAGGGACTGCGCACCGAAGTCGTCATGCACACGGTGCACCGCTGTCCCTACGACCCCGCGGTCCAGCTGGCGGGCGGAAAAATCGTGCAGTTCGGCAACGCCTATCAGACCTTCGCCTGGGAACTCGAGGCTGCGATCACCGACCGGACCGCAATGGTTCTGTGGGTTGACGGGACCGACCTCGGTCACGGTGCGCTGGATGTGGCCACCACTGTCCGGATCGCCCACGAACGCGGAGTTCCCGTCCTGGTCGACGCAGCCGCGCAGCTCCCCCCACACACCAATCTGTGGAGGTACACCCGAGACCTCGGCGCCGACGCCGCGATCTTCAGTGGCGGCAAGCACCTGTGTGGGCCGCAGTCCAGTGGCCTCATGGTGGGTACGCGCGAATTCGTCGAGGCCGCCCGGTCGAACGGCGCCCCCTACCAGCGCCTGGCCCGGGCGCTCAAGGCCGGCAAGGAGGACATCGCCGGTCTGGTGCGGGCCGTCGAACTGTTCCTCGCGCGCGATCACGAGGCCGTGGCCCGGGGGTGGGAGCAGACCGTGCGCGAATGGATCGACACGCTGAACAAGGTTCCGGGTCTGACCGCGGTGCGCGACTTTCCGAACGAGGCCGGCCAGACCATTCCGAGGGCCAAGGTGACCGTCGATCCGGGGCTTGCCGGCATTAGCAGCGACGAGCTGATCGCGAAACTCTGGGACCGGGATCCGCGCATCTGCGTGCTTCATGGCGACGAGACTTGCTTCTACATCACACCGGAGACGCTGCTTCCCGGCGAGGAGTCGTTGCTGGTGGCCGAGATCGCGGACGCCGTTCCCGGGGGTTAGGAGTCAACGCACCGGGGGCAACAGTGCTCGTTCGATCGTGCAGGACGCCGTGTGCAGAGCATTGCTGACCTGGCAGATCCCGCAATCCGCGGCAATGCCCATCAGAACGGCAGCGTCGTCGGGTTCTACGGAGAACTCTTCCTGGAGCCAGTGCTTGAGTTCCCGGAAGGCGCTCCTGCTGGCGTCAGCGAGCGTCCCGGCGGACACGACGGCTGTGAGGTGCGTCTCCGTCCGGATCCGCGGGCTGTTCATCGCCGCGGGCCGGGGAATCGGGGTTGCACTGGCGACTATCCGGGTGCCGCACTCGGGGGCGCAGACCACCTCGCCCGCCCCCATCGCTGCTTTGGAATCGCCGAAGTACAACGAGGCACCATCGATGTTGACGGGCAGGATGACCGTGGCGCCGGTCGTGATGGCCGAGCAGTCCAGATTCCCGCCGTAGCTGCCTTCGTGACGGCTGAGGATCGTCTCGTTGAGCGGCGCCGTCGCCAGACAGCCGATCAGGGGCCGGATGGGCAGGCTCCAGTCGTCGCGGATTCGGATCCGGCCGTCCGTGACGTCGAGAGAAATCGCGCGGTACTCCTCGTGCCACCAGTCCTGCGGCGACAGCGCGGCGCACCGGCTGATCACGACCGTTGCGGGCGTGGTCACCGTGATGTCCTCGATCCGGATCTCGACCGCATCGCCGGCCTTGGCGCCGACGACCGAGATCGGACCCGTCACCGGATTGAGGTTGGCCTCCACCCAGGCGGCCGACTCCTCGTTCCACTGCGCGGGGTCGTGGAATCGACTGGTGAAACAGTCGGACGTCTCGACCACGAAGGTCTCCCCCGGCTGGACCTCGCCGATGGGTTGATGTCCCGGGCTGTACACGTACGTGAGGTCGGTCGCCGCAAAGGTCTGCACGGTCAACTGGCTCCTTCCGGGGCACTCAGTAGCCAGCAATATGCCACTTCGAGCTGCTTCCGCACCGCGCAGATTCCTACGGCTCGTTCCGGCCGACCCACAGGCCTCGGGTATGGCCGATGTGGGCCTCCATCAGCCGCGTGGTCGCCGCTGGATCGTCTGATCGCAGTGATTCGAGTAGCTCGTGATGCTCATGCGCAGAAACGATCAGCTTGCCGGAGCGGACCAGGGCCTCCAGGCCGAACAGCCGGGTCTGCCGGCGGAGTCGATCCACCAGGTCGGTCAGCCGGGGAATGCCCAACGCCGAGATCAGTTCCACGTGGAAGCGCCGGTCAGCGTCGAGGTAAGCGATGACATCGCCGCGGGTGGCAGCATCCTCGATCTCGTCGGCCAACTCGCGCAGGGTCATCATCCTGTCCGGCGTCAGCAGTTTCGCGGTCCGCACTGTGCTCGGCACTTCCAGCAACATTCGGATCTGCGATATCTGGTCCAGGTCGTCGTCGGACATCTCGATGACCCGGAAGCCCTTGTTCCGTACGACCTCGACGAAACCGTCCTTGGCGAGTTGGAGCATGGCCTCGCGTACGGGAGTGGCCGAGACGCCGAAGCGCTCGGCGAGTGTGGGAGCGGAGTAGATCTCGCCTGGCTGGAGTTCGCCCGCTACGAGCGCCGCCTCCAGCCCGCGGCGTACCTGCTCGCGCAGGCTGCGCGCATGGATCGTGGAGATGTAGCCCGCGTCCGACCTGGGGTCGCCATTGACCGAGGTCATCCATCCTCCAGCGCACTGAGTCGTCTGAAAGTTGGCTTGTGTCGTGCAGAGCCTTATCGCGCGGGTCCGCCGGCGGAGGCGGGTGGCGGGCTCGCGGTTCGTTGACCCGTCCGGTGCTATGTGCAACCGTACATAGCACAGGTCGAGCACGGGCTCGGGGGCTTCGTGGCGGGCCGGCGAGGGCGGCCACGGAAACCACTCGACGAGGAACGCCCGCGAGAGGCACCGCCGGAGATGAGCCCTAGCCCCGCGACAGGTCGTTCGGGCGCGCCGGTTCGGAATTCACTTCGGGTCGGCAGTACGCGGCGCTCCCCGGCGGCGGTAGAGCCGCTTTCGCCACCAGAGGGGAGCCGACGGGTCCCCGCGACCGACGGGAATGCAAATGACGGCTGACGACCAACCCGCGCAGGCTCCTGTCCCGTCAACGGCTGCTGCCTCCGACGGCCCGAGCCTCGCGAAGAACGAAATCGGCCTGAGCGGCTCGATCATCTTCGCGATGGCAGGGGCCGCGCCGGGCCAGACGATCGCCATCGTGCTCGCCCTGCTGGTCACCACCGCGGCCTACGGCACGCTACTGCCCGTCCTGATCACGACCGCCGGCCTGCTGTGCATCGCGCTGTCGTTCCACCGCCTCAACATGTGGCGGCAGAATGCCGGCGCCACATTCGAATGGGTTTCGCGCGCATTCAATCCGTACGCCGGCTTCTTGGTCGGATGGTTGATGCTCATCGCTTTCGGTGGATTCGTCTTGATCGACGTCATCACCATCGGTCCGAGTGTGCTTGCTCTGATCGGTGTCTCACCGGGAAACCAGTGGGCCGGTGCGGCCGCCATCGTGATAATCGCGACTTTGCTGACCCTGACCGCGGTTGTCGGGCTGCGGCCCAGCGCCCGCCTTCAGTTCACCGTGGCGGCCATCGAATACACGATTCTTTTCATCTTCATCGTCTGGTCGTTCATCGCGGTCTACATCCAGCACAAGGCTGGGACGGTGACGCCGAACCTGCACTGGCTCAGCTTCTCCGGGACCGGCGCCGGCTCGTTCAGCGCGGCCATGATCATCGCCGTCGCGTCGATCGCCGGCTGGGACGGCGGCATCTACGTCAACGAGGAGACCCAGAGGCCGGAAAGAAATCCAGGCCTGGGCGCGGTCATCGGGGTGGCGATCCTCGGCGTCATCTTCTTCCTGATGTTTGCGACCTACCAGGGGGTAGCTCCGCTCGCGCAACTGCAAGCGCACTCCGACAATGCGGCAGCATTCATCGGGCAGACTCTCGGCGGCACCGGCGGCGAGAAAGCTATGGCCCTGGCTGTCACTCTGTCAGTGCTTGCTACCACCCAGGTCGCGATCATCGGCACCGCCCGGCTCATCTTCTCGATGTCCCGCGACCGGGTGCTGCCCCCACAGCTCGGCAGGATCAGCGAACGGTTCAGGACGCCGGCGCTCACGACCGCCCTGCTCGGCGGGCTCATGATCGTGCTGGGGATCATCGATATCTTCCAGTCGTCGGTCGCCAATGCCATCAGCGATCTGATTTCGGTCAGCGGTTTCCTTTATGCGCTGTTCTACGCGATCACCGCTCTCGCGGCCGCCTGGTATTACCGCCGGCAGGTGGTCAAGTCATTCCCGGATGCGGTGATTCTCGGACTGTTGCCCCTGGCCGGTGCCGGGCTCTTGCTCTGGGTCGGATTCAAAGCGGCGCAATCGCTTACCGGGGCCGAGAAGGGCATTCTCATCGGGATCGCCATCCTGGGGATCATCCTCATGATCATCGCTGCGGCGGTCTACAAGTCGCCGACCTTCAAGCGGAAGGTCGAGACGGCTGACACCACGGATGCGACTACGCATGTGGGCGTGAATTAGAGACCGAGCGGCGGACCTGCACACTGGCCAGGACGTGATTGCAGGCGCCCGGGAAGGGTTGTGATGCGTTCGTGAAGTCGCTCGACGGCCGGGTGGCCGTGGTCACTGGAGGCGCCCGGGGCATAGGGCTCGGCATCGGCCGGGTCCTGCGGTCCGAGGGAGCGGACGTCGTGCTCGCCGACGTCGATGCGGCGGAGGTCGCCGCCGCGGCCGTCGAACTCAGTCCGGGCGGCGAGCACTCGATCGGTGTCGGCACCGACGTAACCCGGCGGCTGGATCTCGACGCGGCTGCCGCTGCCGCCATCGATCGGTGGGGGCGCATCGACATCGTCGCCGCCAACGCAGGCATCTACCCGCACATCCCCTTGGAGGAGATCGACCCGGAGCAGTGGGACCGCCTGATGTCGATTAACGTGAGAGGAGCGCTGTTCGCCATCCAAGCGTGCCTGCCGCAGATGACGGCGCAGAATTACGGCCGGATCGTGCTCACCTCGTCGATCACCGGATCCGTGGTAGGCCAACCCGGCTATGCGTTGTACGGCGCTACGAAGGCCGCAATGCTCGGGATGATGCGGTCCATCGCGCTCGAGACCGCCACTCGCGGGATCACCGTCAACGCAGTGCTCCCGGGCAATATCGCCACGCCCGGCTTCGGGGACGTCGGCCCCGAGCACCGTCACCGCATGCTGTCCTCGATCCCGTTGGGATTCCTCGGCGAACCGCTGGACGTCGGCTGGGCCGTCCGTTTCCTGGCCTCGGAGGAAGCCCGCTACATCACCGGCCAGACCCTGATCATCGACGGCGGCCAAGTGTTGCCGGAGAGCTCATGGGGCCTGGAGGAGCCGTCCGACAACCCGTAGATCGCGTTGGCGGACTCAGCTCTCGACCGTTGACAGCGGATAACCCTCGAGAAGTTCGACGTCGATCTGTCCCGGCCGGGCCATCTCGGGAATGAATGTGCCCAGCGGATCGGATCGGTCGACGCCGTTGCCGATTGCCTGCCCGCCGCGGGCGTAACCGATCATCCGGAGCATGTCCTGATCCAGCGTCGCCGCGACGTCACGCGGCACTGCCAGGTACTGGTTCTCCTCCTGCCGCAGCCAGCCCAGGACATAGGCGAACATCAACCCTCGACGCCACGAGTCGGTCCGATTCGCCCCACCGCCGTGATACAGCGACCCCAGCCACATCATCACCGAGCCCTTGCTCATGGTGGCCTGGACGATCTCGCTTTCCCGGAAGGAGTCGTGCCGTCCCGACCGGTGGCTGCCCGGGATGACCCGGGTGGCTCCGTTCTCGGCCGTGAAATCGGTGATCGGCCACATCACGCTGAAGGTGAATTCGTAGCCCGGCGGGAACGGGTAGTCCCAGATGTCCTGATCGCGGTGCACCGGTTGGGCGGCTTCCCCAGGCCCGATCGCAATGACCTCGGTGTTGCTGATCTGGAGGGCGGCGCTCGGTGCCAGGGCGAGTTTGCCGGTTTCGACGATGAGCGGGTGCATGATCAGCTCGCGGGCGCGCTGGGAGCGCCCGGCGAGTCCGCCGGTACGCCGAGTCTGCCTTCCGCCGAGATCAACATTGCTGGTCGGTGTGGCGTCGATGTAGGGGCGCATCTGCTCGTCGAGCTCATCCAGGGCAGCAGCATCAACCAAGTCCACGATGATGGCGGCGCCATCGGTGTGCATGACAGCAGCCAGTTCGTTCGGGCTCACTGTGCGATCGAGGCGCTGGATGTCCCTCATCGGCCGCTCCTCATCGGGAATGTGAATGCCGCGGACGCGTTAGCCGGCGACCCGATCTTGCTTTAGCCCGCACGAAGTCCACAAGAGTCCGCGAGCGTATTCTCCATAGCGGCCGCGAAAGGAGTGACTGTCGAGTATGGCGGACCAGCACCCACTGGCCGGCGCCGAACGGGCGGACCTACAGGTTCAGGACTATGGCGACAGCGCGATCCTGCTGACGTCCAAGCTGGCGGACAGGCTGGACCGCTGGCGACATGTTCACCGGCTGGCCGACTCAATCGAGCGGAACAAACCGCACGGCGTATCTGGCGCTATCGCTACGTTCGACACCGTTCTCGTCGAATTCGATTGCGTCTCGACTTCTCCGTTCGAAGTGCGTACCGCGCTCGCCGTCGAACACGGCGAACTCGGGGGCGTTGGTCCCGAATCCCGGAACGTATTCGAAATTCCGGTCGTCTACGGAGGCGAGTACGGCCCCGACCTCAACGCCGTCGCGCAAGAGCTCGGCGTCGACGTCTCGGTTGTGATCTCGGCTCACATCGAGTCCGAACACGTGATCCGATGTGTCGCCTCTCCGCCGGGCGCGCCGATGACAGATATGTCGAACTTGCCTGCGCCGGTCCCGCGACGTTCCGGGCCGCGCAGCCATGTACCTGCCGGGAGCGTCGCACTCGCCGGGAGGCAGGCCATCATTTACGCCACTTCGTCCCCCGGCGGCTGGCGGCTCATCGGGCGCACACCGATGCGACTGTTCGATGCCTCGAAATGGCCTCCGGTCGGCTACGCGCCCGGCGACCGCTTGCGTTTCGTTCCGATCAGGCCGGCTGACTGGTCGTTGTTCGGCTCGGCGTCGCCGACGGTCGGTCACCGTTGACCGCGCGGCGACCCGCGCCGGTGGTAGGTACCCCCGGGTTCACCGTTGTTGATGGTGGTCGGTCGTGGGTTCAGGACTGCGGGCGTCCCGGCTTGCAGCGCTTCGGCGTTCCATTGAGTGGGAGTGCGGACCCGTACTCCGCCCGGATGGCGAATGCGCTGGTTCTCAACGAGCCCGAACGCCCGCTGATCGAAGTCACGGCCCTCGATCTGACCGTGCGCGCCGACAAGGATCTGCTGATCGCTGTCACCGGCGCCGAGTGCGACGTCTTCGTCGACGGGTTCAGCACACCCCGGTGGCGTCCGATCGTCATCTATGGAGGCTCGGTCGTTCGGATCTCGCGAATCCGGAAAGGCCTGCGCTGTTATCTGGGCGTCAACGGTCGAATTGAAGCACCCACGCTCCTCGGAAGCGTGTCGCCGTCCACGAGCTTAGAATTCGGCTGGCAACTCAGAGCAGGAGACGTTGTTCCGATCGAGTCGCGATTCACCTCTTTCGACCACCCCTACCTGCGGCACCCAGTGTTCCGCCCCGCGGTGCCGCCGCGCGTCTACGCGGACCCGTTCGTTGTCGAGGTTGTTGCGGGGCCGGACGTTGCTCAGTTCGATGCAGCGCTCGATGTGCTGCAAAGCAATGACTACGAAGTGGGAAATCAGAGCAATGAGATAGGGCTGCAGCTTCAGGGCGTCGTTCCTGCGCGGCAGATCACATCCGAAATCTTGTCTCGAGGCGTGGCGATCGGCGCCATCGAAGTGACTCCGTCGGGCGACCTTCTGGCGCTCTTGCGGGGGCGGCTGCTGACGGCCGGCTACCCGGTGGTGGCAGTAGCCACTACTTGTGCGCAGGCGTTCTTGGGACAGGCCCAGCCCGGCGATCGCATCCGTTTCAGGCTGGTCACAGTCGACGAGGCGATCCGGTCAGCGCGAGCGGAACGTCAACAGATCGACAATGTCGCCGAGGCAATGCAACGGATCTCTGCCGACGTCCCACTGTGGGACGCACCCGGGAATGTGCCGTCGTAGCATCACGGTGTCTCACGCTGCGAGCCGCGTCCTACGCCTTCGCACCGGCTCGGTTCGAGGCCAGTCGGGAGTTGACGACGTCGGCGAGCGGCTCGATTCGGACGCCCGCAGCGATAAGGCCCGCACGCACCCGGCTGGCGAAGAGAACCGCGTGTGCGTTGTCTCCGTGCAGGAGGATGCTGTCGCAGGTTACGGGCAGGTCGACGCCGTCCACCGATGTGACGACACCTTCCAGGAC
>Ga0075017_100001659_pt1 | contig 13721 bp, 9 predicted proteins | sample AleBraG_ABR_2012_FD_71475 | JGI IMG/M metagenome (GOLD analysis project Ga0075017, IMG submission 71475) | Freshwater sediment microbial communities in response to fracking from Pennsylvania, USA - Alex Branch Run_MetaG_ABR_2012 | ecosystem: Environmental > Aquatic > Freshwater > Creek >... | reverse complement strand
TACCTGCGCGGCGAGATCACGGTGCAGGGCTCCCAGGAGGACGTGATGCGCCTGGATGCGATCAGCGCCGTGATCTGGCCCGACGTCTGATGGCCCTCGCCCGGGGGGGCCCGCCGGGCGGGATGGTCCTGCGGCGCTCCGTCGGCACGGCGACCGCGACGGCGACCTCGGCCGGCCTGGCCTTCGCCGCGATCGACTATCTGGGCGTCGTCTCGGTGCTGGCCTACGCGCCGGGTGCGACGGCGGCGGTCGCGATCGCCTTCGGCCTGCTGCTCGTGATCCTGATCGCCGGGATCTTCTCCGAGCTCAACGGCCTGTATCCGACAGCCGCCGGGATCCGCCTCTACCTGGGCCGGGCCGTCGGCAACCGCACGGCCCTGTCGGTGACGTTCACCTACATGACGACCGTCGTGCTGGTGATCGCGGCCGATGCCTTCCTGATCGGCGCCGCCGTCCGCCACGTGCTGCACGAGCCCCCGGCGCTCGCCTACGTCTGGATCGCGGTCCTCCTGGGCGTTGCGCTGGCCGCCAACCTGCGGGGCGTGCGCCTGGCCGGCTGGATGCAGACGCTCGTCACCTACACCGTCCTGACGGGCACGGTGGTGCTCTCGATCATCGCCCTGTTCCACGTCGGCGGGGCCTTCCGGCACCCGTTCGACCTGTTCGGCAAGGGGGCCTTCTCGGGGGTCCAGGCGCTCGCCTTCGCGCTGTTCCTCTACGCCGCCTTCGAGTGGGTGACGACGACCGCCGAGGAGGCTCGGGCACCACGCGTCATCACCCGGGCGCTGTTCATCGCGCCGTTTCTGATCTGGCTGGCGGCGACGCTGTTCGCGCTCGCCGTCACGCACGTGGTGGGCTTCTCGCAGCTGCACCACTCGACGATCCCCCAGCTGCTGATGGGCAAGGCGGCGCTGGGGACGGTCGGTGAGCTGTGGATGCTGGCCCTGACCGTGCTGACTGCCCTGAACACCTTCAACGGCGGCTTCCTGGTCGCCTCGCGCTTCATCTACGCGGCGGCCCGCGAGGGCAACCTGCCGCGGCAGTTCGCCCGCCTGAACATGAACGCGGTTCCCTGGCTCGCCGTCAGCACGCTGGCCGGCGTCTCGGCGATCGTCGCGGCGGTGGTGTTCGCGACCGGGCAGTGGCTGCTGCTGGTCGCCGTCGGCGCGGCGATCGAGTCGGCGATCTACGCCGTGGGCTCGCTGTGCCTGCTGATCCTGCGCCGGCGGGAGACCCGGGAGCGGCCCTTCCGGCTGATCGCGGGCCGGCCCCTGGCGAGCTTCGGGGTGCTCCTGTTCAGCCTGCTGTTCCTGGCCACCGGCTTCTCCGATCCGCGCGATGCGAGCCGCTTCTCGGTTGCCCCGATCACCGTGATCGCGGTCCTCGGCCTGATCTCGGTCGGCTACGTCAGGATCTTCGTCCCGCGTCTGCAGGCCTCCGCGGCGGCGCGGGCGGCGGCGAACCGGCCGCGGCGGCGCCCCGAGCGCCGGCCGGCCACGCCCGCGGAGCGCGCGGCCGGGGAGGTGGGCGCCACCGCGCCGGACACGGAGATCTGAGCCGGCCCCGCCGGCCGCCGAGGCGTCCAGGGGCGGGGCCGGGGACTCAGGGGGCGCCCGCGATCGTCCGAGAAATGGTCGGGCCATGGATATCGAGCCATCGACACCGTGCGATCGCGATCCGCGCAGGGCTCCTGCGAGCCGGAGGCGTCGGTGCGGAAGGCCTGCCGGGGGCATCCTCACGGCGATCCTGCTGATCGCGTGCGCCGGCACGACCGCGCACGCCTTCCCGTCGCGTGCCCTCTACCGCACCCAGCGGCTGTGCTCGGCTCCGGCCCGGGACCGGGCCGGCTGCCTGGGCATCCGTCTGATCGCGAGATCGCTGAGCGGCGCCGCCCTGAGAGCGAACGCCGGCCGCCAGGCTCGCGAACTCGCCTCCGGCGTCGCGCCCCACGTGAGCTCGACGAGCGTGCCGGGCGGCCTCACCCCCGCGGCCCTGCATCAGGCCTACCGGCTGCCGAGCGAAACACCGGCCGCCGACACCCAGACGATCGGCATCGTCGATGCCTTCAACGACCCGACCGCCGAAGCCGACCTGGCCGTCTACGACAGGCAGTTCGGGCTCCCGGAATGCACCACCGCCAACGGCTGCCTGCGCAAGCTCAACCAGACGGGCAGGAGCTCTCCCTTGCCTGCCACCAACGGCGGCTGGGCGACCGAGATCTCGCTCGATCTCCAGATGGCCCACGCGATCTGTGAGACCTGCCGGATCGTGCTGGTGGAGGCGAGCAGCGAAACCTGGGGCAGCCTCGGTGCCGCGGTGAACGCGGCCGCGGCGGCCGGGGCGAGCGAGATCAGCAACTCCTACGGCGGTCCGGAGTTCTCGAGCTACGCCGGTCTGAGCTCCCCCTACTACGACCACCCGGGGGTCGTCGTGACCGTCTCCTCGGGAGACTGCGGCTACTTCAACCAGGGCTGTGCCGGGTGGACGGCGGCTGCGAACTTCCCCGCCGCGGCGCCGCATGTGGTGGCGGTCGGCGGCACCTCGCTGAGCGGGAGCGGGGAAAGCTGGACGAGCACCGTCTGGAGCGGCGGCGGCAGCGGCTGCAGCAGCGTGTTCGCGGCGCCGCCGTGGCAGAGCGCGGTGGAAACCTTCGCGGCGAGCGGTTGCGGCGAAGGACGCTCCGTGGCCGACGTCGCGGCCGTCGCAGACCCCTACACCGGAGTCGACATCTACGACAGCACCCCGGCCGGCAACGGGGATCCGACCGGCTGGGGCGTGGTCGGCGGCACGTCGGCGGCCTCGCCGATCGTCGCGGGCGAGTTCGCGCTCGCAGGGGGTGCCCGCGGGGCGCCCTATCCCGCCACCACGCTCTACTCCCATCTCGGCGAATCCGGCGCCCTGTACGACGTCACCGCCGGGAGCAACGGCTCGTGTGCGGGCGCGACGGCCTGCCGGGCCGCCGTCGGCCTCGACGGCCCGACGGGTCTCGGGAGCCCCGTCGGCCTCGGGGCGTTCGCCGTCGCGGGCACCCCGCAGGAGTCCTCCGCGCCGGCGATCTCGGGCTCGGCCGAACAGGGCCAGGTGCTGACCGCGAGCCCCGGTGAATGGGGCGGCGCGACGTCCTACGGCTATCAGTGGGCGCTCTGCAACGCTGTGGGCGCCCTCTGCACGGCGCTCCCGGGGGCTAGCGCTCAGCACCTGACGCTCGGCTCCGCGACGGTGGGGCACACCGTCAGGGTTGTCGTGACGGCTGCGAACGGCAGCGGCGCCGGGACCGCGGCGGGCTCCCCCGTGAGCGCCACGATCTCCTCGGATGAACCGAAGATCACCGGCTTCACGCCGGCCTCGGCGATCACCGGGGCGACGGTGACGATCACGGGCAGCGCCCTGCGGGCGGCGAGCAGGGTCAGCTTCGGCTCGCTGCCGGCCACCTTCACGGCCGTCTCGGCGAGCGAAATCACCGCGACCGTCCCGAACGGCGCGGTGGCCGGTGCGATCACGGTGACGACGCCGGTCAGGTCGGCAGTCAGCGCCGCCAGGTTCACGCCAAGTCTCTCGGTCGTCGGCGCGGCCCCCAGTCGGGCCTCGGTGGGGACGCTCGTGACGATCACGGGCGTGGGCTTCAACGAAGCCTCGCTGGTCAGCTTCAACGGGGTGACGGCGACGGGGGCGAGCGTGGTCTCCCCGACGACGATCAGGGTCAGGGTCCCCGTCGGTGCGAGCACGGGCCCGATCTCGGTGACGAACAGCGCGGCCCCCGCGGGCACCGTTCGCACCGCCGGCAGGTTCGTCGTCCCATAGGCCGCCGCCCACGGGCGCCGCTCGGCCACCGACGCATGGCCGTCGGTGCTTTCTACCTAGTATCCCGGCGGCTGAGGGCCGATGCCCGGGGGCTCGGCGGCGCCTAGCGTTGATGGCGATGGCGTCGGTGCCCGAACAGGCCTCTGTGCCCCCGCGGGATTCGGCAGGGATCGAGCCGACCGAGCACCTCGATGTGCTGATGCGCGATCTGCGCAGCTCGCCCGACGGCCTGTCCGCGGTCGAGGCCGGACGGCGGGCGGTCCAGTACGGGCCCAACGAGCTGCGGCGACGGGGCGGGCTGAAATGGCCACGCGAGCTGGCGCGGCAGCTGACCCACCCGCTGGCGTTGCTGCTCTGGCTGGCAGCCGCCCTGTCCTTCGCCGTCGGCAGCGGGACGGTCGCGATCGCGGTGCTGCTGGTGATCGCGCTGAACGCGATCTTCGCCCTGATCCAGGAGATGGAGGCCGAGCGGGCGGTCGAGGCGCTGGCGGAGTTCCTCCCGCCGAAGGCGAGGGTCCTGCGCGACGGCATGCCCGTCGAGATCGTCGCCGCGGAGTTGGTTCCCGGCGACGTCGTGCTCGTGGAGGAGGGAGATCGGATCGCCGCCGACATGCGCCTGATCGCCGGAACCGTCGAGGTGGACCTCTCGACGCTCAACGGGGAGTCGGCGCCGGCCTTGCGCTCGGCCGAGCTGATCGACGTGAACGTCCCGCGGCTCGAAGCCCGGGATCTGCTGTTCAGCGGCTCGAGCGCAACCGGCGGGCAGGCCCGCGGGGTCGTCTTCGCCACCGGGATGCGCACCGAGCTCGGTCGCATCGCGGCACTGTCGCAGCGCGTCCACGAGGAGCCCAGTCCGCTCGAAGCGCAGGTTCGCAGGGTCGCGTGGCTGATCGCCGCCATCGCGATCGCGATGGCCGTCGCGTTCGTGCCGCTCGCCATCTTTAGCGCGGGGCTCTCGCCGAAGAACAGCATCGTCTTCGCGGTCGGCCTGCTCGCGGGCAACGTGCCCGAGGGGTTGCTCCCCGTTATCACGCTGGCGCTCGCGGTCGCCGTCGGGGCGCTCGCGAGGCGTGGCGCGCTGGTCAAGCGCCTCAGCGCCGTGGAGACGCTCGGCTCGACCGATGTGATCTGCACGGACAAGACCGGGACGCTGACGGAGAACCGCATGAGCCCGGTGTCCGTCTGGACGCTCGAGGGCGACTGGGCGCTCGACTCCGGCGACCCCCCGCGCGATGATGCCGCACTGGGTGCGCTCGCCGAGGTGGCGCAGGCGTGCAACAACGCGACGATCGTCCTACGCGGCAACGCTGCGGGCGATCCGACCGAGATCGCGCTGCTGCGGATCGCCGCGATCCTCGCCGGGCGGTCCGGCGGGCAGGTCGGGATGGGCGAGCGCCGCCACGAATACGGCTTCGACCCGCGCCGCAAGCTGATGAGCACGATCAACGCCGCCGCGGACTCGGACTGGCTCGCGACCAAGGGCGCCCCCGAGTCGGTGCTTCCGCGCTGCCGGACCGTGCTGATGGCGGACGGACGCGAGGCTCCGCTGGCGCGGGGCGAGCGCGAGCGGGTGACGGCGACGGTCGAGAGCTTTGCCGAGCGGGGGCTGCGGGTCCTGGCGCTGGCCCGCCGCAGGCTCGTGGCGCGGGACGTGGCACCCGAGCGCGAGGAGGCCGAGGGCGAGCTCTGCCTGCTGGGGCTCGTCACCCTGCAGGATCCGCCGCGCGCAGGCGTTCGCGAGGCTGTGGCGCGCTGCCACGGTGCCGGTATCCGGATCGTGCTGATCACCGGCGATCACCCTCTGACGGCGGCTGCGATCGCGGGCCAGGTCGGCATCGGTGGAACGGACCCGATGGTCGTGAACGCGCAGGCATTCGACCACCGCGACGAGCAGGACGTGCGCGAGATCCTGCTGAGCGGCCGCGAGGTGATCTTCGCGCGCGCCTCGCCCGAGACCAAGCTGCAGATCGCGGACGCGCTGCGCTCACAGGGCCATGTGGTCGCCATGACCGGCGACGGCGTCAACGACGCCCCGGCGCTGCGCAGCGCGGACATCGGCGTGGCGATGGGCCGGTCGGGCACCGATGTGGCACGCGAGGCCTCGACGATGGTCCTCACCGACGACAACTTCGCGACGATCGTCGTGGCGGTCGAGGCCGGCCGGCAGGTCTACGACAACGTCCGCAAGTTCATCCAGTACATCTTCGCCCACGCGACGCCCGAGGTCGTGCCCTTCATGGTCTTCGCCCTTGCGGGAGGAGCGATCCCGCTGCCGCTGCCGGTGCCGCTGCTGTTGGCGTTCGACGTCGGCACCGAGACGCTGCCCTCGCTGGCGCTGGGACGCGAGCCGATCGAGCCGGGGAGCATGGAGACCCCGCCGCGTCCGCGCAGCGAGGGTGTGATCCGGGCGCCGATGCTGGTTCGCGCCTGGCTGTTCCTGGGCGTGCTGGTCGCCGCCCTCTCGATGGCGGGCTTCTTCTTCGTGTTGAGACGGGCGGGTTGGCACGCGGGGGACGCGGTCGGCGGCGGGCACCCGCTGCACGAGGCCTACCTCGAGGCGACGACGATGACGTTCGCCGGCCTGATCGCGGGGCAGATCGGGACGGCCTTCGCGGTTCGCACGCGGCGGGCCTCGCTGTGGTCGATCGGCGTCTTCAGCAATCGCTACCTGCTGCTGGGGATCGTCGCCGAGATCGCCGTGGCGGCGCTCTTCATCTATGCGCCGCCGCTGCAGTCGCTGCTCAACACCCGGGCCCTCTCGGTGTCGGACATCGCGTTTCTGGTGCCCTTCCCGCTGATCGTCTGGGGGGCGGACGAGCTGCGCCGCTGGGCTCTGCGCCGCCGGGCCCGGTCCGCCGCCTGAGGGCCCTTCGGGGGCGGGGCACCCGGTGCGTCGGCCGCAGCCCCGTGGGCGACGGCGGGCGACGTCGCAGAGGCCCGAAAGCGCCTAGAGTGCCGCTCATGAGCGGGCACGAGCAGCGTCTGAGCGTCGCCGGCGCGCTCGCCTCGCCCGCGCGCAGGCGGCCCGCCCGGCGGCGCCATTTCCGCCTCGGGGCGGTCCAGGAGCGCTGGCACCCCGATCCCGCCGAACACGCGGAGGCGCTGGCGAGCGGGATCCGCCGCGCGGCGGGCGAGGGGGCCGAGCTCGTCTGCCTGCAGGAGCTCACGCTGAGCCGCTATTTCGCGGTCGACCCACGGGGCCCGAAGGCCGCCGGCGCCATGCCCGAGGAGCTCCCCGGAGGCCCGACCTTCAGCTTCGCAGCGGCGATGGCGAGGGAGACGGGGGTCCACATCCACGCCTCCCTCTACGAGCGCGCCGACGGGCCGGACGGGCTCGGCTTCAACACGGCGATCATCGTCGCGCCGGACGGCGAGCTCGTGGCCCGTACGCGCAAGCTCCACATCCCGCTGACGGCCGGCTATCACGAGGACCGCTACTTCCGGCCAGGCCCCGCCGAGGGCAACCCCTACCCGCTGGTGGCACTCGCCGAAGCTCGGCTAGGCCTGCCGACTTGCTGGGACCAGTGGTTCCCGGAGCTCGCCCGCGCCTACAGCCTCGAGGGGGCCGACGTGCTCGTCTACCCGACGGCGATCGGCTCCGAGCCCGACCACCCCGACTTCGACACGCAGCCCCTGTGGGAGCAGGTGATCCGCGGCAACGCGATCGCAAACGGCGTCTTCATGGCCGCGGTCAACCGGATCGGCGAAGAGGCGCCGCTGAGGTTCTACGGCTCCTCGTTCATCTGCGACCCCTACGGGCGGATCCTCGTGCAGGCCCCGCGGGACGAGCCGGCCGTGCTGGTCGCCGAGCTCGACCTCGATCAGCGCCGCGACTGGCTGGAGCTGTTCCCGTTCCTGGACACCCGCCGCCCCGACGCCTACCAGCGCCTGGCGCAGCCGCGCGGCGGCTGAGCCGCGACGTCAGCCCGGCTCGGTCGCCGCGGGCAGGTCCTCGCTCGGCGGGGCCACCCAGCGCAGGTAGACGGCGCACACGCCCAGCCCCACGGCGAAGATCGCCAGGCGAGCCAGTCGCGAGGCCCCGAGGAAGGCGGCGGTCGAGACGCTCAGCGCGAGCGTGACCTGGGCCGTCGCATCGGCCAGCAGCGTGACCCCGACGATGGCCGTGAGCATGATCGTCTGTCGGTGCGAGGCCCGGCCGCCGAGGGCGAGGGCGATGCGCTCCGCGCGCGGCCAGGCGCGCACCAGGCGCTCCGCTACGGCAGGCAGCAGCGGCCGCTGCGCAAGCACCGAGCCGATGCAGGCGAGCCCCAGCGAGCCCGTGATCACGGCGCGCCTGAGCTTCAGGGGCAGAGTGCTTCCTCCAGCGGCGATCGAGACGAGCACAGCCACCGCCAGCACGATCGCAACCGCCAGCACGATCGGGTCGACGCTGTGGCGGCGCAGCCCTGTCCCGAGCACCCATGCGACGGGGATCGCCTCCGTGATCGCGAGTGCCGCAAGGTCGCTGTGGAGCGTGGCCGACAGTGCCAGATAGGCCGCGACCGGCATCAGGACAGCCGCGATCAGGCGCAGCCTCCGGTGCGGTGTGCTCCCAGCCATCCTACGATCGACTCGGGGAGCGCGATGCCGCGCAGCTCGGCCTCTGCTCATCCGCACAAGCTAGCGCGACGCCGGGTCGCCCGCGAGCCGAGCAGCCGTGATCAGTTGAGCGTGATCATGACCGATCGGTAGTCGTCCTTGTAGTCGGTCCCGATGCTGGCCACGAAACGCTTGGGGTTCGTCGGGTCGAACGCGAGCGCCGCGGCCAGCGAGGGGTGTCCCAGGTATTGGCCCGACCAGGGCAGGCTCAGCCAGGTGAGCTGCCGCGGGTCGCTGCCGTCGGCGTTCATCGTCCAGTACTCCAGCGATTCGTAGTAAGCGCCGACGCTGCGCGCGAAGATGATCCGGCCGCTGCCGGGCATCGGGAAGGCGAACTCGTTGTAGTTGCTGAACCAGCCGCTGTCCGAGGCATCCTGTGGCGAGAGGCGAGTCGGGGTGCCGCTCAGATCGGCGGGCATCGTCATGATCTGCAGGTCATCCCAGGTTGTGCCGGCGAGAGCATCCGCGGCGAACAGGACATGCGAACCGTCCGGGCTGAATCCATACGGCTCGAGCAGGCCGGTGGACCGCAGCGTTCTCTCGCCGGTGAGCGAGGGAACGCCACCGGACCAGCTGATCTGCGCGACCTGGAGCTGCCAGCCCCCGAACGGTGCTCCCCAGTGCCACTGTTCGCTCCAGATCACCCGCGTCCCGGTCGAGTTGAACCGTGGCCAGATCAACGCGGTCGTCCCGTTGGCCTGGCCGTTGGTCAGCTGCCACGCCCGGGACCCATCCGCGGTCTGCAACCAGAGGTCGTTGAAGGCGCCCTTGCCCGGCGCCGAGACTTCCCCTCCCACGGCGAGCGGGGGATGGCTGGCCCGCTCGATCGTCGTCAGGAGGTATCTGCCGTCAGGCGTCGCGTCCGAGATGCCGTGCTGGGTGGCGCCCGGGTAGATGGCGCCGCAGGTCACGCAGGCCGGTTCGCTGCCGTCGGGGTTGGCGGACCAGCCCTCGAAGAGACCCGATTCGCCGCGCTGGTTGTAGTAGATGCGCCCGCCGGCCCAGGCCATCGGGGCTGCCTGCGTCTTCCACGGGGTGATGCTCGCGACCGTGGGCCTGGTCGTCGTCAGGCCGGCGAGTTCCGCGGGGGCGAGCGAGCCCGTCGTCGTGGCGCCGGTCTGTGTCGGCACGCCGGCGGCGGGCGACGTTCGGTCCTTCGCTGCGCTGACCTGCGGTCGGGTGCAGGATCGCGGCCGGCCAGGTGACCGCCGGCCCTGCTGCCGGCAGGCCCCTCTGGGCTTGCTCGCATGCACGGCACGCCTGCCGGCCCGTCCTGCGCGGTGCGCAGCGCGGTGGGACCGGGTCCCCGGTTCGGCGCGAGCGATCGGCTCGCCAAAGGCCCCGTTCAGCCCGGCCGAGGCCGCGAGCGACACCAGCAGGGCGGCGGGCAACTGGCGCAACATCTACCGGGGACTCCTGTCGTCGGGGCGGCAAGAACAGCCCTCCTGGGCGTTCGCCGTCTAGATCGACGGACTGGCGACGTGCCTCGATTCGAGCGCCCACGATGTGGACGCATGGCCCGACCCCGGCACTTGGGTTAGGATCAACACCTACCAGGTGACGGCGGGCTGTCCTTGACAGACTTGCCCCGCTCTGGTACTTCTCGGAGGCCCACGAATCGTGACGAAGGATCGGACACCAGCGTGATGGCGAAGGGCAAGGCGGCTACCCCGGGCAAGGATGAACACATGCGGACAAGGATCGGATGATGCCGCCGGGGGGTATGCAGGAGACGTCCTCGCACGCCACACGGCCGGACGCGCGGCGCCCCGTGCTCGTCGTCAAGGTCGGCGGGGCGAGCGCCGACGCGGCGGGTGAGCGGACGCACAGCTGCGATGTGCGGCTGCTGCGTTCCATGCGTGAGCAGCCCGACGATCAGCTCTTCAGCTCCAACGGCGGCGAGGTGACGGCTGTTGTGATTCTGCGGGATGCCACGCCCTCGAGTGTCGTCTCGTGCGTTCGGGCCGCGACCCGCGGCGGCGGTGTCATCTCGCCGGACGTGCTGAGCCAGCTGCTGCCGGCGGCGGCGGGAGGCCCCGATCCCGGGGAGCCGGGGTTGAGCGAGCGGGAGCATCTCGTGCTGCGGATGCTCGCCGAAGGCGAGAGCACCCGCGGAATCGCCGAGCGGCTCAGCTACTCGGAGCGAACCGTCAAGAACATCGTGCGTGATCTGCTGAGCAAGCTGAACTGCAAGACGCGAGCCCACGCGGTCGCGCTCGCCGTGCGTCGAGGGGTGATCTGAATCGGGCCACGGGGCGTCCCGTGAGCCGCCGGGTCGCCGTCATCGGGCTCGACTGCGCCGAGCCTCGGCTGGTATTTGACCGCTGGCGCGAGCAGCTGCCGAACCTGAGCCGGCTGATGGACGCCGGGACATGGGGGCCGCTCCGCAGTGTCGATCCGCCGATCACGGTGCCGGCATGGAGCTGCATGATGACGGGCCGCGACCCGGGTGAGCTCGGCATCTACGGATTCCGCAACCGCAGCGAGCACGACTACGGCTCACTGGTTGTCGCCGACTCGGGCACCGTCGGTGTCGAGCGTGTCTGGGATCACCTCTCCCGTGCGGGGAAGCACGTGATCGTGGTCGGTGTGCCGCAGACCTCGCCGCCGGTGCCGGTCAACGGGGAGCTGGTGTCGTGCTTCTTGACGGGCGACCCGCGCAGGGACCCCTACACCTACCCGGGGGAGCTGCGCGCCGAGATCGAGTCGCTGGTCGGCTCCTACAGGGTGGACGTGCGGAGTTTTCGCAGCGAGGAGCGGGACCGGATCCTGGCCGAGGTCTATGAGATGACCGAGCAGCGCTTCACCGTCTGCCGGCATCTGCTGGACACGCGGCCCTGGGACTTCTTCATGATGGTCGAGATCGGGCTCGACCGCATGCACCACGCGTTCTGGCGATTCATGGATCCCGAGCATCCGCGCCACGAGCCCGAGCACCGCTACCGCGACGCGATCCGCAACTACTACATCTATCTGGACGAAGAGATCGGCGATCTGCTCGAGCGCTTCGATCAGAACACGACGGTCCTCGTGGTCTCCGACCACGGCGCGCGCCCGATGCACGGCGCGATCTGCATCAACGAATGGCTGGTGCAGGAGGGCTATCTCGTGCTCGACGGGCCGGTGCCCGGCGAGCTCACCCCGTTCAGCGAGGCGAGCGTCGACTGGAGCAGGACCCGCGCATGGGGGGAGGGGGGCTATTACTGCCGGCTGTGCCTCAACGTCGCCGGGCGCGAGCCGCAGGGCGTGGTGGCCCCCGAGGACTGCGAGCAGCTGCTCGACGAGCTCGCGGGCCGCCTCGAGCAGCTGCCCGGCCCCGACGGCGAAGCGATCGGCACTCGTGCCTTTCGCCCGCGGCAGCTGTGGCGTGAGCAGCGCGGGATCCCCCCCGACCTGGTCGTCTACTTCGGTGATCTGGGCTGGCGCAGCAACGGCAGCCTCGGCCACGGACGGCACTGGACCTACGACAACGACACCGGTCCCGATGACGCCAATCACGACCGCAACGGGCTGTGCATCATCACGGGCCCCGGGGTGATCGCCGAGCAGCGCGACGATCTGGTCATCTACGACGTCGCGCCGACGATCCTCGCCCAGGCCGGGCTTCCCGTCGAGGCTGGCATGCGCGGCCGGTGCCTGGCGCAGGCGGCGGACTCCTCCCCGGCCTAGGCCCGCCGCGGCCCGGCCGCGCCGACGTCGCCGCGCAGGCGGTGCTCCCGGGATCGAGCCGGGCTATCCGCGCTCGAGCACGAAGCGCAGGTAGGTCAGCTCGCGCGTGGCGAAGGCCCGATGGACCGGGCTGCCCTCGACGGCGGAGAAGCCGAGCGCGGGGCGACGCAGCAGGCGGGGGGCCCGCTGTTCGATCCGGGCCCGTTTGAGGGGGGTGTCGAGCTCCAGCGCGCGCACGACGTTGTCGGTGATGTCCTCCTCCTCGAGTGCCCGAAAGCCCGCCTCGGCGAGCTGTGCGCGCAGCTGCCCGACGTCTTCCCGGGCGAAGATCCCGTCTCCCGTCGGCTCGCTGGCGCGCAGGTCCGCGAGCAGGAGCAGACCACCGGGGCGCAGCACCCGGGCGGACTCGCGCAGGAACCGCAAGGGGTCCGCATAGCAGTGCGTCGACTCCACGCTGAGCACCGCGTCAAATGAGCCGTCGGGGAACGGGAGGCGTTCGGCGTTGCCCGCGACGAACTCGAGGCCGGGCCGCGCATGCAGGGCTCGGCAGCGCTCGATCGCCTGGCGGGCGAGATCGAGGCCGGTCATCGAGCGGGGGCCGAAGTGCTCGAAGACGAAGGCGGCGCCGCCTCCTCGCCCGCAGCCCACCTCGAGCACATCTCGTCCGGAGAGCTCGGCGGCGCCCGCCACCGCGGCGTAGAGCTGAAGGCCGAAAGCATCCCCCCCCGGCTTCACATCCGTGAGCTCCTCCGCCGATCGGTCGAGCGGCGCGAAGCCGAAGTTCATCAGGGTTGTTCCGAGGTCGCGCCGGCCGAGGCTCATGATCTCGTAGACGGAGCGCCACAGCAGTTGCTTGGCGGGGCCCGCGAGCTGCGGCACGGCGCGCCGCCCCGTCCGTGCCGCGGGTCGTCCTGGTCGGAGCTCGCTCACATCACACTCAGAACTGTCCCGCGGCCGCTGGTGTCGGTGATCTGCAGGCGAGCCACGAGCCCACCTCCGGATTGCTGTCTGGCGTCGATCCCGGGCTTCTCCGCCAGCAGCGGGCCGTCGGCGGTGAGCGACACCCGTGCGGCCGGGTTCCTGAAGGTGATCACGAGCTCGCCGCCGTGAATGCCGGCGACCGCCAGATGGGCGCCTGACAGCGAAAGACCCCTGATCGAGAGGGCCGTCCGGCATCGCGCGCCGCGGCAGACGCGGTGCCTGATGAGCGCGCTGCGCCTGAAGCTGAGGTTCGTCGGGAGCGCGATCGCCACCGATGCGATGTTCGGCGCGTTGCTGCCGCGGGCTGCGTGGAGCTGGAGCCTCGGCCTGCCGGCCGCGAGACCGCTCAACGACCCCGACGCGCTGGGTTTGCCGATTGGCTGCGGGGCCGGGCAGCCGATGTTGGTGAGCGCCGCGCTCAGTTTGCTCACGGGATTCCCGTCCTGGGGGGTCAGCGTGGCCGCGATCGTGCCGGGCTTGCAGGATGTTGCGAAGGCGGGGCCCGACGGCGGCCCGGTGAACGTCAGGCTCAGGGCGCTCAGCGGGATATCCGGCATCCCCGAGAACGTGATCGTGCGTTCGGAGAAGTCGACCGGAGCGACCAGCGAGAAGGCGTACGGTGCCGGGAAGGACATCGTCAGCACCACCCCGTTGACGGGCGCGCTCAGCTG
>Ga0075017_100001658_pt1 | contig 13741 bp, 11 predicted proteins | sample AleBraG_ABR_2012_FD_71475 | JGI IMG/M metagenome (GOLD analysis project Ga0075017, IMG submission 71475) | Freshwater sediment microbial communities in response to fracking from Pennsylvania, USA - Alex Branch Run_MetaG_ABR_2012 | ecosystem: Environmental > Aquatic > Freshwater > Creek >... | reverse complement strand
CGGGCTCTGCTGGATTATTTTCGTGGAGAGATTCGTCAAGCCGCCGACGCCGCTGCCCGTGGTGAAAGAGACGTTGCCAGCAACGTCTCTACGAATCGTTTCCAGGCGGGCGCGCTTTTCCGGCTGAACTTCTTACGGGCGGCGACTGGTCTGGCTGCTGTGGTCGCAATCCTCGGGGCGGCGATTTTGGCTGGCTTTGCGTCACCGGCGGCTGATCCCGCGGCAGGTCTGGCTTTCTTTCTCTTCCTTTTTCTGGCTGGGCTGGTCTGGGCAGCGTGGAGCGTTTTGAACTGGATGCTGTCGCTGGCGGGGCTGTTCGCCGTTCGCGACGGCGTCGGAGCGATGGACGCGATCTCCGCCGCTGCGACATTCTGCCGGGAGCGCTCCGGTGCTGTCTTCGCCGTGAGCGCCTGGACCGGACTCGCCCACGTGATTCTGTTTATGGGCGTGACCACCACGGTTTTCCTACCGCTGGGCTTCGTGGGCGTCGTGCCGTGGCGGCTGATTGTGCTGGCGACGTTTCTGATCACGCTTGCCTACTTCGCCGCCGTCGACTGGCTGTACACGGCGCGGCTGGCGGGATACGTCTGCATCGCGGAGATGCCGGAAATGCTGGCGCCCGCGCCCATGCCACCGCCGCCGATCGCGCCTGCTCCCCCAGTCCAGACCACAATCGACCGCAACGAACTGATCCTGTGCGACGTGCCAAGCTTGCCGTAGAGACGTAGCTTCGCTACGTCTCGGCCGGGAGTGTGGATGCCGCAGGCAGTGAGGGTGCAAGCAACATCTCTATGAATGCTTTACACTCCCTCCCCGAATCTGAGAAACTCATTCGTGGAAAAACAATCCCGCCTCAAGCCGTCTCCACTGAAGGAACTCGAAAACCAGTCCATCGTCATCCTTGACTTCGGCGCGCAGTACACGCAGCTGATCGCGCGGCGCATCCGCGAGCAGAATGTGTTCTCGGTGGTGCTGCCGTGCACTGCCAAGCTCGACGAGATCAAGAGCTACTCGCCTGTAGGCATCGTGCTCTCGGGCGGGCCGTGGTCGGTGTACGACAAAGACGCGCCGCCGGCCGACGCGCGCTTGTTCGAGCTGGGCCTGCCTGTGCTGGGCATCTGCTATGGGCTGCAGTTCATGGTGCACGCGCTGGGTGGAAGGGTCCGCCCCGCGGCCAAGCGTGAGTATGGGCACGCCGAGATCGACATCATTGCTGAATCGATCTTGTTCCGCGGCCTGGCGCGGCGACAGCCCGTGTGGATGTCGCACGGCGACGAGGCGCTCGAACTGCCTCCCGGCTTCGAACTGACAGCGCGAACGCCCAATGCGGTGGCTGCCATTCAAAACGTGGAGAAGCGCTGGTACGCGGTGCAGTTCCATCCTGAGGTACACCACACGCACCACGGGCCTGAGATTCTGAAGAATTTCATCTTCCAGATTTGCGGCGCGAAGCCGACCTGGACGCCAAAGCATTTCATCGAATCGACGGTCGAGCAGATCAAGCAGCAGGTCGGGACGGGACAGGCGATTTGCGCGCTCTCGGGCGGCGTCGACTCGTCCGTGGCCGCGGTGTTGGTGGATCGGGCCCTGCGCGATCCCAAACGCCATTCGCGGCTGACCTGCATTTTTGTCAATAACGGCGTGCTGCGGAAGAACGAATTCGAAAAAGTCCAGCGCACGCTGCGCGACAAGCTCGGCCTTCGCCTCGACGGCGTTGACGCCACCGATCGCTTTCTGGGCAAACTCGCTGGTGTGACCGATCCGGAGAAGAAGCGCAAGATCATCGGCAATGAATTCATCAAGGTTTTCGAGCGCGAGGCCCGCCGCATCGAAAAGAGCGAAGGCAAGGTGAAATGGCTGGTGCAGGGCACGCTGTATCCCGACGTGATTGAATCGCGGTCGGTGCGTGGGCCCTCACAGGTCATCAAGTCGCATCACAACGTCGGCGGCTTGCCGGAGAAGATGAAGCTCAAGCTAATTGAGCCGCTCAAAGATTTGTTCAAGGACGAAGTTCGCAAGATCGGCCGCGACCTCGGCATTCCGGAAGAAATCCTGCAACGCCAGCCGTTCCCGGGGCCGGGCCTTGCGGTACGCGTGCTGGGAGAAGTCACCTCACAGCGCCTGGCAGTGCTGCGCGAGTGCGACGACATCGTGGTCAGCGAAATCAAGAATGCCGGACTCTACACGAAAATCTGGCAGTCTTTCGCCGTGCTGCTGCCGGTGATGTCGGTCGGCGTGATGGGAGACCAGCGGACTTATGCTTACACCTGCGCGATTCGGGCCGTCAGCTCTGAAGATGGCATGACCGCGGACTGGGTTCCGCTCCCCTACGACGTGCTGAAGTCGATTTCAACGCGGATCGTCAATGAAGTAAAGGGAGTGAACCGCGTGGTCTACGACGTTACGTCGAAGCCGCCGGGCACGATTGAGTGGGAGTGAGAGTTCTCAGCTTTTCATCCGATGCTCGTGTTCAGAGATGCACACTTAGTTATTGGAACTCGTAGGCTCCCATGTCGACGGTTCCGCCTGCGATTCGTGGCTTGGCCGCAAGATCCCTCTTGGGCAGATCAGGTGCTGAGTTGCTTCCCGCGTTGATCGCGGGCGAACCCGCCTGTAGCCGGTAATTTCCTGCGGTGGCATTTACGAAGAGTGGGTCTGCCGAGATGTTGCCGTTCGTCCCGGTTTGATCGCTGCACATTCCGCCGTAGGCCGCGCCGTTGGCGCTGAAGGAGTCATTGTAAATGAAGGATCCCGTCGCGAAGTCCGAGTAGTTGCACGTGAATGCGTTGGTCGCGCCACCAGTCGCCACGATGATGTTGTTTACAATCGTTACGGAACAACAAAACCCGTCTCCCCAAACCGTGGCGCCAGCGGTCGCCCGTGGGCTATCGGCGATGGTGTTGTTCGCTAGCACCAGAGGCGGGTTCGACCAATAGACGGCATTCCCCGTAGCGGAGGTATTCCCCTTGATCAAGTTCTGAACGATCACAACGCTGGACACATCGTTGAACATTGAAATGCCACCGCCATTGCTGCTGGCAACGTTCCCGATGATGACGTTGTTCTTGATCAGCACCGCATTGCCCGACCACAGGGCGATTCCACCGCCGTAGCTTCCAGTGGAATTGTTGGCGATCGTGTTGTGCAGCACTTAGGCGCTGGATGCTCCGCGTATTCCGATTCCAGCGCCGCCTATGCCGCCGCACGAATCAGAATTCTTGCTGATTAGATTGCCCTGGATGATGGGGGATCCAAAGCCCACGCCAATCCCATCTCCCTCGCAGGCGTGGTTGTTGGTAATGGTGTTACCAATAATGGTCGGGGACGAGCCTTCGACGGCGATGCCTCCGCCTTCGCCCACTCCTGTGGTGGCGTCGCCGTTCTGAATCGTGAAGCCCCGGAGTACTGATGCCGTAGTTTCGCCGCTGCTGAACGTGACGACCGAGTTAACCTTTCCTCCGTCGATTATCGTCACCTTCGGCCCGCTGGCACTCACCACTGCGATCGCTTTTCCGTTGAAGTTGATGTTCTCGAAGTAGCTTCCAGGGGCGACCAGCACCGTGTCGCCCGTGTTCGCGGCATTGATTCCATCCTGAATGGTTGGCTGGTCCTGGGGCACGCGTATGGTGGACGCCAGTGCCAGGGAGGGAGCGAACAGAACGAAGAAGAGCACAACTCCCGAGATTAGTCGAGGCAGCTTCATAGGCCACTCCTTAATCGGCAATCGGCGGTAGCATGCAGTCTCGGGCAATGATTGTGATCGCTGCAATGGCGGCCGTCAAGATGAAATACTTTGCGGCCTGCACTTGCCAGTGAAGCGAACCTCGGCGGCTGAAGCTACATTTCGCGGTGCTGCGCGGCACGACTGAAGTCGTGCCCTTCCCGGCTCTTTCCCCCCTCGCGCCGTGAGCTTTATTCGTCCCGGTGCACAGTTTCCATCGAAAACGCCGGCAGGCACACCGCAATGTATTCTGCGCCGCCTTCGTTGGGAGTGGAGTAGCGCACCCATTCCCCGGCGTGAACGATCACCGCTTGTCCGGCATGAACGTCGACTGAGCCGACGTTGCCGCTCGCATCTTTGTGCTCGACCCGCAGCATTCCTTTCAACACAATCGTGAACTCGTCGAACTCCGGAGTCTGGCCGGGTTCGAGCCATCCGTCGGGGCTGCGCATGTGGGCCACGCTGGCAGAGGACGTCTTTGTGTTTACGCGGCCGATGTATTCGTCGATCAGCTTGGCCTTGTTGCCCGCGGCTTGAATGCGTGTGGGTTGTGGGATCACAGTCGGCATGATTTTTTGGATTAGCGGCCGGGGCAGCCTGCGAGGCCGTCCCGGCGCAACCCCATTACACCATGCGGGCCGATGTCAGGGGCAAGGATACGGCGTGCCCGGAGTCGGGGGCGTGCCCGGAATGATTGTCGGAGGCCCCGGAATGCCATCCGGGCCAGGCGCTCCCGGAATCACGGTCGCAGGAGTGCCGGGCGTACCGGGGGTAAAGCAGGTGCCGTGGTCGGTCGTGTTATCGACCGGAGGAAACGGCGGGGGCCCAGCCGTTTGCACGGCCACCGGGTGTTCGGACGACTGCTGCACGGCTTTGCTCACTTCGTCTTGCCGCAAGGAAACTGGCTGTTCCAGCCTGATTTCGACCGGCGCTCCTGCCACCAGCAGGAAATGATGCGAACTGAAAAGCAGCGTGATGGAGGCGATCGCTCCAATGGCGCCGCCAATGCCGGCACCGATGACCGTGTTTCGTCCAGCATTGCCCGGCACGGTCACACTGGAAGAGAGACACCCAGGCGGAGGTCCCGTGCAACCCGGAGGCAAGGTGCTGGTCAGTGTGGAAGACGAACCTCCAACGGAGTGACCGATCAGTGCTCCGAGCCCGGCGCCACCGGCGGGCATGGCGACTGCAGCGCCCATGCGACGAGGGCCAGGATCTTTGATCGCATACCCTTCGTCGGTCTCGAGAGTCAGAGGGCCGGAGATGGAAGCTACGTAGCCGTCGGGAAAGGTGATCGACATGGATTGCAGGCGCACCTCACCGCGCCCGTTCTTGCGCTCCAGCGTCTCCACGGTGCCTTGCACGAAGGTTCCAGGAGGAATGACCATTTCGTTTCCGGAATTTACCGGGGCGTTGACTTGCGCGTAGATGTCATCCCCGCGACGGATGTAGCGGCTTTCAATCGGTTGAGTCAGAACCAGCGCCAGGCGAGTTCCGGCAGGAATCGTTACCGAGTTCCCGGGCGGCTCCGGCGGCGAACTTCGAGGTGGTTGTGTTTCATCCTGCCCCAGGCAGGCGAGCGCGGCGCCGAGAACGATCATGATGGCGGCAACTCGGACCGCTGCCATTTGGCTATTTGTTAAGGAGTGGAAGAAAGAGGAGATTTGCGAAACGATTGGACGACACGGACGAGGGCACGTCATACAGCACCTCTTTGGCGAGAGCCTGAGTTGCGGCTTTCGATGCGCGATGGTCACAGCTATGAAATCCCGTCTCAATCCCTTGGACTGAGCGGACTGTTTAAACGATATCCGCAGGCGTGGTAAAGGTTTGCAAAGAGTCAGTAGAGAGTTGTAAATGGTCGGGCTGAATCTCCCGCCTGAGCAGCCAGCGAAAGGTTACTGGTTGACAGTTGGGGCAGCCGGAGCTGGGACCGGCCCGTGCCTGGCCTCCCCTTGCCGAGTGAAATCTGCGGGTACTTCGAATAAAGACTCATCCAGCGGCTTGTCCGAGACTTCCAAGGTTTCTGTACGGTTCTGAATTACGTTTCCGGCAGATTTCTGCGTGGCTTTTTCCTCGATGAGAAGGCCGCTGGGCTCGACGCCGGTGTATTGGTACGCAGCCCGCACAGGTTGGCCGTGCGCATGCAAGTCGATCAATCCCATCATCAACGAGTTCATGTTGGGCAGATTCTCTGCTCGGCAATTTAATCCCGGAACATCGAGGTACCAGGCGTCGGCCGTGACTTTGCCGGGGTTGGTCGGCGATCCTTTGGCGGGTCTAATTTTGATGGTGGTCTTGATGCGGTGCGCTTCGTAACCGCCTACCTCGCGGCGGTCCCCCGTGTCGACCCACTTCACCTGGACGATGACGTCGGGCGCGGGCGACCCGGGCTTTGCTTTTGCCTCTTGTCCTGTGCGGCGGAAGTTGAACGGGGGAAGGCCGAATAAGCGGTAAGTTTTCAGGTGCATGTTGAGGCTGACCGACTGCTTTTGGTCACATTGGGTGATGGTAGCCACGAAGGGAGCGAATTGCGGCAATGAGCTTTCCGTACTTCGCTCCATGCGTTCTCGCGCACCTTTGAAGTACCACGTGGTGACCTGCGGAAACATGATGCCGCGGGTCTCGCGGGTCCGGATCATCAAGTCGTGAACGTTAGGAATTATCGGGGCGGGAGTTTGCGATGCAGCCACCTGAGCGGCCAGGATCAAGAGCGCTGCTGGGAACACTGTCATTCTCCTGCACGCGGAACCGGCCGGATTTTGCGGCGGCCTAATCGATTCGAAGGGAGATGCGGAATCTGGGTTGCCCCCGGTAGCCAATTCAAAGCAAAAGGCGCGAGCAAGTTAGCCCGCGCCTCCTGCAAATCTGCCAGGACCTATGCGTGGACCAGTTCTACACCGTAGATCGAGTGCCAACTGGTTGCGGCCTTCAGCTTGTCGTTGACGTTGTTGATGTTCTTTACGCCCTCGGTTTCAAGCCACTTGCGGAACGCTGCTGCGCCCTGCTTGGCATAGACCGGGATGCCGTCTTTCCAGGTGGCGCGTCCGCAGAGCACGCCGTTGAACTTCACACCGGATTCTCCGGCTAGTTCGAGCGTCTCGCTGAATTCGGCATTGCTCACGCCTGCCGACAGATAGATGAACGGCTTGGTCGCGGCCGCGGCGGCCTTGTGGAACAGGTCGATGGCCTCCTTCTTGGTGTAAGCCTTGGTGCCGCCGAAGCACTTCACGCCTTCGACGAACTTCATGTTCACGGGAACCTCGACCTTGAGCACGTCGACGCCGTAGCGGTCTTTGCTGAACTCGCGCATGCTCTCGGTGACGATGTGCGGTTTCCTCTTTGCGTATTCGACGCCTTTCTCGTCGGCGCCTTCCTGGTAACCCACGAACTCGAGGAAATACGGGATGTCGTTGGCGCGGCATTCGTCGCCAATGCGCTCCACCCAGGCGTGCTTGGTTTCGTTGACGGCCTTGGGATCGTCCGGCGTGTAATAGAGCAGAATCTTGACGCAATCGGCGCCGGCTTCTTTCAGGCGGCGCGCGGACCAGTGATCAAGCAGGTCGGGCAGGCGGCCGGGGCCGGTCTTGTCGTATCCGGTCTTTTCATAAGCCAGCAGCAGGCCGGCATTCTTGGCGCGGCGTTTCGAGGCAGGCAATCCCCACTCGGGATCGAGCAGGATGGCGGTGGCGTGCGGCGTGAGCACTTCGCTGACCAGGGTTTTGAATTCTTCCATCATGGCGTCGGTGACTTCACCGCCGCCCTTTTCTTTGGACAAAGACTTTTGCAGCGAGCCGCGCTGGTCCATGGCTGCGGCGGCGATGACGCCGCGTTCGTTGGAGACTTTCTTGAGACCGGCAAGTTTTCCCGGAGTAAGCTTCATGACAATCCTCCTAGAGCGGTTATAGATGAGTGCGAAATACCGACCATTGTAAACCACGGAGCAGAAGTCGGTCCGGGTCGCGAAGACGCAGATATGAATCGCGTGACCCACGTCACTGACGCAACGGGCGACTCAGGGTAAACTCACGTGAAAGGTCACCTGCCGTGAAGACAGGCGCAGAGGTGACACCATGCTGTTCTTCCTCATGTTGTGCGCGATCGTCGCGGTTTTCCTGATCGTGCTCAGTTGCTGTAGCGACTTGCGCGATCTGTGGACACACCCTGAGCATCATGACTTCGCCGGCGGTTCGCATCCGGCGGGGCACTTGAACCCCCATAACAGCCATCGATTATGAGCTGCGCGCTCGGAAAGACAGGAACGGGTTCAGGTCTGCCCGGGTGGTATAGTGGTATGACTGCTTGAGCTCGCGCCTCGATTTGCATTGGAACTGCCGAATCGGCTATCCAGTTGGCACGCGCGCCCGCGACGCGAATCCGCAACCTACGCCGCGCAATCTATGGAGAGAGGAAGACGGTCATCATGGCTATCGCTACGATTAATCCCGCAACTGGCGAAGTGATCAAGAAGTTTGAACCCCTGTCCGACATCGAGATCGACAAGAAAGTGCAACGGGCGGTCGCGACCTTCAAGGCCGAGTTGAAGACGCCGTTTTCGGTGCGCGCGCAGCGCATGGTGAAAGCGGCGCAGATCGTGGAGCGCGACAAGGACAAGCTGGCGCACTTGATGACTCTCGAAATGGGCAAGCCGCTGAAGCAAGCCCTGGCAGAGGCGGTGAAGTGCACCACGGCGTGCTACTTCTACGCTGAGAACGCTGAAAAAATCATGGCTGACGAGGTGGTCGAGACCGGCGCGAAGAAGAGCTTCGTCCGCTATCTGCCGATTGGCCCGATTCTCGCCGTGATGCCGTGGAATTTTCCTTTCTGGCAGGTGTTCCGTTTTGCCGCGCCTGCGCTGATGGCAGGAAATGTAGGGCTGCTCAAGCACGCCTCCAACGTGCCGCAGTGCGCTCTGGCAATTGAACAGATTTTCCTGGAAGCAGGCTTTCCGGAAGGGGCGTTTCAAACCTTGCTGATTGGTTCGGGCGCGGTCGATGGCCTGCTTAACGACCCGAGAATTATGGCGGCGACGCTCACGGGCAGCGAGCAGGCGGGGATTCAGGTGGGCATCGGTGCCGCCAAGCGGATTAAGAAGGTCGTGCTCGAGTTAGGCGGGAGCGATCCATTTATCGTCATGCCCAGCGCCGATCTCGATGCGGCCGTTACCGTTGGTGTGCAGGCGCGAGTGCAGAACAACGGACAGTCCTGCATTGCCGCGAAGCGCTTCATTGTGGCTGAGCCGATCGCGGATGAGTTCGAGCGCAGATTCGTCGCGAAGATGGAAGGCCTGAAGATCGGCGATCCCTTCGACGACGCCACCGAACTGGGCCCGCTCTCCACGCCAGATGCGGTGAAAGATATTGACGGCGATGTGCAGAAGACGATCAAGGCGGGCGCGAAACTGCTAACCGGCGGCCATCCGATCAAAGGGCCGGGAAACTTCTATGCGCCCACCGTGCTGACCAACATTCCGAAGAATTCCCCGGCGTATGGCGAAGAATTTTTCGGCCCAGTGGCGTCCATCTTCCGCGTGAAAGATCAGGACGAAGCGATCCGCATCGCCAACGATGTCCGCTTCGGTCTGGGTGCAAGCATCTGGACCAACGACGAGCAGGAGCGCGAACGTTTCATCAACGAGATCGAAGCCGGCATGGTGTTCTTCAACAAGATGGTGGCCTCCGATCCCCGCATTCCATTCGGAGGCGTGAAGGCGTCCGGACACGGGCGCGAGTTGAGCGCGGTGGGAATGCGGGAATTTCTCAACGCTAAGACGGTGTGGATCGCCTAGCGTTTACGGTCGACTGTTGTTTCCGGGAACCGGTTCCGTGATGACGGGATGCTGCCGTGGTTTTTCCTGCAAGAGTTCTATCCACGGACAGGGGTCGGCTGGCACGCGGTGCACGGCGACTTGCATCTTGTCCCCAGCGCCGTCGTAGCGGATCCAGATCACGCGATACCGCGCCTTCTTCCCGGCGTAGAGGATTCCGATCACGTCGCCGGACCTGAGATCGGTATCCAGCCCAGAGAGCAAGGCTCCGCTTAAGCTGAGATCACGGGCGCGCACATCTTGCAAAAATTGATCGCCCTGGATGTCGACTCCCCACACGGTAAGTGCAAGGTCGGCCGTGCGGCGTGGTTCGCGCCGACGATCGATTATGCGGCCGTCACCGTTCTGCCCGTCGTTCGCGTGCCCGTCAACGCTGCCGACAATTCCCATGCCTGCCTCTCAATCCAGCCGCAAAATTTCGAGGTCGATGGGATGAAGCGTACTCGCGACAGACGTGCGCGTAAAGAAAAAGATCAGCAAATTCCTGAACGGAGAGAACCGCCGATTCCGTTTGTGAAACTGGTTCCAACCACGGAACGCAACCAGGCCTCATCCCCGCGACCAAACGCGAAAATGAGGCCTGCCTAATCTCCTCTTGAATTTCCCTACTTCACCAGCAACAGCGGCTTGACTCCCAGATTCACGGTGTTGTTCTTAATATTTTGTTTCAGCCCGGTAATGTCCTCGTAAATCAAGTACGAAGGATCGGGACTGTACGGAGCCGTCGTGCAGACTCCGCTGCCGCAAGTCTGCGATGTATCCCACACAATCTGTTTCATGGGAGCAATCTGGCAGGTGTAGATGTTGCCGTTGACCGTGCAGGCTGTGGGTGTGGTGCCGGTGAGCCAGGTCAGCACGACATTGTAGGCAAGCCCGGCGGGGGTGGGCACGCCCGTGCTGGTTTCAATGGTGCCGGACTGTACGTATCCCCAGGTGTACCAGGTCTGAAAGAGAAGATTGTTAGTGGAGGCGAGCGCTGCCTGGAGAATTTCGTAGTGCGTGATCCACGCCGCTTGCTGGTCCGGGTCGGTGACGCCGTTTGTGCCCCAGCCGCCTTCGGTGGTGGCGATCGGTTTACCGAGCATGCCGTTGGCGTCCGCGATTCCGCGGAAGGTGCTAAGCATGGTCATGATCGGTGCGTTGGTGGACAGAGGACTCTCGGGCAGCGGCACCGGCGTCGTGTAGCCGGGGCCGGTCTGGCTGGGATATCCGTGGAAGGTCAGGCCATCGGCGTACAGATATCCGCCCGCCTGCAGGTACTTCGTCATGTAGGGGACGCCGCTGAGCCACACGACGGAAGGCGTGAACACGACAGAGTAGGGATCCTGTTTGAGAATCGGATAAGCGGCCTGCGCCAGAGCGAGCATCTGCGCAGGAGTGCCGGTCCAGAACTTGGTGTTGCTCATCTCGTTCCAGATTTCGTAATACTTCACGTGCGGCGCTGTAACTCCGTTGTAGTGAGTGATGACAGCAGTGATGAAGTCTGTCCAGTCTTTGATGTTATCGGGCGGGGCAGTGCAGGCGACCACACCGGTCTTGTTGTGAAAACAAGTGCTCTGGTCGGCCACAGCCCAGCCGGGAGTCCATCCGAAAACCACGTCAACGAGAGCGACGCCGTTAGAGTCTTTCGGCGCGTTGATGACAAATCCATCAATGCTCTTGAAGTTGTACGTCCCCCGCTTGGTGCCTTCAATCGCGGTCCAGGCCACGGCCGGGTGACTCAGCACTCCGTACGTCACCTTGGGCATATCCGTGGAGGTAGCCGCGCCCATGCCAAACAGCGTGGATGGAACTTGTGCCTGCGCCGTCACGACAAATGTCATGAGCAGGGCCAGCGCACACAGGGTCAAAGTGGATCGGGTGGGAAGAGAGCCTGCGCGAACCGCACTCGCAATCTTTTTCATCGGACGACTCCATTTCTGAAGGTTGCGCTGCTTGAGGGCCGCGCCAACCCTGTTCAACTTGTTAAGACCAGCGACAGTGCGGTTTTAAAACCTCCGAGTCGATGCGGCCAACCCATCTGCCAGGCCTGGCAAAGACAGCTGAAGCTCTTACCCTGCACGGTTCCGCATTGCGGGATGCTAAGTCCTCGGCGCGTCCGTGGGGGAACAGCGAACGAACGCGTACTAGAGACAGTCTGTCAAAGTATGATCGCGACTGTCAAGAAAAGAGAGAACTCGAGTAATGGATCAGTTTGGTAGTGGGTCAGTTTGACCAAATTTCATTTTGTCATTCCGAACCGGGCTGAAAGCCCGGTGAGGAACCTGCTGTCGCCGGGTAAGCAGCAGATTCCCTTCGACTCCGCTCAGGGCAGGCTCTCGCGCGATAAAACCGCGCTTCGGAATGACAACTTTCAAACTGACCCACTACCGAGCTTTGCCCTGGACAGCCGAGGTGGCCGTCCCTACATGCTGATTGTTACTTTAACGTCGAGTTCCTTAATTTCAGAAGCAAGCCTACTCTGGTATGCTGTGGGGCCATGCGACGCCGTGAGTTCCTCACCCTGTCGGCGACGAGCATTGGCGGTATCCTCGTCTACTCCCTGGATCGCAGACCTTTTCGGCTCTTCGCGCAAACCGAACAATCGGTTCGCATCCCGCTTCGATTCTTCACTCAGCCGGAAGCCCTGATTGTCGCAGCCGCAGCCTCACGAATCTTTCCCAGCGATGAAACCGGTCCGGGAGCGCAGGAAGCCGGGGTCGCAGTCTACATCGACAGACAATTAGCCGGTCCCTGGGGACGGGATCGCTATCGCTATACTCGGGAACCGTTTGAAGAGAACGTCCCTGCCGAATTCGGCTACCAGGGCAAAGCGACACCGCGGCAGGTTTATCGCGAGGGGTTGAAAGACCTGAAGGGTTTCGATCAATTGCCACCGGCGGAACAGGACAGCCAGCTGAGGCAAATTGAGACCACCCTGTTTTTCTCACTCCTGCGCCGGAACACCATCGAGGGCATGTTCTGCGATCCCGTCCACGGCGGAAACATCGATATGGTCGGTTGGCAGCTGATCGGATACCCGGGACCGCGGATGAGCAACTATGCTGACGTGGATAAACACTTCGGTGAGGCATTCCGCCCCAAACCGGTCAGCCTGCAGCAGATGGGCAAGGACTTTCGTCCGAGCGAGGACGAGGAATGAAGACCTTGCCCGCAGTGGATGCAGTCATCGTGGGCGGCGGATGGACGGGCTTGCTCATGGCCAAGGAACTGGGTTCTCGTTCCCGTCTCTCGGTGGCCGTACTGGAACGCGGAAAGAGTCGTGAGTCAGCCGACTACCCCGGCACCATGGATGAACTGGATTACGCAGTCCGTCTGCACATGATGCAGGATCTCTCGCTGGAGACGGTCACGGTTCGGCACGATTCCACTCAGCGGGCCTTGCCCATGCGACAGTACGGGTCTTTTCTTCCTGGCTCCGGCGTCGGTGGCGCAGGTGAACACTGGAATGGAATCACTCCCCGCTTCCTGCCGGATTGTTTTGAATTGCTTTCACGAACCGTGGAAAAGTATGGCGCCAAGCGGTTGCCCGCGGATCACTCCGTTCAAGACTGGGGCGTCACCTATGACGAGATGGAGCCCTACTACACACGCGCAGAGAGCATGCTGGGGATCTCAGGGAAAGCGGGCAATATCAAGGGGAAAAAGATCGCGGGGGGAAATCCCTTCGAAGGCTGGCGTAGCGCTGAGTACCCGACCCCGCCCACCAAGATTCCTTATTTTTCTGCCCTCTTCAGCGACGCCGCCAAGGGGCTCGGATACCATCCGTATCCCAGTCCAGCCGCCAACCTGAGCGAACCATACACCAACCCTGATGGAGTCTCGCGTTCCGCCTGCTTCTATTGCGGATTTTGCGAACGATTCGGTTGCATGGTGGGCGCTAAGGCGCAGCCTACCAACACTCTTTTGCCTCTCATCCAGGAGCGGACAAATATTTCCATTCGCAGCGGAGCCTCGGTCCGCCGCGTCATCTATGGCGCCGCCGGCAGCGGAAAAAAAGCACTGGGCGTCACGTATCTCGACGACAAAGGGGAAGAGTTTTTTCAACCGGCAGAACTGGTTTTCCTGGCTTCATGGACTCTCAACAATACCCGGCTGTTACTCCTCTCCGGGATTGGAGAGCCTTACAACGCCCAGAGCGGAAAAGGTACGCTGGGGCGCAACCTCACCCACCAGGTGGCTATGGGCGCGGC
>Ga0075017_100001657_pt1 | contig 13743 bp, 11 predicted proteins | sample AleBraG_ABR_2012_FD_71475 | JGI IMG/M metagenome (GOLD analysis project Ga0075017, IMG submission 71475) | Freshwater sediment microbial communities in response to fracking from Pennsylvania, USA - Alex Branch Run_MetaG_ABR_2012 | ecosystem: Environmental > Aquatic > Freshwater > Creek >... | reverse complement strand
CGGGCAAGTAGGTTCCCGCTGACGCTCACGCGAGGAGCTTCGAAGCCACCGCAAGCCCTGCTGACCTGCGAGGATCCGTTGCCCCTGCCGCCTTTGACGCCGGAGCAGCGAGCCGACGCGCTTCGGAAGGCCGCTGCTGCCCGGCGGGAGCGCGCAGAGGTCAAGAATCGCCTTAAGCACTCGGGAGCCTCGTTGACTGCCGTTCTCGCCGACGGCCAGGCCAACGACGTGATCGGCAAGATGCGTGTTTCGGCCTTGCTCGAGTCGATGCCCGGGGTTGGCCGGGTCCGTGCGCGGCAGATCATGGAACGCCTCGGAATTGCCGGCACCCGCCGAGTCCGGGGCCTCGGAACCAACCAGGTCGCCGCTCTTACCCGTGAGTTCGGTGCCGGCTCCTGACCACCCGCGTCTGACGGTTCTGTCCGGTCCCTCAGGCGTCGGCAAGAGCACCGTCGCGCGCTACGTCGTCGACCACGCCCCCGCGGTTTGGGTGTCGGTCTCGGCGACCACCCGCCCGCGACGCCCCGGGGAGCGTGACGGCGTGGACTACTGGTTCGTCAGCCCGGCCGAATTCGATCGCATGGTGCGGGCCGACGAGCTGCTCGAGCACGCGGAGTTCTCCGGCAATCGCTATGGCACGCCGCGCGGGCCCGTCCTTGAACGACTGGCCGCGAGAATCCCGGTGCTGCTCGAAATTGAGCTTCAGGGCGCCCGCCAGGTCCGTCGGGCCGTACCGGACGCGCTACTGGTCTTCCTCGCGCCTCCTTCCTGGGACGAACTCGTCCGCCGTCTCGGCGACCGGGGCACCGAGCCGGCCAGCGTGATCGAGCGCAGGCTCGAGACGGCGCGGGTCGAACTCGCGGCGCAAGCGGAGTTCGATGCCGTGATCGTGAACGACGACGTCGAGCTCGCCGGAGCCCGGCTGGTAACGTTGATGGTCTGAATACCAAGAATCTCACGCACGAATCTCTGGAAGGCACTGCGTGTCCGGTACCGCTGCTGCACCCGAAGGCATTACGAACCCGCCCATCGACGAGCTTCTGACACACGTCGACTCGAAGTACTCGCTGGTCCTGTATGCCGCCAAGCGCGCCCGCCAGATCAACGCGTACTACAGCCAGCTCGGCGAGGGCCTCCTCGAGTACGTCGGCCCGCTCGTCGACACGCATGTGCAGGAGAAGCCGCTGTCCATCGCGATGCGCGAGATCAACGCGAACCTGCTCACGCGCGAGCAGATCGAAGCCTGAGTCGCGGGCCTGCCGAGCCGGTGGTCCGTGTCCGCGACTGGCAATCCTGAGGTCCCGACGGGGGCGAACATCGTCCTCGGGGTCAGTGGCGGCATCGCTGCTTACAAGGCGTGCGAGGTTCTGCGCGGCCTGACAGAAGCCGGTCACGACGTCAGGGTGGTGCCCACCGCCGCGGCGCTCCAGTTCGTCGGCGCCGCGACCTGGTCCGCATTGTCCGGCCATCCCGTCGCCGAGTCGGTCTGGACCGATGCGCATCAGGTCAACCACGTCCGGCTCGGCCGCGCCGCGGACCTCGTCGTGGTCGTGCCCGCGACTGCCGATCTGCTCGCCCGAGCGGCGCACGGCCTCGCCGACGACCTTCTGACCAACGTCTTGTTGACCGCCACCTGTCCGGTTGTGTTCGTCCCCGCGATGCATACCGAGATGTGGGAGCACGCTGCGACTCGCGTCAACGTCCAGACACTGCGCAGCCGCGGCGCCGTCGTGGTCGAGCCCGCTGAGGGCCGATTGACCGGCGCTGACTCGGGGCGAGGGCGCCTGCCGGAGCCGGCGGAGATTCTCGCGCTGCTCGACCGGGTGCTCGCTCGCGGGCTGGCCGGCGTCAACGGCAGCGGGTCGGACCTGGCCGGTCGCCATGTGGTGGTGACGGCCGGTGGCACCCGTGAACCCCTGGATCCGGTGCGCTTCATCGGCAATCGGTCCAGCGGGCGGCAGGGCTACGCGCTCGCCGAGACTGCGGCGGCGCGGGGCGCGACGGTAACGCTGATTTCGGCGAATGTCGCGTTGCCCCCGCCTGCCGGAGTGACAGTCGTGTCGGTCGGAACGGCTCGGGAGATGGAAGCGGCGGTCAGGGCTGCCGCGGTCGAGGCCGACGCAGTGGTCATGGCAGCGGCCGTCGCCGATTTTAGGCCCGCCGAGGCCCGAACGACCAAGATCAAGAAGGGAACGCACGAGCCCGACCCGGTCTCGCTGCGCCGAAACCCCGACATCCTCGCCGGCTTGGTCGCCGACCCTCCCCGGTCCGGCCAGGTTGTCGTCGGTTTCGCCGCGGAGACCGGGGACCCGGACGTGGGCTGGCTCGACCACGGCAGAGCCAAGCTCGCGACCAAGGGTTGCCAGCTGATGGTGGTCAACCGGGTGGGGGACGGTATCGGGTTCGAAGTCGCGGACAACGAGGCGGTCGTCCTCGGGGCCGACGGCAGCGAGACCGTCGTTCCGCACGGCCCGAAAGCAGCGCTCGCCGACGTGGTGTGGAACCTGGTCGGGGAGCTGCTCCGCTAGACTTCCGGCACCTTCCGCGCGCCGAGGAGTCGACCGTGTCCCGACGCTTGTTCACGTCCGAGTCAGTCACCGAAGGCCACCCGGACAAGATCGCCGACCAGATCAGCGACAGCATCCTGGATGCATTGCTCAAGGACGACCCGCGCAGCCGCGTGGCGGTCGAAACGCTGATCACCACCGGCATGGTGCACGTGGCCGGTGAGGTGACGACCGAGGCGTACGCCGACATCCCGGCCATCGTTCGGGAGCGGATCATCGACATCGGGTACGACTCTTCGAAGAAGGGGTTCGACGGCCTCTCCTGCGGAGTTTCGGTGTCGATCGGCTCGCAGTCGCCCGACATCGCCCAGGGTGTCGACGACGCGTACGAGGAGCGGACTGAGGGCAGCGCCGACCCGTTGGATCGGCAGGGTGCCGGCGACCAGGGCCTCATGTTCGGCTATGCATGTCAGGACACAGCCGAGCTGATGCCGCTGCCGATCATGCTGGCGCACCGCCTCGCGCAGCGCCTGGCGGCGGTCCGCAAGGAGGGGGTCATCCCCTATTTGCGTCCGGACGGCAAGACGCAGGTGACGATCGAGTACGACGGTGATCGCCCGGTGCGGCTGGACACCGTCGTCGTGTCGAGCCAGCACGCCAGCGACATCGACCTGGCCACGTTGCTGCAGCCGGACATCGAGGAGTTCGTGATCCGCCCTGAGCTCGAAGCCCTCGAGCTGGACACGTCAGGATTCCGGGTTCTGGTCAACCCGACCGGACGGTTCGAGGTCGGAGGCCCGATGGGCGACGCCGGCCTCACCGGCCGGAAGATCATCATCGATTCATACGGCGGCATGGCCCGTCACGGTGGCGGGGCATTCTCGGGCAAGGACCCGTCGAAGGTGGACCGTTCGGGGGCCTACGCCGTGCGGTGGGTGGCCAAGCATGTAGTCGCCGCCGGTCTGGCCGGCCGGTGCGAGGTGCAAGTTGCCTACGCCATCGGCAAGGCCCATCCGGTCGGCTTGTTCGTCGAGACTTTCGGCACGGGCGTCATCCCGGAGGAAGAGATCACGCGAGCAATCATCGAGGTGTTCGACCTGCGGCCCGCTGCCATTATCCAAGCGCTCGACCTGCTGCGCCCGATCTACGCGCAGACGTCGATCTACGGACACTTCGGCCGCGAGCTGCCCGACTTCACCTGGGAGCGCACCGATCGCGTGCGGGCGCTCCAGTCGGCGGCGGGCATCTGAGCCAGGAGTCGCAGCTCACACTCGTCCGAAGCGGGCGGCCTCGCGCACAGAAGCCCAAGCGCCCGCCGGAAGATCCGGCACAGCCGTTGCCGGTCGCCCGCGTCGTCCTCGATGTTCCACTCGCGCACCTGGACAGACCGTTCGACTACCTGGTTCCGGCTTCGCTCGACCAGGACGCACAGCCAGGAGTCCGGGTACGGGTCCGTTTCTCCGGGCGCCTGGTCAACGGCTTCGTGCTGGGTCGGGCAGAGGAATCGACGCATGCAGGGAAGCTGGCGCGGTTGGATCGAGTCGTCTCTGCCGAGCCGGTTCTCGCACCCGAGATCCTGCGGCTCGCGCGCGACCTAGCGGACTACTACGCAGGCACGCTGGCCGACGTTCTCAGACTGGCCGTCCCACCCCGGCATGCAGCCGTCGAGGCAGCGACGCCGGCCGACAGTTCGCCCGCCTTTGAGGCGATGCCCGCGGCTGCGGGGCACGATCTCGACCTCTGGGACCGGTACAGAACTGGGCCGGCCTTCTTGCGAGCGCTCGCCTCGGGCGGCGCACCGGCCGCGGTCTGGACCGCTTTGCCGGGCCCGACCTGGCCCGCCGAGATCGCGGCGGCGGTGGGTACCGCCCTCGACGCCGGCCGTGGAGCCCTCGTCGTGGTGCCCGACGGCCGTGACGCAGCGCGAGTATCGGCCGCGCTGGCGGTGAGCGCCGGTCTACACCAGCACGTCGTGTTGACCGCTGAGCTCGGGCCGGCCGAGCGCTACCGCCGGTGGCTGGCCGTGCGGCGAGGGCAGGTCCGGGCCGTCGTGGGCACTCGCGCGGCAGCGTTCGCTCCGGTGCGCGATCTCGGTCTGGCGGTTGTCTGGGACGACGGCGACGATCTGCATGCCGAGCCGCGAGCGCCTTATCCGCACGTTCGCGAGGTCTTGGCTCGTCGTGCCGAGATCGAGGGCGCGGCTCTGGTTGTCGGCGGGTTGGCCCGAACAGCGGAGGCTCAATCACTCCTGACGAGTGGGCGCGCGCATGCGGTCGAGGCACCCCGCCTGGTTGTGCGGGCATCGGCGCCGGCAGTCCGCGCGGCTGGCGACGACGCGGAGCTGGCTCGTGACCCCGCGGCGCGCTCCGCACGGTTGCCGTCCCTCGCGTGGGACGCGGCGAGGACGGCGCTCCTGACCGGTCCCGTCCTTGTCCAGGTGCCGCGACGGGGTTACCTGCCGGCTCTCGCGTGCACGCGATGCCGCACGCCGGCGCGCTGCGCCGTGTGCTCGGGCCCGCTCGCTCTGGCCGGCGTCGCAGGCGGGCCGGGCCGCGGCGGCAGTTCCGCCGCGCACTGCTCGTGGTGCGGTCGGCCCGCCGTTGGCTGGACGTGCGGGGAGTGCGGCGGAACCGAATTCCGTGCGCTCGCGGTCGGCCACCGCCGCACAGCCGAAGAACTCGGCCGAGCGTTTGCTGGGGTGGTCGTGCGGACCTCCGGACGAGACGCCGAAGGCGTCATCGACGTCGTCGGTCCCGAGCCCGCGCTGGTCGTGGCCACGCCCGGTGCTGAGCCGGTGGCAGAAGGTGGGTACGCTGCCGCGCTTCTTCTCGACGGCTGGGAGTTGCTCGGCCGGCCCGACCTGCGCGCCGGCGAGGAAGCGGTACGACGCTGGCTCGCCGCAGCGGCGCTGGTGCGGTCGGGTGCCGACGGTGGGAAGGTGATTCTCGTGGCGGATTCGCAGGCCCGTCAGGTACAGGCGGTTCTGCGTTGGGATCCGGCCGGGTCGGCCGAGCGCGAGCTGGCCGAGCGGGCCGAACTCGGATTTCCGCCGGCTTCTCGCCTGGCCGAGATGGTCGGTCCCCCCGTCGCCGTACATGACCTGCTGGACATCCTGCAACGTGAAGGTCTTCCGCCCGGCGCGGCAGTGCTCGGGCCGACCCAGAACGGGGACGAGGCGCGCGCGCTGATTCGTGTGCCGGCAGCGATCGGACAGGCGATGGCGGCAGCGGTCAAGGCCGCCCAGTCCGTGCGCAGTGCTCGTAAGAGCCCCGACCACGTAAGGGTGCGGATCGACCCGGCCGAGATCGGTTGAGGACGCCGGCTGGGAGGCGGAAATCGCTGGTCGGTGAGAATGGCATCGTGTTGACGACGGCGGTCTTCGACTTAGGTGGGGTTCTGGCCGACTGGGACCCGCGATACCTCTACCGGTCGATGTTCGACGACGAGCCCGAGATGGAGCGATTCCTGGCCGACGTCTGCACGCCGGAGTGGAACCACGCGATGGACGCGGGTCGGCCGCAGGCCGAAGCGGTAGCGGAACTGGTCGAACGACACCCGGCAGAAGCTGTTCGCATCCGCGCCTGGATCGAGCGATGGGACGAGATGCTCGGCAGCGAGATCGCGGGTACGGCCGAAATCCTCGCTGAGTTGGATGGTCGTCGAGTGCGCCTTCTCGCCCTCACGAACTGGTCGGCCGAGACCTTCCCGCGCGCTCGCGGTCGATTCCCGGCGCTGGCCAGATTCGAGGCGATCGTGGTGTCCGGTGAGCACGGCACCGCGAAACCCGACCCGGCGCTCTACCGCATCCTGTTGGAGCAGCATGGTGTCGAGCCGAGCACGTCGGTGTACATCGATGACGCCCCGGCCAATGTCGCGACCGCTCGAGATCTGGGGATGACCGGAATTCACTTCACCGATCCCGCCTCTCTGCGGACCGAACTCGTCGATCTCGGCCTGCTGGAGCGCGACCGGTAAGCCCCGAGCCGTAAACTGCCTCCGTGTCTGTCCAACCCATCCGGCTCTTCGGCGACCCGATTCTGCGTACGCCGGCGGATCCGGTCCGGGACTTCGACAAGGAATTGCGCACCCTCGTCAAGGACCTGACCGAGACCATGCTCGACGCGCCCGGTGTCGGGCTGGCGGCGCCCCAGATCGGCGTCGGGCTGCGGGTGTTCACCTACGCCGTGGACGAGGAGGTCGGTCACCTGGTGAACCCGACCCTCGACCTCTCGGACGAGGAACAGTTTGGGGACGAAGGCTGCCTGTCGGTGCCGGAGCTCGCCTTCCCGACCGTCCGCGCATACGGGGTCGTGGCCAAGGGCTGGAACATGTACGGCGACCCGGTGACGGTCGAGGGCACCGAGCTGCTGGCTCGGTGCGTTCAGCACGAGACCGACCATCTGGACGGCATCTTGTTCATCGACCGCCTCGATCCGCAGGCTCGCAAGGCGGCGCTCAAGGCGATCCGCGAGGCCGACTGGTTCGGCGAGCCGACGAACGCGTCGATCAAGGTGAAAGTCAGCCCGCACGCGACTGGCGGCAAGGCCCTCTAGGCCGCCACGCGTGCGGTTGCTCTTCGCAGGAACTCCCCACACAGCGCTGCCGTCGCTGGACGCATTGCTCTCATCCCGGCACGACGTGATTGCGATCCTGACTCGGCCCGCGGCACCGTCTGGCCGCGGCCGACGCATGTCTGCGACGCCGGTCGCGCTTCGGGCAGCAGAAACGGGAATCGAGGTCTTGACGCCGTCGTCCCTACGCGACCTGGCCTTCGCCCGCAGGTTGGCCGAGCTGGCGCCGGACTGCTGCGCAGTGGTTGCGTACGGGAACCTCGTCCCGGCCGCGGCCTTGGAAGTGCCGAGGCACGGCTGGGTCAACCTGCATTTCTCGGTTCTGCCCGCCTGGCGTGGAGCTGCGCCGGTGCAACACGCGCTGCTGCACGGCGACGATGTCACTGGCGCGACGACCTTCCGACTCGAAGAGTCGCTCGACACCGGACCGATCTACGGCGTCGTCACCGAAGCGGTTCGGCCCCGCGACACCGCCGGCGACCTCCTGCTGAGGTTGGCCGACTCGGGTGCACACCTGCTCGTGGCGACGCTCGACGCCATCGAGGCGGGAGACGCTCGGCCGCAGCCCCAACCTGCCGACGGTGTCTCGTTCGCGCCCAAGCTCACCGCGCGCGACACCCGGATCGGCTGGCAAGCCCCCGCCGTCGCCGTCGATCGGCAAGTCCGAGCCTGCACGCCGAACCCTGGCGCGTGGACGGAGCTGCGCGGCGACCGGGTGAAGCTCGGGCCGGTTGATCCGGCTCCGACAGCGTCGGACGAATCGCTCGAACCGGGCGAGCTACGCGTCGATCGGTCCGGTCTGTTGTGCGGGACCGGCAGCCGGCCGGTGCGGTTGGGCGAGGTCCGTCCGCAGGGCAGGGGAGCAATGACCGCGGCTGACTGGGCCAGAGGACTGCGTCTCGAAGCAGGGGAGCGATTCACCTCGTGAGCCGGCGAGCCGATCCCTCGCGCCGCGCTGCTTTCGATGTGCTTCGCGCCGTCCAGTCCCGGGACGCCTACGCCAATCTCGTGCTCCCCGGAATGCTGCGCGACCGCCGGATCAGCGGACGCGATGCCGCTTTCGCCACCGAGCTCGCGTACGGAACCCTGCGGGGACTCGGGACGTACGACGCCGTGCTCGCCGAGTGTGTGGACCGGCCGCTGGACAACGTCGACCCGCCGGCACTCGACCTGCTCCGGCTCGGCACCCACCAGATCTTGGGCATGCGGGTGGCATCGCACGGAGCCGTCTCGGCCACTGTCGACCTCGCCCGATCCGCACTCGGGCCCGGCGTCGCGTCGTTCGTGAATGCGGTGCTCCGGCGGGTCTGCGGCGCTGATCTGGACGGATGGCTCGCTCGTGTCGCGCCGCCCTCCGACATCGATCCGATCGGACATCTCGCAATCGTGTACTCGCACCCGAGCTGGATCGTGCAAGCCCTCAAAGACGCGGTCGGTGGCTCGCTCGCCGAGACCGAAGCGCTGCTCGCGGCGGACAACGTCCCGCCTGCGGTCTCGCTGGTCGCTCGGCCTGGGAGGTCCACTGTCGGTGAGCTCGTGTCTGACGGTGGCGACCCCGGCCGCTGGTCACCGTTTGCCGTCACCTGGCCCGCCGGCGACCCAGGCCAGCTTCCCGCGGTGGCGTCCGGCCGCGCGGGCGTGCAGGACGAGGGCAGCCAGCTGGTGGCACTCGCTCTCGCTTCGGCGAATCTGGAAGGCCGGGACGAATTCTGGCTCGACATGTGCGCCGGTCCCGGTGGCAAGGCGGCGTTGCTCGCCGCCGTCGGAGCCGCACGAGGCGTCCGGTTGGTCGCCGCCGACCGGCAGGTTCATCGTGCCCGCTTGGTCAGGAAAGCCATCGTCGGAGGGCACAGAGCGCACGGAGCGCCGGGCCGGGATGCTCGCGTGCCCATGGTCGTCGTGGCGGACGCACTGCACCCGGCTTGGCAACCCGGCGGCTTTGACCGCGTGCTGGCCGACGTGCCTTGCACGGGACTCGGCGCACTGCGTCGCCGGCCGGAAGCGCGCTGGCGACGGCGGCCCGAAGACTTGCCCGAGCTGACCCGGTTGCAGCGGCGGCTCCTGCGGTCGGCGGTCGAAGCGGTGCGACCTGGAGGCCTGGTCGCCTACGTCACGTGCTCACCGCACCTCGCCGAAACCGATGCCGTAGTCAACGACGTCCTTGCCGAGCGGCCCGATCTGATCCAGATCGATGCGCGGCCTTTCGTTCCCCGAGTTCCCCAGCTCGGTCCCGGTCCGTCGGTCCGGCTCTGGCCACACGTTCACGGAACCGATGCGATGTTCCTTGCTCTGCTCCGCCGGACCGCGTGACCGGCGAGCAGAGCACGCGCGGCAGGGCCCGACCCGAACTGCGACGTCGGTTATCGGATCGGTTCTCGGCACGTCTGAGTCGGGTTGGGGGCCGCCGGCACATAGCCTGAGAACTGTGGACGTGCAGATCGCTCCCAGTGTCTTGTCCGCCGATTTCGCGCGACTCGCCGAGCAGTCCGCGGCTGTCGCCAATGCCGACTGGCTCCACGTCGATGTCATGGACAACCACTTCGTGCCGAACCTGACGATCGGACTTCCCGTCGTCGAGGCACTGCACTCGGCTTCGTCGCTGCCGCTCGACTGCCATCTGATGATCGAGGATCCGGATCGCTGGGCCCCCGCGTACGCCGAGGCAGGTGCGTCGTCGGTCACTTTCCACGTGGAGGCGGCGCGCGCTCCCGTGCGGCTGGCGCGCCAGCTGCGCCGGATGGACGCGCGAGCCGGGATGGCGCTCAAACCGGCGACGCCGATCGAGCCGTTCGAGGATCTGCTCGGCGAGTTGGACCTCGTTCTGGTCATGACGGTAGAGCCCGGTTTCGGCGGCCAGGAATTCCTCGACGTGGTGCTGCCCAAGCTGCGCCGCGCCCGCCAGCTCATCGACAAGCACGGCGGCGAGGTCTGGCTGCAGGTGGACGGTGGGGTTTCGCTGGCCACCGTAGAGCGGTGTGTCGCTGCCGGAGCGGACGTCCTGGTCGCCGGCTCAGCGGTATTCGGGGCGGCCGATCCTGCCGCCGCGGTCACGGCGTTGCGGGCGGCGGCGACCGCCGCAGCCGGCTGACCGTTCGTCCATCGGAATCGACGGCACGGCTACCACCCGTCTGTGAGCACTTCGTCCAGCTGCCGCAGGCTGAAGTCGACTGCGGCCTGGTCGAGGCACAGCGGCGGTTTGATTTTGAGGACATTCAGGTGGTCGCCGGTCGGTTGGACGATTACGCCCAGCTCCAGCAGGCGGTCGCAGATCGCGGCGGTCTCTGCGGTCGCCGGTTCTTTCGAAAGCCGGTCGCGAACGAGCTCGACTCCGAGGTAGAGCCCAAGGCCGTGGACCGCCCCGATGATGGTGTGTCTGCCGGCCAGCTCTTCGAGGCCGGCCTTGAAGTACCTGCCGATGGTGCGTGCGTTCTCCTGGAGGCCGTCCTCTCCCAGCGCATCCAGGACGGCCACGGCGATCCGACAAGACACCGGGCTGCCACCAGTCGACGAGAAGAAGTACCCCTCGTCGCGGAATCGCTCCGCGATCACCCGGCTCGTGATCACCGCGCCGATCGGTTGGCCGTTGCCGGTGGCCTTCGCCACCGTGATCACGTCGGGGACCACTGCTTGCTGCTCGAAACCCCAGAAGTGATCGCCCAGCCGTCCGTACGCGACTTGAACCTCGTCCGCGATCACCAGGCCGCCGCGTTCGCGCACCATCGCGTAGACCCGTTCCAGGTATCCGTCCGGTAAGGGGACGCCACCGGCATTGCCGAAGAATGCCTCGGCGATGAAGCCGGCGGGACCTCGTCCTGCGTCATCGAGCTCTGCGAGCACTCGTCGAACGTCGTCCGCGTATGCCGCTCCCAGATCGGACGGGCTGTCCGGCTCTCCTGACCTGAAGCGGCCGCGGTACGAGTTCGGCGCGAGAACCGTATGGACCCAGTCGGGCCTGGTCTCCAGCGCTCGCGGGTTGTCCGCCACCGAGGTCGACACCGCGTCGGACGCGAGGGTCCAGCCGTGGTACGCCTCCGCGACGCACAGCACATCCTCGCGGCCGGTGCAGATCCGAGCGAGCCGGATCGCGAGGTCGACGGCTTCGCTTCCACTGTTGACCAGGAAGACCTGGTCGAGACCGTCCGGAGCGAGCATGGCGAGCCTCTCGCACAGATCGACGACCGCCGAATAGTGAAACCGCGAGTTGGTGTTGAGCAAGGCCCACTGACTCGCGGCTGCTGTCACCGCGGGATGCGCGTGCCCCAGGATCGTCACATTGTTGACGAGGTCGACGTACCCGCGGGCCTCGGTGTCGAAGAGGTGGTGTCGCCAGCCGCGCTCGATTTCGGGAGGCCGCTGGTAGTAATGCTCTTGGACGCGGGCGACCGCCGAGTTCGGGCCGTCACGCCGATCGAGCAGGCGCGAAGGGCCGTCAAGATCCAGGCCATCCGCGGGTGCGACGCCTATCAGTGCAGACGGGTCCGGGCACACTGCGCTCCACCCGGTCGCCTGCGATGCAGGGACGAAGTACGGGATCGGCCCGGCCGGGTCGATCCGATATTCAGTCGTAGATCCCGGGACGCCGCCACCTTTGTCCGGAACGACAGCCTGGGCCCGAAGATGTCCGAGCCGTCCGTCCCCGTCTGGTCCGACGACGCCGACCGCTCCGCCGGCCGGCACCAAGTCCCCGGGTTGGACATCGACCAGTTCCGACCTTCCGAGCCCCTCCAACCGCTCGAGTCCTCCGATCAGCAGAACGGCATTTCCGACGTCAAGGCGAAGATGCGGGACGGGGGAGAGCACTCGAGCGGGCAGCGGCGAGCCAACGATCGATCCGATAGGCGCGAACAGATCGATCCCGAGCGGCACAGTGGCGCCGGCCTCGGGCGCGCAGATCGACGATTCCGTCAGCCTCGGCACGCCGTACGCCGTTCGCGCGACGGTTGCCGGCGGCAGGTCGCCGAGAGCGGTCCGAGCTGCGCGTACCGTGCTGCCGTCGGTCAGCCAGTCGCCGCCGGTGAGCAGCGGACTCGTGATCGACAGGTCGACCGGCACGGCCGTGTCGCACCCGGCCAGCATCGGCATCTGCGCGACAGGTAGGACGCTCGGCCGCCGGGGACGACCGAGCGCGGCTCGCAGCGCGGCAGCCGCGACCGGAGCCGGAATCGATCGCGCTGCCGCGAAAATCGCTCGATCGAACGGCAGGGCGTCGGCCGCGTAAGTATTCGCCTCGTCGAGGGTCAGCTGGTGCAGGTCGCTCGCGACTAGCACCGCCGCACGCTGCACGACAAGTGGCCAGAGGGCATCGATCTCGTCCGCAGTGAGCGGCACCTCACGATCGAAGGCGACGATCGCCGGCAGCACCACCAGCGGGTCCCGACGCGCGTGGCGCAGCAGCATGGCCGCGGTTGCGGCAATGTCCCCGACCCGATAGCTGAGCATGACGTCGCCGAAGTCGATGATCCCGATCGGGTGGACGCGACCGTCCGTCCGCGCTCGTCCGATCACGTTGTCTTCGGTGATGTCGCCGTGCACAACCTGGGTGGGCAGCTCGTCCAGCGCGCCCAATACCGAACCGGCCGCTCGCGCCGCGGAGACGAGCGCTGCGCCCTCGCCTCTCGCGCCGGTGTCGTCGAGCAACGAGACCAGCAACTCGACGACGGCGAGGGCGTGTCGCGAGTCCCACTGCAAAGTCCGATGAACCGACGGGTGCTCAAAGCCGGCCAGCCCTACCGAGGCGCGGGCGCACAGCTGTCCGAGTTCGGCGATCACGTCGGGCGAGTGGTACCGGCGGCTGCTGAGCGGGATGCCTTCGACGTAAGTGAGGACCCGAGCGAGTAACGGGCCCGATTCGCTGCTGACCTCGACCACGTCGTGACCGTCGGGGGTGCTTACGGGCACCGGCACTTCGATGGCCGGGGCCACCCGGGCCAGCCAGCGCATCGCGGCGTTCTGCCCGTCGAGCTCAGTTCGCGAGAACGCCGGGTTGGCGAGCTTGAGGACCCAGGCTTGCCCGTTGTTCTTGATCCTGACGTTCCGGTCCTGCTGACTGCCGAGATCGCGGATCTCGCCGCCGATTCCCCACACGTCGCGGGCGATCTCGGCTGCCTGAGCGGCTGGGATGACCGGACACGGCAGGGCGGGCGACGTGAAGAAATCGTGCAGCTCGTCAGGTCCCGCCTCCGTCATGGCACAAGGATGCCCGACACCGAGTTCCTGGAAGTGCCCGCATGGTCTTCGCCAGATCGTGACAGAATGGGCTCGAACGACAGCACGTGTGCTCCGGGGTCGGTGAAAATCCGAACCGGCGGTGACAGTCCGCGACCCGGCCGAAGCCATCGGCCGGTTGACCAGGTGAAATTCCTGGACCGACGGTTAAAGTCCGGATGGGAGGCGCGCACGGCGGGTCGCGAGGCGTGCTCTCGGCGAGCGCTCGGGTCGGAATCTCGAGCCTAGACGGGTTCGCCTGACGCCCGTTCCCCGGTGCAGCCCGCGTGCACCGATGGAGAGGACGGGTTCGATATGGCCACGCCGGCAGAGTTCGCCGCCATGCGCCGTGCGCTCGAACTGGCCACGCTCGGGCCGTCGCGAGGCGCCAACCCGCGTGTGGGAGCGGTCATTCTCGCTGCCGACGGGCGAACCCTGGGTGAGGGGTTTCACAAGGGTTC
>Ga0075017_100001656_pt1 | contig 13744 bp, 11 predicted proteins | sample AleBraG_ABR_2012_FD_71475 | JGI IMG/M metagenome (GOLD analysis project Ga0075017, IMG submission 71475) | Freshwater sediment microbial communities in response to fracking from Pennsylvania, USA - Alex Branch Run_MetaG_ABR_2012 | ecosystem: Environmental > Aquatic > Freshwater > Creek >... | reverse complement strand
CGCCGAGCGAAACGGAAATGCCCCCGGACCTCTCGCGCTTTTACCGCGTCGCCGCCGCCGAGGACCGCCTCGAACTGCTGGCGGCGCAGCTTCGCAGCCATATCTTGGTGGAAGCTGCCTATGTGAAGCCGCCCGGCGCGCCACCCGCCACATCCACCATGCAGCTAACGAGCGCAATCAACGACATGCAGCCCGACGCCGCGGAGGCGCCGTCGGCCACGCCCGATTTCACCAACCGCCAGGGTTATCTGGCGGCGGCTCCGGGCGGGGTAGATTCCCAGTTCGCCTGGACGCTGCCCGGTGGCACCGGTACCAACGTGAAGGTGATCGATTGTGAGTGGGCCTGGCGCTTCACCCATGAGGACCTGGCCGGAAATCAGGGTGGCGTGATCGCCGGCACAAGCAGCGGAGACACCAACCATGGCACGTCCGTGCTGGGCGTGATCCGGGGCGACCGAAATACTTTCGGAATAACCGGCATCTCCCCCAGCGCCTATATCAGCGCGTCCTCCTTCGTCGATCAATCCACTTCCCAGGCAATCAAAGCGGCAGCCGATAAACTCTCGCCCGGCGATATTATCCTGCTGGAGATCCACCGCCCGGGTCCGAGGACCCCGAATCCGCCGCAAGGCCAACTCGGGTTTATCGCAATCGAGTGGTGGCCAGACGATTTCGCCGCCATTCGTTACGCGGTGATGAAGGGGATTATCGTGGTCGAAGCCGCCGGCAACGGCTTCCAAAACCTGGACGACGCGATCTACAACACGCCCGCCACCGGGTTCCCCGCGAGCTGGCGAAATCCGTTTAACCCGGCCAATCCCTCGTCGGGCGCAGTAGTGGTAGGTGCCGGAGCGCCGCCTCCGGGCACCCACGGCAACGACTGGGGACCCGACCGGTCGCGGCTGGACTTCTCGAACTATGGCGCCCGCATCGACGTCCAGGGTTGGGGCCGGGAGGTGACCAGCAGCGGCTATGGCGATCTGCAAGGCGGCTCAAACCAGGATTTGTGGTATACCAACCAGTTCTCCGGTACCTCCAGCGCTTCGCCCTGCGTGGTAGGTTCGCTGGCCGCCACCCAAGGCGCGCTGCGGTCCCGCGGGCATCGGATTTTGACACCCGCCACCGCCAGGCTTCTGGTTCGCTGGTGCGGTTCGCCGCAGCAGGATGCGCCGAGCCGGCCAGCCAGCCAACGCATTGGCAAGCGTCCCAACCTACGGGAATACATCCCTGCGGCCGCGCGATTCGCGTCGCGCAGCGCCGACTACGACGGCGACGGCCGGGCCGAGGTCCTGATCACCAGCCCCTGGGGAATCGGCATCCTGAAGCAAGCCGGCGCGACCATGAGCGCACCGATGATGGCGGCCAATGGCACGCGCTTCGGCGGCTGGCTGCTCAACACCGCCGACAACCACTTTGGGCCTCCCGGCGACTACGATGGCGACGGCCATGCCGAGACGCTGATCGCCAGTCCGTGGGGAATCGGAATCCTGAAGCAGACCGGGGCTGCCATGAACGCTCCCATGATGGCGGCCAATGGCACGCGCTTCGGTGAGTGGCTGCTGAACACCGCCGACAACTGCTTTGGGCCTTCTGCCGACTTCGATGGCGACCGCCACGCCGAGATTCTGGTGGCCAGTCCCTGGGGAGTGGGCATTCTGAAGCTGACGGGCGGGTCGCTGAACCCCCTGATGATGGCGCCGAACGGAACACGCTTCGGCGGCTGGCTGCTGAACACCGCCGACAATACCTTCGGTCCGGTTGCCGATTTTGACGGTGATGGGCACGCCGAGATCCTGGTCAGCAGTCCGTGGGGCATCGGAATTCTGAAACTGTCGGGAGGCACGTTCACCGTGCCGATGATGGCTCCCAACGGCACGCGCTTCGGCGGCTGGCTGCTGAACACCGCCGACAACACCTTCGGCCCGGTAGGGGATTTTGACGGCGACGGGCGCGCCGAGATCCTCATTTCCAGCCCTTGGGGCATCGGGGTTCTGAAGCTTGCGGGCAGCACCTTGAACGCTCCGATGATGGCTGCCAATGGCACGCGCTTCGGCGGCTGGCTGCTGAACACCGCCGACAATATGTTCGGTCCGGCCGGCGATTCGGACGGCGATGGCCACGCGGAGATCCTGGTGACCAGTCCCTGGGGAATCGGAATCCTCAAGCAGGCCGGCGCCACCATGAACGCGCCCATGATGGCGGCCAACGGCACGCGCTTCGGCGGCTGGCTGCTAAACACCGCCGACAACCGGCTGGGGACCTTGGCCGACTACAATGGCGATCGCCGGTCCGACGTCCTCGTCACTAGCCCGTGGGGAATCGGCATCTTAGAGCAGGCGGGCGCCAGCATGGCCGCGCCGATGATGGCGGCCAACGGCACGCGCTTCGGCGGTTGGCTGCTGAACACGCTCGACAATGACCCAGGCCACGGCGTGTAGCGCCGCACAGACAGCCGGACCCGCGCGCAGCTTAACCGGCGGGTCCGGCTGTTGGGCTAAACCGAAATCCTCTCCACTATGTTCCGCGTGACGTTCTTTCGCCGGGCGTCATAAAGCCGCGTGGGGCAGTCTGACCCGAACTTCCGAAACCCGCACTTAAGAACCGCGGCTATTCGCCTCAGTTCGCGGGTGGAGCACTTGCCTCGTGTGTTGTGTGACTATCTGTGGGCGGCGCCCGAGATTCATTCGCTCTGCTATCGCAAGCGGGCCAGCTCCTCGCGGTAGAGGCGATTTTGCGGAAACTCAGACGACAGCCCGTTCAGCAGCCGGACGGCTTCCGGTCGATTATGGTCCCGCAGGGCGGCCACGGCCAGCAGCAATAGTGCGTAGGGCTTCAAGAAGCGTCCCTTGTCGGCGGTCAGCCGCAGCTTGGCGATTCCAGCGTCTTTGTCGGTTTGGGCGCCCCCGGCACGGAGAATCCAACGCAGCGGCGCGGGCTTCAGACTCAGCAGGTAGTTCTCCACTCCAATCGCCAGGTAGCCGTCGTAGCAATCGGGATGCTTCGCCAATAAGCGCTCGGCAATGTTTCGGCCCTGCTTCACTTCAGTCAGCGCGGCCATGTCGTGCTTTTCGATTAGCGAGAGATAATCGGCGCGCAATCCGCGGCGCATTACCGAAGCCAGCAAAGCGTTGGCGTCGTCCGGCGCAGTGGCGAGCACCGCGAGGGTAAGCTCTTCGGACCGGTGGAGGTCCCGGTCAAACTCGGCTTTGGCGGCCGGATCTGCTTTTGATCGACGCATCGAAAAGAAGCTGTTGTTGTCGACGAAAAACTCCGACTGCAGAATGCTCAGCCGGTCGAACTCGGAGAACAGGTAGGCGGCGGCGTCCGATACCGGTCCCAGGGGATCGGCCGGCTTGCGGTTTTGATATTCGCGGAAAGTGCGATGGGCGCCCTCGAAATCGAGGTTGTACATCTGGCGATAGCCGCGGTCGAGCAGGTCAGTCTGGGCGGATAAAGGCAGAGCGGCCGCCAGCAAAAGCAAGAGCCAATTCATCTTCCTAATCCTGGACGGCCACCGCGTCTCGCCGGTTAACATCGGGGCAACATTTCTTCATCCCGGACCAACTTTGGGGCGATATGAAATCTAGCATGTTCGCAATCATCGGAGTCGTGGTTGTCATCGGAGCCGTGATGGGCGGCTACCTGATGGAACACGGGAATTTGAAGGTTCTGATGCAACCGGCGGAGTTGGTGATCATCGGCGGCGCCGCCTTCGGAACGCTGTTTATTGCCAATCCCCTGCCCGTGGTCATGGCCATCTTCAAGGGGATTATGGCGCCGCTCAAGCCTTCGCGCTTCAACCAGAAATCGTACCTGGAACTGCTGCGGATGCTGAACGAGGTGTTTGCGTTCGCACGCAAGAACGGCACCGGGCAACTGGAGGTGCACATTGAAGATCCCGGCAAGAGCGCGATCTTCTCCAAATACGCGATTATCGCCAAGGATCATCATGCGCTGCGCTTTGTCTGCGACTCCTTGCGCATGTCCGTGGCGGGAGGAATGGCTCCCTACGATCTGGACTCGATGATGGAATTGGACATTGAAATTCACCATCATGAGCTGGGCATACCGGTCGGTGCGCTGAGCAGCGTCGCCGACGCCCTTCCGGGCTTGGGGATTGTGGCGGCTGTCCTGGGCGTGGTGATTACCATGGGCTCGCTCGGCGGTCCTCCGGAAGAGATTGGCCACAAGGTGGGGGCGGCATTGGTCGGTACATTTCTGGGCATTCTGCTGTGCTATGGCTTTATCGGTCCGCTGGCGGCGCACATGACCAAATTAAACGACAACGAGAGCCAGTTTTATCAAGTGCTGCGGGTGGGCGTGATGTCTTTCATCCGGGGCACGCCGCCCATCATGTGCGCCGAGTTCGCGCGCCGGGCCATTCCTCATGAGTGCCGGCCCACGTTCCAGGAAATGGAAGCCGCTTGCAAGGGCAAAGGCCCGCCTGCGGCTGGCGGGTCCGCGCCGGAGGCTCCGCCGCAGGCGGCTTAACCCATGGCAGACGTCGCGCCCATCATCGTCAAAAAGAAAAAGGCCGGTCACGGCGGCCACCACGGCGGAGCGTGGAAGGTCGCCTACGCCGACTTCGTCACCGCAATGATGGCGTTGTTCATCGTCCTCTGGCTCATGAACAGCAGCGATCAGGTCAAGAAGGCGGTCGGCGGTTACTTCAAAGACCCCGCGGGCACGGGCAAGTTGGTTGGCTCAGCACTGGCCGGATCGGGCGAGAGTCTTTCCGTCGCCAAAGACGACATGGAGAAGCTAAAGGAAAAGATCGAATCAGCCATTAAAGCCATGCCCAAATTCGAACAGTTCAAGGACAATTTGGAAATGACCATCACGGGCGAGGGGTTGCGGCTGGAACTGCTCGAATCGGAGCATGGCATGTTCTTCGTGAGCGGCAGTCCGGCCCCTACCGATTCCGGAAAAGAGTTGCTGGAAAAACTGGAGAAGGAACTCGCCAAGCTGCCCAACCCGATCGTGATTGAAGGGCACACCGATGCCAAGCCGTTTTCGAACAAGGGCTCCTACTCCAATTGGGAGTTGTCTGCCGACCGCGCTAACGCCGCCCGGCGCTTAATGCAAGACCTTGGATTGCCCGAGGGCAGAATCTGTCAGGTTCGGGGCTTCGCCGACCAGAATCTGCATGATCCCACGGATCCGGAATCCCCCAAAAACCGCCGCGTCAGCGTCATCGTGCAATACCAGGAACCTCCGCCCGGTGCGAAACCGGAAGCCAAGCCAGACGCCAAGGCCGAGCACGCAGGGGATCACAAATAACGCTACTCCATCGCATCGGAGACCTCTCGGAGACCCGCGATCCGCCCCAACTGTCACAAGGTGCGAAAAATCTCCGATCGTTGAAAGCGGAGGATTTCGAACACTCGCTCGCAAGTTTCCCAGGTCTTTTCACCCTTCCGAAACGGCCTCCGAAGCCAGCTAAGACCGCGCCTGCGGCACACCGGTGGTCGCCGTTCCGCATCGGAAATCTCCCCGACACTCGCGATCCGCCCCAACTGTCCCAAGGTGCCAAAAATCTCCGGTCGTTGAAAGCGGAGGATTTCGAATACTCGCTCGCAACGTTCCGAAACGGCACGCCCAAGCCAGCTAAGACCGCACCTGCGGCACACCATGAGTAACAACCGCCTCAACGCAGTGGTCGCCGTCACCCGCGATCCGCCCCAACTGTCCCAAGGTGCCAAAAATCTCCGGTCGTTGAAAGCGGAGGATTTCGAACACTCGGTCGCAACGTCCCACAGATCTTTTTCACAACTTCCGAAACGGCGCCCGAAGCCAGCTAAGACCGAGCCTTCGGCACACCATGAGTAACAACCGCCTCAACCTGCCGCAAGAAGCCGGCTTCATCATTCAGGCGCGCGCCAATCTTGAGCCAATACAGTTCCGCTGGGGCCAGAATCTTGGGTGCGCAGGGGGGCAGGTTCATGGCATCTTTTTGTGTCGTGACCAGGCTTTTGACCCCGCGATCCAAAGCTTGCTTTGCGATGAGCTGGAGTTCGCGCTGCGTATAGTGGTGGTGATCGTCGAAGTCCCAGCGAAAGACCGGCTCGATTCCAAGATCGGCCAGAGTGATCCAGAAACTTTGAGGATTGGCGAGGCCGCAAAACGCCAACACCGGACCCGGTGGAATCAGGATCGGATTGCCCGTTCGCTCGTGAAACCAAGTCTGTGGCTCAACGCTGGCCAAGAAGATGGGGGCATCGGCGTTGACGGCGCGAATCCGGCGGCAGATGCCGGAGTAGGCGCGTCCGGGCTGGGCTCGCGTAAGCACGATGACTCCGGCGCGGCGCAAACCGGCTAGCGGCTCGCGAAGAAAACCGAGAGGAAACACAGCGTCCCCGGAGAACGGATTCAGCGCATCGATGAGTACGATATCCAACTGCCGGCGCAGGGGCCAATGCTGGAAGCCGTCATCGAGCAGGAACACTTCCGCGTCGAGAGCTCGTTCAATCATGCAGCCAACCTGGTGCCGGTTGCTGCCGATCCCGATGTGAGCGTGGCCGGAGCGCAAGAGGATCTGCGGCTCGTCGCCGGTCTTCCACGACGGCAGCGACTCCCCCGCCGGAACCACCAGCGCGTCTTCAATCGAACGCCGGCCGTAACCGCGCGTGAGAACGGCCGGCTGCACCCCGAGAGCTTTCAATCGGCCGGCGAGAAACTCCACCAGCGGGGTCTTTCCGGCGCCGCCCATGCTGATTCCCCCGATACTGATCACCGGCTTGCCGAGCAAACGGGCATGGGCAGTGCCGCGCCTTTGCCCGCGCCGCAGTCCGTACAGCCACAGCCGGGAGAGCAGCCACAACAGAGGCCGTGCTGGGCCGAACTGGCTCCAGACGGGAATCGCCTCGTCCTGGCATCGCAAGATCTCGCTGACGGTTCTTTGGGTGGCTCCCCGGCGCGCTTGTGCCAGCAAACTGGCCTGGTGTCCCAGACGCTCCCGCTGATCGCGGTCGCCTAGCAGACGGGCAATTGACTGGGCTAGTTCTTCGCGGCTGGCGATCGTCACTACGCCATTGCCGGCCCTGAAATCCGCGGCGATCTCGGCGAAGTTTTCCATGTGTGGACCAGTAACAATGGCGCGGCCGCAGGCAGCCGGCTCCAGAAGATTGTGGCCGCCGCGGCGGGCCAGTGAACCGCCCATGAACACGACATCCGCGAGAGGGAACAGCCCGGCCAATTCGCCAATCGTATCCAGCAGCAAGACACACGGAAGCTGAGCCTCGAGTTTTCCGGCCGTTCGGCGCCCAAAGGCGACGCCCCCCTGCCGCAGTTTAGAAGCGATCACGTCAAAGCGCTCCGGCTTGCGCGGGGCAAGAATTAGCAACAGACCCGGATGCCCGGTTCGCAGTTGCTCGAAAGCGGAAAGTACGGCGTCGTCCTCATCGATATCAGACCCATCCGCCGCGGGCATCGTGCTGGCGGCGATCACCACGCTGGATGGCTGGAGCGAAGTGAGCGCCTCTAGCGGCGCCGGATTTGCCGGTGGGCCGGCATCGTACTTCAAGTTGCCCAAGGTGTGCAGCCGCGCTTCGGGCGTGCCGATCTGAAGATATTTCCGCAGATCCGATTCGCTTTGCACAGCGATGAGATCCGGCAATGCCAGCACCGGTCGAAATAGAAATCGCCAGCGGCGATAGCGAGGGAAAGCCCGATTCGAAATCCGCGCATTGACGATGGCCAAACCGCATCCGTGCCGTTTCACCTCGCGATACAGCGCAGGCCAGATCTCGGTTTCGAGGACTACCAGGACCGAGGGATGTATCCGCCGCAGCACGCGCGCGATCGCAAACGGATAGTCGATGGGTGCATAGAAAATAGCATTCACCAGAGACGCCACTTTCTGGTCCGCTACTGTTCGCCCAGCCGGCGTAGTGACGGACAGGAACAGTGGAATATGCCGGTTGCCGTCCCGTATTTGCCCGATGAGACGAACGGCTGCCAGCACCTCTCCCACTGAAACCGCGTGCAACCAGATGCCGCCGGAGACCGTCGGAGTAAAGGATGCGGGCCGCCCCCCGAGGCGCTCGGCGAATGTGCCAAAATAACGCCGGTCTCGCAGGCCCCGGTAGAAAAAATACAATAATAGAAAGGGAAACGCCACCAACCGGCAGAGGAAATAGATGAAGAAAACGAGCTGGCTTTGGATTTCGCTCATGATGCTGGCGTCGGCCGCCGAACAAACCTTTCACGCTGGACCCGCGTCATCGTATACCGCAAAACAAACCAATGAGAACGTGACCGTGGCGGCCGTCGCTTACGACACCGAAGAGTTGGCTCATAGCGCATTCGGAAAGACTAATCCCAACCAGTATGGCGTGCTGCCGGTGTTGGTGGTCATCCAGAATGATACCGGGCAGGCGCTGCGGATGTCGAATCTCGAAGTGAATTATATCGGGCCGGACGACCGTCGGATCGATGCGACGCCGGCGTCCGACCTGCCGTACACTTTGGGCGGCCCCAAGCGGCCCAGTCCCGGCGGCGACAGCCCCTCGCCCCTCCCCATCAAGATCAAACACAAGAACCCGCTGAGCGCTTGGGAGTTTCAGGGGCGGGAGTTCGCGGCCAAGATGCTGCCGGCCAAGGAATCCGCCAACGGCTTCTTTTATTTTCAGACCAAGCCCCTTCAGGGCGCTCGGTTCTATTTGACCGGCATCGTGAAAGCGGCCGACGGGCAGGGGATCTTCTATTTCGAGATCCCGCTGGAGATCCATCGTTAGGGAAGAGGTTATGGGTACGCGGTCCGAGGAGGAGCACGCAATCCTGAGAACCGTTGTGGGCGCTGGACTCGTGGAATCCATTCGCCGGCATATCGTGCCGATCGGCGGCATTGAACTTGCGCTGGCACCGCGCGAAGGGATCCGGCGGCCTCCGAAGTTTTGAAGTAAGAAGATTGTCGTAGTCGCAAACGTCCTTTCTGAGGTCCGCCGGCTGAGTTATTGTCGCCCGGAGGGACACTGCTGTGGTAGTTGTCCGCGGGCAGTTTAGACCCGGCGCGCCAGGCGTTCCAAAGCCCGCCTGCCCTGGTCGCGATCGCCGGTGACCAAGTAGGCGAGCACTGCTCCTTGGAATGACTGGAGCAGTTCTGCGACCGCCGCTGGGTCGTTCCGGTAATTCAACAGCAGCTCGACCCACAGGCGCTGCTGCTCTTGATAGAAGGCTTTTGCCCGCGGCGACCCGCTCCAACCGCGCCGGGAGATATCCATGATGAGCAGCAGCACGCCTCGCGACTCGGGCCCCGTCGTTTGGTCCCACAACGCCTTCACGACCTTACGGAAGGAGACGCCGGCGGGAAATGCATCGACCGCGAACCTGGCCCGCAGCCTCTCTTCCAGCCGCACCATCGCCAGTTCCTCCAGCTTTTCCCGGCCGCCAAAGTAGTGGATCAACATCCGCTTGCTGATCCCAACTTTGTTAGCCAACTGGTCCAGACTGACATCCAGCGTGCCGGCTTCGATGAACGCGGCCAAGCAGCGATCCAGCAGTTGATTTTGTTCTTGCCTTTTCATGTACCAGGTGGTACATATCGATGTACCATGAAAACGAGCGACAGCATCATCCTTTTGATCTTCGGCTTGGCATTCTGGTTTGCCGGCACGATCTACTATCGATTCCGCGGGGCCATGATCCTGGAGACGACGAGTTCGCGCCTTTGGATTAACTTTGTAGCCGTACCCGTACTTTCCGCCATCGTATGCATCGCCGTCTTGCGAGCGCGCCATATCCCCGGTGCTGCGTGGGCATCGGCCGCGCTCCTGATCGCGCTACCTGGCCTATTCGGCGAAGCCGTGGTGCTGTCCGACTTCGCAAAATTCATGCCGAGGCTACAAGCGTCTTCGGGAGCTAAATACGGAGCCTTCCTCTTCGCTGCGTACGCGCTCTTCTTAGCCGCGGCAGAGGTAGTCACTTTGCGGGCGGCTTACACGCCCCAGCAGTAGTCTTCCAGGGCCTTTTCGATGGTCTCGTCGCGTTCGGTGATCCGCATCAGCTCCAGACGGATGGCGTCGACCAAGGCGCGCCAGCTTGCTTCGATCACGTTGTCGGAGACGCCCACCGTGGTCCAACTGCGGCGGTGATCCGACCACTCGACCAGGACGCGGACCTTGGCCGCGGTGCCTTTTTTGGAGTCCAGCACGCGCACCTTGTAGTCGGTCAAGCGGACTTGCGAAATGCCCGGGTACACGGACGAGAGGCACTGGCGCAGGCAGACATCCAACGCGTTCATGGGGCCGTGGCCGGTAGCGGCAGCGCTATGAACGTTATCTTGCACGCGTAGCGTCACGGTGGCGGTGGTGCCGCCGACCATGCGCGTGGTCACGTCGTAACTCACGATCTCAAATAGGTTCAAGCCCGGATGCAGTGCTTCGCGAACCAGCAATTCGAAGGTGCCTTCGGCGGCCTCGAGTTCGTAGCCTTGGTATTCCAGGTCTTTGATGCGCTCGAGCAAATTCCGGCGGCCTTCATCGTCGAGCACACCAGACAGACCCGCCTCGTTGAGTTTGTAACTCACGCTGCCGCGCCCGGACAAATCGCTCAACAGGACACGCTGGCGATTGCCGACGGCGGCGGGTGAAATATGTTCGTAAGTGGAGGAGTCCTTGAGCACCGCGCTGACGTGGACTCCACCCTTGTGGGCAAAGGCGCTGTCACCGACGAAAGCCTGATTGTTGGGAACCGGGAGATTGGCGAGTTCGGCGATGTAGCGGGCAACGGTGCTGAGATGCTTCAATTTTTCGCTGCCGATGGTGGTGTGGCCGAGTTTCAGTTCCAGGTTGGCGATGATGGAGGTGAGGTTGGCGTTGCCACAGCGCTCGCCATACCCATTCATGCAACCTTGCACGTGCGTGCAGCCGGCTTCCACGGCGGCGATGGAATTGGCCACGGCCACACCGCAATCGTCGTGGCAGTGGATGCCGAGGGTGCCGTCAAACCGCTTGCGAACTTCGGCGACGACCTCAACGATGCGATGCGTCAGGTTGCCGCCGTTGGTGTCGCACAAGCAAAGCACGCCGGCGCCGGCATTCTTGGCAGCCTCGATGGTGCGTAGCGCAAAGTCCGGATTGGCGTTGTAACCGTCAAAGAAATGTTCCGCGTCGTAGACCACTTCGCGTCCGTGTTCGCGGAGGTATTTCACCGTCTCGGAGATGATCTTGAGATTCTCTTCCTCGCTGATCTGGAGCGCGCGGTGGACATGCAAATCCCAGCTCTTGCCAAAGATGGCGATGACAGGCGTTTCGGCTTCGAGGAGAGCGCGCACGCTGGCGTCCTGGTCGACGCGATTTTTGGCAAAGTGGGTGGCGCCAAAGGCCGTGAGCTGGGCGTGATGGAACTTCAACCCTTTGGCGCGGGCGAAGAACTCCTTATCCTTGGGATTGGAGCCGGGCCAGCCGCCTTCCACGTAGTCGATGCCCAGCTCATCCAGCTTCTGAGCAATGCTCAGCTTGTCGTCCACCGAGAACGAGACGGCTTCCCCTTGGGTACCGTCGCGCAATGTAGTGTCAAAAGTTTGGATGCGCATACTATTTTTTTGCGGCGGCGGCTTCCGTTTCCTGCGGCACGCCGGCTTCCTTGCGTTTTTTGAGGAACGGCATCATTTCGCGAAGTTCCTTGCCCACGGACTCGACGGAAAGATTTGCGCCTTGGGCGCGCATCGCGTCAAACTTGTGCCTTCCCTTTTTGTTTTCCGCGATCCACTCGCGGGCGAACTGACCGGACTGGATCTCGGAGAGAATCCTGCGCATCTCGGCGCGCGTTTCGTCAGTGATGATGCGCGGACCGCGGGTATAATCGCCATACTCGGCGGTGTCCGAAATCGAATAGCGCATGTAGCCGAGGCCGCCCTCATAAATGAGGTCGACGATCAGCTTCAGTTCGTGTAAACACTCGAAGTAGGCAATCTCGGGTGCATACCCGGCGCCGGTCAGGGTCTCAAAACCGGCGCGAATCAGTTCGCTGACGCCGCCGCAGAGCACCGCTTGTTCGCCAAAGAGGTCGCTTTCGGTCTCTTCCTTGAAGGTGGTTTCGATCACGCCTGCCTTGAGGCAACCGAGCGCGAGCGCATACGCAAGCGCGGTTTCCAGGGCGTGGCCGGAGGCATCCTGATGGATGGCAACCAGCGCGGGGACGCCGACGCCTTCGGTGAACAGCTCGCGCACGCGATGGCCGGGGGCCTTGGGCGCGATCATGCTGACATCGATGTCGGCGGGTGGCTGAATCTGCCCAAAGTGAATGTTGAAACCGTGCGCGAACATGAGCGTCTTGCCCTTGGTCAGGTGCGGGGCGATTTCGTCGCGGTAGAGGTCGCCCTGGATGTGGTCGGGCACGAGGATCATGCTGATGTCGGCGGCTTTTACCGCCTCGCCCACGGTGAGTACTTTGAGACCGGCGGCTTGGGCTTTGGCAACGCTCTTGCTGCCGGGCGGGAGGCCAACGATGACGTTGACGCCGCTGTCGCGGAAGTTGAGCGCATGGGCGTGGCCCTGGCTGCCGTAGCCGATGATGGCGACTGTCTGGTTAGTAATGGAAGCGATGTTTCCGTCTTTTTCGTAGTAGCGTTTTGCCATGGAGTTTCCTTAGTTAGGGCAGGTTATTGCGGCTCATCCAGTTTGCCCGGGGGACACTGCTGTGATTTGTTGTGAGCGAAGGATCGTGGACTCGAGCCCGCAGTGTCCCCGTCCACGGGTTTGAGCGAAGGAGTGCGGACTTGAACCTCGGTGTCCCCATCCACGGGTGGAATGCGCTCTGGGGACACTGCTGCGATTGTTGTGAGCGAAGGATTGCGGACTTGAGCCCGCAGTGTCCCCATCCACGGGTTTGAGCGAGGGATGGCGGACTTGAGCCCGCAGTTTCCCCGTCCACGTCCGAGCCCGCAGTGTCCCCGTCCGCGTTGCTGTCCGGGTCATGCTAGGGCGACCTCGTTTTTGGAGACGGGCGGTGAGAGGCGGGGTTTCTTGGTGTCCAGGCCTACCGCTACCATGCCCGATCGGGTGACGTCGATCTCGCCGTAGCTGCGCATCACGTCGATTAATTCATCCAGCCTCTCGGAGTCGCCGGTCACTTCCAGCGCAAAGCCGTCGGTGGATGAATCCACTACGCGGGCGCCGAAGATCTCAGCTTCTTTGAGAACCGCGGAACGATTCTCCATTTGAGTGCGAACTCTCAGCAGCACCATTTCGCGCTTTACGGAAGGGGCTTCGGTCATGTCCGTCGCTTGCAGCACGTTGACCAGTTTGTTCATCTGCTTGATCACCTGCGTGCCGAGGTGGGGCTCTACGTTGACGGAGATGGTCATGCGCGACAGCGTGGGATCGAGGGTGCGGGCAACGGTGAGGCTCTCGATGTTGAAGCCGCGGGCGCTCAACACGCCGGTAATGCGCATCAGAGAACCGGGCCTGTTTTCGACCAATAAAGATATGATTTGCAGCATGGCAGTTTCTTCCCTTACACCAGCACGGGTTGCGGCGGTCCCAGCACCATCTCGTTGACGGCGGCACCGGCCGGCACCATGGGGTACACGTTCTCAAACGGCGTGACGCGGATGTTGAGCAGATACGGCCCGGGCTCGTCCACGGCTTCGCGGAGCGCCGGCACCAGGTCAGTGACCTTCTCAATGGTGCGGCCTTTGAAGCCATAGGCGCCGGCGAGCATGGCGGCATCCGGAAACGTATTGAGCTCCACCTGGGACAGCCGATTGTTATAAAACAGTTCCTGCCACTGGCGAACCATGCCC
>Ga0075017_100001655_pt1 | contig 13749 bp, 12 predicted proteins | sample AleBraG_ABR_2012_FD_71475 | JGI IMG/M metagenome (GOLD analysis project Ga0075017, IMG submission 71475) | Freshwater sediment microbial communities in response to fracking from Pennsylvania, USA - Alex Branch Run_MetaG_ABR_2012 | ecosystem: Environmental > Aquatic > Freshwater > Creek >... | reverse complement strand
CCCACTCCCGCCCAGCGCCAACAGGCCTGGTTCCGGGTCCGCTTCGTGGGCGAGGGAGGGGGGACGCGGGTGGTGACCGAGGTGGCCGGCGGCGATCCGGGCTACACCGAGACGGCGAAGATGATCGGCGAGGCCGCACTTTGCCTGGCATTGGACGACCTCCCGTCGACCGCCGGCCAGGTGACCACCGCTTCGGCCATGGGTCCCGCCCTCCGCTCGAGGCTCGAGGCCGCGGGGATCACCTTCACCGTCCTCGACTGAGGTCCGCTCCCCCACCGCCACTCCGCCCGGCCGCTTGGCTACGGTGATCCGGAGATGAGCGAGACCCCACCTGAGGCAGCGGGACCCGGACCGACCACCGGGCCGGGAGGGCCGGACCCCCGCCAGTCCCGGGACGATCGTGTGGCGTGGGGCGTCCCGTCGACCGGGGAGTCCCGGTGGCCGCCGCTCCTCGCCGTGGTGGTGGCCATCGCCCTCCAGGTCGTCCTGCCCAACACCGTGATCAAGGGCCTCGGGCCCCGATGGTTGATCCCGGTGCTCGAAGTGGTGCTGCTGGTGGCCCTGGTGGTGACCAATCCCCACCGGGTCGACCGTGAGGAGTCGAATCTGCGGCTGTTGTCGCTGGCCATGATCGCGGTCATCACCGTGGTCAACATGGTGGCGCTGGGCGAGCTCATCCGGGCCCTGTTGGGGCACTCCGGTGCCGGCGGGCGTCCCCTCGTCTTCGCGTCGGTCCCGATCTGGATCACCAACGTCATCGCCTTCGGCCTCTGGTACTGGGAGCTCGACCGGGGCGGGGTCACCGCCCGGATGCTCCCCAGCCACCGCGGACCGGACTTCCTGTTCCCGCAGATGTCGACCCCCGGATCGGCCCCCGGCTGGGCACCGCGGTTCGTCGACTACCTCTACACCTCGTTCACCAACGCCACGGCGTTCAGTCCGACCGACACCATGCCGCTGACCCCGTCGGCCAAACTCCTGATGATGGTGCAGTCCCTCGCCTCGCTTCTGACGGTCGCCCTCGTCATCGCCCGGGCCGTCAACATCCTCAAGTAGCGGACCCGTGCGGACGGCCGGGACGGATCGCTCAGGCGCTCCGCGGCTGCTGGCCCTGGAGCTCCTCCAGGAGCCAGGCCGGATAGGGCGAGTCATACGGCGTGACGCCGAGCGACCGGCGGATCTCGGGGATCGGGCGGTCCCACACCCGCTCCCACTCGATGCCGAGAAGGGGCGGCGTCTCGCGCCCGTGCCGGTAGCCGGTCAGGATGGTGTCGAGAGTGAAGGCGAGGGCGTCGGGCTGGGTGAAGGCGACCTTGGCCAGCACCATCCCGAGGAACATGGACGAGTACTGGTGGCCGAACTGGGCCATCTGGAACCCCGATACCGACACCTCGTGGAGACCCGAGGTCTTGTGATCGGCCACCAGGTGCCAGATGTCGTGACACTGCAGGATCCGCACGTTGACGTAGGCAAGCGGGTACGGCAGGTCCGTCAGACCCAACCCGTCACGGTCGAGGACCTCGAGGTCGAATCCGTTTTCCACCACGAAGGCATGCAAGGACCCGCCGAGCGAGTCGTCGGGACACCGGGCCAGGTCCTCCAGCGTGAACCGGGCAGGGATGCCGGCGGTGGCCGCCTCGGCCACACCGGGATACCGCAACGCCATGGCCGCCACCCGCCGGTGGAACTGGGGGGACAGGTACTCGGTCAGCGCCGCGGTGCGCACGGTGATGTCCGCCGGGTCCCGTCCGGCGTCGGGGTCGAAGACCAGGGCCCGGAGCCCGGCCCACAGTTCGGCGGAGACGGTGCCGGGTCCGGCCGACCCGGCGACGCCGGGACCGTCCGGTGTGGCCCCCAGCCACCCCTCGCACAGCCCGTCGTAGACGTCGACCAGCGGCTCGGGCGCGACGATCGCCACCGACAGGGCGAGGGCGGCGATCCGGATTCCGGCCTCCGCCCCACCGCCGCGCATCGCCCCGGCGGCGGCCACGGCCGCCTGGCGCCCACCCCCGGCCATGACCAGCTCCGGAAACCCGTCCCAGGTCAGGTCGGCATCGGCCATCGATCACCCCCGGTATCGCTCGGCGCTCCGGGCAACGTACCACCGGCGGTTCGCCGGGCACCACGCGCCCGGGTGCAACCGGCACCACCCGTGCCCGGTGGCGCTCGCCGGCTGCCGGTCACCGACGGCTGTGGGAACCTGACCGGATGGACGAGCCGACGAGTGGCCTGGACCCGGCCGACTGGGACCCCCGCGACCCGGCGTTCCGTGCCGATCCCATCCCCTGGTACCGGGCCCTGCGGCAGAAGGCACCGTGCTACGGCCACGAGGAGATCGGCATCGTGCTGTCGCGGTACGCCGACGTCGACCGCGTGCTGCGGGACCGGCGCTTCGGGGTGGCCACCCCGTCGCCGTGGCGCGAGGTGTTCGTGGCTGCCGCCCCGCCCTCGATGCGCGTCCTGTCCGAGAACTCCCTGCTGTTCATCGACCCGCCGCAGCACACCCGGGTCCGCGGCCTCGTGGCCCAGGCCTTCACCCCCCGCCGGATCGACGCGCTCCGACCACGCATGGAGGCCATGATCGACGGCATCCTCGACGGACTGGCCGAGCGCCCGTCGTTCGACGTCCTGGAAGAGATCGCCTGGCCGATCCCCATCATGGGGGTGACCGACCTGCTCGCCGTGCCCGCCACCGACCAGGCGCTCCTCCACCGGTGGACCCATGCCATCACCGCCGTGGACGAGCTGCCCCTCGAGCTCGACCTGCTGCCCGCCGCCGGCTCGGCGGCGGAGGAATTCCTGGCCTACGCCGGCGAGCTGGTGGACGAGCGCCGTCGACGCCCCGGGGACGATCTCATCTCGGACCTCCTCGCGGCCGAGGAGGACGGCGAGCGGCTGAGCCGGGACGAGCTGCTGTCCATGATCGTGCTGATCCTGCTGGCCGGGCACGACACCACGGCGAGCCTCATCTCGACCGCGCTGTGGCTCCTGCTCGACCATCCCGACCAGGCCGACCAGGTCCGCGCCGATCCCCACGTGGCGCCCAATGCCATCGAGGAGGTCCTGCGCTTCCTCGGCCCGCTCCAGGTGGCCTCGGGCGGCGGCCGGTGGCCGGAGGAACCGGTGACCATCGAGGGCACGGTCATCGAGCCCGGCACCCCGGTCCGCCTGCTGCTCGGCTCGGCCAACCGGGACCCGGCCCGGTTCGACGATCCCGACACCTTCGACATCCACCGTCCGTCCATCCGGCACCTGGCCTTCGGCCGCGGGCTCCACGTGTGCCTGGGATCGGCCCTCGGACGGCTCGAGGCCCAGGTGGTGGTGCCCGCCGTGCTGCAGCGCTTCCCCGACCTGCAGCTGGTCGACACCCGACCCACCTGGCGTCCTTCGTTCGTCGTCCGCCAACTGGCCTCCCTGCCGGTGGCCACCGGCCGCTCCTGACCCGGCCGACCGGGCCGGTCCCGCCCGACCCGCCTCAGTCGGCGGTCCGGGCCGCGTAGCTGAGGCCGTAGGCGGCGGACCGGAGGCGCAGGATCTCGTCGTCGTCGGCCACGCCCACACCGACGGTGACGTTGGTCGGGTCGAAGATGATCGGCTCGACGTCCCCGGCCATCGACGTCAGCCCGAGCCGACCGGCCACCACCGTCGGGCGCTCGGGCCAGATGGCGGTGGGGTCGCCGGTGGGATCCCCCTCCTCCCCCAGATGGAGGATCAGGTCGAACTCGACGGCAGGGGGCCGACCGGACAGGCGCCCGGCCAACTCGGCGGCCAGGTCGAACGCGGGGTCGACGGGGCCGTCGAGGAACGCCTCACCGCCGACCGGTGCCCAGGACCACCGGAACGGCTGTCGCCGTCCGGTCGTGTCCACCAGGAAGAAGGTGTGGAGCCCGTTGTAGGTGAGCGAGGCATAGCTGGCCGGCACCTTCGCCTCCATGGCCGCCTGGATCGCCGGCATCGACTCCGGATGGGCGCCGACGAAGGCCATCATCCGGTCGGGGTCGGCGGCGCCCGTCTCCGGATCGGGGGCCCGGGCGGCCAGGAGGTCGAGGAAGGAGGCGCCGTCCCGGACGGGGAACGCCGGCGTGCTCACGCCTACCAGGTCGTGCACCCCGGTTTCGGTCCGGAGCTTGACCGCCATGCCCCGCCCGCTCGGGAGGGCGTCGGACACGTTCGGATCGCTGCCGGGATGGGAGAAGCGCACGGTGGCCGGAATCGATCCGGACACCAGGTGGCCGGCCGTGGTCCGACCGGACAGGGATCCGGAGGCCCGGAAGGTGCCCTGGGCGATGACCCCCTTGGCGTGCAGCGCCCGATGGGACGGGGAACTGGCGGGGGCCGAACGCAGCACCCGATGGATGGTCCGGGCCGTCGACTCGATGTCCGTGGTCATGGATCGGAGGGTACCGGCCGGGCGGCATCCGCGATCGGTCTTTCGGGACGAGGGTGTAATGTTGTAATTATGATTACACATGCAGACAAGACCGAACTCGACAACCTGATCGCTCCCATGATCCCCGGCGGATGGTTCGAGGGCCACCCCCGGCTCACCGTCGACGACGACGAGATCCTCATCGTCGGCGCGCTGGCCGCGGATGGTCCCGGCGCGGGCGACCCCGACGCGTTCCGTGAGGCGACCCGGGCGGCCCGGATGGAGATCGCCGACCGGGTCCAACCGGCCACCGGACGCTCCGTAGCATGGGGCGTGACCACCGGAGGCGAGACCACCGTGTTCACCAGTCTCGGTGTCCCGGTGATGACCAGACTGCGCATCAGCGAGCGCGAGGTACTCGACACCCTGCAGGCGGCCGGTGTGGCGAAGAGTCGGAGTGAGGCCCTCGCCTGGTGCGTCCGCTTCGTGGGCCAGAAGGAGACGGCGTGGCTCCAGGAGCTGCGGACCTCCATCGAGAGCGTCACGCGGGTACGGGCTGAGGGGCCCACACTGTCCTGACCCGGGTCCCCGTCCCGGGCGACGGTTGTCGCGCCAGCCGGGATCAGGCGTCGGTGGAGGGAGTCGCGGCGATCGACCGCACCTGCTCGGGGGTCACCTCGAGGCGGTCGACCAGTTCATCCACCGAGATGCCGGCATCGAGCGCCGCGGCGATGAGGGCACTCCGTAGACCGTCCCGGGCCCGCAGCAGTGCGTCCAGTGCCTGGTCGGACGCGGCCCGTTGGCTTCCCGCGGGCAGGAGGTACAGCGCATCCGAGATGTCGGTCCCGTCGCGCACCAGCACCAGGGCCTGTTTGAGCACGACGGCGTTGGCCTCCAGGTTGACCCGCAGGCGTTCGTTGGCATTGATCAGGGAGACGATCGCCCGAGGAAGCGGTCCCATCAGATCAGCCATACCGCGATCCTACGGCCCCGGCCGGTACGCACCGTCCGGTGTCGTGTGCGCGCCGGTCACCGGGTCTCGGTTGCCCTTCCGGTTGGCCACCGTTCGCCTCGTCGACCGAGCGGCGCGAACGGAGTGCACGAGGGAGGGGCGTCGTCGTTCCAGGTCGGACGCGGGAGATGCGCGACAGGGCGAGACCGGGGAGAGCCCGACCGGTGCGACGGCAGGGGCGACGGACGGAGGCCCGGCACCCGCGGTGAGCCGCAGACGACCGGAGGTGAGGATCCCGGGTTGCTCGGGTCCGGAGACGCCTCGTCCGAGTCAGGGAAAGCTGGCCAGCTCGCCACCGTGGTCGTCCCGCCAGATCGCTCTCAGCAGGTCATAGGTCTTGCGGACCGGATTGGTCCCGGCCACCCGGTTCACTTCGCTGATGAACTGTTTGGCCGTTGGATCGGAGTCGGCGAGCCCGTCGCTCCAGAAGGACATCACCGTCAATTCGCGCCGGGTGTCGGAGTCCCGGTGGCCCGGCGACACGTCCGACCGGAGCACCACGTACCCCAGGAAATGGGGGATCCCACTGAACCGGGGAATCACCTCATTGGTGATGGTGGCCATGGCGCTCTCGACGGCGTCCGGCTCGGCGAAGAAGGACAGTTGACGACACTTCACGAACCAACTCCTCAGAGGCGTGGATCCCTCGCTGCAACCCCCGCACGGTGAGCACGCGTCTCCACGAACCCTACACGGAGCGATCTGCCGGTCCGTTGGGCGTGATCGTGCGACGGTACGCAGGGAAGCTCCCCAGGGGCAGCGGGGAGCCTGTCCCTCGCACCCCCTTCACCACGAGGACGGCCGCGGCTCGGAGTGCTGGGATGGATCCTCGACGCTGGCGGCGGCCGTTCGTCCGGTCACCGTAGGGTCGGCACGCGGTCGACGACGAAGGCGGGCCAGACGACGGATCTCACGCATGCCGCGAGCGCCAGCCAGGACGTCCCGCAACGGGTACGGAGGGACTAGCGCAACGCCCCGAGGAACCCGAGGAACCCGACTCCGCCCTTGCCGCGACACCGCCACCCGGACGCAGCCCGCGTACGTCCGTGTCACTCCGTTGCCCCTTGCCGCTGGCCCTCCCGGCGACCGCGGCAAGCAGTGGACACCCGCACCAGGGCCGTACGTGCCACGCACGAGTCGGACACCCCACGATCGGACGGGACGGCCCGCCGCCGGTGCCGACTGCCAAGATGGGTCGTGCCCCCAGATCGCAGACGCGGCCAGCGTGACCCGGCGGCCCCACGTCGGTACCGGCTGATGGTCCGTTGCCTGCCGGCCCTCGTCCTCGCCGTCGGTATTGCCGCCTGCTCGACGACCACCGCCTCCCGTCGAGTCTCGGTCATCGGGGACTCGATCACCGCGCTCGCCCAGCCGGAGCTCTCGAGCACCCTGGACCCCACCTATTCCGTCGGCTACGTCTTCCGCATCGGTGCCCGAATCGGACCGTTGCTCGCCCTGGTGGCATCTGATCTGCACGACAACGGCCCCACCGCGGCCGCCGTCATCAATCTGGGGACCAACGACGCCCTCGCCGGTGGCGACCGTGCGCCCGCACTGGCCAGCTTCGCCAAGCTCCTGACCACGGTCGACTCGGTACGGTGCGTGGTCCTGACGACCATCGGTCCCTTCGCCGATGTCCGGGGTGGAAGCGATGTCGGCGCCTCGTTGAACCGAACGATGGCCGACCTCGTGGCCAGCGACCCCCGGCGCTACAAGCTCGTCGATTGGAACCGGTTCCTGACCACCCTGGACTCGCCGACCCGCAGGCTCTACCTGGCACCCGACCTGATCCACGAGACCCCGGCGGGAGCCCGTTGGATCGCGGCCTCGGACGGGGCGGCACTGGATACCTGCGACACGGCCGCTCACGCTCCTCCGGTCCGGGCTCCGGACCCGTGAGGGGCCGGGAGTGCCCATCGGCCGGTGGTGCAGCGAACCGGTGCGGCCAACGGACTCCCGGGCGCGAAAGCGCCCGTCCCACGGATTGGCGGGGATCGGGCGCTTGTCTCGATTGTGGTCTGAGGGCGGACACCTCGGGGAGTGGCAACCAGCGGGGCTTCTGAGCCCCTGTCGCCGCAACGCTCCCATTCCGAGCCGCTTGCCGATGAGTCAGCCGGGCCGATCAGGATCCCTCCCGATCAATCCCCTACCGCCCGCGCTCAGCCTGGCCCTCCATGTCGACTGCCCATAGGCGCCTCCTTCCGGGATCCTTCCCGATCCCGAACTTCCGGAATCCACTGGATCCCGTACCACCACTGTACGCCGGGGACATCCTCCACAACAGGGGCGAACTGCCTGGTTGGCCTCGACGGCACCGGCCTCACGCGCCTATCGCTGGACGCCTTCCCGGGAGCGCTGGATCTGGATCCGCCGCGACTCTGCCGCCAGCCAGTCCCGGATGCGGGTCAACTGGCGCTCGGTGGGCATGTGGTTTCCCCCGTGCGGGCCGTCGGTCTGGGATCCGCAACGCCGACAGACCGACATGCGCCCGTTGGTCTCCGGCGCGTGGTCCTGGTCGAGTTGGCTTCCCGTATGGGTCTCGCCGTCAGGAGGCATGGCACTCCAATCGGTCACCCACCGGTTCCCGGGCGGCGACCATCGTGGGAATGGCAGCGGCAGCCGATCGGCCTCCCCTCATCCCTCACTCCACCCTATGCCCTGTTTGGCGATGCACAAGGGGACGGGCCCCACCGGTCTCTTCGGCGCCTGTGCGCACCGGTGACCGGTGTCGCACGTCCTGGCGCAAGGTCGGCCCCTCCCCCACCGGCGGTGACGCGCTCATCCCGCCCCGTAGAACGGGGTGCCGAAGCTGAAGATCCCCCCGTCCGCCGCGACGAGCCAGTACCCGGCGGAGGGGGTGCCGGCCGCCATGCCCGATACCGGCAGGTTCAGGGGCCGGCCCCCCATGGAACCCCGGAAGGGCGCATCACCGAACGCGAACACCCCGCCGTCCGCGGCAGCGAGCCAATAGCCACCGCCATCGGCCATAGCCGCCATCGAGACGACCGGCTCGTTCAGGGCGACGTCACCGGTCGATCCGTAGAACGGGGCGCCGAAGGCGAAGACCCCACCGTCGGCTCCCACCAGCCAATAGCCGCCGGTGGTCGAGTCTGCGCCGATGCCCACCACGGGACCGTTCAGTCGGCGCCCGCCCATGGATCCGGAGAAGGTGGCGTCGCCGAAGGCGAAGACGCCGCCGTCCGCGGCTACCAGCCAGTAGCCGTTTCCGGTGTGGGTGCGTTCCATACCCACGACTGGGGCATTCAGGCGCACCGTGCCGGCCGAGCCGAAGAACCCTGCGTCCCCGAACGAGAAGACGCCACCGTCAGCCGCCACCAGCCAGTAACCCTTGCCGTCGGGGGTGGCCACGATCTGGACGACGGGCGCATTGAGCAACTGACCGATGGTGGACCCGTAGTTGGTGGCCGCGCCATGGGTGGTCACGTCCCCTGCCGAGTCGACGATCCAGTAGCCACCTCCGGCGGGATTCGCCGCCATGGCAACCGTCGGTGGAACAAGGACTCGCTCGTTGGGGCTGGCGATGACCGACCAATCCCCCCCATTCCACGACGCGGTAAGTGTCTGGGTGCCGGACGCGTTGGTGTAGTCCCCCACGGCCATGCAGGCGCCCGACGCGGGACACGAGACGCCGGCGAAACCGATGGCGTAGATGGCTCCGGCGTTGCGGGGACCCGTGCCGTTGCGGTTCGACCACCTGGTCCCGTCCCACGACTCGGCCATGGGAGACGAGACGATCGGCTCGAAGCCCGATGTCGGCGCCACCACCAGGTCTCCCACGGCCAGGCATCGTGCCGCGACCGCACACGAAACGCCGTTGGCCGCGTTGACCACGGCCCGGGCGGTGTTACCGAAGCCGAGTGTCGGGCTGGCCACGACCGACCAGGCAGATCCGTTCCAGGACTCATTCAGGGTGTCGGTGGTGCTCCCTCCGGCGTCCACCTGACCGCCGACCGCCGTGCAAGCGGTCGTGCTGGTGCAGGAGACGCCGTTGAGACCGCTGAAGCTCATCGGACTGGGGCTGGGGACGATCGACCAGGCAGTCCCGTTCCACGACTCGATGAGCGTCTGCTGGGGGTGCGCCGAGTCGAAGCTGTAACTTCCCACGGCCACGCAGCTGGTCGAACTGATGCAGGAGACGCCACGAAGCGAGCTGCCGACGCTGGTCGGACTCGGGCTCGAAACGACCGACCAGGCGGTCCCGTTCCAGGACTCGACCAGGGTCAGTTGCGCCGTTCCGTCCCCATCGGTGCCGACCGCCACGCAGCTGGCGGACCCGGTGCAGGAGACAGCGTCCAGTTCGCTGGCACTCATCGGATTGGGACTGGGGACGATCGACCAGGCCGACCCGTTCCAGGACTCGATCAGGGTCTGGAAACTCCCGGAGCCGTCTCCGGTGTACCCGACCGCCGTGCAGTTCGTCGGACCGGTACAAGAGACACTCCGCAGGGCGCTGTAGCGACCCAGTGGGCTGGGACTCGGGCTGGGGCTGGGAACCACCGACCAGGTGATCCCGTTCCACGACTCGACCAGGGTGAACGACTGCCCGAAGTCTCCATTGATGGAGCCGACCGCCACGCAGTCGGTGGTGCTGGTACACGAGACGCCGATCAGCGTGTTGGCCAGATTGCCACCCGAGCCACCACACTGTCCGCACCTGGGCCCGAGAACGGCGGCCGGTCCGCCCATGCGGGAACCGGGGGCGCCGGACGGCGCCGACACCGGTCGACTCGCCGATGCGGCTCCTTGCGAGTCGGGAACCGACGAGCCTCCAGCTACCAGTGCCGCGAGGAGACCCGCCACCAGGACGACCCGGAACCGGTGCACCTCATACCCCGATCGCGCTCATCGTCCCATGGTGAGCCACGGAACAACGGGGCACCAGGGCCGGAAGTCCGGGGTTGGGTGGGCCCTCATCCACATGAGGGAGTCATCACCCGGGCCGGTCAGATGGCCGCGTTCGAGTCCGTGCATCCCGACTTGGCGAACGGGCCGACGACCATCATCGGCCCCCGGATGCCCCATGACACGTTGCCCGGCATCGGGTTGACCTGCCTGATGGGGCCCACCGTGGTGGTGGCCCCCGGCCACGATGGGGCCCAGTTCGGTCGAAGCTCACCACTGCGCCGATCATCGCGATTGCTGCGATGACCAACGACGGATAGTCGAGCAAGCCCTTTCGGTCGATCGTCAGAGGGCCCTCCGCTGGAAGCCAGCGGCACTCGGCGTCGATCGCGCGGTGACTGCCTGACGCCGACAGGAGATGGGCGTCGGACGCAACCGCTGGATACAGTCTCCTCGGGGATCCGGCCAGCCTGGCTGAAATCCAGATGACCGGAGGCTGGCCATGCGTACAGGAAGAGCTGCACTCGTCCGGGTGACCCTGGTGACCCTGGTGTGCTTGGGAGCCCTCGGCACGGCGATCGTCGGAGCCCGACCGGCCGGTGCGAGCGTCGTGGTGACCCGCCACACCCTGCCCGTTCCCGACCAGTCGGTCCAACCCAACGCCATCGCCCGGGGTTCGGACGGCAACTTGTGGTTCACCTACTCCTACCGCCAGGACGTCGGGCGCATCACCCCGGCCGGTGTCGTCACCGATTTCCCCATCCCCACGTTCAACGCGGACTCTGGCGGGATCGCCGCCGGCTCCGACGGGGCGCTCTGGTTCACCGAGTTCCAGGCCAACAAGATCGCCCGGGTCACCACCTCGGGGGTCGTGACCGAATATCCGCTGCCTTCCGGGGGCGCGCCGCAGTTCATCACCTCCGGCCCGGACGGGGCCCTCTGGTTCACCGAGGCGTCCGCAAGGCGGATCGGACGGATCTCCACCAGCGGCGTGATCTCCGAGTTCGCGATTCCGGCCAGTGGACGGGGCGCCGAGGACATCGCCACCGGCTCGGACGGGGCGCTGTGGTTCACCGACCCGGCCAACTCCAGGCTCGGCCGACTGACGACCGGCGGCACGGTCACCTACGTGCCCGTGCCCGGCAGGGGATCCGGCGTCTCGACTCCGGGTCGGATCGCCGACGGTCCCGACGGTGCGTTGTGGGTGACCGATGACCAGTCCACCGTGGATCGGGTGACCACCGCCGGAGTGGTCACGCTCTTCTCCGACCCGGCCGCCTTCGGTGGGAACATCACCGCCGGTCCCGACGGCGCGTTGTGGCTGACCTCAGGAGGCCCGAACGTCGTGCAGCGAATCACGACGGCCGGAGCCATCACCACCGAGGCGACGTTGACCGGCCAGGGTGGGGGCATCACCACGGGCCCCGGCAACACCCTCTGGTTGACGATCCTCAATCCGGGTGAGGTGGACTCGATCCAGCTGGCTGCCCAGGGCTTCCGAACCACGGGTACCGACGGGAACGTCTACAACATCGGCTCCGACACGTCGTACGGATCGCTGACCGGCCTCGGCATCACGCCATCCCATCCCGTCGTCGGGATCTCCTCGGTTTCCGGCGGCTACGGACTGGCCAGCAGCGAAGGTGGTGTCTTCAGCTTCGGCAGCGCCGGCTACTTCGGCTCGCTCCCCGGTCTGGGGGTGACGCCCGCTCGGCCGATCGTGGGGGTCGGGTACACACCGTCGGGTACCGGTTACCGCCTGGTCGGCGCTGACGGAGGGGTCTACGCATTCGGCGCGGCCGGCTATTCCGGCTCGCTCCCGGGCCTGGGCATCACCCCTGCTCGGCCGGTCAGCGGCGTAGCCACCCCACCCTCCGGCAACGGGTACTGGTTGGTCGGTGCCGACGGCGGGGTCTATGCCTTCGGCGGTGCCGGGTACTTCGGATCGCTGCCCAGTCTGGGTATCACTCCCGCCCAGCCGATCGTCGGGATCACGCCCTCCCTGACCGGCAATGGGTACTGGTTGGTCGGTGCCGACGGCGGGGTCTACGCGTTCGGCGATGCCGGCTACCTCGGCTCGGCGCCCGCATCCGGTGGCAGCCCCAATCCGGTCGTCGGACTCGTGGCGACCCCGGACGGCGGGGGATACTGGCTGGCCACCACCGCGGGCGGCAGCCTCAATTTCGGTGACGCCTCCAGCCTGGCTGCCGTGGCACCGACGACCAAGGTGTCCGGCGCGACCAGCTGAGCCGATCCTGGCGCGTCGGGCTTCCGGTTTCGAGCACCGCGGTGGTCGACAGGCTCACCATTCGGACAACGGCCTCCGTCCTCGGACGCCACGGCGACCGGGCCCGGTGCCTTGCCACCCTGCCGCAGACGCCGTCCAGCCAGCCACATCCGGACACCTCCGCCAGGTCTCCGATCTGACCGCTAGCGGTCTGGCGACTGGCGGGGCCCAGATCAGCGCATCATGACGACCTTGTGCGGTGTCGGGCTGGGAACGTAGTGGACATGCACCACTCCCCCGGTGCCGCAGGCGGACAGCAGCAGGCTCACGACGATGAGGACCAGGGTTGCCTTCATGGTTGCACCTCACCGGAGCCCCACTTCGAGGCGCTCCGACCATCACCAGTTGAGCACACGACGTCGGGTCGGCACCGTCACCGTCCAGGCCGACGGCCATCCCGGACCGACCTGGCACAACCCCCGACGCGGCCCGGACACGGCCTAGTCGGACAGGGTGCGGTCCCCTCCGGCTCGGGCTGCCGCGTGGCGGCCCGCACGGCGGCCGAAGAACGAACCGTCGCCGAGACTGATGCCGCTGGCGTAGTGGTGGGCCGCCAGGCTGGCGGCGGTGCGGCCCACGGCGTAGAGCCCGGAGATGGGTCGCCCCGCGCCGTCCACCGCTGCTCCATCCGGATCGGTGGTCAGACCGCCGAGGGTGAAGGTCGCGTAGATCGCTCCGTGGTCGACGCGCAGATCGACGGCGCCTATGCCGCTGGCCGGCGGTGCGCCGATTGGCTGCAAGTACGGCGCCCGCTTGTGGAACGCCGGATCGTCCCCCCCGGCCGCGGCCTCGTTGTAGTCACGGAGCGTGCGGGCCAGAGCGTCTGGCGGTATCCCGAGGTCCACGGCCAGCTCCTCCGGCGTGGCCGCGGCATAGCCGATCCGGAGTCCGATCGCATTCGGTTCGTGGATCACGTCATCGGTGATCATGTAGACGAAGCCGTCGTGATCGCGCAGGGCGTGGAATCCGATGCGTCCGGTGTAGGCATCCTCGTTGATGAACCGCTGACCGGCGCGGTCGACGAGGATCCCCCGTGCGAGACGGTGCGGGGGCCCGAGGGGTAACGCGCATTCGAAGGAGTCGAGCCTGGTGGTGGCCGCGCCGGCGCCGGCGCCCATACGGATCCCGCGGCCGTCGTCGTTCGAGGTCCCGATCCGCCAGGCCGGGTCCGGGACGTGGGCCAGCGGGCAGTACTCGGCGACCATGGCCTCGTTGTGG
>Ga0075017_100001654_pt1 | contig 13758 bp, 13 predicted proteins | sample AleBraG_ABR_2012_FD_71475 | JGI IMG/M metagenome (GOLD analysis project Ga0075017, IMG submission 71475) | Freshwater sediment microbial communities in response to fracking from Pennsylvania, USA - Alex Branch Run_MetaG_ABR_2012 | ecosystem: Environmental > Aquatic > Freshwater > Creek >... | reverse complement strand
GCCTCGAGCTCGCCGAAGCGGACGACCAGGCCGTCGACCAGCAGGGCCGGGGCCCGGCCGACGGCGCTCAAGGCAGCCGCTCGAGCCGCTGCTTGGGCGGGAAGGCCCCGCCGGCCCGGGCGTCGAGCTCGCGGAGCCTGCGCCGGACGCGCTTGCGGGTCTCCGCGAGCTCGTCCTGCAGGCGCGCGATTTCCGAGGAGCGGCGGCGCACCAGCTCGAGCTGGCGGTCGAGATGCCCGAGGGCCTCGCCGAGCAGTTCGCGGCGGCGCTCGGGCACGACGTCCTCGCGACGCAGCTGTGCACGGACCTCGGCGCGGGCCTCCTCGGCGGCCAGCAGCGTCTTCAGCTCATCGAGCGAGAGCCCCAGCAGCTCTTTCAGGCGCATCACCTCGGCGAGCCGCTCGACCTCGCTCTGGCTGTACAGGCGATGGGTCCCCGAGGCGCGCTCGGCGCCCTCGCGCAGAAGGCCGATTTCCTCGTAGTAGCGGATCGTCCGGGGCGTCGTGCCGACCATCCGGGCGACATCGCCGATCCGCAGGCTGGCGGGCGAGTCGGGACCGGGCATGGGGAGTGGTTCGTGGGCCACCGCGTCCTCCTAGCGGACCGCCGCGGGGGACGCGTCGGGCGTCAGATCGAGCCCGTGGCTCCTCGCCTGCGCCGGCGCGGCGTCGGGCAGGGCGTCTTCCCGGCTGGGGCGCAGCAGGCAGACGAAGCTGCCGAGCAGCGATACGCCCGCCAGCGTCCAGAGGGCCGCATGCATGTTGGCGATGAACGGGTCGAGCCTGGCCGCCGAGAGACCCGTTGAGACGCCCGAGAAGATCGCGAACAGGGTTGCTTTCGGAATCGACGAGGTGACGACGGCCATCACGAAGGCGATCGACAGCACGGCGCCCGTGTTCTGCAGCAGCGTCCGCGCGCCGGCTGCCACGCCGCGGCGATGGGCCGGGACGACACCCATCATGGCGGCCGTGTTGGGGCTGTTGAACATCCCCGAACCGACTCCGACCATGCCCAGCCAGAGGGCGCTCTGCCAGTAGGGGCTGTGCACCTGGAGCGTCGTCATCGCGGCCAGGCCGGCGGCGCTGACGGTCATCCCGACCGCGGCCAGCGAGCGCGAGCCGTGGCGGTCGGCGCGAATGCCGGCCAGGGGGGAGGCGATCAGCATCCCCAGGGCCAGCGGGATCAGCTTGATCCCGGCGGTTATCGGGGCGTTGCCCTGGGCGCCCTGGTAGTAGAAGACGAACAGGAACATCAGTGCGAAGCGGGCCAGGCCGTTGATGAAGGCCGCCGCGCTGGCGGCCGCGAACAGGCGGTTGCGGAAGATTGCGAGGTCGAGCATGGGAGCCTTCGAGCGGCGCTCGATCAGGACCCAGAGCGGCAGCAGCACCGCTGCGGCGAGCAGGCCGGTGATCACGATCGAGTCGTTCCAGCCGGTCAGCCCGCCCCGGGAGACGCCCAGGACGAGACCCGTGAGGCCGATCACGAAGGTGCCGGTGCCGAGCACGTCATAGCCGCGGACGGTGTCCGGCTTGGCCAGCTCGCGCAGCACCAGTCCGCCCCAGGCGGCGCCGGCGAGGGCCAACGGCACGTTGAACCAGAAGACCCAGTGCCAGGAGATCGCCACCAGGGCCCCGCCGAGGACCGGGCCGAGCACTAGGCCGATCGCGGCGACCATCGTGTTGGCGCCCATCGCCAGGCCGAGTTCCTCCCTGGGGAAGGCATCCGTCACCAGGGCCGCGGCATTGGCGAACAGGAAGGCCGAGCCGATCCCCTGCAGGACCCGCCACCCGATCAGGACGGTGGCGTCGGCGGAGAAACCCGCCCCCAGCGATGCGAGGGCGAACACGACGAAGCCGCCGACGTAGGCCCGCTTGCGCCCGAACAGGTCGCTCAGACGGCCGGCCATGAGGACCAGGACGGTGGCCGCGATCAGGTAGGCGAGGATCACCCAGACGAGCGCCAGCAGGCTGGCGTGCAGCGAGCGCTCGAGGTCGGGCAGGGCGATGATCAGCGTCCCGGAGTTGGTCGCCGCGAGCAGCATCCCGAGGCTCGTGCAGGAGAGCGCCCACCACTTGTAGTGCTCGTGGCCGGCATCGACGCCGAAGCGCGCCCGGCGGGGTCTGCTGCCGTTTGCGCCGTGGTTCGCGGTCCCCTTCAAGTCGCTGCCCCTATCGTCATGGGAAGTTTACGTGAACGTAAGGATCACGATAGCAGGACCCGATCGCGTAACGGTCCGACGGCCCGCGGAGACTGGGGGGAAAGCCGACGAACGGGATGCTAGAACATGAACATGTCCACCGGAGAGCCGAAGGTCCAGAAGTCCGAGCAGGAGTGGCGCGAGCAGCTGACGCCGGAGCAGTACGACGTGTTGCGCCGGGCCGGCACCGAGGCCCCCTTCACGGGCGAGTACGTCTACAACAAGGAGTCCGGCGACTACCGCTGCGCCGCCTGTGGCTCGACCCTGTTCAGGGCCGACACCAAGTTCGACTCGGGCACCGGCTGGCCGAGCTTCACCGAGCCGGCGGTCGCCGAAGCCGTCGAGCTGCGGCCTGACAACAGCCTGTTCATGCGCCGGACCGAGGTCATCTGCCGCACCTGCGGCGGGCACCTGGGCCACGTCTTCGATGACGGTCCCGGCCCGACGGGCCAGCGCTACTGCATCAACTCGGCCGCCCTGGCCTTCATGCCGGAGGGCGCGACGCAGGACCGGCAGGCCGCGCCGGCTGCCGACGAAGCGCCCGCCGCCAGCTAGCCTTTCCGGCGTGGTCATGCAAGATCAGGCCAGGCGCCTGTCCGAGCCCCTGCGCTGGGGCAGGCGCGAGCGGGCCGCCGTCGCCGTCGTGCTCGCCGGCCTGGTCGCGGCCCTGGGCGCCCTGGGGGTCTACGCGCTCACCAAGGGGGCCCCCGCCAGGGCGGACTGCATCTCGGTGACGTTCGCCAGCACCCTCGGTGGCGCCGAGCTGCGGGGCTGCGGCGAAAGGGCCCGCGCGATCTGCGGTTCGGGCTCGTTCCCGCACATCGAGCGGGAACTCCGGGCGGCCTGCGCCAGGGCCGGCTTCCCGTTTCGCCCGTCCCGCTGAGGGCGCCTAGACAGATGTCTAAAGCCTGAGGGCAAGTGTTGGCCAGGGTGGCCCTACCGGGGCCTCGGCCGGCCCGATTTCATGGCCGGACTGTCATCGGGGCGCTGCGCGGGCGGCTGCATCGGTCCGCGCGACCCGGAACCCAAACCGTAGGAAATGGAGGCCCATGTCCTGGCTGGCATATCCAAGTTGGCTCAACGCAGGTGACAACGCGTGGCAGATGACCGCGGCGACCTTCGTCGGGCTGATGAGCCTGCCGGGTCTCGCGGTCCTCTACGGCGGGGTCATGCAGAAGCGTTGGTCGGTCAACAGCATGATGCTCACCTTCGTGGCCTTCTCCCTGGTCCTCGTGGCCTGGGTGCTGTGGGCCTTCAAGATGGGCTTCGGCACCCCGATCGGCTCGGGTCACGGGTTCTTCGCCAGCATGTGGGGCAAGTCCGGCACCGTGCTCTCGCAGGGGGCCGAGGAGGGCCAGGCGATCATCCCGTCGATCACCGAAGGCCCGCCGTTCCACTTCCCGATGGCCTCGCTGGTGTACTTCCAGTTCGTATTCGCCGGGATCACGCCGATCCTGATGCTGGGCTCGGTGCTGGGGCGGATCAGCTTCAAGGCCTGGATTCCCTTCGTCCTGCTCTGGATCACGTTCGTCTACACGGTGAACGCGTTCCTGATCTGGGGCGGCGGCTACTTCGCCTTCCACGGCGCACTCGACTACTCGGGCGGTTACGTCATCCACCTCGCGGCCGGCGTCTCGGGCTTCGTGGCGGCGGCGGTGATCGGACCACGGCTTCAGCGCGATCGCGAGATCGACGCCCCGAACAACCTGCTGATGGTCGCCGCCGGTGCGGGCCTCCTGTGGCTCGGCTGGAACGGCTTCAACGGTGGAGACTCCTACTACGCGGGCGCCAACGCCTCGGCGGCCGTGATCAACACGAACCTCTGCACGGCCGTCGCGATGCTGGTGTGGATCGGCTGGGACTACGCCTTCCGCGACAAGCCGTCGCTGATCGGCTCGGTCAACGGCATGATCACGGGGCTGGTGGCGATCACGCCGTCGGCCGGCTTCATCACCGGGTGGTCGGCGATCGCGGTCGGCGTCATCGCCTCCACGATCGTCTGGATGGCGATCCGGTTCTTGAGCCGAGCTCCCGTCTTCCGCCATGTGGACGACACCCTGGGGGTGATCTACACCCACGGGATCGCCGGGCTGTGCGGCGGTCTGCTGGTCGGCGTCTTCGCGAGCTCCAAGGTCGTCGAGTACATCGGCGTCGGCGGGGCGAGCAACCTGCCCGGCAAAGACGGCGTCATCCACGGCAGCTGGACACTGTTGCGCTGGCAGGCCGAGGCGGGCGCCTGGGTGATCGTCTTCAGCGGCGTGATGACGTTCATCCTGCTGAAGCTCGTCGGGATCTTCCTGCCCCTGCGTCTCTCCGACGAGGAGCTCGAGATCGGCGACCACGCCATCCACGGCAACGAGGTCTACCCCTCGGACATCCCGACCCTCGGCGGGCCCCACGCTCCGGCGTGGCAGCCCGGCGCGGGCGTACCCGCGGGGGCCGGCGTCTAGGCGCCGACCGACAGGCGTCGCCTGCCGGGGGGCGGGGCGACGGAAAGACGAACAGCAGCGACGGCCCCGCCTCGGCGGGGCCGTCGCCTTTCTGCACCCGAGGTGCGGCGAGCCGTGGGACCGGCGGGCGACAGCTTGCGAGCGCCGACGAGGAGATTCCGTGCCCGACAGCCACGACGATGCGGCCCCCGGCTCAGTGCCGACGCGATTGCGCGGGCCCACACGCCGTGTCAACCGGGCCCGTCGGCAGGGTGACGACGTCCTCGATTGTTAGGATGTGAAGATCCGTAACAAGTTGGACGAAAGCGAGGCCACATGCTGGGTACCACGCCGATCGAAGTCCGGCTTGCAGCGCTCAAAGGACCTTTCACGACAGGGCCCATCGAAGCCCGCCTGGCGGCACTGAAACCGAAGCCGACCCACTGAGGGGCGGCTGAAGCTTGCGCGTGGCGCCGGTGGCTCGGGGTCGGCGATCGTCGAGGGCCGCGGCCGCACACCGATAGGCTCCACGCGTGCCTTCCGACCGGGTCTTGGGCCTGCGAGCCATGACGGCCCCGGAGTTCGACGAGTTCCGGCGCAACACGATCCGCGGATATGCCGCTGCACACGTCGAGGCCGGCGACTGGGCGGCGGAGGACGCCGAACGCCGGGCGGCGACCGACACCGATCGACTGTTGCCCGAGGGGATCGAGACGCCGGGGATGCTGCTGTTGGTGGCCGAGACCGAGGCCGGACCGGTCGGAACCCTCTGGATAGCCCTGACGGACCCGAACGGGCAGGGGGCGTGGATCTACGACATCGAAGTCGCCGCCGGCCACCGGGGCGCGGGCCTCGGTCGCGCCCTGCTCACGGCTGCCGAGGAGGTCGTCGCCGAGAACGGCGGCACGAGCCTCGGTCTGAACGTGTTCGCGGGCAATGTCGCCGCGCGTGGCCTCTATGAATCCTCCGGCTACGCGGTCACGTCCCTGCACATGCGAAAGGTTCTCGGCGAGGGCTGATCGCTACGTGAGCGCAGGCGCGGCGCCGGGGCAGGAATGCCTCAGCGAACGCCGCTGCCCGCCGTTCAGCTACGGGTGCCGGAAGTCGATGCCGGGACGCCCAACCCGATCGGACATGAGACGCCGGTGCCGCCGTGGCCGCAGTAGCCGCCGGGGTTCTTCGCGAGGTACTGCTGGTGGTAGTCCTCGGCGTAGTAGAAGGGGTGGGCCGCGTCGTGGGGGGCCAGCTCGGTCGTGATCGTCCCGTGGCCCGCCGCCGAGAGCATCTGCTGGTAGGTGGCCAGCGAGGATTCGGCGGCCGCCCTCTGAGCCTCGCCGTCCCAGAGCAGCAGCGAGCGGTACTGGGTGCCGACGTCGGCACCCTGGCGCATCCCCTGGGTCGGATCGTGGCCCTCCCAGAACAGCCTCAGCATCTCCGCGTAGGTCGTCGTCGCGGCATCGAAGGCGACGAGGACCACCTCGGCGTGGCCGGTCCGCGTGCTGCAGACCTCCTCGTAGGTCGGGTTCGGCGTCATGCCGCCGGCGTAGCCGACCGCGGTCGTGTGGACGCCGGCAGCCTGCCAGAAGGTCTGCTCGGCGCCCCAGAAGCACCCCATCCCGAAGATCGCCGTCTCGACTCCCTGCGGGAACGGGCCGACAAGCGGGGTCCCGAGCACCTCGTGGCGCTCGGGGATGCGAAGCGCCTCCGGGCGGCCCGGCAGGGCGGCCTCGGGGCTGACCATCTCGGTCTTGGGGGAGCCGAAGAACCTCACGCCTCCAGGCTAGCCGAAGGCGGGCGATCCCGGGGGAGTGCGCGGAGGTAGAGTGCCCCGCCATGAGCGACGGCCCGGTGGTCCGCTACGAGGCCCGCGACCGGGTCGCGCGGATCACGCTCGACCGCCCGGAGCGGGGCAACGGCATAACGGCCCGGCTGGTGGCCGAGCTGGCGGACTGCGTCGAGCGCGCCGACCTGGATCCGGCCGTCCACGTGATGCTGCTGTCGGGCAACGGGCCGGGCTTCTGCGGCGGCTATGACCTGGTCGAGAGCGCCGAGGGGCTGGGAGCTGCGGCGGGCAAGGGGCCCGGCGCGCCGGCGGGTTCGCCCATCGATCCGGCCGTCGTGGCGGCGAACCACGACCCGGCCCGGACGTGGGATCCGATGATCGACTACGCGATGATGAGCCGCAACGTCCGCGGCTTCATGAGCCTGTTCCACGCCGGCAAGCCGGTCGTCTGCAGGGTCCACGGCTTCTGCGTCGCCGGCGGCACGGACATGGCGCTGTGCTCGGACCTCCTGATGATCGCCGAGGACGCCAAGATCGGCTACCCCCCCGCGCGGGTCTGGGGCTCGCCGACGACCGCCCTGTGGGCCCATCGGGTCGGAGCCCAGCGGGCAAAGCGACTGCTGTTCACCGGCGACTCGCTGTCCGGTGCCGAGGCCGTCGAGTGGGGGCTCGCGATCGAGGCCCCGCCTGCCGGGCAGCTCGAGGAGCGGACCGAGATCCTGCTCGAGCGGATCGCCCGGGTGCCGGTCAACCAGCTGATGATGATGAAGCTGCTCGTCAACCAGACGCTCCACGCACAGGGCCTGCACACCACCCAGGTCCTGGGGACGGTCTTCGACGGCATCACCCGCCACACCGCCGAGGGCTATGCCTTTCAGCGGCGGGCCGCCGAAGCAGGCTTCAAGCAGGCCGTCCGCGAGCGGGACGAGCCGTTCGGCGACCTCGGCCGATCGAGCTTCAAGGGCTGAGCCCGGCGGCGGCCGGCGCCGCCGCTGGACGCCCCGCCCCGGCGGGGGCTAGAATGCGCGGACCTTGCGGATGTAGCTCAGCTGGCTAGAGCGTCGCCTTGCCATGGCGAAGGTCGAGGGTTCGAATCCCTTCATCCGCTTCACTGTGAAGTAAAGGGAGATGCCGGCGATATCGAGGTAGCTGCCGCGTCGTCGATCGCGGCCTGCAGTCCTGCTCCCGTGGGCGGATAGCCCGCGTTGCATTCGGCGTCCGTGACTTCGCCGACGCAGTAGGTCGAGGCGTCCGCGGCCGCGGGTATAAGTGCCGGCGCGCCGGCCTGGCAGCACCGGGGGTCATAGGGGCGTAGTCTCGTTGGACATCCGGGTCCCTGTGTGCGGTGCGCTCGGGATGGAGACTCGCAATCGGGGAGTGGGGCGGAGATGCAGTTTCTGCGGGTAGCGACCGAACCGTTGAGTAGAACGGTCGCACTGCGAGCGGGAGCCTCTCCCCCTCGACGGGCGCTGGCGGTGTTGGGGTTGGTCTCGCTGTTCGTCGGGGTGGGCGTCTTGGCGGGCTTTTCCGCGGTGTACCTTGAGCCGCCTGCTCCTGCGCACCACAAGCTTGCTTCGCACAACGGTCTGTCGACGCTGCCTTTGGCCGCCCAGGGTCTCGTTTCGGGCGCTCTCGGAGCTCGCAACCCGAGCTATGAGGTGAGGGCCTCCGGTCGGGGTTTGGAGGCCCGGAGCCTCGCGCAGGGGTTGGACATGCGCTTCGGCCGCTCTGGAGTCCGGGTCGGCGCGGGCAACATTCAGCTCGAGCTGGGTTTGCGCGCCGCGGGCTACGGTGCTTCGCTCAAGGGCTTCGGGCGCGTCGTACCCACCGCCCAGGCCAACCGGGTGACCTACAGGCGTGCGGGCATCAGCGAGTGGTATGCCAACGGTCCGCTCGGGTTGGAGCAGGGTTTCACGCTCGCGCGACGGCCGCGCGGTCCGCGGGCGGGGCCGCTGACGCTGAGCATAGGGCGCCTGCCAGGTGCTGTCAGCGCGCGCGTGACCAGCGATCACCGCTCGGTGATGCTGTATGTGGGTGAGCGTGAGGTGCTGCGCTACGGCGGCCTGTTCGCGAGCGACCGCGGCGGGCGCAGTCTGCCCGCGCGCATCGAGGTCTCGGGTGGGAGCCTGCTATTGCGGATCGACGACCGTGGTGCGATCTACCCGCTGCGGGTGGACCCGTTCGTGCAGGCGGCAAAGCTGAGCGCCTCACACGGCGGCCTCGGAGACCAGCTCGGTGTCTCGGTCGGAATCTCGGGGGACGGGTCGACGATTGTCGCCGGAGCACCGCAGGCGACTGGCGGCCTCGAACACAACAACTTCAATCAGGGCGCCGTGTACGTGTTCGTGACCTCCGGAACTGGTTGGGCCAACGCGACCGAGAGGGGCACGCTGTCCGCCGCCGACGGCGGCGCCTACGACTACCTCGGCTCGTCCGTTGCGGTCTCGAGTGACGGCTCGACGATCGTCGCCGGTGCGCCCCAGAGCAACCCGTCCCACCCGGGTTCGGGCGCGGCGTACGTGTTTGTCAGGCCTCCTACCGGCTGGGCTGAAGGGCCTTCGACGGCCAAGCTGACCGCGTCAAGCGGTGGCGCGGACTGGTTCGCCAGCTCGATCGCGCTCTCCGGCGACGGGTTGACCGTGGCAGTCGGCGCGCCGCTGGCGACTGTCACCGGCCACGAAGGTCAGGGGGCGGCGTACGTGTTCGAGAGGCCTGGGGGTGGCTGGGGCAGCGGCACCCAGCCTCAGCACGAGGCGGCCAAGCTGAACGCCTCAGAAGGCGCCGCAGCCGACGGGCTCGGTGGTGACAACGGCGGAAATGCGATCGCGGTCTCTGGCGATGGGTCCACCGTCGCCGCCGGCGCGGCGACCGCCACGGCTTCCGGCTGTCCCGGAGAATGCGTGTTCGGTCCCGGCGCGGTATATGTGTTCGTCAGGCCCGCCCTGGGCTGGGGCAGCGGCGCCCAGCCTCAGCATGAGGCGGCCAAGCTAACGGCCTCGGACGGCCAGGGGAACGACCGGTTCGGAGACGCGCTCACGATCTCGGGCGATGGGTCGACGGTCGTCGCGGGCGCCTGGAGAGCAGCAGTGAACAGCAGCGGCGTTCAGGGCGCGGTCTACGTGTTCGTCAAACCCGCTGGCGGTTGGACGGGCACCAGCCAGCACGAGACGGCCAAGCTGACCGCCCAAGACGGCCACGGGGACGACCGGCTCGGCCGCTCGGTCGCGATCTCCAGCGACGGGTCAACGATCCTGGCCGGCGCTTACTTCGCGACGGTCGCCAGCAACGCCGCCCAGGGGAAGGTCTACCTGTTCGCAAGGCCCACGGGCGGCTGGACGACCGGTACAGCACAGGGCGAGCTGACCGCCGCGGACGGAGCCCCGAGCGACGAGCTGGGCTTCTCGGTCGCGGCCTCGAGCGACGGATCGACTCTCGTTGGCGGCGCACGGTTCGCATCGCCCGCTCACGCCAGCGAAGGTGCGACGTACGTGTTCGCTCCACCGGCGTCCATTCCGGTAGGACCTCCAGTGTCCTTCCCTGTTGGAAAACCCGGGCCGAGTGGGGGCGGAGGAGCGCCTGGCAGCGGCTCCCCCGCAGCCAGCGGCGAGAGCATCTATCCGAGCAGCTTCGAAGCTGCGCCAAGCGGGCCGAGCGCCGTCTCAGCCAGGCGACGCACATACGGAGCAAAGGTCACCTATGTGCTCAACTTGGCCACCCAGGTCCGCTTCACGGTGCAGCAACGCCAGCCCGGACGCGTCAGTGGCAAGGGCAGAACGAAACGCTGTCTGGCGCGGACCCGCAGGATCGCGAAAGCCAAGAAGTGCGTTCGTCTGGTGACCCTCCATGGCAGCTTCGCGCTCAAGGGTGTCAATGGAACCAACAGCTTCCGCTTCACCGGCCGTCTCGGAGGCAAGACGATAAGTCCCGGCACTTACGCGCTCGTCGCCACCCCGATAGCCAACGGGAAAGCCTGGCATGCTGCGACCGCCACGTTCCGCATCAAGCGATGAGCCACGTGGCAGGGGTGTAGCCGTGAAACGCCAGAGCGCGGTGGTGGGGATGTCCGCGCGACGGCAAGGCCGTGCGTATCGATTACTACGACAACCGAGATCAAGCCATCGAATCACTCGGGCTGGTGGCGTAGAAGATGGTGCAGGAGAGCGTGCGGATCGCGGAAGCCGTTGCACAGACAACGCGATCCGTCAAAGTGCTTCCGACGGAAAAGGGGCGTGAACCGTGATGAGTCTCATCAATCGCAGGACGGCAGGGGCTGGGGCGCTGGTTGGCCTCTTTGTTGCGCTTTCCATGGCCACGACCGCTGACGCGACGACCTACTACGCGTGCGTGGCCAAGAAAGGGGGCGCCATTCGGATCGTCTCCAAGATTGCCAAATGCAGGAAGCGCGAGCGCAGAATATCGTTCAACAGTGAAGGGGCCCCAGGCAGGAACGGAATCAATGGCAGTAACGGGATAAACGGGGCCGAAGGCGCCAGCGGATTCACCAGCACGCTGCCGAGGGGCAAGACGGAGCTGGGTACGTGGGCGGCGAACCTGCTCACGAAGGAATCGGTCTACTACATGCCGATCAGCTTCAACATACCCCTTGCGGCACTGCCCGAATATGCGATCATCGGCAAGAAAGCGCCGTCTACCGCCGTGTGCCCAGGGACTGTCGGGAATCCGCAAGCGGCCTCAGGCTATCTGTGCATCTACGTTGGCGAGTTGTTTGAAGGTACGTTGTTTGAGTTCGACCCCAACCAAGAAGGCTTTGGGGTCAATAGATATGGGACCGTACTTGGCCTCAAAAGCGGGGTTACAGAAGGCGCTTTCGCTTATGGCACGTGGGCGGTAACCGGCTGACCCACACGGCCACATCGTCACGGCCGCGCTCACCTCGCAGCCCGCGCAGGCTCACGTAGCACTGCCGCAATGGCTGCCGGAGGTGGGTGAGATCCTTCAGGTGCGCTCGGGGTGTTGGCTGGCGAGCCGGTCGACGAGAGCGGTCGGTCGGCTCGCGGTCGCGACTGCTAGCGTGAGCTGCTGTGGTCGCGCGGCGCGGCCCCAGCCAAGCAAGGGGGTAGAGCATGAGGCGTCACGGATGGTTGTCGGTGGGGTTGGGTTTGACCATCGCGATGGCCTTGGGGTTCGCTGCGGCGGCCGAGGCTCGGCAGTGGACACGCATCGCTTTGGGTGGGATGGACGTGAGCGACCAGGTCGGGCTTGCTCGCAGCTCCGACGGGGTGCTCCACGTCGCGTGGCGGCGCCAAGCGGCAACCCAGGAACTGCTCCAGACGCCGATCGCGGCCAGCGGCCAGGTCAACCCGACTGTGACGATATTGAGCGACTGGGCGAGCGTTGGCAGCCCCGCGCTCGTTGCGCAGGGCCCAGTCCTTTACGCGTTTTTCCCGGGGACGGCCACCTTGACGACCGGCGACCCGACGTTCGGGCTGGATCTGGCGCGGAGCCCTGACGCCGGGGCATCGTGGCAAGTGAGCCCCACAGCCATCGCGCGCAACGAGTTCGCCTTCGCGAGCACTCCCGCGGCGGCCGCAGTGAGCGGATCCTACGTGCAGGCTTGGGGTGGCACAGAGTCGACCGTCGTCCACACCGGGCTCGACCCTAACATCCCCCCTGTGGGTGGCTATGGGATGGGCACCGACCAAGCGATCGCCGCCGCCGCCGGCGTGCACGGCCAGCCCGGCGAAGTGATGGTCGCCTGGTGTAGCGAACTCTCCGCGAGCACTGGCGTGTTCCTTGCTGGCGTCGACCCCTACAGCACGAACGGCGCGCGCATCGGCGAAGTGGTGGCGCTGCCCGACACCGGACGCTGTCCGGCGAACACGCGCGTCGCGCTTGCGTCGTTCCGCGACATCGCACGCGACTCGCCCGGCGGCGATCCTTATTTCTACGCGGCCGCGAGCTCCGCGAATGGGCGCAGCGTTCGCGTGTATGTGATCGCCGAAGGTAAGGTCGTGGCGGTCCAGACGTTGGCCACCGGGCCGTCGTTCAAGCAGCAGATCGCGATCGCCACCGGGCCCAAAGGGCGCGTTTGGGTGGGGTGGAGGGACAGCGATACGGGGGACCTGGTGTTCCGTCGTTCAGATCCGCGCTCGGGGTTCATCTATGGCGCCCCGGTCACCGTGCCGCTGCCCCCGGGACAGTCGATCTCCCAACTTGCCCTCGACGCCCAGGACGACCGCCTCGACGTGACCGCGACGACATCTGACGAAAACAACACGGTGAGCCTGTTCGCCACCCAAGTCCGTCCCGGGTTGACGCTCGAGGCGGGAAACGCAAGGAGGATCGAGAAGAAGGGGTTCCGGGTCTTGGACGCCGGAGACCCCGTGCGTAACGCAACGGTGAAAGTGGCCGGGCGCACGCTCGTCACCGACCCCCGCGGCTACGCAAAGACCCGCCTCGCGTCCGGCTCTTACATCGCCACCGCGTCGAAGTCAGGCTATGTGAGAGCCTCCGTACATATTCGCATCCGCTGACGCGACCTTCACATTCCCGCGGGATGTCGCGCGTCGCCGGGTGGATCACGCTTGCGCACGCTGTTGCTTCAGTCCTACGGTGGGTAGTCGGCGAAGGCGGACGGTGGCGCCCGTCTCGGACGCGTAGGCCGCCGCGCGGCGATCGAGTGCGGGCTCGGATGAGGTCGTACGCCGTAGCGTCCGCGAGATACCCGCACGAACCGGAGGGCTGGGCCGCCGAGATTGCCGGCGAGTGTTGCGCTTGACGGATGCCCACCGCACTGGTTCGCCCAGGAGAGCGGCGCGCCCAGTCCTCGGCAGTCGAACGAGGCACGCGCAGCACGGCGGCGACCCCGCGGGCGCGGTCATCCCGTCGGCGGCAGTCAGAGGGCGCCCGAGAGGCGGCGCTGGGCCGGTCATGGACCGCCTGGTCGCCACACAGCAGACATGGTGCTGCTGCACGTCGCGGGGCAGATGACCCGCCACGCCCGACGCACCACCCTGCACTTGCCCGCCGACTGGCCCTGGGCCGCCGCGATCCTCAGGGCGTTCCAAGCGCCTGGATGCGCTTCCGGCTCACGGCCGAGCACCCAGCCCGCCCGACACCGCGACCCGCGCAGCACTCGGCCGGACTCCGCGCTCGCCGCCGCCCGAAGACACGAACCCAGCGACCACAACAAGCGCATGACCCGCACCGCGCACACCGCACGCCTCCCAGCCGCCGGTCACCTCCGCCCCCCTCACCCCAAAACCGCCGGCAGCTCACCTTGATGACGAATCGAGGCTAGCCCGGAATCGTCAGTAGTGGTGCGGGGTGTGGTGTTGCTGGGGGGTTGAATCGTCCGCCTGGGCGGGCAGGATTGCGGTTGTCGAGAC
>Ga0075017_100001652_pt1 | contig 13771 bp, 14 predicted proteins | sample AleBraG_ABR_2012_FD_71475 | JGI IMG/M metagenome (GOLD analysis project Ga0075017, IMG submission 71475) | Freshwater sediment microbial communities in response to fracking from Pennsylvania, USA - Alex Branch Run_MetaG_ABR_2012 | ecosystem: Environmental > Aquatic > Freshwater > Creek >... | reverse complement strand
GCGAGGTTTGCCTACAATCCCAATCCGTCGTTAGCGGAACAATTCGCAATGCTGGCTGCATGATCTATGCGGCGGCGACCGCTATCCCGCGTCCGGAAAGAAAATTTGCGACAGAGCCATCAAGTGTGCCGAGGATCGCTGCGGATACCTCCGCATGCGTTGCGCGCTCATTGACAAGCAGGCGCGCTGCAAGGCCGTCGATCGTATCGGTGAACAGTGCCCAGAGGGTTGTAGCATCGCGTCGCGCGCCGCAGAGTTCCGGAATCGCCGGATCGCGGTGCTTGTTGATGCCTACAAAAACTGCGCTCGTCGCCATCTCACCCCATGCCGATCAGAATGAGCAGACGTTCCATCAGATCGTCGCCTCGCGTTGCCGCAGCAGGCGCGCCTCGCGCAATTCGGGCTCGCCGCCTTGCTCGAAGAGCGCGACGGCAATGGGCCCGTCCTTGCGGAAACCCTCAACCTTCTCATCCGAGCGGAACCTACGCCGGAGGATCGCGAGCGCGTCACCGAGCACCGCGCCATGTTTTCCGGCTAGAGCTTCACGGAAGGCCGCCGCAGCCGCGTCTAGGCCCTCGGGAGCATGCTCGATGCAATAGACTAGGTCGTGCGCATCCTTGCGCTCGAACCTCTGGTCAAACGCGAATGCCTTCAGGCAGGTGAAGCTGACGAGATTGGCGTGCTTGACAAGTTCTGACGCGACTCCGGCCCCCCCGAGGAGCTCGGCTTTGATCTCGGCCGTCTGGTACAGGTCGAAGACGATCGACGAATGGGGGATGTTCAGAGCCGAAATCGTACCGTCCGTCGGCAAGGGTTGCACCTTGCCGACGGCGATCTCTGGGGCGTCAGCAAGCAGTTCGAGAATCATCAAGGCGCCGCGCTCCGTCCGAGTCTGCCAGCGCCATGACAGCTTCTGTCCCTTGTCGTTGATCGCCCGCTCGAACCCGAGCCTTCGCAGGTTGTCCTCGAGTGTATGATAGGCCTCGGTGTCGGCAAGGAGCTGGAGATCGATGACGATATCGACGTCCTGAGTGCCGGCGTGCGGTGGAACTGCTGGCGGTCGCGCCCTGACGAGATATCTCGGTGTCAGGCCGCCCACCAGAAAGACCGAGTTTTTCCACGGGCCAAGACCGCGTAGGAGCGTCAGCAGCACCCGTTCACATTCGAGCGTGTAGGCGTCGGCATATCCATCGAGCGTAGCGGGCTTGGCCATCAGTACCCTATCCTCTCGCGGCGCAGGTGGTCGGCCATCTCCTTTGCGCGACCTTCACTGCGCACCAGGTCAAGATAGACTTGGACGGGGCTGGCCAGCCACACCCCGTCGACCTTTTCGCGAAACAGCAGTTCGCCTGAAGACTTGACCTCGATGATCGCGAGATTCGCCCCCTCCGTGACGACCTGGGCATGGAGCGCGCCAAGCGCCTCTTCTGCAGGTCGCCCGGGCAACAGGCGACAACGGACCTGTGAGACGCTGGAGAGGAACGGCGCGTAGCGTTGCGCCGCTGCTTCATGCGTGATCGCGTAAGCGGCTTGATACTGTTCGAACACGCGATCCATCCGTCCGGACAAGTCCGCCGGCTTGACAGCCGGCACGTAGTAGCGCCGGAGCGCAGGCGAGCGGCCTAGTGCAAGCTGCTTTGACCACGCGTCGAGCAAGGCGCCTGGTTCTCGCAGAAGGCGCTCTTTGCTTGGCCCCTGGCCCTTGGTCTCCAGCCAATCAAGGCGCTCAAGCTCCGCCATGACTTGCGATACAGTCGCGGGCGACGCTTGAGACTGCTCAGCGAGCTCTTTGACGCTCACCCACGTGCGCGGACGAACAAGGAGCGCATGAAGCACCTGCGTCCTGCGGCCGGAGAACAACGACCGCAACGCCTTCGCTAACTGCTTCGGCGGCGGTTTTTCAATGTAGACGTAGGCGCCACGCGCAGGGACAAATAGACTTCCTCCGCTGTCGAAATATCCCACCTGCTCTTTGCGGAGTAGTTCTTTCGCGCCCGGGGAGATCGATTCCGCTACAATTAGAGGGAGCCGCTGCTCATTGGCTCGTTGCGACGGCGCATGGTCCATGTAGCGGCGGATCTGCCAGATGATCTCCCGCACATCCCTGGGATAGACGGCGCGCTTCGCTTCGATCAGAAGGCTCACGGACTCGCCCCCGATATGCAGATCGATGCGGGCGTCGTAGCCGCGATCACGCCCGGTCGGCGGCTCCCAGAGACCGAGTTCGGCGTGAGCTTGTGGCAGACCGCGGAGGGTCTCCAGAACGCTTTCTACCAAGTCTCGCTCAGAGGGCATGGATGTGATCGTGGCTTTCTTCACTGCGCAGTAAATATGCCGCTTATAACGAATATTCCACGAAATAGCAATATTTACTGCGCAGTGAACATCCACGATCCATCTTTGGTAACAGCCGCCTTGACTCTTTCGGCCAATCATTTGAACAAATAGAGAACGCGACCCGTCGCTATGCCCAAGGAGGACGCTTTACGACGTGCGGGCCCGCGCTTGAGTCGTTGCGCGTCCAGATCCGGCAGATCGAAGGCCGTTACCGGCGCGTCACAACGGTGTTGCCCTTCGGTATCGCCGCAGTGGACTCACGACTCCCAGGTGGAGGGCTCCCGAGCGGGGCGCTGCTTGAGGTCACCGGCGGGGGAAACGGCGCGCTCGATGGCGCCGCCGCCGCGCTCTTCACCGCAGGGATTGCCACGCGTACACGCGGCAAAGTGCTCCGGTGCGTCACCCGCCCAGACCTGTTCGCCCCAGCGCTCTCGCAAGCCGGCCTGAAATCCGACCGCGTCATCTATCTCGAAGGCGGCGACGACAAGACCGTCCTCGCTTGCTTTGAAGTGGGCTGCGGACACGCGACATCTATATTCCCGACCTGAACATCAATACGATCAAAGTGAAGACGCGGGATTTCCGACGACACTTCGGCGATCCTCGGTCGAATTTGTGGCTTGCCGACGCCGCGGCTTCCACTCCGCCAAGAAGGACATCACAGAAGCTTTTCGCCTCCTGTGACGCCGACGGGTGGCGGAATTAGGCGGCCGGCTCAGCCTCGTCCCGCACGGGATCTCCAATCTCGGAATTTGAGTCCTCGGGGATCATGTCATCCACGCGAGCCTGCATGTGAAAAATCCGCAATGCGAGCTTGCTCGCGCTGAAGTCCCATTCTGACAAAGGTTTGAACCATTCTGGGCGGACCTCCCCGTGAAGTTGCGTCACCTGGTCCCCGGCGCTCGTGTCCGCTCGGTAGAAGCGAGAGAAAATGCGGCTTGCAAGGCCGATGCCATCGAAGCCCTGTTCCGATGGCTCCTCGGGCTCTGCGAAGAAATGAGCCAGCCGCGCCCCGTCTTCGGCGGTCTCTTCAACCGGACCGTTCAGAGGCCACTCACCGTACTGAAGCAGGACCATCGCCAAATTTTGGTCGCGCGGGTCGGTCAGAAGCTGGCCATCGCGGTAGAGTGCCGCAGTAGGCCGTCTCTTCGTCACATCCGCATCTCCCGTCCCAGGCGATTCGAACCTTGCCGTGAATTGCAGCGGGCCAGGTAGATTGATGGAGACATCACCTAAGTCGCCCAGCCGAGAATAGGGGAAAGCAGGCCCCATCTCGACCCTAAGTCCGCCGCCGGCCGTCACGAAGCGCTCTGCCTCGACGAGTGTCCACAAGCCCCAGCGCGACCAGAAATGAGCGACAAGCAATTGGACACCGACGGCATCGCAATAGCGGCGAAGCGAGGAGACGTAGGTGGCCTCCATCTCGTGGACCTGATCGAAGGGATCATCGCGATGGACGTTCTTCACCTCAATGAGCCATTGCTCTCCATTCTCCATAACAACGCGGAAATCTGGCGCTCGAAATCCCCTGCGCCGTGGACCACCCCGTTATCCTCGCTCTTGAAGAGGCGAAATTTTCCGAGACTGATCACCATCGCCTCGAACAGGCGCTCGGTTCGCATGCCGTAGACGAGGTTCCGATCCCGGACCGCGGCTCGCACACGCGGTGCGACGTCGGCGGCGAACCGCTCGGCGATGTCTGGCTCGGTCAACGGAATGTCATTTGCGCGGGCGAACGCGGCAAGCTGCTCCAGCAGGTCGAAATCTTTGCCCATTGCGTGTCTCTTCGTCTCCGCGGCGGCTCCGCGCTCCGCGCGCCCGGATTACTATGGCTTGGGTCGGCGACCAGGCAGCGGTCGCCATCGACTGCGCCGCCCCGACTTACTTATACAGTGCTGGCCTGCATGGCTGGAGGCGATAAGTGGCGTAAGATTCGACCGTCGCGAACGACGTCCACAAGCGGTCAGGGGCGGACTCGGTCGCGTGGGGCGCCGCGCTGTTCCATCGCCATACGCCATTCGCATAAAGCCGTGTATGGAATTCGGCTCAGCAACAGTTGGAATACTGGCATCCGCGCCTTGCAGGGTACGAAAGCGAGTCGATGAGTCTCTTCATTTACCCGAGAGGAAAGCGCCAAAACGGCCGCAGAGGGCGAATGCTTAGGCCCTTGCGCGCCTGATCTAACGCGCCTCTCGAAGCGCTCGGTCCTTCCGGGAGGACGCGGACCGAGCGCTCCGCGTTCGTTCAGAATTTGAACTCGTCCACGTTCTGCGGCGTCACGATCTTTGCCGGTCCGAGCACGATCTCTCCGTCCTTCCCGACGACATAGTCGCCAAGCCGGCCGGCAGTGAATTTCTCGCCTTCCTTGCCGGCGATCTTGCACGACGCGATCTGCTGGGCGACTTGATAGGTCAGGTAACCAAGATCAGTGACGTTCCACCAAATATCTTGGGCCTGACCAGCGACGATATATTTCTTCATCAGCGTCGCCGGGGCGAGTCCGGTGAGCTTCACTTTGCTCAGCGCTCCGGCTTGCTCAAGAGCGCGGGCGGCGGCTGGAAGGCCGATGCCGGCCGGCACGATGATGCCTTTGAGGTTTGGGAACGCCTGCACCAGCGCCAGCGCTTGCTGCTGGTTCACCTGCTCGCTCTCTTCGCCATAAGCGACCTGGACGAGCTTCATTTTTCCGAATTTTGGCTCGCTCGCCATCTTCTTCTTCATGAAGTCGATCCAGGCGTTCTGGTTGGTGGCGGTGGCAGTCGAGGAGAGGATCGCGAATTCGCCCTCGCCGCCGATGAGGTCGTGCATGGAGATCAGCATCATCTCGGCGAGGCTTTCGCCCTTCACCTGGTTGACGAAGGCCTGCCGCGCGTCGGTGGCGACGCCCGAATCGTATGAGATGACGCGGATGCCCTCCTTCGCGGCGCGCTTCAGCGCCGGGGCGACGGCGTTGGCGTCGTTGCCGGCGATGGCGATGACCCCGACTTTCTTCGCCACGAAATTGTTGATGAACTCGATTTGGGCTTCCGCGGTCGCCTGCGACGGCGCGGCTTGGATGACGCTGCCGCCAATTTCTTTGGCCGCGTCTTCCGCGCCGCCCTTGGCGACTTGGAAATAGGGATCGGTGTCGAGTTTAGGCAGCAAGCCGACGACGACGGGTTTCGTCGCGCATTCCTGCGCCATCGCCGGAAGGCCAAGCACGGCGCCTCCAAGGACCGCGGAGAGAAGCGTAAGCTTCAGATGTTTCATGATTCAATCCTCCACTGAAAGTTTTTGACGCCGAGGGAAAGGTGCGGGCCCCCGGATTTCACCCGCTCGCCTTGGCTGAAGCGCCGATATTCTGGAGCCACGAGACAAGGAAACCCGTTGAGTTGCTGACCAGGAGCGAGCCGATCAGCAACAAGCCAATGACGAGGGCCTGCGCATCGCCGCCGATCTGGCCGATGCCGAGAATGTTGCGCAGCGTCGCGATCAGAACGAGCGCCCAAAGCACGCCGGTGAGCTTGCCTTTGCCGCCCCAAACGCTGACGCCGCCAAGCAGCACCATGGTGATGACGTCGAGTTCCATGCCAAGCGCATTGTTGGCTCGCGCGTTGGCGAGGCGCGCGGTGTAGACGATGCCGGCGACGGCGCAGACCGCTCCCGAAACCACGAACAGCCAGAAACGCATCCGTTTGACGTCAATGCCCGAATAGAGCGCCGCAGCCGGATTCCCGCCAATGGCGTAAACTCGCCTGCCGAAGGGTCTGCTTTGCAACACCGCCGCAAAGATGGGAGCGAGAACCAGGAACGGCACGATGACCCAGGGAATGCGCGTGCCCGGAATGTCGTCGATTCCAAAATCGGTGAGGGTCTCTGGAAAGATGTTGATCGAACCGGCTCCAAGAAAAATGTAGCCGATGCCCCGGTACATCGCCATCGTGCCAAGCGTGACGACCAAAGATGGCAGACCGAGGAAGGCGATCATCGTGCCATTGAAGGCGCCAAGAAGCGCGCCAAACAGGATCACCAGCGGGATCGCCAAAGGGAGCGCAATGCCGGCCTTCAGCAGCAGGCCGAGCACGACGCTGGTCAAGGCAAGGATCGACGCGACGGAAAGGTCGATCTCGCGGGCGATGATGAGGAGCACCATCGGCAATGCGAGCAGCGATTTTTCCGCCACCCCCGCCGCAAGTTGAGACAGATTGAAGGCGGAGAAGAAGTTCGGCACGAAAAGGACGCCGTAGCCAAAGACGCCGATCGTGAGCGCCGCGAGCAGCAGGCTCCAAGGATCGAACAATCCGACGATCTTGCGCGCGGTTGCAGTGGCCATCAGCGCGTCCTTCGTCTGGAGGCAGCGGCGGCAGCGCGTCGCGAGACCAGAGCGTCAATCCCGATGGCCGCGAGGATGACAAGGCCGTAGACGCCCTGCAGCCAAAGCGGATCGACGCGCACGAGGATCAGGCCGTTGCGGATCACGAGGAGCGTCAAGGCGCCAAGCGCGATGCCCAGGACGGTCCCCGCGCCGCCGCGGATCGCGACGCCGCCAACGACGGCGGCGGCGATGACCGTCAGTTCATAGCCGTAGGCGACGCGAGCATCGATGGTGGCATAGCGCGAGGCCCACAGCGCCCCGGCAAATCCCGCCAGCAACCCCGCCATCGAAAAGGCGAGCAAGATGAGCCGCTTCGACGGTATGCCAATAAGATCCGCGCCGTTCGGGTTTGAGCCGATCGCGAAGAATTCGCGCCCCGTCGCGGTGCGGCGGAGCAAAATGGCGGCGGCGAGCATTATCGCGACAGCGATGATGATCATCAAAGGCACGCCGACGATGCGGGCGCCGGTCAGGTCGAGCCAAGCCTGCGGCACTTTGTCGGCGCTGATTTGCTTGCCGCCGGTCCAGAGGCTGTCAAATCCGCGAAACACCGACATGGTGCCCAGCGTCACGACGATGGCCGGTACCCCACCGTAGGTGACAATGGCGCCGTTGAACACCCCGCAAGCGAACCCGATGGCGCATCCGGCCAGAACGCCCGCCGCGACGCCTATCGACGGATTTCCGGTCATCACCAAGGCCGAGCCATAGGCAGAAAGGCCGATGACCGAGGCGACCGAGAGGTCGATGTTGCGGGTCACGAGCACCAGCATCTGCGCCAGCGCTGCGATCATCAGGAGCGAGGCGTCCATCGCCAGCGAAGTGAGGTTCGCGGCGCTGAAGATCAGGGGATTGATGAAGGCGACAGGGATGAGAACCGCAAGAATGGCGGCGGCGAGGCCCATCTCGCGCTTGGCGAGAAGCGCGGTCCAGCCGAAGCGCGGCGCGGGCGCGGCGGCCAAGGCGGCGGCTGGTTCATCATTCGGCACGAGGCGAAGCGCCGGCTTAGTCGCCTCGCTATTGGTCGCGGCGCGCAGGACCTTCTCCTGGTTCGCCTCAGCGCGGTTGAACTCTGCCGTCTGATGGCCTTCGCGCAACACGACGATGCGGTCGCACATGCCCAGGAGCTCCGGCATTTCCGACGAGATCAGAATGATCGCCATGCCTTGCTTGGCCAGATCGACGATCATCGCATGCACTTCGGCCTTCGATTGCACGTCGATGCCTTGCGTCGGCTCGTCAAGAATCAGGAGTTGCGGGTTGGTCGCCAGCCATTTCGCAAGCACGACCTTCTGCTGGTTGCCGCCGGAAAGCGTGTTGATCGGTTGGTCGTAACTACGGAAGCGCAACTTTAGCCGGTCGAGATGGGGCGCGACTCGTTCGAGCACCTTGCGACGGCTGTAGAACCCGGCCGTCGCGGAGCTGTCCAGGATGGTCATGGCCGCATTGGCGACGATCGGGAACTCCATCACCAGGCTCTGCCCTAGCCTGTCCTCGGAGACATAGGCGACGCCGGCGGCCATGGCCGCGCCAGCGCCGGAAAAGCGCATCTCTTTACCGTTGATGCGGATGCTCCCCGAAGTCGGTTCCGTGATGCCGAACAGGGAGCGGGCGATTTCGGTGCGTCCGCTGCCGACGAGCCCACCAAGGCCGAGAATCTCGCCCTTTCGCGCGGTGAGGTCGATGCCCGCAAACTCGCCGACACGAGCGAGCCCCTTCGTTTCGAGCACGATGTCTCCAGGCGCTGTGTCGTTCTTGGGGTAGAGGGCGGAGAGTTCGCGCCCGACCATCATCTGGACCGCCCTGTCGCGCGGCAAGTTGTCCGCGCTCTCGACGCCGATGAGCGCGCCGTCGCGCAGAACGGCGATCCGGTCGGAGATCGTGAAGATCTCGTCCATGCGATGTCCGACGAACATCATCGCCACGCCGCGGCGCTTCAAATCCTCCACGACCTGAAACAGCCGCACGACCTCGCGCTGCGAGAGGGCGGCGGTCGGCTCGTCCATGATCAGCACGCGGGCGTGGAGCGACAATGCGCGGGCGATCTCGACGAGTTGCTGTTCGGAAGTACGCAGAACGCCAAGCCGCGAATCAGGATCGATCGCAAGACCAACCGAAGCAAGAAGAGACGCCGTCTCCCCTCGCGTGGCCGCGCGATCGATCGCGCCCGACGCTAGCCGCGGCATGTGTCCCATGAAGACGTTCTCGGCGACCGAGAGATCGGGAAAGAGGCCAGGGTGCTGGTGCATCACTGCGATGCCGGAATGCTGCGCGTCAAGCGGTGAGGCGAAGACGACCGGCTTGTTATTCAGTATGACGTGTCCGAGCGTCAGGCGATAAACGCCGGCCAGTATCTTAACGCAGGTGCTTTTGCCGGCGCCGTTCTCGCCGAGCAGCGCGAGCACTTCGCCGGAACGCAGCTCAAACGACGCATCTTTGAGCGCAATCGTGCCGCCAAAGGACTTGCTCGCGCCCCTCAGGCCGATCACTGACTCCCCCGCCGTGATTAGAACTGGCTCGGCCGATCTTGCCGGCAAAAGCATCTCCGCCCTCGAACGTCTTCTTGCTGTCGCGCGCCCACGCCCGGCGTTTGGTCAAACCGCCCAATGCGAGGGATCGTGATCGCAGCTCTGTCGATGTCCAAAATAAGTAAAGCAGTTTAGCGTTCATTGGCGCCTTTGTCGTGTGGCCAACGTTCGAACCTTCTCGAATCCGTTCGCGCGACGGGCCGGCCGGGTTTGCGGGTCACCTTCCCTTCTACCATTGCGACGATCTGCTTCATCAGCGCGCTCAAGGTTGCTCCCGTGGCCGAGGTGATGACGATCCATGCCGCCATCCCGTTCCGGACCGTCGTGTTGGCCTTGGCCTTTGTTGGAGAGAAGGAGGGTTGGACCAGATTGGTCGCCAGCATCATCGCAATGATGGGCGTTGATCCTAGCGCTTCAGGAAGCCACCTCGCAGGGTAAGGCTTCGCGAGCACAATGGCGTTGTCCTACGCGGCGATCATGGTCCTTGTCCGTCAAACCGGCATGTCTCGATGTTGCCGGCGGCCTACCTGTCCGCGTTCCTATGCGCGATTGTTGTCTTGCCGTTCGTCAGTCCTTTTGCTGTTACAACCTCCAGCATGGTCAAACTCGTAACGTTTGGCACAGTTCAGTTTGGCTTGGGTTTTGCTGCTCATGACTCTTGGACGCGGCTGATCTCCGCGACAAGCTCAGCGCGTATTGTCAGTATGGAAAACCCCTTGGCCCCTCTTTGGGTCTGGCTCGCCTTCAACGAAGAGCCTACGTTCGCCGCTTGGATCGGTTGCGGCATCGTCATGGTCGCTGTCATTGGTGACGTCGCCATCACCTCCCAGAGGGCGCGAACTGCCGTTCAGCAGGCGGGCGCGCGGTCTGCAAGACTCTTGGAGCAAAGCTATTGGGTTTGAATCGCGTCGCTTTTTCGTTTCGAAACCGTTTCGAAACGGCGCGGTTCTTCGAATCGGGCTCTAGCTAACCTCGCCAGCCTCCGCGTTTGGTGGGGAAAAAGACTGACGCGCCGCTTGCATTGATGCGCAGAAGTTTGATACATATCCTCGGATGAAATCTCAAGAGCCCCTAGGAACTGTATCAAAAGGGTCGCGCTCCCAGCGAGACCAGCTCGATGCCTTCCTGCGCGAACGCGGCATCGCGCGCCTAGCCGAAATCCGAAGGGCTGGTATTACTGCGGCGACCGTCGCCCGACTTGAACGGACAGGCGTGGTGACGAAGCTCGGCCGCGGACTCTATCAGCTGGCGGACGCTGCTATCGACGGCAATCATACACTCGCCGAGGCCGCCAAGCGCGTCCCAAACGGCGTGATCTGTCTGATTTCGGCCCTCGCCTTCCATGGCATCACGGACCAGCTGCCGCGCAGGGTTTGGGTCGCGGTTGGGCCAAAGGACTGGAAACCCCAGATCGACTACCCCCCGCTGCGCATCGCAAGGTTCGCCGACAAGTTCCTTCGCGACGGCGTCGAGTCGCACGTCATCGAGGGCGTTTCGGTCCCGATCTTCGGCGTCGCAAAAACCATCGCCGACGTATTCCGCCACCGCCGCACGGTCGGGATCGATGTAGCCGTTCCCGCGCTGAAAGAGGCGCTACGTCAGCGGAAAGCGACCCCGTCCGAAATCGCAGACTACGCAATGCGAAGCGGCGTATGGACCGCGGTTCGCCCCTACCTTGAGGCGTTTACCTCCGATGGCTAAGCCCTCGACAAATATACCCGCATCCATTCGGCGCGCCTGCTCACCCTGGCTCGGCGGACCGATCAGCCCTTCGACGTCTTGCTGGTCCGGTTCGTCCACGAGCGACTCCTCTATCGGTTGAGCCGCTCGCCGCACGCTGACCGCTTCGTTCTGAAAGGCGCGATGCTTCTGACAACGTGGCTGCACGAGACGGCGCGCGGCACGCGTGACCTGGATCTCCTTGGGTTTGGCGACCCCGATGAACAGCGCATCATCGACATCTTCCGCGAAGTGCTCGCGATCGCCTCAGATGATGGCGTCGAGTTTGATCTTGACGCTCTGCGGGTTGCGCGAATCCGCGAGGACATCAAGTACGGCGGCGTCCGCCTGCGCGGCACGGCATCTCTCTCAGGCGCGCGTATCGCCGTCGCTATCGACATCGGGTTCGGAGATTCTGTGGAGCCTGGCCTCCAGACGATCGACTATCCCGCGCTCCTCGATCTCCCGGCGCCGAGGCTGCGCGCGTATGCTCCCGAGACAGTCATCGCCGAGAAATTCCAGGCCATGGTCGCACTCGGCCGCGCCAAAAGTCGCATGAAGGATTTCTATGACATTTGGATTTTGACCAAGGTCTTCAACTTCACTTCGGACAGGCTTGGGCGAGCGATCGCGGCGACATTTGCGCGTCGGCGGACCGCAGTCCCCGCGGAATTGCCGGATGTGCTCAGGCCCGCATTTGCTGAGGATCCGTTGAAGCAGCGCCAATGGGCCGCGTTCATCGTGGACCTCGATAACGCTCCGTTGGAACTTCGAACAGTGACTGGCGAACTCGCAAATTTCCTCATGGGCGCGGCGGCGGCCGCCGGCGGCCTTGAATCGTCGTGAGCGCATGTCGAAACGAAGTCCACACGGCGCTATTGGCAATGCGCGCACGATATTATCTGGAAGACCTCGTAGCTGCCCTAAGCTCAATGTTTGAGATGGTCGTCGGCGGGATCTGCAAATCAACGGCAGCGCCAACGGATCTCCGTCGCGATCCGCCGTTCATTGGAGGCCACCAATGTTCGTACGAATCGGGAAAGACCAAAACGTCAGCTACAAGACAGGAAGAGGCCAATGACCAAGAACATCGTCGTGTTTTCCGACGGGACAGGACAGGACGGCGGCGCTCGTCCCGAGCAGCGGCGCAGCAATGTCTACAAGCTGTACAGGGCGTGTTGTGTCGGGCCGGAGAACCCAGTCGATCCCAGCGACCAGGTCGCGTTTTACGACCCCGGCCTCGGCACCGACATCGGCTCGACCGCGCTGACTGCCCCGGTGCGTTTCGTCCAAAAGCTTTTGGGGAGTGTCGTCGGGCGCGGGATAACAAGGAACATCGCTGATTGCTACGAATTCATAATCAACCACTTCGAGGAAGGTGACCGCGTCTACTTGATCGGGTTCAGCCGCGGCGCCTATACAGTTCGCTGCGTGGCGAACCTCCTGATGCTCTGCGGCATCCCGACAAGGTCTCAGTCAGGGCCGCTTCTTCGATATCGCGTCGCAACCCGCGACACTGCTGAAGAAGCGGTCGAGACCGTTCTTGAACATGGTGCCGGTCATCCCCGTGAGAAATTTGAAGACGAGCGCAACGAGCTCGCGCGGCGATTCCGCGAGAAATATGGCTCGGGCCACGTGAGCGGGGAGTTGGGGAGGTCGAATGCGGCCCCGCACTTCATCGGAGTGTTCGACACAGTTGCGGCGCTCGGCGCCCATGGCGTCCGGCGGATTGTTATTCAAGCGGGCCTTGCGATCGGCGTTATTGCCGGCGTGTCGGTAGTCGCGGCGCCACCAGCCGCGATCATTGCTTTTCTTGCTCGCCTCGCGCTGGGGCTATCGATCGGATGGACGATGTTGACCTTGGTCGCGGCGGCGGTCGTCGCCGTTGGCGGGTACCTTTGGCGCAAGCACTTCAAGGCGGTCCACAAAACCATTCGCGACTTCCCGAAGCTGGGGGACGTCCACACTCATGTCGCCGAATGGAAGGGGGCCAATTTCGACCGGCTGTTGAGCAGGTTCGTCAGCTTCGCCAGGTCCGCCAACGCGATTGACGAGAAAAGGCGGGATTTCGACCGCGTCGGCTGGGGCGGGCACGAGTCAGGCGCGGACGAAACGTTGGAGGGTCAACCTCGCCTGATTCAGCTCTGGTTCGCCGGAAATCATTCAGATATCGGCGGAAGCTATGACCCCGGCTTTCGGACATTTCGTTGCAATGGATGGTCGAGCAGGCGACCGTGATCTCTGATCCTCTCAGAGTAGCGGGCCTGAAGGCTCCCGGCGAAGCATCTGACCACCCACATCTGTGGCTGTCGCCGTCGAGTTCGGGCGTCCAGCATTGCGAGGTCGTCGCAATGCGCGACAGCATCGAAAACAAGACGCCTTCGTGGCTGAAGGGCGTCGCAGCGAATTTGAATTGGGCAGTGAAGCTCAGGGAGATCGACCATAGAGCGCCTGTCCACTCGACCGTCGACGAAAGGTTTGCATTGGCGGAAGTGGAGCAGCCAGAGGGCCGCGGCCCGTACCGGCCGCTCGCGCTTGGAGGTCATGACAAATTTAACTCCTACTACACCGATGCCCCAGCAAAGGCCGTGCGGTAGCGATGTCCCCAGCGGCATTGCGGTGAATGAGAATCGGGCGAGAGCAGACGAGCAATCCCACGCGGTTCGCCGATTAATCCGACGCGCCAAGTTCCATAAAATCCGTTCGGCGAATCAACAATCACTTCGCACGTGCAAGGTTAGAATGTTTCAGTCCGGCAAATTAGGAATGTCACGGTCCTTCGGTCACCGCGTTGCGACCGCATGCCGTCATAGGATCGATTTTGACGAGCGAA
>Ga0075017_100001651_pt1 | contig 13774 bp, 14 predicted proteins | sample AleBraG_ABR_2012_FD_71475 | JGI IMG/M metagenome (GOLD analysis project Ga0075017, IMG submission 71475) | Freshwater sediment microbial communities in response to fracking from Pennsylvania, USA - Alex Branch Run_MetaG_ABR_2012 | ecosystem: Environmental > Aquatic > Freshwater > Creek >... | reverse complement strand
CGCATGGCCCGGGCCCTGCTGGACCGGTCCGCAGGTGCCGGGCTCTCCCTCGGCGACCTCCTCGAAGGGCGGGAGTGGTCTCCGCAGTTCCTCGACTGGTACCTGGTCCCGATGGGCTCTGCGATCTGGTCGGCCGATCCGTCGGCCTTCTTGGACATGCCGGCGGTGATGTTCGCCCGATTTTTCGCCAACCACGGCCTCCTCGAACTCGGGAACCAGCCCGACTGGCGGACCGTGGTCGGTGGGTCCAAGCGCTACGTGGATGCAATCCTCGATCCTCTCGGCAAGTCGCTACGCCTCGACGAGCCGGTCACCAAGATCACCCGGGGGGCGCACGAGGTCGAGGTCCACACCGCACACGGGCCCGAGCGTTTCGACCAGCTCGTGGTGGCCACCCACAGCGACCAGGCACTCGAACTGCTCTCCGATCCCAGCTCCGCCGAGCGGGCGGTCCTCGGCGCCATCCGATACCGGGCCAATCGGGCCACGCTCCACACCGACGTCTCCCTGCTGCCTACCACCCGGAGGGCGTGGGCCAGTTGGAACTACCACCGCCTCGCCGACCACCCCGGCGGGGCCACCCTGACGTACCGACTGCGCAGTCTCCAGGGCGTCGACTCGGTCGACGAGCTCCTGGTCACCCTCAACCGGGACGACGCCATCGACCCGGCCAAGGTGGTGCGGACGTTCGACTACGCCCATCCCGAGTTCGACGTGGCCGCCTTGGCCGCGCAGCAGCGCCACGAGGAACTGAACGGCGTGCAGCGGACCTGGTTCTGCGGTGCCTACTGGGGTAACGGGTTCCACGAGGACGGCGTCCAGAGTGCACGGGTGGTGTGCCGACGCCTGGCCGACGAGGACCTGTGACCATACGCGCGTCAGCCCGGATGGCGTCCCGGATCGAATCCACGTCCGGGCCCACGTTGCGGAGCGGGGTCTACGAGGGCCTCGTGATCCATCACCGGTATGCGCCGGTCGAGCACCGGTTCACGTACCGCATCGCGCTCGTCCTGCTGGATCTGTCGGAGATCGACACGGTCTGCCGCCTGCACCCCCTGTGGAGCAACGAGGGGCGCAACGCCGTGACCTTCAAGCGGGCCGACTACCTCGGTGATCCGGACGTGCCCCTCGACGCGGCCGTGCGCGACCTCGTCGAAGGATCCACCGGGGCCCGTCCGGTGGGACCCATCTCCGTCCTCAGCCAGCTGCGTACCTGGGGGTGGCTGTTCAACCCCATCACCACGTACTACTGCTACGACGCTACCGGAACGGCCGTCACCTCGATCGTGGTCGAGGTGACCAACACCCCGTGGCACGAGCGAACCGCCTATGTGCTGGACGGCACCGGCACCCACCGGGTGGCCAAGGGGATGCACGTGTCCCCATTCCTGCCGATGGGCCTCACCCACCGGTTCTCCCTCGGCATGCCCGGGGACCGGCTCACCCTGGCCGTCGATGACTTCGACGGCGACGACCTCATCTTCGCCGCTTCCATGACCCTGACCCGGCGACCGGCCGGCCGAGCGGCCCAGGGCCGCCTCCTGTGGCGGTTCCCCCTCATGACGGTCCGGGTGTCCCTCGGCATCTACCGCCAGGCACTCGCGCTCAAGCGGAAGGGCGTACCCTTCCACCGGCACCCCGACAAGGACGCGGTGCGGGCGGACAGCAGCACGGTCGACGGACAGGAGCGCTGACGATGGCGGAACTCCCGATGGGTTGGATCGGACCGAGAGCCGGGGCGCCGGTAGCCGCCAGGTTCCTCCGATTCATGGCCTCCCACCTGCGGGGCGGGACGCTGGTCGTGATCGATGACACCGGCACCCACCGGTTCGGCCACGGCCTCCCCGAGGTGACCATGGTCATCCACGACCCATCCGTCTACTGGAGCACGTTGTGCCAGGGGTCAGTGGGGCTCGGGCGTGACTATGCCGACGGCCTTTGGGACTGCGACGACCTCACGTTGCTGACCCGGGTGCTCAGCCGGGGGCTCCGCCCGGTGACGGCCGTCCAGGACAGGGTCGGACAGGCCGTCGGCGCCTCCACCGACTGGCTGCGTCGGCTCCAGCCGCCCTCCCAGCACGTCGACCGGAACAACATCCGGGCGCACTACGACGTGTCGAACGAGTTCTTCGCCCTGATGCTGGACGAAACGATGATGTACTCGTCGGCGATGTTCACGGAGCCGGGAATGGACCTGGCGGCGGCACAACGGGTGAAGCTCGACCGACTGTGCACCAAGCTGGGGCTCGGACCCGATGACCACGTGGTCGAGATCGGCACCGGCTGGGGTGGCTTCGCCTGCCATGCGGCGGCCACCTACGGCTGCCGGGTGACCACGACCACCATCTCCGACGCCCAGTTCCGGTACGCGTCGAAGCGGGTGGTCGAGGTCGGGCTGGCCGATCGGGTCACGGTCCTCAATCGCGACTACCGGGATCTCGACGGCACCTACGACAAGCTGGTGTCCATCGAGATGATCGAGGCCGTGGACTGGCGTCAGCACGACGCGTTCTTCGCCACGTGTGCCGCGCTCCTCCACGATCGGGGGCTGATGGCCCTGCAGGCCATCACCATGGACGACCGCAGCTTCCAGCGGGCCAAGAACGGCACCGACTTCGTGCGGGAGTACATCTTCCCGGGTTCGTGCATCCCCTCGATCGGGGCGATCACCCGCTCACTGAGTCGGGCCACGCCGCTGGTCGTCATCGACCTCGAGGACATCGGTCGGCACTACGCCGAGACCTTGCGACGGTGGGACGACCAGGTCGTCCGCCACGCCGACGACGTCACCGCCCTCGGCCTCGACACGCGGTTCCAGCGCCTCTGGCACTTCTACCTCTGCTTCTGCGAGGGCGCCTTCCTCGAGCGCCACATCAGCGACGTCCAGATGGTCATGGCCATGCCTGACTGGCAGGCCCCGATGTCCGTGCGCGAGGACCACACCTCGGATTCGTCGGCCCGCGACGGCACAGTACCCGTGTCCGCCCAGTGACGGACGGTCAGTCGACGCTGCGGATCCGGTCTGCCTCCCAGTAGGCCCGGATCCCGCCCAGCTTCCCGTCCGTCGACACCCGGTAGCAGTAGACGCCGTCGACCTCGACCGCCCCCCCGGTCGCGAAGTTGATGCGGATGGTGCCGACGTTGGCCACCTCTTCCCCGCACAGGTACGAATCCCGGATGGTGAACCGGATCGACTCGTTGACCCCGATCACGTTGTCGTAGAAGGCGGCGATTGCCGCACGACCGTGGTGGCCCGTGCCGTCGGGGTCGAACGGGGACGGTCCCACGGGGTCCTCGACCACCGCATCGTCGCTGAACAGGGCGAGCCAGGCCTCCCGGTCACCGGCCTCGACGGCGGTCATCGACGCCTGACCGAGCTCCCGGGCCGTCGGACGTCCCTCCGCGGCCGGACTCACCGGTCGGCCTTGGCCATCACGTCGTCGGCGAACCGACGAAGATTGTCCAGTTTGGCCTGGAGCGGTTCGGTGTCCGGGCCGACCTCGTAGGGCCAGCGGAATCCGACGATCACGTCGGTGACCCCTTGCTCCTCGAGCCGGTGGATGCCGTCGAGCGAGAATGCCTCGGCCGAGATGACGTGTACCTCGAACGGCCGGTCGGCCGTGCCCTCCTCCTGGCGGAGCTGTTGGAGCTTGGTCAACAGGCCCGGGAGGTCGGCCGGATCGCCCCCGCCGTGGAGCCATCCGTCGCACCGGGCGGCCCGTCGCAGTGCCGGGGTGGCGTGGCCCCCGACCAGGATCGGCAGTGGCGCCGACGGGACCGGGCTCATCTTCACCGAGCGGATGTCGTAGCACTCGCCGTGGTACTCGAAGTAGCCGCCGGCCGACAGTCCCCGGACGATGTCGATGGCCTCGTCCATCCGGCGGCCCCGCGTCTCCCAGGGCACATCGACCAGCTCGTAGTCCTCGGGCCACGGGCTGGCGCCCACGCCGAGGGCCAGCCGGTTGTCGGTGAGCACGGCGACCGAGGTCGCCTGCTTGGCCACGATCAGCGGGTGGCGCATCGGCAGCTTGAGGACGAAGGTGACGAAGCGCAGTCGCTCGGTCACCGCCCCCATGGCCGGAATCAGCGAGAACGGCTCGAGGAACGGTTTGTCGTCGAGGAACTCGCGGGTCCCGTCCGGATTGAACGGGTAGGTCGAGTCCGAGACCTCCGGGTAGCAGAGGCTGTCGGGCACGACCATCGAGTCGTAGCCGGCCTCCTCGGCGGCGATCGCCAATGGCAGGTAGTAGGTCGGGTCGACCATCGACTCCGCATACGAGAACCGCATCAGACATCCCTCCACTCGACGTGGGCCCGTACGGCACCATCGTCATCGATCCATCCCTCGGAGCCGGCATAGGCGAGCATGCCGGCGAACCCCTCGTCCCACCCGGCGTCGAGTTCGTACCCGTCTGCGGCCGCCGCGTCCCGGGCCAACCCCTTCAGGACCCCGGGGGGGAGCAGCGCATCCCCATCGGGCCCGGACCGGCCGATTCCTGCCACGGCCAGGGCGGCCACCAGGGCGCGCTCGTCGTCGGCGTCGGGCCCACCCATCGGCCCCCCGTCGACCTGGACGGCGAGCTCGGTCACCGTCTCCCACCCCTCGAGCGCCACGCGACCCGATCCCAGGTCGACCACCACGTCCATCTCCGCGCCCGCTCAGTCAAGCGCCGGACGGGCGATCCCGGCGGACTGCAGGCGCTCGGCCACCCAGTGGACCCCGTCGGGCTGGGCCATGTGGTCCGCCCAGCCGTCGAGGAGCTGCTCCACCTCGACCTGGGTGGCGATGGTGCCGAGCACGATGACCACCAGGGTGTCGACCTTGACGTCCTCCACCTCGATGTCCCCGAACGGGGTCCAGGAGTCGGCCTCGGGGACCGGCTCGAGCATGGCGTAGAGCTCCCCGGTGTCCTCGACCCAGCTCAGTTCGTACCGGCTGCCCTTGGCGTCGAACCAGTTGTTGCCGAATTCGACCTCGGACGACTGCCGGCGGCGTTCGTCGGCGCTGTAGAACTGCTCGATGTCCATGGCTCTCCTGTCGTGCACGTGCGGGCCGGCGGGGACCTGCCCCGGACCCGTCCCTGCTGGCCACCGACGATAGTCCGGTCCCCCGTAGCCCCCGGAATCGGGCAGGGTGTCCCGGGAGGCGGGCCGCGGCCGCGCCGGGTGCCCCACTGGCTACGATCGCGCCAGGTCGAAAGGATCTCCGATGAAGCAGTCACCCACCCGCGTCCTCCTCGTCATCCTCTTCGTCTTCGTGGGAGGCTTCGGCGTTGCCTTTGCGGCCGCCGGCATGCTCACCGCACTGCCCGCACCCGCCATCGGCGGCACCTGCGGACCGAGTACGGCGTCCGAGACGGCGGCCGAGGCGCTGGCCCGGCCCGGTTCGATCGGCGCCGGTCCCGAACCACCGGCATCCAACGTCACCGCCCATCACCAGTGGTCGACCTTCATCCAGCAGTGCCAGGCGCTGGCCGACCGCCGTGGGCTGGCTTCGCTGGCCATCTTCGTGTTCTCGCTCTTGGTGGCCGGCGTCGGGCTGCTCTGGGTGTTGCGCAAGCCCCGTGGCGGCGACGGAGACGACGCCGTCGCCGATGACCCGGGGATGGACCGTGCCTCCTACGCGCCGCCCGGACCCCACGACCCGGCCCCCCTGGTCGGCGTCGGGGCGGTCGTCGGTGGATCCGCCCCCGGGGCCGCCTGGCCTCCCGCGCCACAGCCCGGCTACGGGCCACCTCCTTCGTACCCGGGCCAGCCGGTGCCGCCCCCGTACCCGGGTGCCTACCCCGAGGCCCATTACCCCCAACAGGCCTGGCCTACCCAGCCCCCGGGGTATCCACCCCAGCAGCAGGCCTACCCGCAGCCCGGTCAGCCACCGGCCTACCCGGCGGCGCCCACCTACCCGCAAGCAACGGCTCCCACACCTCCTCCGGCTCCGGTACCTCCACCGGCACCGATCGCTCTTCCTGCTCCGGTCGATGGACACGACGGCCCCGCGCCGGCCCCCGGGGCCTGAGCCGACCGATCACCCCCCGCTGGACTCCTGTCGACGCCGAACCGGGCTCGTGACATCGACCCCGCGGTCGTGACGTCCGATCTCGGCGGACCAGGAGGGGAAAGCACCCCCGACGACAGCCGGCCGTTCAGCGACAAGCTCGAAGCATGGCTCGAAGGTGACTCGCCGAAAACCCTCGGCAACCTCACCGACGTCTTCGCCGAGAAGGCCATCGCCGTCACCATCCTGTTCTTGATGTTCGTGCCGGCCCTGCCGGCACCGACCGGCGGGATCACCCACGTGTTCGAGGTCATCACGGTGCTGTTGGCGGCCCAGTTGGTGGCCGGACGGTCTACGGTCTGGATCCCGAAGCGTTGGGCCGTCAAGGAGCTGGGCTCCGTCACCACCGGCAGGGCCGTGCCGTTCATGATCCGCCGCGTCCGCTGGTTCGAGCGGTTCTCGCGGCCCCGACTCGCGTCCCTCTTCGGCCGGCGCTGGTTCGTGAGCATCCTGGGCATCGTCCTCATCACCTTCGCCGTGTCCGCCGCGCTCGCTCCGCCGTTCTCCGGACTCGACACCCTCCCGTCCCTGGGCGCGGTGGCGGTCGCCCTGGCCATGATCGTGGAGGACGTCCTCGTCCTCGGCATCGGGCTCCTGATCGGGATCGCCGGCATCGCGCTGACCCTGTTTGTCGGCGCCTCCCTGATTCACTACATCGGGGGCCTGTTCTGACGGCGGAGGGCGGAGCGCCACGGCCCGGGCCCTCCTCGCGACGCTCCGTCCGGACGGCCCGGGCGGATCAGCCGTCGAAGGAGCGTAGGACGTCGGGGATCCACGGCGGCCAGCTGGCGGGGCCCACCGGTGCGCCATCGCGGTACCGGGCGATCTCCCGGAACGGTGTGGCGGCGCGGGAGTTGTCGTACACATGGGCGGCGTCGACCAGGTCGATGGCCTGCCGTACGTAGCCCCACAGGCGCCGGTAGCGCTCCCGCACCTTGTGCTCCGGAACGGAGTGGCCGCCGTGGCCGACGCGCTCGGCCACCCGGGCCACGGCCAGATCGACGGGAACGGCCACGACGTGCAGGGTCACCAGGTAGCCCAGTCGGGCCGCGGTCGACAACAGCTCGAGCTTGGACGGGTGCGAGAAGACGGTTTCCGTGGCGAACGAGACCCGCTCGGCCATGAGTCGGCCCCGCTGGTCGGCTGCCAACGCCGATGCCTCGTACGCGTGCTCGGCCTCGGTGCCGGGCCAGGTGGCCGCGGCGATGACGTCGGCGTTGACGAAGCCGAGATTGGTGACGGGCAGCAGTACCCGCTGGTAGAAGGTGGTCTTGCCCGATCCGTTGGGTCCGGCCACCAGGTGCAGTGCCGGATCCGCCACCCTCAGCCGGCGGGAGGCGTGTCGTCGGTCGGGACGGACCGGCGCACGACCCGGCCGTCGTCGTCGAGCTCGACGAAGGACCGGTCCTCCGCCGCGAACGACCGGGCCAGGTCGAGCGAGGCGATCCGGGCGTCGATGCGCTCACTCCACTCGGCCCGCACGACGGCCTGCTCCTCGGCCGTCAGGCGGTCATAGGACCGCTCTCCGGCCAGGACTCCGGCGACGGACCGCTGCGACACGCTGGCCGCCGCCTCGAGCTCCCGTCCGATGCGGGCCCAATGGGATACCTGCTGGGAGGCGCTGCGGCTCATGACCTCGCCGACGGCCTTGGCCGAGGCGAAGAGATCGTCATCGATGCGGGTGGGGGACGTCGTGGCCATCTGGGCCTCCTCTTGCTGTTGCACTCTGCTACACCAGAATACCACCGACGGGCGGAATTGCAGGGGGGGCGTGTCTGGACCATTCTGCGCTGATGACCGACGAGATCGACGACCCGCGACTCGAGGCGGCCGCCGGGCTGCGGGCGTTGAACGACGCGTTCGTCGCCCACGACGCCGAGGACGACCTCCTCCGCCGCATCACCGCCTTCTCGCGGGTGACGATGGAGGGGCTGCGACTGGGCGAGCGCCGCGACCGGGGGGCGCTGCTGACGGCACACCTCGACGGCATGTTCACCGGGGCGGAGCAAGGTGACGGCCCGCCCACGGCGGCCAATCCGATGACCGACCGGGCGGTCGGCGGCACCACCAATCCGATCTCCGCTGAATTCGAGGTGGAGATCGTCGACGACGAGGTCGTCGTCCGCACCGTGCTGGGCACCGCCTACGAGGGCGCCCCCGGGCGGGTCCACGGTGGCATGGTGGCCGCGCTGTTCGACGACTTCACCGCCTTCGTGCTCCCCTTGGCCAAGACCGCCGCCTACACCGGCGAGCTCACCGTCCGGTACCACCGACCCGTTCCCGTCGAGTCCCCGCTCGAGTTCCGGGCCCGGATCGTCGACCACGAGGGACGCAAGCTCCGGGTCACCGGTGAGTGCCTGGCCGACGGCGAGGTGGTGGCCTCGACCGAGGTGCTGTTCATCACCATCGACTTCAGCGCGTTCGGACAGACCTACACCTGACGGCCCCACGTCCCCGTCAGTCGGGAGCGGTCCCTGGAGCCAGGACGTGGTCGGGTCCGGAACGCGCGTGGCCGAAGACCGCGAGGACCGCTCCCCCGATGAGCCGCCTGTTCCACTCGCGCTGCCATCACCGCATCGGCTCGATCCCGAGCCCCCGCTGAATTGTCGGCGGAACGGTAGGCCTCGTGCCTCGTCGGGTGCAGGTCGATTCCGCGGAGGAGCGGTCCGGACACGCCTTGGTGGGGCAGGCAGGGATCGAACCTGCGACCGAGGGATTATGAGTCCCCTGCTCTGACCACTGAGCTACTGCCCCTGGACCGGAGGAGCCGGAATGCCGCCCCCAGTTCCCATCGTCCATCCACACGTCGGAGATCACGTGGACGACAACCGGAGTCCAGGGTCCGCAGGGTAGCGGCTCCCCCGAGATCGGCGTGGACCACGGCGATCGACGGGTACCTCGGAACGGCATCCGCCCCGTCTGGGTGCGTCCGTCGGATCGGTATGGGCGTGGCCGATTGCCTTCCCTTCCACCCTCCCACGGATCACCGAGCGACCGCTCCTCCCACCGCAGTTGATCGGTGGACCCCGTCCCGGGTCCGCGTGGGAGCCGAGGGCTGGATCGGACTCACGGGCCGCGCTCCAGGCCGACCCCGATCAGACGGTGCGGCTCCCGAACGGCGACGACCACCGTCGGCCCGTGGGTGGGCGGGCACCCGATTGGCGGGAGGCTGACGGCGCCGGTCGACGGGGGGTCCACGACCTCGGTCGGGCTCGGCTCCACCGGGGGATCGTTCTCGTTCCGCGCCGCAGCGGCCGGCGTGCCGGACCCGCCGACTCAGGCGGTCGGCATCTCCAGCCGGCGGGCCAACAGCCTGGCGAAGCGGTCGGCGGCCCCCGGATCGGTCCTGAGGAAGAACGACGGCTCGGCCAGCTCGGCCTCCAGCAGAACGTCGCTCCCGTCGTCCAGGGTCACCAGATCGATCCGGCTGTAGAGCAGGGGATCGACCACGTCGAAGCGCTCCGCCACCAGCCGACTGATCGCCGTGGAGGCCGCCTCCACCAGGGTCCGCCGCGACGACGTCAGCTGCTCGGGGGCCAGACGCTCCGTGTAGGTGCCCCCGATCAGACCGCCCCCGAGGGCAAGGATCGGGCCCTTGCGGACCGAGTGCGACACGACGCCACCGAACACGAGGGCACTGACCTCACCCTCCGTGGCGACCGAGGCCACCGCCGGCTGGATCAGCACCGGCGCTCCCTCGGCGAGGATCTCGCCGGCCAGGGCCCGCGCCGACGGGTCGGACGCTTCGAACCGCCCGGTCAACCGGCTGCCGGCCGACACCACCGGCTTGACCACCACCTGGGTGGGACACCGGGCCAGCCCGGCGACCACCTGGTCGGCGGTTGCGCACACCTCCGTGGGGATGACGGGCACCCCGTGGGCAGCCAGATCGAGCAGATACCGCTTGTCCAGGTTCCAGGAGATGACCGCGGTCGGGTTGTGGAGCGTTCCGAGGGCACCGAGCCGATCGAGCCACGTGCGGAAGGCATCGAGCGCATCGAGGTAGTCCCACGTGGACCGGACGACGATCAGGTCGTAGGCGTCCCAGTCGACGGAGGCATCGGACCACACCCGATGTTCGAGCACGATCCCCACCTCGGCACAGGCGCGCTCGTGGAACGGACGATCGGTGTCGGCCCCACCGATCCGTTCCGCGGGAGCCGTGGCGAATGCCACCCTCGGGCTCACGGCCGGAACTCGCCGTTGGCGACCGACCGGGTCGCTCCGATCGGTCTCAATTGTGATGGGGCGGGCGCTCGTGCCGCTGACGCTCGGCCCAGCAGCGGTCACAGTCCTCACAGGTCGAGCGTCCCTGACCACCACCCCGGTGGATGCCCGGGTGGCCGCAGTAGGGGCAGCGGTCGGCGGTCGACATCGAGATCCTGATGGTCGGGATCGTCCGGTCTCGCATCTTCGATCGGGACGCGTCGCACGGCAATGGAGGCGACGGTCGCAATCGCTTCTCCTGACTAGGTGACGTGCGCACCATCCGGCCACTCCCCTGCAACTGGGCTCGCGGGGACGACGCCAGCCCACGAACCGCTGGCGACTGATCACCAGGCCGGTCAATCGTCCCACAACACCAGGAACCGGAGACCGGGACAGATCCGCGGGCCGTCGATGGCCCCGACGGTCCGCGTCCGGCTCCGGCCGACCAGGCGCTCGTCACGGTGATCCGAACCAGGTGGTCAGGGCGCCACGCAGTCCGGCATCGGAGCCGTCCCCCACCCAGGCCACGTAGCCGTCGGGCCGGATCAACACGGCCGCCGGGGCGGCGACCACGCCCACCACCGGAAGCTCCCACGGGCCGACGGACACGGCGTCGACCAACTGCACGCGGTCGGCCCACGGTCCGAGGGCGAGGCTGCCGGGGTCGGAAAAGTTGAGCAGCACCGGCCTCGCACCGTGCAGCAGGCTGAAGATCCGGCGCGGTCCGGCGGCGGTCACGAGGTCGAGGTCGGGCATGCGCCGACCGAGTAGCGGGTGACCCTCGCCGAGGTCGTAGTGGATGTCCAGCCCGGAGATCATCCCGGCCAGCCGTCTGCGCGGCTCGTCCATGCCCACCAGCTCCACCACCACCTCGCGCACCGCCGCGATGCGGTCGTCGGAGCCCTGCAGCACCCCTTGGGCCATCGTGTGCCGGAGCGCTCGGGCGGCGACGGGGTGGCGCTCGTCCTGATAGGTGTCCAGGAGTTCCTCCGGAGAGACTCCGTCGACCACCTGTGCCAGCTTCCATCCGAGGTTCACCGCATCCTGCACGCCGAGGCTGAGGCCCTGGCCACCCGCCGGATAGTGCACGTGGGCCGAGTCGCCGGCCAACAGGACCCGTCCAGCCCGATACGTCGCCGCTTGACGGGTCATGTCGGTGAACCGGGAGATCCACGTGGGACTGTGGACCCCGAAGTCGGTGCCGTACACGGTGATGAGCGCCTCGCTGAGGTCGCGCAAGGTGGGCTCGCCGGTGTGCCCGACTTCCGGTTCGGTGATCATGACGCGAACCCGCTCCCCGTCCTCCAGGCGGGACAGTCCATGGATGCCCCTGGCGTCACGGCGGATGCCCCATTCCGCCTCCTCCGTCAGCTCCACTTCGGCGATCAGGTTGCTCTTGGTCGGATCCCACCCGGGGAACGCGATGCCGGCTTCGTTGCGGATCAAGCTCCGGCCACCGTCACACCCGACGAGATAGTGCGCCCGCAGTGATGGGCCGCCGGTCAGGGCGACGTCGACGCCGGTGTCGTCCTGCACGAAGCCCGTCACCTCTCGGCCGTAGTACAGGTGGACGGGGAGCTCGGCGATCCAGCCGGCCATGATCCGCTCGAAGTGGTTCTGCCAGAGCGCCAGCCCGTAGGGATGGCGGGTCGGGAAGTCGCTCATGTCCAGCACGGTCAGGGCGAACATGGTGGTCTGCGTCACCTGACCTTCCGCCAGGAATCGGTCGGCCACTCCCCGCTGATCGAGCACCTCGATCGTGCGCGAGTGGAAGCCGCCGGCCCGGGAGCCGGCGAGCACGTGATCAGGGCGCTGTTCCACGATGGCGACGTCGATGCCCGCCAACGCCAGTTCCGCCGCCAGCATCATCCCCGTCGGACCGCCCCCGGCGATCACCACCGCGTGCTCGGCCATGGGCCACCTCTCCACCGTCCGATCGATCTGATCGGTGCCGCAGATTCTGCACACCGATGAGGCGCTTGCCGCAAGGGGCACGAGGCCGCTACCTTGAGCATGGAAGGGAGTCGCTCCCTCTGATCTCCCCGGTCGGTGCCCGGTACCACCGTGAGCCGCTACCGTGGCCCCGTGAGCAATCCTCGAGTGCCCGGCGGCGTCGTGCACAGGCTTCCCCGAGACCTGCGCACCGCTCTGATCGCCCGTCCCACCGCACTCGGAGCCTGGATGGACATCACGCCTCTGGCCCGCAACGAGTTCATCTGCTGGGTGGAGGATGCGAAGCAGGAGGCGACCCGCGAGCGTCGCATCCGCCGGACGGGCGAAGAACTCGAAGAAGGCCAGCGCCGTCCCTGCTGCTGGCCCGGCTGCAAGCACCGGTAGCGCAGGAATCAGGCGGCCCGCCGTCCACGGCGACGGTCCAACCTCTTCCGGCGCGGCCCCTCACCCGCGGAGGTGCGCCAGGACCTGTGCGTTGAGCGCGCATGCCGCGTCGTCGAGCCACGACCGGTCGGACGGTCCGCTCCGCTGGGCGACCAATGTCCGGAGCACGGTGACGCACCCGCCCACCTCTACGACCCGCAGCATCGTGCTCAGGCGGTTTGCGCCGATCCGGTACGGACCGTTCATGCGCGCCACCTGGACCTGGAACTCGCCGACGCGTGGCCACGCCCACCGTCGTGTCTGGAAGATGCCGCCGGCGACGACACGGTCGGCGACGTAGCTGATCCCGACCCGGAGCCCGTACGGCCAGCACCAGTGCCGCGATGGCAGCCAGGTCGAACACCCAGCCACCGGGGGCGGAGGCCCGGGCCCCGAACGAGTGGATGGCCGCGCCCGGCCCGCCGCCCACCAGGGCCAGGAAGGCCGCCGTCATGAAGAGCGAGAACCCGTATTGGAACCGCAGCGCCTTCGAAGAGAACGTGCCCGAGGCCGGCAGTCCGACCGGTGGCTGTGGGTCAGGGAACGGGCCGTGCGTGGACCATCCGGGGTGGGAACCTTTGGCGGTGTCCCCACCGGGTTGGATGCCCTCTTCTCGCCCGCCGACCGGGGCTCCGTGACCACACGGTCGGGATCGACCGGGCTCCTGGCGTCTTGCCGATGTCGGCCATCGCCCGACCCCGATTGCCGGTGGGACACGCCACCTCACCGTCCGGGCTGGCTGCCCGCTCCCCCACCATTCGTCCCACACTGCTTGATCGCCCCGCTCGCCGGGGCGCCTCGCGCTCCAGGCTCCGGAGGGCATTTCGTGGAGGTCGTGGTGTGTGGGCCCGCGGTGGTCGGCGGTGGTCCGGCGGAAGTGCCGCACCCGGCAAGCAGCTCCGTCATCGTCAACACCACGGCAACCCCACGGAGGCCCGTCTCGGCGTCAGGCTGCCCCGCGGCCGCACTGCCGACATCCCTGCTGTGCACCAGCGGTTCCCCAGCCGCTCGACCGACGACAGGTGATGGTTGACGGTCGACCCGGACCGGACCCGGACCTCGCCCGCTGGCTCCGGGGGTGAGACTCGAGCTCACAACCCCCTGATTCACCGTCATGTGGCCATGTGCGCTGTG
>Ga0075017_100001650_pt1 | contig 13776 bp, 13 predicted proteins | sample AleBraG_ABR_2012_FD_71475 | JGI IMG/M metagenome (GOLD analysis project Ga0075017, IMG submission 71475) | Freshwater sediment microbial communities in response to fracking from Pennsylvania, USA - Alex Branch Run_MetaG_ABR_2012 | ecosystem: Environmental > Aquatic > Freshwater > Creek >... | reverse complement strand
CCTTCAAGCCCGTGGCGCCCACGGGCGGCCGGGCGCCGCTGCCGCCCGCGCGGGCCACCCAGCCGCCGGCTCCGGGGGCCGTGCATTCGAGCGGCCCGGAGGAGACAACCGAGATCCTCCACCCGCCGACACCCGGCTCGTGAGCTACACCCCACCCGCAGCGGCCGCCGGACCGCCGCCCGGCACGTTCCCCACAGCCGAGCCGGCCGAGGCCCGCTGCCCGCTGTGCGGGGCCGGGCTGCACGGCGAGCAGGAGTGGTGCCTGAGGTGCGGCGCGGCGGCCCGCACCCGCCTTGCCGCGGCGCCGAACTGGAGGGCGCCGCTCGTGACGCTGACGGTGATCGGCGTCCTGGCCCTCGGCGTCCTGGCCGCGGCGCTCGTCAAGCTGGCCGGGGACTCGGGCCCGGCCCCGGCCCCGCGCACGATCACGGTGACGCGCCCCGCGCCACCGGCCGCCTCGGCGCCGGCGGCGACGGTGCCCCCCGTCACCGCCACGCGGCCGGGCGCCGGCACGATCGTCACCGGTCCCGCGAGGGCCGGCACGGCCGCCGGCCCCGCCACGAGGGGGACCGGCGGCGCGGCGCGGGGACCCGGGGCCCTGAAACCGTCACGCAAAGGATCACCGAGCAGGTAGCGCGCGGCGGCCGCGCCGCCCGGCCGCCGCGGGGAAGATACGGTTCCGTCAGTGTCCGTCTCCCCCTCGGCGAGCCCACAGGAGGCCGACGTGGCCGTCGTGGGCGCGGGCGCGGCCGGCCTCTATGCGGCCCTCTGCGCCGCACGCCAGGGCGCCCGGGTGGTCCTGATCTCCGCCACGCCCCTGGCGCAGACGGCCAGCTACTGGGCCCAGGGCGGCCTGGCCGCGGCGCTGGCCGCCGACGACAGCTTCGAGCTGCACCTCAGCGACACCGAGCGGGCGGGCCGCGAGCTCGTCCGGCGCTCCGCCGCCGAGGTCCTGGTCGCCGAGGCGCCGGAGTGCGTGCGCGACCTGCAGAGCCTGGGCGTGCGCTTCGACGCGGACCGCTTCGGGCAGCTGGCGCTGGGCCTCGAGGGCGGGCATTCGGTACGGCGTGTCGTCCACGCCGGCGGCAGCGCGACCGGCCGGAGGGTCGTCAGGCAGCTCTCGGCGCGGGCCGCCTCGGAGCCGCGGATCGCCGTGCTGGAGGGAGCCAGGGCACGGGCGCTGTGGCGTTCGGCGGACCGCTGCCGGGGTCTGATCTGCGACGGCGGGCCGCTCGTCCGAAGCCGTGCCGTGATCCTTGCCACGGGAGGCGCGGCGGCACTGTGGGCACGCACGACCAACCCGCCCGGCTCCCAGGGCACCGGGCTGCTGCTGGCCGCCGCAGCCGGGGCGGCCCTCGCCGATCTCGAGCTGATGCAGTTCCACCCGACGGCAGTGATCGGCATCCCGGGACGCGAGGGGTTCCTGATCACCGAGGCGATCCGGGGCGAGGGGGCCACGCTGCACGACAGTGCAGGCGAGCGTTTCGTCGACGAGCTGGCGCCGCGCGACGAGGTCTCGCGCGCGATCGAGGAGCTGCTGCGCGCACGCGGCGAGCGCTCCGTCGGGCTGGACATGCGTGCGATCGACCCGGCCCGCTTCCCCAACGTCGTCACCGCGCTGCGCGAGGCCGGGCTCGACCCGACACTAGAGCTCATACCCGTCGCCCCGGCCGCCCACTACATGATGGGCGGGATCGTCGCCGACCTTCACGCCCGCTCGAGCATCGCCGGCCTTTACGCCGTCGGCGAGTCCTCGTGCACGGGCCTGCATGGAGCGAACCGGTTGGCCTCCAACTCGCTCAGCGAGTGCTTCGTCTTCGCCCGGCGGGCCGTCGCCCATGCCCTCGGCGAGACCGCTCCGCCCCCCGCCGAGCCGACGGCCGGCGAGCTGGCGGAGCTGGAGGTGGCTCCGGCTCCCCTGCGGGCCGAGCGCCCGACCCGCGAGGCGCTGTGGCGTGACGCCGGCATCATGCGCGACGCACCGGGTCTGACGCGCCTGCTCGAGGACCCCCACCCGCTGGCGCGGATGATCGCCCGCTGCGGGCTCGCCCGCGAGGAGAGCCGTGGGGCGCACCAGCGCAGCGACCATCCGGACCGGGACCCGGGTCTCGATCACCGCCACGCGGTGCTCACCGGCGCCGAGGCGCCCACCTGGCAGACCTGGGACTGAGCGCGCCACCCGGGCTCGCCCGCCCATTACGGCGGCGGACATAAGAACTTCGCCCGTTGGCCTTTATCTCGATCCTTTTACCCGGCAGCCGTGTTTGTGAAGGCGGAGGAAGGAACGCCGGGCGGTCGGAGCCTTGCGGAGAAGCGGGTGTGCTCCCAACCACGGTTCCATCGAGAGGGACAGGAGTACGTCATGTATCAGTTCAGCCGGGCCATATACCGAGAGCTCTCGGATCAGATTCTCGAGGCCTCGCCCGGATCGGGCGAGCGGAACAACCACGCCGCGGTGCTGCGGGCCTGTGAGGCCGTCGTAACGCGCATGGCGGTCGATCGCCACTACTTCGCGCGCCCCGCGCGGACCCTCTTCTGCGACATCAGGGGCTACTTCCCGATGGTCGCCCAGGGCCGGGTCCACCTGGTGATCTCCCGCTACCTCGGCTACGCCCAGCGGTTCCTGGCCGAACACCCCAACGAGGGCTACGCGGCCGTCAGGGGCGCACAGCCCTGCTGCCGCGCCACGACGCGCAAGGGCTCGGCCTGTCAGCGGGCGCCGCTGCCCCGCAACGGCTACTGCCCCTCCCACCAGCACCTCGCCGACACGGAGGACCGCGAGCTGGCCGCGGCCTGAGACACAGTCGATCCCCCTCCGGGGACGGCCTTGCATAGGCTGAAGCGATGCTGCTCGGGGTTGATGTCGGCGGGACCTTCACCGATGCGGTCCTGATCGACGCCGACGGCGCCCTGCACACCGCCAAGGTCCCCTCGACGCCCGCGAGCGAGTCGCTCGCGGTGCTGCGGGCCGTCGAGCTGGTGCTCGGGCGCGCCGGCGCACGCTTCCCGGAGGTCGAGCGCTTCGCCCACGGGATGACGGTCGCGACGAACGCCCTGCTCGAGGGCCGCACGGCGCGCACGGCCCTCGTCGCCACGGCCGGTTTCACCGATGTGATCGAGCTGGCTCGCCAGAACCGCCCGCACCTCTACAGGCTCTGCGAGGCCGCTCCGCCCCCGCTGGTCGGAGCCGAGGCGCGCTTCGGGGCCGACGAGCGGATCGGCCCCGAGGGCGTCCTGATCGAGCTCGACGAGGACCGCGCACGCACCCTCTGCGCCGCGCTGCGCGACAGCCGCCCTGAGGCCGTCGCGGTGGCGCTGCTGCACTCCTACGCCAACCCCGCCCACGAGCAGCGCATCGGCGAGCTGATCGGCGAGCTCCTGCCGGACGTGGCGCTGTCGCTCTCGAGCGAGCTGGTGGGAACGTTCCGCGAGTATGAGCGGACCGCTACGACGGCGCTCGACGCGGCCCTCTCTCCGCTGCTGGGCTCCTATCTCGCGCGGCTGTGCGCCGACGCGGCGGCCCTCGGGCTGAGCGAGCCGCAGATCATGCAGTCCTCCGGCGGCCTGACCGGGCCCGCACGGGCGGGCGCCCATGCCGCCCTGACCGTCCTCTCCGGCCCGGCCGGCGGCGTCGCCGGTGCCCTGCTGGCCGCAGAGCTGGCCGGCGAGACGGACGTCGCCTGCTTTGACATGGGCGGAACATCCTGCGACGTCTGCCTGGTGGCGGCGGGGCAGGTGCCCGAGACCGCCGAACGGGTCATCGCCGGGCGACCGGTCGCTCTCCCGGCCCTCGAGATCCACACCGTGGGCGCCGGCGGCGGCTCGATCGCCTGGCGCGATTCCGGGGGAGCCCTGCGCGTCGGTCCGGCCTCCGCGGGTGCCGAGCCCGGACCGGCCTGTTACGGCGCCGGCGGCGAGCTCCCGACCGTCACCGATGCGAACCTGCTGCTCGGCCGGCTGCCCGCCGAGGTCGAGCTCGCCGGCGGACTGAAGCTCGATCGGGGCGCGGCCGAGCGCGCCGTGGGGGAGCTGGCCGGGCGGCTGGGCCTCGCCCCCCTCGCCTGCGCGGAGGGGATCGTCGCGGTCGCCGAGGCCGAGATGCTGGCGGCGCTGCGGCTGGTGACCGTCGAGCGCGGGATCGACCCGCGCTCATTCGCCCTGATGCCCTTCGGCGGCGCCGGCGGGCTGCACGCCGCGGCGCTCGCCGAGCACCTGGGCATCTCGCGGGTGCTGTGCCCGCGGGCGGCGGGCGTCCTCTCGGCGCTCGGGCTGGCGGCGGCGCCACCGCGCCGTGACGTGGCGCGGACCGTGATGATCGCGCCCGGCGCGAGCTCGCCGGCCGGACTCGAGGCGGAGCGGGGGCCGCTGATCGCGCAGGCCCTCGGCGAGCTCGGCGAGCCCGCGGTGCGCGTCCGGGTCCGCCACGAGCTCCGCTACCGCGGGCAGTCCTTCGAGCTGCCGGTCGATGAAGAGCGCGAGCCGGGGCGCCCGGCCGCGGCCCTCGGCCCGCAGGAGCTGCGCGAGGCCTTCGGCGAGGCGCACGAGGCGCGCTACGGCTACCGCGACGCGGAGGCCGAACTGGAGCTTGTCAACCTCAGGGTCTCGGCCTGGGCCGCCGCTCCGCCGCTGCAGCGGACGGGAGCCGCCGTGTCCGGCCCCCCGGTCTCGACCACGCGGGTCGTGTTCGCGGGGCGCGCCCTCGAGACGCGCCTGTTCGCAGGCCAGCCCGCCGCCGGGACCTCGCTCGAGGGCCCGGCCCTCTGCACCATGGCGGAGTCGACGCTGCTGATCCCGCCCGGCTGGGTCGGCGAGGTCGACACCGACGGGACGATCCGACTGCGGCACGAGCGCAGGAGCTGAACGTGCTCGATCCGGTCGAGCTGCAGATCCTCACCGGCGCCCTGCGGGCGGCCTGCCAGGAGATGGGTGTCGTGCTGATCCGCTCGGCCCACTCCTCGAACATCAAGGAGCGGCGGGACGCCTCGACCGGGCTCTTCGACGCGGACGGGCAGATGATCATGCAGGCCGAGCACATCCCGGTCCATCTCGGCGCGATGGGCGCCGCCGTCGCGGCGGTGCTGGGCGAGCGCCACGAGCCGGGTGTCCCCTGGATCCTCAACGACCCCTTCGCCGGCGGCACGCACCTGCCGGACATCACGGTGATCACCCCCGTCTTCTTCGCCGGCGAGCTGCTCGGCTTCGCGGCCAGCCGGGCCCACCACGCCGACGTCGGCGCCCCGACGCCGGGCTCGATGCCGGCCGACAGCCACACCCTCGAGGAGGAGGGCGTCGTGATCTCCCCGCGGCCGCTGACCGAGCGGACGATCGAGGAGCTCGCCGCCCGCATGCGCCAGCCCCGCGAGCGCCGCGCCGATCTGCGCGCGCAGCTGGCGGGCAACCGCGTCGGGGCCCTGCGGCTCGGCGAGCTGGCCGAGCGGCTTGGAACCGGGCGCCTGCGCGAGGGCACGGACGCGGTGCTCGACTACTCCGAGCGGCGCACCCGGGCCTGCCTGGCCGAGCTGCCCGACGGCGTGCGCGAGGCCAGGGACTTCCTCGAGGCGCCCGACGGCGACCTGGTCCTGCGGCTGCGCGCCGAGGTCCGCGGCGAGCGCCTGACGCTCGACTTCAGCGGCAGCGCGGCGCAGTACGACGGCAACCTCAACTGTCCGCTGGCCGTGACCGACTCGGCCTGCCTGTTCGCGGTCCGCGTCCTGACCGACCCCGACATCCCGGCGAGCGCCGGGGCCCGGCGTCCGGTCGAGGTGCTGGCGCCGGCCGGCAGCCTGCTCAACGCCCGACCGGGAGCGGCGGTGGCGGCCGGCAACGTCGAGACCTCCTCGCGGGTCGCCGACCTGGTCCTCGGTGCCTTCGGCATGGCCCAGGGCCAGGGGACGATGAACAACCTCAGCCTGGGCAACGAGTCCTTCTCCTACTACGAGACGCTCGGCGGCGGCCAGGGGGCGTGCGCCGACGCCGACGGACCGAGCGCCGTCCACGTCGCGATGAGCAACACGCTCAACACGCCGATCGAGGCCCTCGAGCGCGAGTTCCCGCTGCGGGTCATCGAGTACGCCCTGCGCCGCGGCTCGGGCGGCAGGGGACGCCACCGCGGCGGGGACGGCGTCGTCAGGGAGCTCGAGGCGCTGAGCGAGATGAGCTTCTCGCTGATCGCCGAGCGCCGCCGCCACGGGCCCCGCGGAGCGTCGGGGGGCGGCCCGGGCCTGCCGGGGCGCGACCTGCTGGAGGGCCGGCCGCTGCCGGCGAAGACCGCCGGGGTGCTGCATCCCGGCCAGCGGCTGCGCATCGAAACCCCCGGTGGGGGAGGATTCGGAGATGACGGCCGGCGGTGAGCCTGAGCGGATCGGCTTCCTGGGGCTCGGGATCATGGGCTCGCGGATGGCCGCGAACCTGGCCCGGGCCGGCTGCCGGCTGTCGGTCTGGACCCACACGCCGGGCAAGGCCGAGGCCTGGGCCGCCGAGCACGGCGCCAGTGCCCTGGCGACCCCGGCCGAGGTGGCGTCGCGCAGCGACATCGTGATCTCGATGGTCGTCGACGGCGAGCAGGTCGGCTCGGTGCTCCTCGGCGAGGGCGGAGCGATCGAGGCGGCCCGCCCGGGGCTGCTGTTCGTCGACATGTCCACGATCGCCCCGCCGGACACGCGCAGGATCGGGGCCGCCCTCGCCGCGCGGGGCGCCGCGATGCTCGATGCCCCGGTGACCGGCTCCTCGCCGCGGGCCGAAGCGGGCACGCTGACGATCATGGTCGGCGGCGAGCGCGGCCACTACGACCGCGCCCGACCGGTGCTGGAGAAGCTCGGCACGGTGATCGTCCACGTCGGCGAGCTCGGCCAGGGCGAGATGCTGAAGCTGATCAACAACGCCCTGGGCGCCGCCAATGCGACTGCTGCCGCCGAGGCGCTGGTGCTCGCCGCCGCCGCCGGGATCGACCTCGACGCCCTCGTCGAGGTCGTGGGCGCCGGCTCGGGCGGCTCGGTCCAGATGGAGCTCAAGTCCGCGGCGATGCGGGCGCACGACTTCACGACCCTCTTCAAGACCGCGCACATGCTCAAGGACGTCGGGCTCTGCCTCGACGAGGCGCAGAGGGCCGGGGTGCCGTTCCCGGCCGCCGCGCACGCCCGCGACATGCTGACCGCGGCGATGGGCCGGGGCCACGCCGACGCCGACTACGCCTCGCTGATCGAGGCCGCCGAGGGCCTCGCCGGGCGCCGGCTGTGATCGGCGCTACATAAGCTGGCCGACCAGCCAACCGGTTTTTCGCTCTTTCGTCGGAAATCGCCCCAAAAAGGCGTCGATTTGCAGGTGATTTGGGATTTTCGCCGAGGTTTCGTATGTTTAACGCGTCTGGCAGGGTCGCCGCAGGCGCCGAGCCGGTCGAATCCGTAGTCCTTTCCCCCATCCTGTAGCGCCTCTTCTATGCCAATTGCTTTCAAAGAATGGGCTGTCACCGTCCGCGCCCTGGCGGAAGGCGAGCAGCTCCTTACGCTCCGCAAGGGCGTCCTCCCACAGACCGGCAAGCCGTTCCGGCTGGCCCACGAGCGGTTCTTCCTCTACCCCACCTTCGACCACCAGACGGGCGATCTGGTGCGCGAGTCCCACCAGCCCGAGCTGCGCCGCGCGCTCGAGGAGGGGGTCTGGAGCGACGGCGAGCCGCCGCTGCACAACTTCGTCTCGGGCGCCCCCCTGCAGCAGCCCGACCGCGTCCGGATCCGCGCCTGGGCGGAAGTGACCGATCACTTCACGATCGTCGACCCCCGCTGCGTCGATGCGCTCTCACCGTTCTACGTGTGGACGCCGGACTACGCCGAGAAGCGCCTCGGCTGGCGCCCGGGCCGCCAGCCGCTTCACGTGATGCTGCTGCGCACCTTCAGGATTCCCCGTCCGGTGACCGTCAAGGTCAAGGACGAGTACAACGGCCCGAACGCGTGGGTCGAGCTCCAGCGCGAACTCCCCTTCGAGGGCACACCGGTGCTCTCGGACGCCGAGTTCGGGCGCGCCTCGGAGGAGATCCGGGGCATCGCCAGCGAAGCCGGCCAGCCCGTCTTCGCCTGAACGCCCGGTCGCTCTAGGGCCGGTCGGGGGCCAGCGCTTCGCGGGCCGCCTCGGCGCCCGACTCGGGCACGAGGATGTCCCGCGGCCCCGCCGCGAGCATTTCGGCCACATCCGAGCCGCCGGAGCGCTGCTGCATGCTGGGGATGCCCTCTTCGAGCAGCAGCTCGGCGATCATCTCGGCCTCGGGCTGGTTTTCGGCACGGGCGACCTTGACGAGCCGGCCTTCGGCGTATTGGGGCTTGATCCTGCGCGCTCGCAACCGGCGCTCGCCGGCGTCGCGCTCGGGGCCCGGCATGTGCACGAGCGGCATCCTGCAGTGCTCGCAGAAGCGCTCGCTGCGGGCGTAGGTGCGGCCGCACTCCGGGCAGACGAGCGGGCGCTCACTCACCTGCCGGGCTCGGCGATCGCAACCTCCCGGATCGCCCCGTCCTCGATCAGGTAGGAGCGGACCTCGGGCTCCGCCCCGGCGGACAGGCCGACGATGATCCACTCGACTCCCGGCCAGTTGGCGGCGAAGTTGACGTCCGTCTGCGAGGGGTAGGGCGGGCTGCGGACATGGGAGTGGTAGATCGCGCCCAGGGCATTGCCTTCGTCCTCGATCGCGCTGTAGAGCCGGAGCAGTTCGCGCGGGTCGATCTCGAACTTCATCGGGCTGGCATGGACGTTCTCGGCGCGCATCACCCGGCGGGCCTCGGGGCTGCGGCCTTCGCTGACCGCGACGACGCCGCAGACCTCGTTGCCGGGGTCCTCGAGGGCGTGGGCGACGATCTCCGCGAGCAGCTCGGGCGAGATGTTCATGCCGGCCCTCCCCGGCGGGCGCCGGCGGGGGCTACCACCAGAGCGTGGACTCGAGGTTCTCGATCTCGTCCACGGGCAGCGTGTAGAGGCCGCTGGAGAGGTACTTCCAGCCGTCGTCGCAGACGATGAAGACGACGTTGCCCTCGTCGAGCTCGTTCGCGATCCGCACCGCGATCGATGCGATCGCCCCCGAGGAGACGCCGGCGAAGAGAGCCTCTTCGTCGAGCAGTTTGCGGGTCCAGAGGATCGCGTCGCGGTTGGTCACGAAGATCTTGCGATCCAGCAGCGAGAGGTCGATGATCGGCGGGATGAAGCCGTCGTCCAGCGAGCGCAGCCCCTGGACGGGCTCGCCCTGCATCGGCTCGGCGGCGACGATCTTGACGGCGTCGCCGAAGGTCTCCTTCAGGCGCCGCCCGTTGCCCATCAGCGTCCCGCCCGTCCCGAGCCCGGCGACGAAGGCCGCGACCTCGTCGAGCTCCTCGAGGATCTCCAGCGCCGTGCCGTTGTAGTGGGCGGCGGGGTTGGCCTCGTTGCCGTACTGGTAGGGCATGTAGCACGAGGGGTCTTCGGCGGCCATCTCCAGCGCCATCGCGACCGCGCCGTTGGAGCCCTGGTCGCCCGGGGAATAGACGATCTGTGCGCCGTACATCTTCAGCAGCTGGGTGCGCTCGGGGGTCACGTTGTCGGGCATCACGACCTTCAGCGGGTAGCCCTTGCGCGAGCAGATCATCGCCAGCGAGATGCCGGTGTTGCCCGAGGTCGGTTCGAGGATCGTCTGGCCCGGCGAGAGCGCCCCCTTGGCCTCGCCGTCCTCGATCAGCGCCCTGGCGACCCGGTCCTTGACCGAGCCCGTCGGGTTGCGCGACTCGAGCTTCGCCCAGATGCGGACGCCAGGCTTGGGCGAGAGGCGCGGCAGCTCGACCAGCGGCGTGTGGCCGATCGACTGGATCACGTCGCCGTAGCGCCCCCCGCAGGGCCGGTGCTTTAGCCGCTCGGCAGCCATTACTTCACGGAATATAGCGCCCCCCGGGGGGCTTGGCGAAAGGCTCGCCGGCCGCCCGGTGACTACAATCCGGGCAGCCCCGGGCAGGGGCTTCGAGCGATGACCTCCCGTCAGGACGCATACGACTACGACTGGCTCGTCATCGGCTCGGGCTTCGGCGGCAGCGTCTCGGCGCTGAGACTGTCCGAGAAGGGCTACAGCGTCGGGGTCCTGGAGTGCGGTCGGCGCTTCGCCGACCACGAGTTCCCGAAGTCCACGGCCGATGTCAAGCGGTACTTCTGGAACCCCCGCCTGGGGATGAAGGGCATCTTCCGCCTGACCACCTTCAAGGACGTCTCGGTCGTCTCCGGGTGCGGCGTCGGCGGCGGCAGCCTCGGCTATGCGTGCACTCTCTACGTGCCGCCGAAGCAGTTCTTCGAGGACAAGCAGTGGGGCGCGATGCAGGACTGGGAGAGCATTCTGGCCCCCCACTACGCCGAAGCCCAGCGCATGTTGGGCGTCACGCAGAACCCCCACGAGGACCCGGCCGACCAGCTGCTGCGGGAGTACGGCCGCCAGCTCGGTGTCGATGAGACCTACAAACGGACCCCGGTCGGCATCTACTTCGGCGAGCAGCCCGGCAAGACCGTCCCCGACCCCTTCTTCGACGGCGAGGGGCCCGACCGGACCGCCTGCCACCTCTGCGGACGGTGCATGGTCGGCTGCGTGCACGGTGCCAAGAACACGCTTGTGAAGAACTACCTCTACTTCGCGGAGAAGCGGGGGGCGCGCGTGGAGCCGGAGCGCACGGTGATCGACATCCGCCCGCTCGGGGCGGCCGACGGCTCGGAAGGATACGAGGTCGAAAGCGTCCGCTCGGGGGCCTGGCTGCGCAAGGAGCGGCGCGTCCAGCGGGCCCGCGGGGTCGTCGTCTCGGCCGGCCCGCTGGGCACCAACCGCCTGCTGCAGCGCTGCCGCCTGGGGGGCTCGCTGCCGCTGATCTCGAGCCGGCTGGGCGAGCTCGTGCGGACCAACTCCGAGTCGATCCTGACCGTGACGGTGCCCGAGGACTACCACGAGAACCTGATCAAGCGCGTGGCGATCACCTCCTCGATCTACCCCGACCCGGACACCCACATCGAGACCGTCACCTACGGCGACGGCGGGGACTCGATGCGCCTGCTCTACACGCTGCTGACGGGCGACGGGACGCGGGCGACGCGGCCGCTGAAGCTGCTCGGCCAGATCCTTCGTCACCCGGGCCGGCTGGCCAAGATCCTGTTCGCGAGGCAGTGGTCACGGCGGACGATCATCCTGCTGGTGATGCAGACGCTGGACAATGCGATCGCCCTGCGCCCCCGCAAAGGCCCGTTCGGGACCTTCTGGCTGCAGACCGAACAGGACCCCGAGCGCCCCAACCCGACGTTCATCCCGATCGCCAACGAAGCCGCCGAATGGTTCGCGCAGCGGACCGGCGGCATCGCTCAGAGCTCGACGACCGAGGCGCTGTTCAACATCCCCTCGACCGCCCACATCCTGGGGGGCGCCGTGATCGCACCGGACCCGGGCCAGGGCGTCGTGGACGCCGAGCAGCGCGTCTTCGGCTACCGCAACCTGCTCGTCTGCGACGGCTCGGCCGTGCCGGCCAACGTCGGCGTCAACCCCTCGCTGACGATCACCGCCCTGGCCGAGCACGCGATGAGCTGCATCCCGGCCGCCCACGGCGCCGGCGAGGACGCCGGAGCCGGGGCGCTCCCCTTCGCGGCCTGAGCGCCGCCGCTCGTCCAACCGGCACCCGTCGGGCCCGGGGCGACCCCGGCGGGGCGGAGGATCTCCTCAGCGTCCGCCGGCCATGGCCGGCAGGATCACCAGCGTGTCGCCTGCGCCGACGGCGGTGTCGAGGCCGTCGAGGACGCGCACGTCCTCGTCGTTGAGGTAGACGTTGACGTAGCGGTTCAGCTCACCCTCGGAGGAGAACAGCTGGCTCTCCGTCGCCGGGTGGTTGGCGGCGAGATCGCGCAGCACCTCGCCGACGTTCTCGCCGGAGGCTCCGACCTCCTTCTCGCCGCCGACGGAGGCCCTCAGCACCGGGGGAATCTTGATCGTCGCCATCGCTAGCCGCGCAGCCTACCCGGCGGCGGCGCAGAACGCCTCGTAGTCCGGGAAGACGCCGAGCTCCTCGTCGCGGATCTCCTCGGGGTCGCGTGAGCAGATCGGGCACTCGGGGTCCCGGTGCACTTTGACCTCGGTGAGCGTGGCGCCGAGAGCGTCGTAGAGCAGGAGCCGGCCGATCGCCGGTTCGCCGATCTGCAGGATCAGCTTCACGACCTCGGTCGCCTGCAGCAGCCCCATCGTCCCGGGCAGCACGCCGAGCACCCCGTTGGCACCGCACGAGGGCGCCAGCTCGGCCGGCGGCGGCTCGCGGAACAGGCACCGGTAGCACGGGCCCTCGTAGGGCTTGAAGACCGACAGCTGGCCGTCGAAACCGAGGATCGAGGCCGAGACGACGGGGATCCTCAGGCGGACGGTCGCGTCGTTGAGCAGGTAGCGGGTCGGGAAGTTGTCGACCCCGTCGACGATCACGTCATAGCCCTCGATGATCTCCATGATGTTCGAGGCGTCGATCCGGGCCTGGTACTTGACGACGTCGACGTCGGGGTTCAGCGCATGGATCGACTCCTCGGCCGAGTCGACCTTGGGGATCCCGACCCTCTGGGTCGAGTGGATCACCTGGCGCTGGAGGTTCGACAGGTCGACGACATCGTCATCGACGATGCCCAGCGTCCCGACCCCGGCCGCGGCCAGGTACAGGGCCGTCGGCGAGCCCAGCCCGCCGGCGCCGAGCAGCAGGACCTTGGCGTCGAGCAGCTTCTGCTGCCCCTCGGCGCCGATCTCGGGGATCAGCAGGTGGCGCGAGTAGCGGTCGCGCTGCTCGGCGCTCAGCGCACGGGGGACCTCGACCTCGTAGCCGCGGTCCTTCCACAGCGTGATCCCGCCGGTCATCGAGCGGACGTGCTCGTAGCCCAGCTCCTGGACGAGCGTCCGGGTGCCGTATGCGGAGCGGTTGCCGGAGGCGCAGTAGAGGATGATCTGGGTCGAGCGGTCGGGGACGACGCCCTCGATCCGGCTCTCCAGGTAGCTGCGCGGGACATGTTTCGCGCCCGGCAGGTGGCCGGCGGCGAACTCCTCGGTCTCGCGCACGTCGATGATCGCCACACCCTCGTCGATCAGCTCCTTGACCTCCGACGGGTCGACCTCCTCGATCTGGCTCTTTACTTGGCGAAGCAGCTCTGGCCCGGACGGACTCATCTTGAAACTCCTAAACCACGGTCGGGATTCATAGACTTCAAAAAGTGTAGCGACTCGGATCGGCCTTCCCGGCCCGGATGCGGCTCGCTGATCGCTGGCCTAGGCTGACATCAGTGAACGACCGTCGGCGACTGCTCCTGCCCGCTGTCGGCGGCCTGCTCGTGCTCGCTGCCCTGGCCTTCGCGATCGTCGCCGGCTCGAGCCCCGGTCCATCCTCCACGACACCGCCGGCGAGGGCGGGTGGGGCCGGAGCGTTCGACGGCGCACCCCTCCCCGCCGGCCTTCAGGCCCCCTCGTTCACCCTGACCGACCAGAGCGGGCGGAGGGTCTCGCTGGGCTCGCTGCGCGGGCGCGAGGTCCTGATCGCCTTCCCCTACACGGGCTGTCGCAACAGCTGCATCGTCATCGCCCAGCAGATCCGGGGCGCGCTCGATGAACTGGCCCACCCGCCGGCCGTCCTGCTGATCAGCGCCGACCCCGTCGCCGACACGCCGGCGCGGGTCCGCGCCTTCCTTCAGCGGGTCTCGCTGACGGGCCGGGCGAGCTACCTGACCGGCACCGCCGCCGAACTGCGCCCGGTGTGGCGCTCCTACCACGTCAAGCCCGCCGCGGCGGGC
>Ga0075017_100001649_pt1 | contig 13778 bp, 14 predicted proteins | sample AleBraG_ABR_2012_FD_71475 | JGI IMG/M metagenome (GOLD analysis project Ga0075017, IMG submission 71475) | Freshwater sediment microbial communities in response to fracking from Pennsylvania, USA - Alex Branch Run_MetaG_ABR_2012 | ecosystem: Environmental > Aquatic > Freshwater > Creek >... | reverse complement strand
GGGGTTGTCGTTCAGCGCCAGTTGCAGCTCAGTGCCGTCCAGCTCCTCAGGTGAGGCCACGGTGAGCCAGCGAAATGGGCCATTGCTGAAATCGGCCTTCTTGGCAAAGCCCAGTACCTCCGTATAGAAGCGCAGGGCCTTCTCCTGGTCGTCCACGTATATGCTAGTCAATTTGATTTTCATGTCGTTTCTCCTTTGTCACGTTTGCGGTTGGGGCCGCTTCGTCTTCTTTTTCGTGGCTTTGATTGATCCATGCGGTCGAGGTGGCGTTCGAGAGCATCTACGTGAGCGGACCAGAACCGGCGGAACGGAGCCAGCCAGGCATCGACCTTCTGAAATGGTTCAGGCTTCAGCCGGTAGAGACGGCGTTGTGCGTCTACCGTGGATTCCACGAAACCGGCTTCCCGCAGCACTCGCAGGTGCTTTGACACGGCGGGCTGCGGCATACGAAGTTGACGCTCGATCTCTCCGACCGACTGTTGTGACGAGACCAGCAGGCTCAATATCGCGCGGCGGTTCGGCTCGGCAATGATTTCGAACACAGATTCCACTCTTTTAATATACTCCACAGGGAATATACGCGTCAAGGCATATACTGACAGGGGACTGACAGGGGCTGACAGGGGGTCAAGTGCGAAAGGATACTTGGTCGATACCAAGATCCCTTGGAATTCACCCACCAGCAGCGCGACTTACACGTGGCGGATCTTCATCCGGAAGGCCGGACAAAAGTAGCAGAAACGTGAAGTGGGAGATTTCGGCTGGAGGGAAGGACTTATTGGACGGAGAGAATGAGCATGACGATCTGGTGATGAAAGTAGGGCTGGGAGTTTGGTGGGGCCAGGCCGGGGGGTGAGGGATGACGGCAAGCGGTTCCTGGTCAACACCACTGGCACCTCCGGTTCAGCCTCCGCTCCGCCTCTGACCGTGGTGACGAACTGCGGGGTTTAAGAAATAAAGCAGGGTGGGAAGCGTCACGCTACCTGGAGGTCGATGTATGAGACGGAGGTTGTGGGCTCGGGAATCGGTTCTCCGTCTTCCATCATGCCTTCAAGATGCAGTTCGATGGCCTCCCGGATGTTCCGTTCGATTTCTTCCAAAGTCCTCCCCGTGGTGATGCATCCGGGAAGATCCGGAACGTAGGCGGATAGGTTGTTCGGGCCGCTTTCGATGACCACAGCGTATCTCTTCACGATTTTCCTCTTCAGCCAGCTTGGCTCAGGATGCTCTTCAGCGTATCGGGATGAACATCGTCGCCTGGATGGCCTGGTATTGTCACTCGGCCCGGCTAGGGTGCTTGATTCTATCAGGGCCACGGTGCGCAGCAGTTCGCAAGCCAGTCCCATGGCGGTCAAATGGTTGCCGCGGAGGCGTAGATTGGCGCCGACTAGCGAAACGCCGCTAAGCCGCTTCGGGAACTGGTGCGTAGTGCAGCCGCATGAGTTGCTCATCCTTCAATGCGACCATCGCGTAGGTTCTACCGTTATAATCGGCGAACTTGACTTCGTAGACACCGGGAGCCCAGGTCTCGACCACCGTGCCGACCTGGCCACGGACCAAGCTTTCTTCGGGCAAGTCTTCGAGCAGGGCAACCACCGAATGGATCTCAATGCCCGTCATGATGAACCGTATACCTATACTACAAACACCTTCAGCCGCAGAAGGTTGTCTCCGGTCCGCACAATCCAAGTGCTCCGGATTCTGACGGTTCTTCCGTGACGGACCAGCGCTGTCCGTAGACATTCGCCAAGCCGAGCTCGGCTTCGGCTCCGCCAGCGGCCGCGAGGGAGAGCGGACCTGAATTCTTTCGCATCGTCCTCCCGGATTCCAATGGATGCAAACACACTCGCGCCTTGTTACGGCCACGCGGATGCTGAGAGTTGAGGCAGCATTCCAGCAGCTTCTTAATCCGTTCGGCAGCTTCACGCCATCCATCGTGATTGTGCTCGCGGCATCCGGCCCAACCGTCTCGCCCTGAAGAACTCATCCCGAAAAGTCGATAAACTGACAGTACACCCCAGACATGAGCGGCACCCTCACCTTCATCCCCGACCTTTCGGCTAACAATCGCAGCGGATCCGTGATCATCCGCGCCAAAACGCCGCTCCGCATCAGCTTTGCCGGCGGCGGCACGGATTTTCCCCACTGGTTTGAGACCCATCCGGGTGCGGTTTTGTGTACCACGGTGGCGCAGTATGCCCGGGTGACGCTGTATCCGCGCGAGGACAAGGAAGTTCGCATCCGGTCGGCCGATTTGGGCCACACCATCAACTACAACATCGACGAAGGCCCGATCTACGACGGCATGCTGGACTTGGCCAAGGCCGCCATCCTGCGTCTGGGTTGCACGCGTGGGCTGGACCTCGACATCCATTGCGATGCTCCTCCCGGCAGCGGGCTCGGCGGCTCCTCCGCTCTGGTTTCCTCCGTAATCGGGGCCATCGCCGCCTACCAGAACCAAGTATTGGATTCGTACGAACTGGCCGAATTAAATTACCAGATCGAGCGCCACGACTTGAACGTCCCGGGCGGAATGCAGGACCAGTACGGCACGACGTTTGGGGGCTTGAATCTCATTGAATTTTCACCGAAGGGAGTGTTGGTGAATCCACTGCGCTTGAATGAGGGCGCCCTGGCTGATCTGGAAGCGCACCTGCTGATGTGCTACATCGGCAATGTTCGCACCAGCGGGGGGCTGATCACCAAGCAGATTCAGTACGCGCGGGAGAAGCGGCCAAATACGCTGGAAAGCATGGAGCGCATTTACACTCTGGTACACGACATGAAGTCGGCCTTGCTTCGGGGCAACCTCAATGAGTTTGGGGAACTGCTGCATGAGGGCTTCATCCACAAGAAGCGCATGAATCCGGACATTACCGAAGGCACGCGGGCGGATGAACTTTACGAAATCGCCCGCCAGCACGGCGCCATCGGCGGCAAGCTGATGGGCGCCGGCGGCGGCGGATACCTGCTGCTGTACTGCGAAACCCACCGCCAGTTCGATGTCCGCAAATCGCTGGAGCGGGCCGGTGGAGTGGTCACCAATTTCGCTTTCGATCTGCACGGATTGCAGGTGTGGCATACGCGATGTCTTTAACCGCGGCGATTCTGGCCGGCGGTCTCGGAACACGCTTGCAACCGATGCTGCCCGATACCGCTAAAACCGTGGCCCACGTTGCAGGACGGCCATTTATCGACTATCTGCTCCAACAACTCACCCGGGCCGGAGCCAGCCGGATGGTCTTGTGCACCGGGTTTAGAAGTACGCAAGTGCGGAGCCAGATTGGAGACGCCTTTGCAGGCGTGCCCGTCCTGTATTCCGAGGAGCCGCAGCCGCTGGGAACCGGCGGCGCCATTGCTCTGGCTTGGCGCAACTTCGGCGACAACCAAGCCTGGTTGGTAACCAACGGCGATTCCTATCTGGATTTGGATGTCGGTGGTCTGATCGCGGCGCACCGCCTTTCCGGGTGCGCTCTCACCCTAGCCGTATTAAAGGTCCCGGATGCTGCCCGTTACGGAACGGTCGAGTGGTCCCCCCAAACGCGGCGGGTACTGGCATTTCGAGAGAAAACCGGCCAATCTGCCCCTGCCTGGGTCAATGGAGGAGTCTATATCTTTCAACCGGAGTGCCTCGACTCGCTGCCCCCCCATCAACCGCTTTCGCTGGAGAAAGATGTCTTCCCCCATTGGATCGAACGTGGGATCAATGTCCATCCCGTAGAGGGGAGATTTATCGACATTGGAACGCCGGAATCGTACCAAATCGCGCAATCTTTCTTCGGCCAATAGTAAAGGTCCCTGCCGGTATGGGACGATGGAACAAACGGAGGAATTTGAGCGATCGTTTGAACTATGCAACCGACCCAAACCACGAATTTGCTGAGGTCCGACGCGCTGGAACGGCTGCAAGACCATGTAAAAAGGAGCATTGAGACCAAGCAGCGGCTGGTGGGGCGCTGTACGGATGAGATTCTAGCCGCAGCCGAGCGGATTGCTCTGTGTTTCCATGAGGGTGGAAAGCTGTTGCTTTGCGGCAACGGCGGAAGCGCCGCCGATGTGCAACATCTTGCGGCGGAATTCGTAAGCGTGCTTACGCAGTCCTTTATACGTCCCGGTCTGCCTGCCATCGCACTGACCACCGATTCGTCGATTCTGACCGCCAGCGCGAACGATTTCGGCTTTGAGGGCATTTTTGCACGTCAGGTGCAGGCTCTGGGCCGGCCGGGGGACGTATTGATTGGTCTCTCCACTTCCGGGAACTCCGAGAACGTCATTCGCGCGATCCGCTACGCGAGCGAACATGAGATCCTCACCATCGCACTGACGGGCGAGTCCGGAGGCAAGATGGCCGCACTGGCCAGCCTGGCGATCCGCGTACCCTCCAGCGTGACGGCGCACATTCAGGAATCGCATCTGATGATTGGGCATATTCTCTGCGACTTGTCCGAGAGGGCGGTATTTCCTCCCGGTACGGCGGTATGAGCGCCAGGCGATTTGTCGGCAACGTCATCTGGAATTGGTTCGCGGTAGCGTTCAACATCGGCATGGGGATCATCCTCACGCCGTTTGTCCTGAAAAAACTGGGCGAAGACAACTTCGGGCTGTGGGCATTTGCGGTTTCTCTGGCCGAGTATTACTGGATCATGGATTTCGGCTTCCGGTCGGCCACCATCAAATACTCCGCCCATTATTCCGCCACCGGGGAGCACGACAAAGTTAATGAGATTCTGAATACCGCGCTGTTTTACTCAGCTTGCATTGGTCCGCTTATCCTGGCCGCGAACTTCCTGGTGCTCCCTCACGTTTTTTCCAGTACGCAGACCAAGAACCCTTTGTTCTTAAAGCTAATAACGGTGGTGGTGGGAGCCTGGGTCCTGGGATCTCTATTCAACGTCTTTACCGGCTGCCTGGAGGGGTTTCAACGCTTTGACTTGACGAATCGGATTGCCTTGGCGGGGTCGGCTGTTCGGAGCGGTGGCACGGCCATTCTGCTCTGGCTGGGCTATGGCGTGTATGAAATGGCTCTCGTCACACTTGCATCTCAAGTGATGATTCATTTGCTCAGCCTTCTGGCGTTCTGGCGTGTGTTCCCGGATTTACGGTTCTCGAGGGTTTTCGTGAAGTTTTCCGCGATGAAGACCATGCTGCGCTATGGTTCGCACAGCGTGGTTGCGTCCATCGCTCAACGCGTAGTCAACCAAGGTGCGCCGCTGGTGATCGGGTACTTTCTGCCGCTGCGCTTTGTCGGCTATTACGCTTCCTCCAGCCGCGTGGTCGACTACACGGTGGATGGCATCACCCGGATTGGTCAGGTTGCCAGCCCGAACGCCGCGGAAATGATTGCCCACAACAATCGAGGCAGATTGGTCAACTTGAGCGTGATTGCCAATCGCTACGGGTTGGCGATCTACCTGCCGCTTTCCATTTTTCTATTGGTTTACGGCCCGGCGCTCCTGTCCGTTTATCTCAACCCGTCCTTTGCCGCGTCAAGCGCACCGGTGCTGATCATCCTGGCGATCGGCGGCACCATTGCCACGGCGGGACAATATAATTCGAGTTCGATTTTGTTTGGCATGGGCCGTCACCAAATATATTCCCGGGCGCTGTTGGTGGAGGCCGTAGTCCTGATTGGCAGCCTGGCGTTGGTTACGCCAAGGTTCGGAATTATCGGCGCGGCCTGCGTGATTGCTGGGCTGATGATCCTCAATCGCGGATTGTTCACCGCCTTTCTGATCAGCCGTGAATTGCAGGTAGGCTATGGATGGTTTCTGGCCAGCGTTTACCAGCCGCTGGTTGCCGCCATTCCGGTGGGGATCTTCATGTACGCCCTGAGAGTAAAGGTCTTGCCGGGCAAAAATTGGTTCCAGTTAATCCTGGCAGGGCTGATCGTAGTGGTCTGCTACGCGCCCCTGGCCTTTTTCTTTAGCGTTCAGCCGCCGCACCGGCAAGCCCTGCTCGCCAAGCTCCAGCAATTTGCACCAGCCCGCTTCACCCAGCACGCATGAAACACACGTTGATGCTCGGCTGTATTGTGGCCATATTTCTGTTTCTGGCCAGAGACAGCGCGCCTTCTTCGCCCTATGGTTACGACGAGGCCGATTACATGTATGTCGCTGGGCGCGGTTTCCTGGCGAACTACACCGATAGTCCAACGCAATCCATCATCCAGTTCGTCCAGGTCGGCTTGGGGCGCGGCCAAGAGAAGGGCAGCCGGGGTTTCTTGTCCGAATACATCCGCAACAGCGGCGATGTCGTCTTCTACCGTCACTGGCATGGACCCCTGCTGGCGTACTGGCTGATCGCGCTCTCACAGTTTTCGCCGGACGAACAGCTCACGAGAATGCTGACACTGGTCTTTCCGATTCTGGGAATGATCATCGTGTATGTGGGTTCCTTGCGGCTGTTTGCGTCCATTCCGATATCCGTTATGGCCACCGCGATGTATGGTTGGAGCCACGCTGTGACCAGAACCACGGAACTGGCGCCGCACCAGATGTTCGCGGTGTGGTCGCTGGCGTCGCTAATTGCCGCGGCGCTCGTCGTGAAGACCGGCAAGCGCGGCTATTGGTATGGCTCGGTGATTGGCGCCGCGCTGGCGTTCTGCACGCTGGAAGTGTCTTTTGTCCTGATCGCCACGCTATTGATTTTTGCCTGGCAGGAACGACACTGTTTGCAATTGGACTGGCGGCTGGCTGGGCGAACGGTGCTCCTCTTTGTCGGATCGGTCTTGCTGATTCACCCGGCATCGCTCCTGAAACTCAGCTTTGTCAAAGCCTACGCATTCATGTTGTATCTGGCGCTGTTCCGGAGAGGCGCCTGGGGCAGCACCACCTTCGGCGAGACTTGGTTGCTACGCTTCGAAAACGCTCCCTTCGAATGGTTATTGATCGTCGCCGCGCTGGTCATATTTTTTGTGGACCGGCGATCCCAAACACGGCGTTACTCGCGCATTTTGCTGTATTTCAGCGTGTTGATGATCCTGGCCACGCTGAGCGTTCTTACCGACGACCCGCGCTACCTGCTTCCCTTTCTACCCATGCTCGCCGTATTTGCCGCGTGGACGATCGGAAGCTGGATTCAACGCTGGACTCCGAGAAAACAGGCGCTGACGGCAATGTTTGTTTGCGCGCTGATGTTTACCAGTACAAATCTGTATGTCGCCCGGCATCCAGCTTTCACCAGTCTGCGGGCCATCCGTCTATTGACCTCGATCCGCCAGCAACACCTCGAGCGGAGCTCAATCATCCTACCGCAACAGGCGTTGCCCATGGTTCACTACTACGATCCGCAGACCAAGCTCAAGGCCTATACCGATGCCGATACGTTCCAATCATTGGTAAACTCCGCGGACGCCGATGCCATTATCTATCCGGATCTGCGGATCGAGCCGGTGCATCACTAAGTTTTCCTAACACCGCGCCCATGTCATCCCAGACGAGCCAGTGCTGGTTGATTTAGCGGGCGCTGTGTTTCTCGTAGAACCTCTTATAAGGGTTCTTAGGATCGATTCCGACGCAGACACTGCGGCGGTCATTTTCAACGAACCAACGGGCCAGCCGCTCCAACAGTGTGGTCCCGATTCGACGGCCTTGGTATTCCTTGAGCAGGTAAATCGATTCGAGTTCCCCTTCGGTGTCGTAGCGCTGCGAAAAATGGCCGGCAATGTAGCCGACCATGCGTCTATCCGCAAATGCCGCAAACAGGATGCGCGGCGCCAGGGCGCATTGCGGGTGACTGACCCGCCGGACATAGCCATCCCAGCGGTTCCGTAGACGTTCAATATCGTAAATATCGGGCGTTGCCAGTCCGCACTCGCGCAGGGTGTCACCGTTGACTTGCGCGATGGCGAAGACGTCTTCCAGCCCGGCTTCGCGGTATTCCATCAATGGAGGTGGCATCCAAGGCAGTATTGCAATTCCGGAGTGTGGTGGGCAAGCCGAACGGCCCACTAATCGCGCCGCGCCGCCGGCAACTGCGTCGGTTTCCATAACCGGCGCGGCGGCACAAAGAAGATGGCGACAGCGCAAGCCGTTGCCGCGAGCATCGCCAACACTGTCCGCGCGGGTGACGATACCTTTTTCCAAACCGAACCGGCGGGAGTAATAAAATCAGTGGCCGCGATCAAACACGGGATCAGTTCCACGCACACAGCGATGGTTGAAAACGGGCTTGGCAGGGTAAAGCTCACGAAAAACACGCCGATGGCGAGCCAGGGCAGCATGAGCCTGGCCACTTTGTAGGAAATAAAGTGGAACAACATCCGGTTGCGCCCGCTTAATAAATCCGGATACTGCCGCATGATCTGGTAGTTGCCCGCGAGCGTGCGCACCTTGCGCCGGAACTCGGTGCGAATGTTGGTCGGGTAGTCGTAAGCCTTGGCGTCCTCTTCGAGAACCAACCGGTATCCGCGAAAGAACGCATCCAGCGGGATATACATATCGTCGAGCAGCGTGTCCGGCGGCATGGGCCGGAAGAGTTCCCGGCGGATGGCGTAGAACGGGCCGGTCGCGCCCATCATGGAATCGACGGCGCCAAGTTGTTTGCGAATCCAGCGCTCATATCGCCAATAGAGCCCGACGTTGCTCTCCTCCCGATCTCCGGACCGGACCAGCATATCTCCGCTCACCGCGCCCACTGCCGGGTCTGCAAAGCACGCCAGCAGGCGGGCGATGCCGTCCCGATCCAATACCTGGCGAACGTCGGTGAGAACCAGGATTTCGCCCTGCGCGTTCGGTACCGCGGCGTTCAAAGCGGCTGGCTTGCCGCCGTGCGGCACGCGCAGAAGCTGAACTCCCCGTCCGGCAAAACTGCGCGCAATGGCGTCGGTCTGGTCCGTGGAGCCATCGGACACTACTAGAATTTGCATCCGGTCAGCCGGGTAGGATTGACTGAGAATGGATTCGAGTTTGTCGCTGAGGAAATTTTCGCCGTTGAACACGACCACAATTACAGACACCGTCCGTGATGGGTCCAGGTGCTTGGTCACGGGCCGGAAGTGACGCCGGGCGATCCAGCCGAGCAACAGCGGATATCCGGCAACGGTATACGCAATCAAGCCACATAGCGCCAGAAAAGTCAGTACAGACAGTGCGTGCACTGTGGCCATGGTAACGTGATGCCGCACTAACGTTCGATAAGCTGGTATCAGTTCTTGCCCATGAACGTTCTCTATTTCTCGCCTCGAGACTGCTGGCCCGTCACGACCGGCGCACGGTTGCGGGATTTCTACTTCGCTTATGAAGTGGCGCGCTATGCTCGCTTAACCTATCTGGGATTTTTAACATCCAAGGACTTGTTGCAAGGTGAAATTCGCCGCGAGCCGTTGGAAGCATTGCGCGGTTCTGAAACGATTTTGGTGACTCGCAACGGCGGGTACAGCAAGGACAATATCCTGCGCGGACTGCTGGGACCGATGCCGATCAGCGTCCTGAACTACCGGTCCAGCGCGATGGCGGAAGAACTCGAGCGGCTGCTGGAAGAAAACTCATTTGACATCGTGCAAATGGAAGGCGTGCACCTATACCCTTACCTCGACATTCTGCGGAGCGCGAGAAAGCCGCCGAAGATCGTGTGCGACTGGCACAACATTGAATCCGAGCTGATGGCGCGCTACGCCGAACAAGCCGATTCCCCGCTACGCAAGTTGTACGCCCGCCGGACGGCAAAACTGCTGCGCCGCCTGGAAGACAAGCTGCTGCAAAGTTGCGACGCGCACGTCGTTTGCAGCGAGCGAGAGAAGCAACTGCTGTTGCAGCGCGAGCCTCAGGCGAGAATCGAAGCGGTCGGCAACGGAGTGGATGTCGAGCATCATTCCGACGACGCGATCGCCGAAGCCTGTCGCGAGTTTCCTCATCTAGGCAGTCCCGGGCCTCGCAACAAAGTTGTGTTTGTAGGCTCCATGGATTATCACGCCAACATTGATGCGGCCGAATACTTCGCTCGGGAGATCTGGCCCGCGGTTCGCCAGGCGAGGCCCGATCTGGAATTCCTGATTGTCGGCTCCCGGCCGGTTCCGCAAGTGATTGCGCTGGGCCAGTTGCCCGGCATCACCGTGACCGGCACCGTGGAAGATGTGCGGCCGTTTTACCGTAGCGCCTGCTCGGTGATCGTACCGGCGCGGATCGGTAGCGGTACGCGGTTGAAGGCGCTGGAAGCCATGGCCGCCGGCGTCCCCGTCATCTCCACCACGCTCGGAGTGGAGGGGCTGGATGTGACGCCCGGGCGCAACGTGATTTTGGCCGACTCCGAATCGGATTTCGCGGCCGCTGTGGCGCGTTTGCGGGAGGACACCCCGGAATGGCGCCAGCTCTCGGAAGGCGGTCGCAATTTAGTGACGGAACGCTACGATTGGGCGTCTCTGGGTACGTCGCTACGCGCGCTCTACGCCGAGCAACTGGCCGGGGCCGTAGCCTAAGCATGCGCTTGCTGGTGTTTATTGAAGCCGCTACGGTGACGGGGCCGGCCAAAAATCTGCTGGAGTTTTGCCAGACCGTTCGCGATCGGGGCGAGATTCAAATCTCAGTAGCCACCTTCGATCGGGGCCGCGGCGGCAGCGATTTTTCGCGCGCGGCGGAGCAGGCCGGGGTCCCGGTGGTGCTCATACCCGAGCGCTCGGCCATGGACATGCATGTGGTGGGACGCATCCGCGATCTGGTGGAGTCCGAAAACCCGGATATTGTTCAGACGCACGCCGTCAAGTCGCATTTCCTGGTGTACCTGTCTCGTGTCTGGCGGAAGCGCCGATGGGTGGCCTTCCATCATGGCTACACCACCACCGACGCCAAAGATCGCATCTATAGCCAGTTGGACCGGGGCTCATTGCGGGCGGCTACCCGCGTGTTTACGGTGAGTGAGTCGTTCAAGCGGCAGTTAGTGGAGCGTGGTGTCAAATCATCGCGGATCGAAGTGGTGCAAAATGCGGTCAACTTAACATGGGCGAACGGCGTGCGCGCGCTCGATCGGGAAGCCATTCGCGCGGGCCTGGGAATTGAGCCGGACGAACGGGTTTTGCTGGCCATTGGCCGGATGTCGCTCGAAAAACGGCATATCGATCTGATCGAGGCGTACCACCAATTGCGACGCCAGAATCGGCGCGTGCGGCTGATCCTCGTCGGCGATGGCCCGGAACGGGGACGGCTGGAGGCATCCGCGGGAGAAGGCGTAATATTCACCGGCCAGATTCAGGACACGGCTCAGTACTACGCAGTCTCTGACCTTATGGTTCTGCCGTCACTCACAGAAGGCTCGCCCAACGTTCTGCTGGAAGCGATGGCCGCCGGAGTTCCCTCAGTTGCGACGCGGGTGGGCGGTATTCCGGAGATCATTACCGACGGCGAGAACGCTGTGTTGACGCCGCCCAGCGACCCCGCCGCCTTGGCCCGCGCCATCGGTGAGCTGCTGGACGACCCGGACCGGCGTGCCCGGCTGGTCGCGAATGCCAGACGCGCGATCGAGGCGCGGCACACGTCGGAAACGCGCGCGCGCGAGTTGATCGGGCGCTACCGGGCTTTGATTCGGTAAGTTCCTATGCTCTCAAACTCAGAATTGGGATATGGATGGCTGCCGCCGCTTGAACAAGTCCTCCGTCGGTGGTCGCTATCGGGATCCCGAGTCGTTGAGCGAGTGGGAGATAGGAGGCGTCATAGGTCGTGAGCTGGTAGCGTTCAGCAAGTGCGAGGATTTGGGCAAACGCCCGTTGGGGCGCCACGACGTCTACGTGCACACGAAGATCGCCGAGTTGACGGGCGTACTCGAATAACTCCTCCCGGGAGATGTGCCGACGACGAAGTGCTTTTACGAGAGCATTTGTGACTTCCAATGGCCAGATATTCGCTACATGAACATCAGCGCCGCCCGAAACCTGCTGTAAAGATGTCGATTGCGTAAGGAGTCTGGACTTCTTCGAAGCACCACTAAATTGCAGTGGAAGCGTCGAGAACAAAGGAAATCAAAGGCGACGGCCTTCGTCGATCAGGTCGCGAACGGCGACGCCGTGAAGGCTCTTGCCCTTTGCGAGTTGAAGAATCCGGGCCGCGGCACGCCTGCGAGATTCAACCTCATCCGATAGATCAGTCAATTTTCGGGCGATTACTTCGACGGCTTCGTCGTTTTGCAGGCTGCGGCCCAAGAGGCGCTTCACGACATTGAGATCATTGCGCGTCAGATCGGTCGTCTTGTAGGCATGTTGCATAAGCTTCCCTCTTTGATTTTACGCCCGGACACACCGGTGACTCCTGTCCGGCATCCGATGACAGCGCTTGGCCGCCGCGCGGCCGTCCAGCTTTTCGGGATAATTGAAGGATCGTGACTAGAATTCTTGCTCTGCTTTCGCTTCTCGCCTCGGTCTCCTGGGCTGCCACCTACAAGAGCTCCATTCTCTTTGCCGGGAACCCGGCCGGCAAGGAAATGGAGACATACAACGCCGACGGGTCCATCGATATTGAGTACACATTCAACGACCGCGGCCGGGGTCCGGAGATTCGCGGTCACTACACGCTGGACTCGCGCGGCTTCCCCGCGTCCGTTGTATTGACTGGCCACGACTATTTAAAAGCTCCGGTGGATGAGCGTTTCTCCGTAAAAGACGGCGAAGCGCGTTGGAACAGCACCACTGAGCATGGCTCGGCGTCCGCCCAAGGCTACTACGTCAGCGTGAATGGTCCGAACGCCGAAGTGGCTTGGATGGTGAATGCACTACAAAAGGCCACCAGTCACACCATCGCCCTTCTACCGGGCGGGGAAGCGCATTTGGAACGAGCCGCGCAGACCACGCTGAAGGTCGCGGATCAAACGATCCCCGTTACTCAGTATTTGATTACGGGTTTGGGTTTTGCTCCCATCTCGGTCTGGCTCGACAACGAGAATCGCTTCTTCGCTGCTCCCAACCCGTGGAGCTCAGTGATTCGTGAGGGATGGGAGTCTGCGGCAGACCAACTGATTCAATTGGAGACTGCCGGCGAAGAAGCGCGCTATCGCACACTGGCGCAGCGCCTGGGCCGCCACCCGAAGAGGATCGTGATCGGCAACGTCCGGGTCTTCGACGCAGTCACCGCCACTACAAGAGAGAAACAGACGGTCTGGATCGAGGGAGGGCGCATCTCCGAAATTAGACCCGCGGCCGGTAAGACTGCCGATCCGGATGCCGAATTTATTGACGGAACGGGCCAAACGCTTTTGCCGGGCCTCTGGGATATGCATGTACACACCGGCGCCGGATCCGGGTTGTTGAGCATTGCCAGCGGCGTAACCAGCGTGCGGGACATGGCCAACGACGTCGACATGCTCTTAAAGCTCCGCAAGCAGTATGATACCGGCGAAGCCATCGGCCCCCGCATCTTTCCCTGCGGTTTTATCGATGGCCGTGGGCCGTATCAAGGGCCCACCAAAGTGTTTGCCGACACAGAAGAGGAAGCTCGCGCGGCCGTCGAACGCTATGCCTCGCTCGGGTACAAGCAGATCAAAGTCTATAGCTCGCTCAAGCCGGAGCTGTTTCCCGGGATCGTGGCGCTCGCCCATGCCAAGGGCATGCGCGTGAGCGGCCATGTGCCGAATCACATGACTGCCGAACAGTTTGTCCGGGCAGGCGCGGACGAGATTCAGCACATGAATTTCATCTTCCTAAACTTCCTGGCCGGCAAAGTGGACGATACGCGCACGCCCGCGCGCTTCACGGCCGTGGCTGAGAATGCCGCCGCACTCGACCAGAGTTCCCCGCAGGTAACCGCTTTCATCGGCCTTCTGAAAGAAAAGAAGACCGTCATCGATCCGACGCTCGGCGT
>Ga0075017_100001646_pt1 | contig 13784 bp, 10 predicted proteins | sample AleBraG_ABR_2012_FD_71475 | JGI IMG/M metagenome (GOLD analysis project Ga0075017, IMG submission 71475) | Freshwater sediment microbial communities in response to fracking from Pennsylvania, USA - Alex Branch Run_MetaG_ABR_2012 | ecosystem: Environmental > Aquatic > Freshwater > Creek >... | reverse complement strand
CGTCAACTGCGACTCGGTTGCGCTCTATCGTGGCTTCGAGATCGGCACCGCCAAGCCTTCCCCGACGGAGCGCGCCCGCGTGCCTCACCACCTTTTCGATGTGGCCGATGCGATCGCATCCGTAACCGCGGGCGAGTATGCCCGCCAAGCGCGCAGCGTCATCGGCGAAATCACCGCGCGCGGCCGATTGCCCATCGTCGTCGGCGGCACGGGCCTTTACCTGCGCGCACTGCTGGAAGGTCTATTCCCCGGTCCGCAGCGTTCTGAAGACTTGCGCCAACGCCTGCGGCAGCGTGCCACGGATCGCGGCTCCGCGCACCTGCACCGCATTCTTCGCCGCCTCGACCGTCAGGCGGCCGAGAAAATTCATGCCAATGATGTGCCTAAGCTGATCCGTGCCATCGAAGTATGGCTTGCCGCGCGTACCCCCATGTCGGCGTTGTGGGAACGAGGCCGCGACCCGTTGACCGGTTTCCGCATCCTACGGCTCGGCCTCAATCCGTGCCGGGAGGAACTCTACATGCGCATCAATCAACGCGCGCGGCGCATGTTTGATCTTGGCCTGGTTGCGGAAACGAAAAGCCTGCTGGCGAACTATGGCGACACGGCGCGCCCGTTGGGTTCCCTGGGCTACAAGCAGGCCATGCAGGTTGTAAGCGGCGAAGCGACGATCGAGGTGGCAATCGCCGCCGCGCAACAAGCTCACCGCAACTATTCCAAGCGTCAGATGACGTGGTTCCGCCGCGAACCGGACGTGCACTGGCTCACTGGCTTTGGCGATGATCCAGCAATTCAAGTCATGGCTTTGGATCAGGCAGGCGGCCTCCTTCGCTGAATCCAAATGCTAAAGGTGCAGTCCTACCGGCTGCCAGAAGCTCCTGACTCCAGCATCCGGTTCTGCTATCGTTCACATCATGCTCCGTCGCTTCACCCTCATCCTGCTCCTCGCTATTGGCGCTGCCGCCAAGGAGCGCCCCCTTCCTCCGCCCGCTCCAGTAGTGCTTGATCGCGGTGGAGAGCGCTGGGCGCAACGGACGCTACGGCGATTAACGCTCGAAGAGAAAGTCGGCCAGGTGATCATGCCCTGGGCTCGGGTGCAGTTCTTCAATTTCCGGAGCGCAGACTTCCTGAAGCTCCGCGACAACATCCGCAAGTATCACCTGGGCGCGCTCGGGATCAGCGTGCCGGCAGAAGGGCTATTCGTCTATAAGAAAGAGCCTTACGAAGCAGCCGCACTCACCAACCAATTGCAGCGCGAGTCGAAAGTACCGCTGCTCTTTGCCGCTGATTTTGAGCGTGGGCTTTCCATGCGGCTGAACGGCACAACTGTTTTCCCGCACGCCATGGCTTTTGGCGCCGCCAACAAGACTTCCTATGCCGAGGCTCTGGGTCGCATTACCGCCGCTGAATCGCGTGCCATCGGCATCCACTGGAATTTCTTCCCCGACGCCGACGTCAATTCCAACCCGGCCAATCCCATCATCAATACCCGCTCGTTTGGCGAGGATCCGGAGAAAGTAGCGGATCTGGTGGCAGCCTACATTCGCGGAGCCCACTCTCAGGGACTTCTGAGCACGGCAAAGCACTTTCCCGGACACGGCGATACCGGCACCGACTCACATCTCGCGCTCGCGCAGGTAGCCGGCGATGCGGCGCGTCTGGAATCCGTAGAACTGCCGCCCTTCCGTCGCGCCATCGAGGCCGGTGTCGATGCGGTGATGATCGCTCACGTTACGGCGCCCGCGCTCGATGCCGAAGAGAATCACGTCGCCACCACTTCGCGCGCCATCATCGATGGCTTGCTGAAGGAAAGCCTGGGCTTTCGCGGACTGGTGATCACGGACGCTCTCGACATGCGCGCCCTCACCCGTCTTTATGTGAAGGATATTGGCCGGACCTGCGTGGCAGCGTTCAAGGCCGGCAACGACATGCTGCTCATCCCGCCCGACCTGGATGCCTGTTATCGCTCGATGGTAGCAGCGGTCCGTAGCGGTGAAGTTCCGCGCAAGCAACTCGATGAATCGGTGCTGAAAATCCTGCGCATCAAGGCCTCGGTTGGCCTTCATAAGGGACAATTTGTAGACCTGCACACGCTTGCGCAGAGCATTGCCCAGCCCGAAAACATCGCTCTCGGGCAGCAAATCGCCGACGATGCCGTCACCCTGGTCAAAGACAGCGGCAAGTTCCTGCCCCTGAAGAACCTGGGAACTTCCGAGCCCACCCTTCCGTATACCCAGACAGAGCAGGCCGCGCCGAGCGGACTGGTGGTCGTGATTCTGACGGACGACGTTCGTTTGGAATGGGGCCATCTGTTCGAGCGGCAAATCCGTGCCCGCGCGCCGGACGCTACCGTTTTTTTCGTTGATCCGCGCATCGCCGGGGCCATGACGCCCGACATTCTGGAAGCGGTGGGTGACGCACAAAAGGTGGTTGCTGCGGTCTATATCGTGCCGTCAGCCGGACGGCAGGTGAAGAAATCCGGCAAGCTGACTGGCTCTTCCGGTCTTTCGGACGCAACCGGCCCCCTGCTGCAGCAGATCGTGGAGCGGGCCGGGGATAAGACGATGGTGATCTCACTGGGCAGTCCGTACTTCATATCCGATTTCCCAGGGACGCAGAATTACATGTGCACTTTTTCAAACGCGACGGTTTCGGAGATGAGCGCCATCAAGGCGCTGTTCGGCGAGATACCCATTCACGGGCATCTGCCGGTCACGATTCCAAATTTTGCCGCGCGCGGTCAAGGGCTGGATTTACCCGCCGCTTCCGGAGGTTCTGAACATGCTCAGTGATCTTCTCCCCTCGCGCTACTGGCCTGCCGTGGGACTCAGCCTCGCACTGTCCCTTACGGCCTGCGGCGTTCACATTTCCGAGAAAGACTCGCCGCAAAAGAAAGTGGATATTCAGACGCCCTTCGGCAACATGAAAATCAGCGAACAGGTGCAGGCCTCCGATACGGGCTTGTCCGTGTATCCCGGGTCCCGTCCCGCCGAGAAGTTCTCGGACGGCGACAATGATCGGGCCAACGTGAATATTTCGACTTCCGCCTTCGGGCTGAAGCTGGCGGTAGTCAAATACGAATCCGACGACGCTCCGGAAAAACTGCTCTCCTACTATCGTAACGAGCTCAAGAAGTACGGGTCGGTTTTGGAGTGCACGCGTTCCGGCTTTCACATTGATGCCCACGTGCATGAAAAGAAAGGTTCGGAACAGCTTTCCTGCGAAAAAGAGGGTCCGGGGGACTACGTAGAACTGAAGGTGGGTACCGAGAGCAACCAGCACATTGTGGCCATCAAGCCCACGAATAAAGGTTCGGAGTTCGCGCTGGTCTATGTGCGCACACGCGGCAGCGAGACGATCTAGCGCCGCTCTCAATACCGTCCGCAGAGAGCGCGTCTCTTCAGCGCGTCGCCAAGAAACAAGATTCGTATCAGTACACGCCTTCAGGCGTGCCACACGTCTCTCTCATTGTCGATGCGCCTTCAGGCGCTGCGGACAGTCCCGCAACATGTGAAGCGATCGTTTCAAAGCGGGCTCGCCGGAAAAAGGAAAACCTGCTTCCTTGCCCATTCCCACCGCGTTAAGTTACCTTGCCTGCTGTGGACCACGTCTGCCCGAAGTGCGCCGCACCAGTGGATTACGGCAAGCCGTTCTGCCCGCAATGCTCGGCTCCACAAATTCGCGTAGCCGTTCAACCTGCGGCCGCGCCTTCCCAGCATGTCCCGCAAATCGCGGTCCCATCCGTCAACCAGTTGTCCTGGCCTGACACGTGGCGCGCCGCGCTTGCCGGTGGCCTTTGTTGCGCTTTCGCCTTCGCCGTCGGATTGGGCTTTCTGGGTTTGGGAATGCTGGCCGGCGGAATTGTTTCCGTGTCGGTTTACCATCGCCGGCGCCCCGACGTGAATCTCACTACAGGTTCGGGAGCTCGCCTGGGCGCGCTGTCCGGCTTTATTGGTTTCGTTCTGCTCTCAAGCCTGGCCCCACTATTCGCGCTCGTATTGAATCGAGGCCAGGAACTGCGTCAGTTCGTGCTTGACGTGCTGCAACGAGCCACAACTACTACCGATCCCCAGTTTGCAGAAGCGTTCAAGCAGTATCAGAGCCCGGAGGGGCGAGCAACGCTGATTGCAGCATTCCTGCTCGGACTCCTGGTCCTCTTCGTGACTTTTGCCAGCCTCGGGGGCGCGATCGGCGCAGCGCTGGCTCGCCGGAGGCAGCAATAGAACACTGCGGCAGCGCTGTGCTTACTCGTAGCGCAGCGCCTCAATCGGATCCAGATTCGACGCACGAATCGCGGGGAACAGACCGCTGACAACACCCACCACCGCGAGAATACTGGTTGCGATTCCCAGAATGCGAGGAGCCACAATCAGCCGAATGTCTCCCGCCTCGCCATATTTCGCCAGCGCGCTGTAGAGCGTGAGTTTGCCCACCGCCAGCGAGACCGCATAGGACAGCAGGATGCCGAGAACTCCACCGAGCGCCGTTATCACCAGCGCCTCAGCCAGAAACTGAAACAGGATGTCCCCTTTGCGCGCACCCAGCGCCTTCTCCATCCCAATCTCACGGGTGCGTTGCGTCACCGACACGAGCATCATGTTCATCAGGCCGACGCCGCCGATGCCCAGCGTCAGCGTACCAATGAAGGCCAGCAGGATTTTTAAAGCCGTGCTGATGATGCCAAATTGCGACAGCTGTTTCTGGGCATCAAAGATGAACACAGCGCGCTGATCGTCAGGCTTGAACAAATGCGCCAGACCAAGCGACTCGCGGATGGTTCGCGTCAACTTCGTGTGATCGAGCCCCGCCGAATCGAGCCAGATACCGCCAAGGTAGTGCGTGTCCTGCAATGCGCTCATGGATTCATAAGGCACATAGATGACACGATTGATATCGTTGTCGCCTTCCTGCATACGCGGTTCCATCACGCCGATCACCAGGAACACGACGCCATCAACCCGGATCGACTCACCGACCGCAGGCATTCCCGAGAAAAGCTTGTCCTTGGCTTCGGACGCGATGACCGCAACCAGCGCATGGCTCAGATTGTCCTGATCGGTGAAAAAGCGACCTTCGGTAACAGAAAGATTCCAGATATCGCGGATCGAGGCGTCATTTGCCTGCACGGGAAAGCGGAAAGAGCGCGGTCCGTACTTCACACTGCTCTCGCGCTGCGACTGCCGCGAAATGTGCCGGATCAGCGGCACCACGTTGCGCAACAGCTCGATGTCTTCATTGGTGAACCGGACCGGGGCTCCAGCCTTGCTCCCGCCTGCTTCTTGCGAAGTGCGTCCGGGAAAAACGCCGACCGCGGTTGCCCCGAACGCCTGGAAGATGTTCACGATGGCATTGCCGAACCCGTCGCCGTAGGCGAGCAGCAGGACTACCGTCGCAATGCCCCACGCCATGCCCAGCATGGTGAGCAGGGTCTTGCGCAGGTCGTGGCGCATGGCGTCGTAGGCGTGTCGCAACAAGTCGCGCTTCATCGCTAATCTCTGCGCAGCGCTTCGACGGGCTGCAAGTTGGCCGCACGGCGTGCCGGATAAAGTCCCGCGATCACGCCCGCGACTGCCAGTGAAATGATGGCCAGCGCCGCCGTGGCCGGCACCAGCCGCGGCGTATCAAAACCCGGGGGCTGCGGCAGCGTGGCCAAGCCTGCCATCAGTCCGGCCGCGGCTGCCATGCCTAATCCTCCGCTGAGCAGCGTGAGAAATGCTCCTTCCAGGAAGAACTGCAACATGATCCTGCGGTTGGTGGCGCCGAGCGCCTTGCGCAGGCCGATCTCCGGCGTGCGATCGGCGACCGCAACCAGCATGATGTTGATGATCCCGATCGCTCCTAGGGCCAGCGTTACCAACCCGACGCTGCCGAGGAACTTGTTCATGGCATCGAAGATCTTCCCGATCTGATCCACGGTCTTGATCGTGTCCCATTCATCAAACGAATCGGGGTTGGTGGCGTCGAAACCGTGGTTGCGGGCGATAATCTTGTGTACTTCCTGCCGTGCAGTCTCGTGCAATTCACGGCTCCGGGGCTGGTAGTTGATGAAGCTGATCGCATCCTGCACCTCGCCGACATTCATGGGGCGAAAGTATTCCTTCATCGTGTTAAACGGGATGAAGATGCGCAGGTTGATGTTGTTGTTGTCGCCATGCCCGAGCCGCTTGAGCGTGCCAATCACCTGGAACCGCACGCCATTGAGTAGAACTGTGCTCCCGATCGAAGGGCGTCCCGGAAAGAGGATGCGGCGCGCCTCGTCTCCCAGTACCACGACGGCGCGCTTTTCTATGTTGTCGAGATCATTGACCCAGCGTCCGTCTGCAATCGGGATGTAGCGGATCTCGGCGAACTCCGGTACCACGCCCAGCAATTGTCCGTTGCTGTTGAAGAAGTCGCTGACCGCGCGCACGTCGCCACGGGAAATGACCGGCACAGCCGTCTTCACGCTGGGCGCCTCGTGCGCCACATCGAGGTAATCCTTGTAGGTGAGATAGTACTGGCGCAAGCTCGTGAAGTTGCCGTTCATGGCGGGCGCGCGTCCCGACCAGATGAACATGACGTTCTCACCCAACTCATCAAACTGCTTCCTGTTGCCTGAGCGAAAGCCTTCGCCCAGCCCGACCAGCAACAGGAGCGAGCCGACACCCCAGGCGATCCCGAACATGGTCAGGAACGATCGGAGCTTGTGGGCCCACAACGTGCTCAGGGTCTGGGCGAAAGAGTCGAACAGAAAGCGCATAGCCGTTCGCCTATGATACGTGAGTCACGAAGGAAGAGTTCACCTTCTAAACACTGCCATTCCAGACAGCGGGCAGCTTGCGTAGAATATGGAGATTCAGCAATGTCGAGGGATGGTGAAGATGAGCAGTGGCAACGGGAACAAGACAGAAAACGCATATGTCACCCTGTCTGGGCTGGCGCTCCAAATCCGCCTCGATTGGCCGTATCACAAGTCCACTTCGGGCGCTGATTTCTGGACCTTACATTCTGAAATTCAGCCCATCGGTACCGAGAAGCACGCATTGGTCGCCATCAACATGACGACCACGCTGCGCGAAGTGTTGCCGTCGCTCTTGCCGAAAGACACCGAGGGACCCACGCTGAACGCGCTGCGCAAGGAGTTTGACCGCCACCAGATCGAATTCCTGAAGTCAGCCAAGCTCGTACCGCTGCCGTTCTCCAGCCGCCACTATGACTTCAAGCGTGGCGCCTGGGCATTCCACAAGGCGACGGAAGAACAGATTGCGGAGTTCCTGCTGCGGCGTGTCTACTGGCAGACGAAACTCAGCGGTCCTGCACCCGTGCAGGTAACGGATGCGGTGGATGCGCAATACCTGGGTGCGACCACGGACCACCTGCTCGACGCCGCGAAGAAAATCTCTTCCCAGGGAGTATTCACACTGGAGGGCGATTACGCTCGCGCCACCGAAAACCTGATGAGTCACGGCGCCGCATTCGAAGTGGCACAACAGCACGCGCTGGACGAACTGGAAGAGAAGCACGCGTTCGAACGGGGTTAGCTCGACCTCCTTGCAAATCTTCGTGACGGCAACGGTGGAACGGGCACGCATGGTGTAGAATGCTGGCCGTCTTCCGGGCCGAAGAACGCACGGCTTCCATCGGTCCGCTATTCCTGCACCAGATTGGGCGGCACATGAACCTTGGCAAAAAGGCAGCGGCGGAATTCTTCGGAACGTTCTGGCTGGTATTCGGCGGTTGCGGCAGCGCGGTCCTGGCGGCGGCTTTTCCTGGCCTCGGCATTGGTTTTGTGGGCGTGGCGTTAGCCTTCGGCCTTACCGTTCTGACCATGGCCTACGCGATCGGGCACGTTTCCGGTTGTCATTTGAACCCGGCGGTCTCAGTGGGTCTGGCTGTGGGGAAGCGTTTTTCGTTCGGCGAACTCGTGCCCTACGTCGTGGCGCAGGTTCTGGGTGGCGTTGCGGGCGCAGGGGTGTTGTACCTGATCGCCAGCGGCAAGGAGGGCTTCACTACGGCAGCAGGCTTCGCCTCCAACGGCTACGGCGCGCATTCACCGGGTGGATATTCCCTGTTCGCCTGCTTCCTCGCCGAAGTCGTGCTGAGCTTCTTCTTCCTGATTATCATTCTCGGTTCCACCGATCGCCGCGCCCCGCAAGGTTTTGCGCCGATTGCGATCGGACTAGCGCTGACTCTCATCCACCTGATCGGCATTCCTGTCACCAACCTGTCGGTGAACCCCGCGCGCAGCACGGGTCCTGCGGTGTTCGTCGGAGGCTGGGCGCTCACGCAACTCTGGATGTTCTGGATCGCTCCCATCGTGGGCGCGGCTCTGGCGGGACTTGTGTATCCAGTCGTAGCCGAGGAGTAGCGATCAGCGTTTCCGGATCGCGGCGGCTCGTTTATGCGATACGACTTCCTGGTCGAGACCTACGAGACGGAGCGCATCAAGGTCATCAGCGTGTGGAGCGAGTTTCGGGACGAAGATCTTCCGGTTCGCCCACACCCAAGTGATCCCCGCGGACGCAGTGTGCGCGAGCAGATGGTTCACCAGTGCGTGAGCGATGATTTCTGGTTTCGGAACATGCTGGGCATTGATGTCGGCGCTCCGCCCCTGCCACAGCAGGAAAGTCGTTTGGAATTCATGCGGCGTTATGCGGAAGACAGCGGCAAGCGTCTGGCGGCGCTGCGCGAGAAAAACGAGTCGTGGTGGGAAGAGGCCGCGAACTTTTTTGATGTGCGGCGCTCTCGCGCCTGGATCATGACGCGCCGCCTGACGCACACCTCGCATCACCGCGGGCAACTGATGGCGATGCTGCGCATGCTCGGGCGCGACGTGCACAGCAACTACGGCCCGACGGCGGATACGGGCGGCCTGATGCAGAACCACGCGCCCACGATCTACGCTTACCCGAGCCTTGAGGCACTGCTCAAGGGTGAATCTGCGGGTGGCGTCAAAGCTGCTTTGCCCGGCGCTGGCGGCAAGGCGGTGACGGAGCGTCCGGGTGGTTAGGTTCGAGGTTCAAGCTTTCAGCTCTTAGCTCTTAGCCTTTAGCTCCCCCCAAACCAGAGCTCGGACGGGAACCCTACGAAGGAAATCGCTACTCGGTATCGGGTACCCCCTCCCCCCTTATTCTGACCCAAAATATTGAAAAGAAAAGGGTTCGCAAAATGGACCACGTAAAATCTAGAAAACATTCGTAGTTTAAGTCGTTTGTTTCCAGGATTTTGGACAATTTCGGGTCAAGACCTTTCCGATCAGGGAGTTGGGGGCAAAATCTTGCCGGGAAAGGACTTAAGCCAGCTCTTGGCTCTTGGCTCTTGGCTCTTGGCTCTTAGCTCTTAGCCTTTAGCTCAAGCCACCCCATTTCAGATACCCGTTCTGGGCACGGCGGCAGGTCCTGTTCTGGTGACAGAACGTGTCCGGGAAGAGCGCCATCCGAGTCAGATTGTCAAAGAGCTAAACAAATGAGAGCAAAGTATAACACGCAGGGGCGCGAGTTGTCTGTGATAAGAGACACGGTCGGAGAGACTTGTTTCGGGAGCGGATCATGCGGTCTGGCGGGGTGGCGTGCCGAATATTGGGCACCCGCCCGACTGGTTGCAAGCGGCGACGCACGGCTCAACTCTTCTCGGTGGTCTCGGCCAAGCTAAGCGGCGGTAGCCCGTTCACGATCTTCACCGTTTCCACGCTGACCGTAATCACCTGTCCAATCAGCCGCACAATGTACTCCGGATCATCCGCCCGGTTCGGGTCATTGGTAATTCCGCTGCGCTTGTCGGTGGACACCTGATACTGGTCAATCACCCACTCCAACGCCGAGCGGTTCCCCAGCCGGTACTCGAACGCCTCTTTCGGAATTTCCGAAAGCGTGAGGAACTGGTTGTAGATGAGCGAAGTCTTGTCCTTGCCCAGCCGCATCTTGCTGACGCGCCAGTCCAGCTTCTCGCCCGCCTTCTCCGTCTTCTTCAGCGGATACTCCGGCTGCTGCTCATATTGGACATGAATCTCCGCCAGCCTTCGCCCCGCCGTGACAAAGGCCTGAAAGACCTGTGTGGGGGCGGGCAGCCTGCCCTGAGAGAGCGAAGCGACCGAAGGGTCCTCGCCCGTCCTCTCCGCCCCGACAAACGGAATCCGTGGCAATTCGCGCCGCAGGTTCGCCGCATACCGCTCCCGGTACTCGGGATGGTGCAGCAGCGCGTAGACGTAGTGGAAGATGTCCCACTTGCTGATGGAGGCGTCGTGGTAGTGTGACCGGAATTGGTCGAGCGCCCAGTCGGTGATGTTCTCACGCCGGTTCGTGCCGTCTTCATTGTAGGTGTAGAAGGGGAAACACTGCGATCCGCTCTGAGGCAAGACGTTCGGAATACAATTGCAAGCAGCAGCGAAGAATGGCCACCCTGTCCCGACCTTGAGCCAAATGACAACGTTCTCGTTTTCGCTGCCTAGCGTGGGAAAGATCTTCGGAAGACGATAGACTTCTTCGTTCACGACTCTGTCGAAGAAAACATTAGAGGCGACAAACGGGCGATAGAGCAGCCTTCTTATCTTCAGTGGATCGAACTCGACGCATCTTCCGCGGACGAGGTCCTGCTTTAGGTCTCGACTCCAGCTTATGAAATGATCGTCGTATCGCACAAAGTCATCGATCTTTTCATCCTGCTTCGACTGCTGCCAACGAGCTAGCTCGGTATTGTAAAAACCTATCGTCTTCCGAACGTTCGTCTCTAGATCTTGCGCGCTGAAGTTGCAGGTCCATTCGTCCCGATTAGTTTTGATTCCGTTTGAGCAAACTTGGAACAGAACTTCAACATCGGCTTCTTCCGCTGCGATGGACAGGAATCGGCCAAATTCAGCTCGCATTCCCTCTGTCACCCAGTTACCTTTTGAGTCAGGCAACAACTTGCTCCACGGTACCTCTGCGATGCTGTCGTGCTGCTCCAAGAACCCCTTCTTCTGCGCGTAATCCATATAGTCATCTACTGGGTGGACCATTACGTGCCGACTTGGCTCTTGTCCGTGCTTGACGAGTACTGTGATGCCTACGCCCACGCGTATTGCGTCTTGAAAGATATTTCCTCCCTCGCGGCGCCGCTGCTCAGATGTCGTTCGCGCATCACCCTTGAGGTTCAGATGGTAAATAGCGCAAAAATCAGCAGCTAGGTGTCGTCGCATTCCGTCGAAAGCCTTGTCTTCTAGGAATCCGTTATTGCTTACAAACGTAATTAGGCCCTCCTCGCCAATTCGGTCAGAGGCCCATCTGAAGGCCTTGACGTACATATCGGAGAGAGAGTTCTTGTTTGTTGCATCCGAAGCTTTCGCGTAAGTGTCGGTTACCCTCTGGTCGACAACGGGATACTTCCGGTTCTTGTTGTTGTCGTTTTCATTGATCTGCCACGCGTTGTAGGGCGGATTGCCGATAATCACGAAAATCGGCGAATCCTTCTGGCGTTTCACCCGTTCGGCGTTTTCTGCCGTCATGAACCCTAGCGCGGCCTGTTCCGCCTCCGCCAACTCAAACGTATCCACCAGGCAAATCCCCGGAAACGGCCTGTACTCTCCCGTGCGCTCGAAATACGCGTGCTCGATGTTCATGCTGGCGATGTAGTAGGGCAACAGCATCACTTCGTTGCAGTGCAGCTCATTCGTGAACTTGTGAGGCAGGTCTGTCGCCTTGATCTCCTGCATGATGCGCACGATGAAGTTGCCCGTGCCCACAAACGGGTCGAGAATGTGAACGCCCTTGTCGCCCAAAGAGCGCCCGAACTCCTTCTTCAGAATCTCTTCCACGCTGCGCACCATGAAGTTCACAATCGGCTGCGGCGTGTATACGATGCCGTGCGTGTCTGCCTCTTTCGGCGAATAGCCCTGGAAGAAACGCTCGTACACGGTGTTGAGGAAGTGCTGCTTTTCGGAGAAGCCCGTGGCGTTGTCCGCACTCAGTTCAATTGCCTTGTAGAAGCGGTCGAGGCCAGCCAGAAACTCATCGCGGTTAAAGGCGCGCGACGTAAGGGCGGCGATTACTTTTTCAATCTCCTGCGCTACCACGTTTCGCCGCGCAAAGTCCGGATTGTTGAAAATCTTGCGGAAGATGCGCTCTGTCAGCAGGTGCTGCACCAGCATCCGCTCCACCGCTTCCACCGAGAGGTTCGGATTGATGGCTTGCTGGCAGAGTGCGTAGAAATCGTCGAAGCTCCGGACAAACGCCGGGTTCTTCTTCCGTTGCTCCTCAATGATCTTGAAGACCGCGGTCGCCAGTTCGGGGATGCGCTCAGAAAATTCCGCCACTGCCTCTTCCCACTCTTCGATGTGCGGCGCTTTGTAGCGGAAGAACTGGTTGACGATATCAACCAGCGTGTCGGGCTTGGAGATGTTCTCGTCGGCGATGCGCGCATTCGCCTGATAGAGAATGGCGCGCTCGGGAGCCTGAAAAATGATGTTGTCGGTGGGATAGCCCTTGGCGAGCTTGGCTTTGACTTCTTTGTCGAGGTCGTCTTTCTCGTCTTTGGCTTCCCAGTAGCCGTGAGCCAGGTGGTAGATATCCAGCAGCGCGCCATCCACGATGACCGAGGACCGGGCGCGCTCAATGCGAAACTCGGGCACGAGCGTGAGCTTCAGTTTCCTGCCGCAGGAGGAGAGCAGGTCCTGAAACGCGCTCCGGACCGCCATTTCGTGGCTGATGTGAAGTTGCCCTAGCTGGTTCAGGGCCGCATAGTAGCCCTGGACGGCGGCATGCGTGGGCTTGAGGTTGAGACCCGACATCGCGGAAGGCCCAGTTTAGCACCCGGCTTTCGGAATGGCGGATGGCTTGGCGGGAACCCACCTCAGGGGCTGAAGCCCGTCCGTTTCTAGTCCGGAATTGGCATGGCTGAAAGCCATGCCCTACCCGGTTTCTCGCCGACATGCGGCCGCCGAGTCTTCGACTCGGCCTGGGGCGAGCGAGACGCCCGCCCCCACACCGGCAAAACGGGCCCGACTCCGTGTTCGGGGTGAGCCGGTCCGGCGTATAATTTTCGTAGCTGGCAGACGAGTTGTGAGAATCCGCTAGCTCCCACGAGCTGTCAGCTCTCAGCCGTCAGCCACCAGGAAGTTGTGTTGTGCGGAGCCCGTTCTCTCTGCCGTTGGCAACCCACGTTTCGAAAACCGCGAAACGTGGGGCACCCGCAAGCCCGCTCCCTCCGACCGTGCTGGCGATGGCACTGGCCGTGATGACTCTCGGCTGCGCCCTCTGTGACCCGGCGCCCATCATTGATTCCATCTCACCCGCGAGCGCCAAAGCGGGAGGCAGCCAGTTCCTGCTGACCGTCAACGGCAGGAACTTTGAGCGGGGCGCGCGGGTGAGCTGGAACGGGTCGTTTCGGGGGACGACGTTCCTCAGCCACCAGGAACTGGTCGCGTCCATTGCGGCGACCGCCATTGCCCAACCGGGAACGGCGCTGGTGGTAGTAGTCAATCCTCCGAGCGGGCCGGTGATTTCGGGCGGGATCGGTGTGGGGGCGGGACGGTGGTGCGACGCGAAGACGTCGAATGGGGTGACGTTTACGATTAACCCGTGAACGGAAGTCAAAGGGCGCGGACAGGAGTGTCCGCGCCACACGGGCCAAAGGAAAAGGCCACGCAGATTTCTCTACGTGGCCTTTATTTAAGCCGGCAAGGACCTACTCTCCCACACAGTTTCCCGTGCAGGAGTGCGGCATTTACATCCGATGGTTCACACCGGAGTGTTCAGGCAGAGGGCTTGCAGCAAGTTGCTGCCGAATGGCTGGCCTGTATAGATCACCCAAATCTTCTTGTTAAAGTGAAGCGC
>Ga0075017_100001645_pt1 | contig 13788 bp, 10 predicted proteins | sample AleBraG_ABR_2012_FD_71475 | JGI IMG/M metagenome (GOLD analysis project Ga0075017, IMG submission 71475) | Freshwater sediment microbial communities in response to fracking from Pennsylvania, USA - Alex Branch Run_MetaG_ABR_2012 | ecosystem: Environmental > Aquatic > Freshwater > Creek >... | reverse complement strand
TACTCACCCGTTCGCCACTAAATCTTCCAGAGCAAGCTCCTTGGATTCCGTTCGACTTGCATGTGTTAAGCACGCCGCCAGCGTTCATTCTGAGCCAGAATCAAACTCTCCATCAAGATCTTTCGAGGACCGAAATCCTCTACGAATCAGAGAGCCAGATGGGTGACTCTAATACCCACCTGACAACAACGAGTACCACGGGGTGGCCTCGTTGCCTACTGCAATACTTCTTTGACGAACGACGCGTCCTGTTAGATCAGTCCATCGTCGCCCGTACTGGCTTTTGGCTCTCGTTCTTCCGTTTTCAAGGAGCGACGACACACGCGACCGAAGTCGGAGGTGTGAAGTACACCATCTCGGGATTGCTCCGTCGATTCTGCGGCCAAGTTGCCCCGGCTGCAGGGATGCCTACCTTATCAGCGCCGTCTGCCTCGGTGCAAATGCACTGGGCCGCGGTCTCTGCGGTGGGATTACCAGAGTAGCAGACCGAGAAGTACCCCCGTGTCATTTCGACACCCTTCGGCGAGATTTCTCGCGCGTCACCTCACGTGTGCACCGGATCGTCGTATCCACCACGTCGACGACCCGACCACCCTCGCACGGACCTGGTCCAGTGCCCGTGGCGGTCGCGGGCGTGCCTATGGGAACATGTGACGCGTGCACGACGTTCAAGTGGCCTTCGCCATCGGGTGGACGGCGTTTTGGATCTACTGGATCGTGGCCGCCTTCTCCATGAAGCGTGGTCACGCCGCCTGGGCACGCGACCTGCGCATCAGGGCCGTGATCCTCGTGCTCGTCATCGTGCTGGTCCGCGTGGGCGCGTTCCGACACGAGAGCGACAACTCGGCGCCCCTGCGCAGCGGCGTCGGTCTCGCGCTGTTGGTCGCGGGACTGGGTTTCGCGATCTGGGCCCGAATCCACATCGGACGCAACTGGGGTACGCCAATGTCGCAGAAGGAAGATCCGGAACTGGTCACCACCGGTCCCTACCGACTGGTGCGTCACCCTATCTACACCGGCATCTTGGCGGCGGGTATCGGCAGCGCCGTCGCGCTGAACTGGGCGTGGTTGATCGCCGTCGCGCTGGCCGGGGTCTACTTCATCTACAGCGCGACCGTCGAAGAGCGGAATATGACCGAACAGTTCCCCACGGCCTACCCCGACTACAAGCGTTCGACCAAGATGCTCATCCCCTTCATCTTCTGACGGCCGAGCGTCGCTGGCTCCCGCGCCCTCGCACGACGTCGTGGTCGTCCGGCCCGTCGACCCGGCCGTTCGCCAGCGAGGGTCTAGGCCGTCGTGGCGTACTCGACGAACGCGCTCAAGGTGCCGATCAGGCGCATCTCGTCGATGGTCCTGGCGCGCGCGTTCAACAGGGCCTCGGTACACACGAGGAAGGCCAGGCATCGCGCGCGACTCACCGCGACGTTGAGCCGGTTGCGAGAGAAGAGGAACTCTGGTCCTCGCGGCATGTCCTCGCCCGACGACGTGGTCATCGTGAAGAAGACGACGGGTGCCTCGCGGCCCTGGAACTTGTCCACCGTGCCGATCTGGACCCCGCGCAACGTCGGGTTCGCCTCGAAGCGCCGCTGGAGGAGACGGACCTGGTCGTTGTAGGGCGCCACCACCATGAAGTCCTCGTCGCGTAGCGGTCTCGTCGTCTTCGTGTGGTCGACCCACGGCGTGCCGATCATCGAAGCGATCGCCGACTCCACGAGGTCCGCCTCCTCTTCGGACTCGGTGGACCGGTCGACGTGGTGCGCCTCGATCCAGCGAAGCCCCGTCCCGAACTCGGTGGACTGGTCGGCGCACGAGCCGTGACTCGTCAGGCGTCCCTCGTAGATCTGGCTCGAGATGAACCGACAGACGTCAGGGTGCATCCGTCTCGACTCCTCGATGAAGACGCCCTGGGAACTCGGTATCGTCGCGTGCTCGCCGAGGATGTGCTCGAGCACGCTGGCGCCCGAGCCGTTGGGGTGCTCGGCCTGCGAGACCTGGCTGAGCTGGAGCGGATCGCCCAGCAGGATCAGGTTGCGCGCGGCGTTGGTGGTGACGACCGCGTCGGCCAGCGCCAACTGTCCCGCCTCGTCGACGATCAGCACGTCGACCGGGTAGGCGCGCATGCCCGGCCGCGACCAGAGCCACGTCGTACCGGCGACCAGGTTGAATCGTTCGCTCTCGACGTCGTCGGCCCGGTTCGAGTACGTGACCCCCTCGAGAGGCCCCGACTTGGGCTTGGCCCCGCGACGGACCGCCCGCAGGTGTGCGAGGTCGCCGTGACCGACGAAGACCTGGTGGGCCGCGTCGAGCAGGTTGTCGATCGCCGCGTGGCTCATCGCCGTGATGCCGACGCGCTGGCCCGACATGACCAGGTGGTGGATGATGTGCGAGCCGCTGTAGGTCTTGCCGGTCCCCGGGGGACCCTGGATCGCCACCACGCTCTCGTCGAGGTGGCCCACCCATCGCAGGATCGCGGGCAAGTCGTCGTCGAACGTCCCACCCGTCGGTCCTCCGCCACCGATGAAACGAGGCGTCTCGCGGGCCACCAGTGAGATGGCCGCACGGCGCAACGGATCGTCGTCGGCCGGTTCGAGCAACTGGTTCGCGATGTGCACGAGCTCACCGGGCTTCTCCCCCGGCCAGACGTAGTCGTCCACAGTCATCACCGAGGGCGACATGCCCACGTCGTAGTGCTCGCGCCAGCGCAGCGTCAGTTCACGACGCTCGAGGTCGATGGTCGGCACGTAGCCGTAACCGCGCTCGACGCCCACGCCCGTGAACAGCACGTTGCGTTTCTTCGCGTCGGCGAAGACCGGGCTCACCGCCTGTTCGGGCCAGCGCAAGATCGCGTTCAGCGCCGGCGCACCCTTGCTCGTCGTCTCCTCCATGCGCACCAGCGAGAGATTCGCGATGAAGTCCGGGTCGCCGTAGAGCGCCGTGAACTCCGACGCCGCCTGGGCGAACTTCGGCTCGGTGCTAGCCGTTCGTTCGCGCCGCCAGTAGTTGAGCAGGTCGGCCACCAGCGCTCCCGGGCCACCGTCGTCGAGCGAGCGAAGCCGTTCGACGAGCTCGTCGGTGTCGAGCGAGGTGTCCACCTGCTCGAGACGGGCGTCTCGCCACGCGAGGCCGGGGTCGCGCTGGGCGACCAGCCAATCGCGCAACGCCAACGTCGCCGCGACGTCGTCCTCGTTGTAGCGCGCGATGTCGTCGAGCAGCCGTGGCTCGTGGGTCTTCATGTACTCCTCGTACTCGACCACCGCGCCCGCACCCTGTTCGATGCCACCGTGGCGCTCGAAACCGCTCAGTCGCTCGAGGTACTTGAGCCCGTAGGACTCGGTGCCGACCTGCACGGCGTTCTTGGCGATGACGTACAGGTCGACGAACAGTCCCGTCTCCACCAGGTCCGTGAACAGCGACTCGGTCTCGGTGCCACGGGTCAGTCGCTCGAGCGAGGAGCGCTCGGTGTGGTTGTAGTGGTAGACGTGCATCGACGGGAAGTGCCGGCGCCGATCGGCGAAGAACTCCACGAGCGCCTTGATCATGACGCGCTGCTCGTCCAGGTCGTGCGCCCAACGCGCGTCGTAGGTCCACTCGCCGCCGCGACGGTAGTAGAGCCCGCCCAGGAAGAAGAGGTCGTGCCGGGCCGTCCAGAAGGGGTGTCCCTCGAAGTCGAAGAAGACGTCACCGTCGTCGGGCGCGGGCATCAGTTCGAAGCCGTGTCCGAACACCGGGTCCTCCCCCGACTCGACCAGCTCGAAGGCCGGTGCCGCGCCGGCGTGCGTGCGCGTCGTGACCTGGAGCGCGGCCTGACGCTGGAGCCGCGCGAGGCTCTCGTCGTGCATCGTCGCGACCGGCTCGCGTCGACCGGCCAACTCCACGATCGTGCGAACGCCGGTCGACTCGAGTGCGTTGCGTTCGGGTGGACGGATGTTCGCCACGTAGACCAGCGAGTCCTCCGCGCGCCAGCGGGCGTCACAGACCTCGTTGAACTCGCAGTAGTCACAGTGGTCACACGGCACGGGCACCGTGTCCATCACCCCGTCGTCTCGCTCGAGCAGATGCGAGAGCTGGCGGCGCAGCCGTCGCCAGTACGGGCGGAACTGCTCGACGCGCAGCGACTCCATCTCGCCCGAGCCAAGCCACAGGTGCATCTCGCGCGGCGCGGCGCCCGAGAGCGACTCCAACGCATCGGCGTAGAAGCACAGCTGCAGGACGTGACCGGGTTTGCCCTCGGTGCGCGTCAACTTGGCGTCGATGGGTTCGTAGCCGATCCGTCCGTCGCGTTCATCCACGACGCGCACCAGGAAGTCGGCGATGCCGCGGATGCCGTCGTGCAGCAACGGCATCTGGTAGATCACGTCGTGGTCCGCGTCCAGCGGATTGCCGATCCGGTGCACCCACTGGGCAAAGGACTCGTCGGGGTTGCGACCGGGCACCTGGTAGACCGACCGGCCCCGATTGACGAAATCGGCGAGGCAGTCACGTTCGTGGGTCGCGCCCTTTTCGATCAACAGGTCGGCGAGCGTCCCGACGGGCCGTTCGGCGAGGCGCAGTCGGCCTTCGTCGGCCTCGTTTCGCAGCGTGAGGAAGTGCGCGCACTCGAGCCACGCCGTGATCTTCGACGGGGTGATCAGACGTTCAGTCATCGCAACCTCTCGGGGAACGGGGACGTCGCCGTGACGCCACTCCCACTCTGACGCGACGCTGTGACGTCACACCCGACGGTCGAGCTCGGCCAGGCGGGCCACCGACGCGTCGAACGCCTCGCGCAGCCGCGTCGCCTGACCCGGCGCGGCCAGCGGTCCGGCGCCGCCCGGCGATCGTCGCCGGCCCAACGCCGCGCCCTCGTCGAACAGTTCGGCGAACCGACTGGTCGAGGGCTCGTCGCCGACGACGTCGGCGAGCGATCGACCAGTCGCGGTGGCCGTCCCCACCAGTCGACCCACCTGCTCGTGCGCCTGGCGGAAGGGGACGCCCTCTTCGACCAGCCGCTCGGCGATGTCGATCGCGACGAGGAACTGGTCGCCGGCGGCCGCGCGCGCGACGTCGACGTCGAACTCCATCGACCGGTAGGCGCCGCGCATCGCGTTCAGCATCAAGAGCACCTGGTGGATCGAGTCGAAGAGGGGCTCCTTGTCCTCTTGGAGATCACGGTTGTACGACAGCGGCAGACCCTTCAACGTGACGAGCAGGCTCGTGAGGTTGCCGACGAGCCGTCCGCTCTTGCCCCTCGTCAGCTCGGCGACGTCGCTGTTCTTCTTCTGGGGCAACATCGAGGACCCGGTCGTGAAGTCGTCGCCCAGCGTGGCGAAGTGGAACTCCGACGACGTCCACAGCACGAGCTCCTCACCCATGCGCGACAGGTGGATGCCCACGAGCGCGACGTCGAAGAGCGACTCGGCGACGAAGTCCCGGTCGCTCACCGCGTCCATCGAGTTCTCGAAGGGGTGGTCGAAGCCCAGGATGTCCGCGGGCACGGCGGGGTCGATCGCGAGTGACGTGCCGGCCAGCGCGCCGGCCCCCAGGGGCGAGACGTTGAGGCGTCGTCGGGCGTCGAGCAGTCGGTCGACGTCGCGCAGCAGCGACCACGCGTGCGCGTTCAGGTGATGCGACAACAACACGGGTTGGGCCCGCTGCAGGTGCGTGTACCCCGGCAGGACCGCCTCGCGGTAGCGCTCGCCCACCTCGGTCAAGGTCGCTACCAGCTCGAGGCACCCCGACGCGACCTGGGTCAACGCATCGCGGCTGAACAGCCGCAACGTCGTCGCCACCTGGTCGTTGCGGCTCCTGGCGGTGTGCAGCCTCGCGCCCAGGTCGCCCGCTATCTCGGTCGCCCGGCGCTCGATGGCCATGTGGACGTCCTCGTCCTCGGGCGTGCGCACGAAGGTGCCCCGGTCGAACTCGGCCTCGATCTCGTCGAGCGCGTCGATCAGCTGGTCGCCCTGGACCTCGTCGAGCAGTCCGGCCACGACGAGTCCGCGCACGTGCGCACGCGAGCCCATGATGTCGTGCGCGTACAGGACGTGGTCGAACGAATAGCTCTCCGACAGCGCCCACAGGCTGGAGTCCATCGACGAGCGGAACCGCCCGCTCCACAGCGTCATGACGCGGGCGGGGTGGCGTTCTTCGCGCCCTGACGCGCGGCCCAGGTCTTCACCCCGAGACCGTAGATCTTGACGAAGCCCTCGGAGTCGGCGTGCTGGAACGTGTCGGCCGCGTCGTACGTCGCCAGACCGTAGTCGTAGAGCGCCTTGGGGCTGCGACGCCCGGTGATGCGCATCAACCCGGGTGCCTCGAAGACGAGGCGGACCTCGCCCGTCACGTGGCGCTGGGTCTCGGCGATGAAGGCGTCGAGGGCCTCCTTCAGCGGTGAGAACCACATGCCGTCGTAGACGAGCTCGGACCAGCGTGATTCGAGGCGGCCCTTCTCGTGGTGCACGTCACGCTCGAGCACCAGGTCCTCGAGGTCGGCGTGGGCCGCGATGAGCGCGAGCGCCGCGGGACACTCGTAGACCTCGCGGCTCTTGATGCCGACTCGGCGGTTCTCCACCATGTCCAGTCGCCCGAAGCCGGTCGAGCCCGCTCGGACGTTGAGCGCCGCGATGAGGTCGGCCAGGGGCATCGACACGCCGTCGATCGCCACGGGCAGCCCGGCGTCGAAGCGGACGGTCAACTCCACCGGCTCGTGGGCGGTGATTCGCGTGAGCGTGTAGGGCTCGTCGGGCGGCGCGGCCCACGGGTCCTCCATGGCGCCGCACTCGATCGCGCGTCCCCAGAGGTTCTCGTCGATCGAGTAGATCTTCTCCTTCGTGGCCCGGATCGGGATCTCCCACTTGTCGGCGTAGTCCACCGAGTCGGCGCGGGTCATGCCCCAATTGCGCGCCGGCGCGAGCACCTCCAGGTCCGGCGCCAGCGCGTGGGTCCCCACCTCGAATCGGACCTGGTCGTTGCCCTTGCCGGTGCAGCCGTGGGCGACGGCCTGGGCGTTGAACTTGCGGGCCTGGTCGACGAGGTGACGCACGATGACCGGGCGCGACAGCGCCGAGACCAGCGGGTACTTGCCCTCGTAGCGGGCGTTGGCCTTGATGGCGTAGGCGCAGAACTCCTCGGCCATCTCGTGACGGGCGTCGACGACGACGCAGTCCAGCGCACCCGCGGCGATCGCGCGGGCCTTGATCTCCTCGAACTCCTCGGCGCTGTCGGTGTCCTGTCCGACGTCGACCAGCACGCAGACGACCTCGACCCCCCACTCCTCTATCATCCAGCGCACCGCGACCGACGTGTCGAGTCCACCGCTGTAGGCGAGCACCACCCTCTTGGCCATGACTACTTCCCTTTCCTCATCGACAGATTCGAATCCTCGAGCCCGGCCAGGAGCCGCAGCTCGTTGGCCAACGACATGCCGCCGCGCTTCTCGTTGGCGATGACCAGGATCGTGTCGTCACCGGCCACGCTGCCGAGCACGCCCTCGAGGGCGCTGCGGTCGAGGGCGGACGCGACCACGTGCGCGCAGCCCGGGGGCGTGCGCACGACGACGAGGTTCTCCGAACTCTCCACGGACACGACCCACTCACCCATCATTCGACGCAGGTGGTCGAGCGGCGCGTGCGACACCTTGGACGCGGTCGCCGCGACGATCCGTCGCGCCCCGTGTTCGTCGCGCACCTTGATGGTGCCGAGTTCTTGGAGGTCGCGGGTCACCGTGGCCTGGGTGGCCGATATCCCCTCGGCCTGCAGTCGGGTGACGAGCTGCGCGGCGGTCGAAATCGTCTCGCGCTCGATCAACTCGCCGATGCGGTGCTGTCGTTGCGTCTTGGTCATGCCTTTTCCTCTTTCATCCAACGTAGAACGCCCACCATTGCGGAACGGCGGTGAAACACTTGTCGCCACACGAGTGATTGGTGGCCGTCGAGCACCTCATCGGTGATCTCGTCGCCACGGTGCGCCGGCAGGCAGTGCAGCAGCACCGCGGAGGGCTTGGCCAACGTCATGAGCGTCGAATCGACCCGGAACGGCGCGAGGTCGGCGCGACGTCGGGCGGCCTCGTCCTCGAAACCCATCGAGACCCACGCGTCGGTGTAGACGACGTCGACGTCACGCACGGCCGCGGCCGCGTCGTCGGTCAGTCGGAGGGTGCCCGGACCGTCGAGCGTGCGCGGGTCCTCGGCGCCCCCGTCGCCCAATTGGTAACCCCCCGGCGCCGCGACCGTGACGTTCACCCCGAGGCGGACCAGCGCGACCGCGAGCGAACGCGTCACGTTCGTGGCGTCGCCGACGTAGGCGACCTCGAGGCCGCGCAGGGCGTGGACGTCGCCGTCGGCGAAGCGCTCGGCGATCGTCAGCACGTCGGCCACCGCCTGGGTCGGGTGCGCGACGTCGCTGAGCAGGTTGACGAGCGACATCGAGTCGGCCGTCGCGACGCGCATGCGCTCGAAGACGCCGTGGTCACGCACCCGCAGCGCGGCGATCGAGTACATCTGGCTCAGCGTGCGACCGACGTCTTCGGCGCTCTCGCGTGAATCCAGCCCGATCTCCTCGTCGCTGAAGAACGTCACGAAGCCGCCCAGCTCGTGCACGGCCGACGAACTCGAGGCCCGGGTGCGCAGGCTCGGTCGTTCGAAGACGAGCGCGACGCCCTGGCCCTTCAGCGTCTCGTCATCGAAGGGCGGGTACGCCAGGTCGTAGATCGAGTCGAGCGCGGCGTCGTCGAGCTGGGCGATGGTGATGAAGTGTGGACTCACCGGACTACCTCCGTCGTGGGTATCGAGAGCGAGAGCGCGTCGCGCAGCGCGTGTCGACGCGTGCCGTTGGCCACGACGATCCTTCGCGCGCCCGCGCCGAGCGCGTCGAGGGCGGCCACCATCTTGGGCCGCATCCCGTCGCGCGCCGATCCGTCGTCGATCATCGAACGCACCTGGTCCATCGTGACCGACGAGAGGCAGCTCTGGGCGTCGTCGGCGTCCGAACGCAGTTGGTCGACGTCACTGAGCAGCACCAGCGAGGATGCGCCGGTGGCGCCGGCCACGGCACCGGCGACCGTGTCGGCGTTGCAGTTGAGCAGGTCCCCGCCGCCGTCCACGGCGACCGAGCAGAGCACCGGGGTCACCCCGGCGCGCCACAGGGATTCGATGAGCCTGACGTCGATCGCGGGTGACGCCCCGGCCCGGTCCCACGGCGCACCGAGCGACGACGCCCGCGCCAACGTCGCGTCGGCACCGGTCAGCCCCGCGCACGCCAGACCGGCGTGGTTGAGGGCGGCGACGATGCGCACGTTCACGTACGACAGGGCCATCGCCACGTAGGCCATCGTCGCGACGTCGGTGATCCGCAGGCCCTCACAGAATCGGCTCTCGAGTCCCGCGGTGTCGAGCAGCTGGGCGATCTGGGGTCCCCCGCCGTGCACGACCACCACGTCGGTCCCGGCCTCGCGCAGGGCGACCACGTCGTTCGCCAGGTCGGCGAGCACCGGCGAGTCGGCGGCGAGCGAATCCAGCGCGTGGCCGCCCAATTTGACCACGACCACCGTCACGGCGTCACCCCGGTGAGGGGCAGGCCGGTCGTTTCGTCGCGACCGGTGGCGACGTTCCACGCCTGGATGGCCTGTCCGGCGGCGCCCTTGATGAGGTTGTCCAGTGAGCTCATCGCGACGACCCAGTGCGTCCTCGGATCGACCACGGCGCTCACGAAGCAGAGGTTGCTGCCGACCGGGTCCTTCAGGGTCGGTGGTTCGCTCGTGACGACCACGAACGGGTCGTGGCGATAGGCGTCGCGCAGGAGCGCCAGCGCGTCGTCGCTCGTGAACGAGGCGGACGTCGCGCGGGCGTAGGCCGTGACGAGCATCCCGCGGCTGACCGGTACCAGGTGGGGTGTGAAGAGCACCTCGGCGTCGATCTCCTGTTCGATCTCGGGCGTGTGGCGGTGACGGACGAGTCCGTAGGCCTCGGCGTTGGCGCTGAGACGCGAGAAGTGCAGTCGCTCGCTCGTCGCCCGTCCGGCCCCCGAGGCTCCGCTGAGCGCGTTGACCACGATGCCCGTCCGCTCGACGACGCCGTGGTCGACGAACGGACCGAGGGCGAGTGCGCTGGCCGTCGGATAACACCCCGGCGCGGCGATCAGGCGTGCGCCGACCAGTTCGTCGCGGTGTCGTTCGACGAGTCCGTAGACCGCGCCTAGGAGCAGGTGCGGCGCCAGGTGCTCGGCGTCGTACCACGCGCCGTAGGCGCCCGGGTCCTTCAAGCGAAAGTCCGCGCCCAGGTCGACGACCTGGACACCGCGCGCCACCAGAGTCGGCACGTACCGTTGACTCTGTCCATGCGGCAAGGCGAGGAACACCACCTCGACGTCGGCCTCGACGACGGCCGACGTGGCGGAGAGCTCGAGCGTCGGATAGGCGCCCGCGAGAGCGGGCACGTGGTGCGCGACGCGCTTGCCGGCGTTGGACTCCCCGGTGGCGAGAACGACCTCCAGGTCCGGGTGCTGCGCGCACAGACGCAACACCTCGGCCCCGGCGTAGCCCGACGCTCCAACGACCCCGATTCGCATACTGTCATTTTATGCACATCACGTTATAAAACTGCAAATTTATATTCCGAGCGCTACGATGGACCCGATGTCGCGGCGCGGGTGGACCCTCTTCATGATGATGGCCGTCATCTGGGGCATCCCCTACCTCCTGATTCGCGTGGCCGTTCGCGAACTCGACCCCGGCGTGCTCGTGCTCGGACGGACGGCGCCGGCCGCCCTGCTGCTGGCGCCGCTGGTCATCGCGCGCCGTCAGCTCCCGGTGCTGCGGGCCAACTTCGTCTGGATCACGATCTTCGCGGTCGTCGAGTTCGGCGTCCCCTGGTACCTCATGGCCAGCGCCGAGCGCCACATCACCAGCTCGCTCACGAGCATGCTGATCTGCTGTGTCCCACTGTTCGCGGTGATGGCCTCGCGCCTTCGCCGCCACAAGGAGCACGTGGCGCCACGACGCTACGTCGGACTCGCCATCGGGGCCCTCGGGGTGGCGCTGCTCGTGGGGTTGGACCTGCACGGCGGCTCGTTCGTCTGGATCGCCATGATGCTCGTGGTCTGCGTCGGTTACACCATCGGTCCCATGATCCTCGCGACCAAGCTGAGCGACGTCCCGGGCGTGGTGGTCGTCGCGGGTGCGACGGCGGTGGTCGCGCTGTGCTGGGTGCCGTGGAGCGTCGCGCACTGGCCCACGGTCGTCTCGGGCGAGACGCTGGCCTGCGTGGCGATCCTGTCGGTGGTGTGCACGGCGTGCGCCTTCTTGGTGTTCTTCGAGCTCGTCAAGGAGGTCGGCTCGTCGCGATCGGTCGTCGTCACCTACGTCAACACGGCCATCGCCGTGCTGCTGGGGGTCATCGGCCTGCACGAACCGCTCACCGTGGCGATCATGGTCGGCTTCCCGCTCGTCTTGATCGGCAGCATCTTCGCCACCAGCAGTCCCGCCCAGTTGGCCCGGGTCTAACCGCGATCGACGAAACGCGCCCCCACGCGCACGATGCCCTCGACCACCAGCCACAGGCCGTCGCGACCGACCAGGAGGCGCACGTCGTCGTCGCGTTCCAGCGCCGCGTAGTGGGTCAACTCGACGGACACGACGTCGCGCGGAGCGACCTCGCTCACGGCCTGCCAGATCGCCGCGTTGTTGACGTGCCCGACCACGTCGAGGTCGGCGAAGCGGATCTGCCACGGTCGCGCGGTCGCGTCGCTCGCGACGGGCGCCTCGCCGACGCGCCCCGAGACCTTGCGTCCGTTCACCGATGCCGCGTAGACGTCGTGGAAGTCGTCACGCAGGCGCACCGGCCGACCCGACGCGTCGGTCGGCACCCAGAGCGCCACGCCTTCGACGAGCACCCGTGCGCCCACGACGAGGTCGGTGCGCCGCTCGGCCCAGGCCCCGCCGGCGCCCGAGCACCAGGTACGCGCCGTGACGTGCTCGCCGTAGCGCGGCCAACGCGCGCCGGGGGCGAGTCGGATCGTGGTGCGCCGGACCACCCACACGTCGCTCGACGCGATGCCGGTGTCGTCCCAATCGTCGGTCGCGACGTCCTGGAGGAAACGAGCGGCGCCGTCGAGGCGCAAGGTCCCCGACGCGTCGGCGTCGCCGAGTCGAACGACGCGAGACGACTCGTATCGACGACCCGTGCGGAACGGTTCGAAGACGGGTTCGGTGGGTTCGCGCACGATCGCTCAGCGCAGCGTGGCGCCGAGATCGCGTGCGGCCGAGATCAGCGTGTCGCGGGCGGTGGCGACCTCGGCCTCGTTGAGCGTCCGTTCCGTGGAGCTGAACCGCACGCGGTACGCGAGGCTGCGGGTGGCGCCGGGCAGCGCCGCACCGCGAAAGACGTCGAACAGCACCACGTCCTCGACGATCGGCGACGCCGATCGCAACAACTGCGCGAGGTCCTGGGCGTTGACGTCGTCGGGCGTCACGAACGCCAGGTCGATCACGGCGCTCGGATAGCGACCGGGCACGTCGACCGTGACCGGTGCCCTCGTCGCGAGTTCCTCGTTCGCCACCACGTCCAGGTCGAGATCGAGCACGCCGAGTCGCCGTCCCCCGGCGCCCGGCGCCACGGCGTCGACGAGGCCGGCGTCGACCTCGCCGACGAGGCCGAGCACGGCCGAGGTGGCTCGGTCGACCAACGTCGCACAGCGAGTGGGGTGCCACCCCGCCGGCGCATCGTCACAGGTACGCACCACGACGTCGCCCAGTCCCAAGCGACCGGCGAGCGTCGACCAGAGGGCGACGGCCGAGGTGGCGTCGTCGTCGCGCCGTCCCAAGACCACCGTCAGACGTTCGTTCTCGAAGGGCAGTTCGAGGGCGACGGCCCCGCCGGCGCCGCCCTTGGTCACCCGCGGGCTGACGGCGCCGTCGGGATGGGCGAAGACCATCCCCAACTCCGCCAGCACCACGTCGCCCGTGCCGCGTTCGGCGTTCTTGCCCCACGCGCGCACCAGCCCGGTCAGCATCGTCGCGCGCAAGACCGACTCGTCCGACGCCAGCGGATTCGTGATTCGCACGCGCGCCGCACCCGGGTCGAGCACGTCGAAGTCGTCGTCGCTACCGAGCGTGGGCGTCCACGTCTCGTAAGCACCCAGGTCGACGACGATGTCGCGCACACGACGGCGAAGGCGCTGGCGCGCGTTGAGTGATCCCGGCTCGGACCACGTCGGCGTACGCCGCGGGAGTCGACGGTAGCTGTAGAGACGGGCGATCTCCTCGATGACGTCGGCGCGTCCGGCGGCACCGGTGCGCACGTCCAGTCGCGCGCTGGGCGCCTTGACGTGCACCACGTCGTCGTGCGCGGTGACGACGAATCCCAGACCGAGCAGGATGGAGGTGACCTCGTCGTCGGCGATGGCCACCCCGAGCGCGCGTTCGATGTCGCCGGAGCGAAGTTCGATCGTGGGGACGTCGGGCACGTCGCCGCGCACGTCCAGGGGATCCGCGAGCCACTCGAGGTCCGGGACGCTCTCGGTGAGCACCGCGACGAAGCGGGCCGCCGCGCGCAGCGCCAACTCGGGGTCGACGCCGCGTTCGAAGCGGTTCGACGCCTCCGAGCGAAGGCCGTGGCGCTTGGAACTCCTCGCAATCGCCATCGGGTCGAAGAAGGCCGCCTCGAGCAGGACGTCGGTGGTCGCGTCGCTGATCTCGCTCGTCGCGCCGCCCATGATGCCGGCGAGGCCGAGGAGCCGGTCGTCACCGTCGACGATCACGCAGTCCACCCCGGTGTCGCCGAGTCCGCGGCCCGGGGTCGCCAGGTGGCGTTGCAC
>Ga0075017_100001644_pt1 | contig 13795 bp, 9 predicted proteins | sample AleBraG_ABR_2012_FD_71475 | JGI IMG/M metagenome (GOLD analysis project Ga0075017, IMG submission 71475) | Freshwater sediment microbial communities in response to fracking from Pennsylvania, USA - Alex Branch Run_MetaG_ABR_2012 | ecosystem: Environmental > Aquatic > Freshwater > Creek >... | reverse complement strand
GCCTTGATGGTCTCGCCCCACTTGTCGCTCGGCACGCCGATGACCGCTGCTTCGGCCACCGAAGGGTGCTGGAAGAGGCAGTCTTCGACCTCGATCGACGAGACGTTCTCACCTCCAGTGATGATCACGTCCTTCTTGCGGTCGCTGATGGTGACCAGTGGTCCGTCGAAGTAGCCACCGTCGCCCGTGTGGAACCAGTCGCCATCGAACGCATCGTCGGTGGCCTCTGGCTGCTGCCAGTAGCCGTCGAAGACGTGGTTCGACTTCGCCATGATCTCGCCTGACGGGTCGATCTCAAGGCGCACACCGAGCGCCGGAGCTCCAGCCTTCGACAGGAGCTTGGCTCGCTCGACGACGGGGAGCTCGTCCCACTCGGGGCGCGTCCGATTGATGGTGAGCAAGGGCGAGGCCTCGGTGAGGCCGTAGATCTGGATGAACTCCCAGCCCAGCTCCTCTTCGACCTTCGCCACCACCGAGCTCGGCGGCGGTGCCCCAGCCACCACGATCCGGACCGTCCCCTTGCCGGGGACCACCCGACCGTCAGCCACTCGCTTGGCCGCAGCGTCGAGGATCGAGGCGACGACGGCCGGTGCGCCGCACATCAGGGTGACCCCCAAGGACTCGATCCGACTCAGGATGTCTTCGCCGTCGATCTTGCGGATCGTCACGTGCGTGCCACCCATGCCGGTCACGGCATAGGGCATGCCCCAGCCGTTGACATGGAACATCGGCAACGTGTGGAGCAGGACGTCTCGGTCGGAGACCGTGGTGTGCCAGCCGAAGGACGTGGCGTTCAGCCACAGGTTCCGGTGCGTCAGCTGGACGCCTTTCGGACGGGCGGTGGTGCCAGAGGTGTAGTTGATGGTGGCGGTGGCGTCTTCGTCGTGGACCCACGCCACAGGATGCTCGTCGCTCGGAGCCTCGGCGAAGAGCGCCTCGTCTTGCACGCCGTCGAGGACGATGCGGTGCTCGACCGACGTGTTGGTGCAGAGCTCTTCGAACTCAGGATCGACGAGCGCGACCGTGGCTCCGGAGTGCTCGAGGATGTAGGAGATCTCCTGGGGGTGCAGGCGATAGTTGACCGGCACCAGGATGCGTCCGTAGCCGCTGACACCGAAGTAGCTGATCTGGAAGCGTGCGCAGTTCGGCGAGACGATGGCCACCCGCTCGCCGTGCCCGACGCCCATCCGATCGAGAGCCAGAGCCATCCCGCGAGCACGAGCAGCGAACTCGCGGTAGTTCATGGGCCCAAAGCTGCCGGGTCGATCCGGCTCGTCCACGATGGCGAGTGCGTCGGGATAGACGACCTCAGCCCGATCCAAGAAATCAATGACCGTCAACGCAATCTTCGACACAAGATCCCCCTTCTCGCGGAAAACGAATCTAGCAAGTTTCTTCTACTTGGTCTAAATTCGACAACGAGGCCGAAACCAGAACCAAACGGTCCGATCGGAGTCCCAAGCGTGCTTGGCACGCTGGGACGCACGGTTGAGTGGGGGACACCGGGACACAGAGCCTCCGGCACAAGCCACGGTCGAGATGCAAGCAAGAGGGAGGAATCGACGTGTCATTCTCAGGATTGGATATCGACAAGCTGCTCATCAACGGTGAGCTCGTTGACGCTGAAGGCGGGGCCGTGTACCCCAACATCAACCCCGCTACCGAAGAGTCGCTCGGCAACGCAGCTGACGGCCAGGCTGCCGACGTCGAGAAGGCGATCGCTGCTGCTCGCGCTGCCTTTGACGAGACCGAGTGGAGCACCGACCGGGCCTTCCGCGTCCACTGCCTCCGCCAGCTCCACCAGGCGCTGACTGACCACGGTGACGCGTTCAAGGAGATGGCCACCGCGGAGGTGGGCCTGCCCTCGCAGATCGCCGGTTCGACCTTCGACAGTCCCGTTGAGATCCTCAAGTGGAACACCGATCTGCTCGAGTCCTACGACTTCACTGAGGACCTTGGTGTCTCAGAGGTGGCGCAGTTCAAGTCTCGGCGTTGGATCGAGCGCGAGGCCTATGGCGTCGTCGCAGCGATCACGCCTTGGAACCAGCCGACCCAGGTGAACCTGGCCAAGATCTCCCCTGCGCTGGCTGCCGGATGCACCGTGATCTTGAAAGGCGCACCCACTACGCCCTGGCTGGCGGCTGCGCTCGGCAAGATGGTCGCCGAGCACACGGACATCCCACCGGGCGTCTTCAACGTCCTCACCGGCCAGACCAACACCCTCGGCAACGAGCTGCTCAGCGACCCGCGTGTCGACATGGTGAGCTTCACCGGGTCCACTGCAGTCGGTCGACACATCATGAGCGAGGGCTCCGGCACGCTCAAGAAGCTCTTCTTGGAGCTTGGAGGAAAGTCGGCAGCCATCGTCCTCGATGACGCTGACCTTGCCTCCTCGGTGATGATGCCGGGCTACATGTGCGTCCTGCACGGGGCACAGGGCTGCGCGACGCTCTCGAGGCTGGTCCTGCCCAGAGCCAAGTTCGACGAAGGCGTCGAGATGGTCTCCCAGCTCATGGCCTCGATGCCCTACGGCGATCCGACGGATCCGATCAACGTCATGGGCCCGCTCAACTCCGAGCGTCACCGTGACCGCGTCGAGGCCATGGTCAACCGAGCCAAGGACGCTGGTGGCAAGCCCGTCATCGGCGGCAACCGGGCCACGCAGTTCGAGAAGGGCTACTACTTCGAGCCCACGGTCTTCGCCAACATGCCCGAAGACGCTGAGATCGTGCGCGACGAGGTCTTCGGTCCTGTGCTCGTGTGCGTTCCGCACGACGGCGACGACGACGCCGTGCGCATCGCGAACGACAGCATCTTCGGCCTGTCAGGTGCGGTGTACTCGGGTGATCACGAGCGCTCGAAGGCGGTCGCCCGCAAGATCCGTGCCGGCACCATGATCGTCGACGGCGGGATCTACTACGGCCCCGACGCCCCCTTCGGTGGCTACAAGCAGAGCGGCTTCGGCCGAGAGATGGGCAAGATGGGCTTCGAGGAGTACCTCAACACCAAGACCCTCTCTGAGCCTGCTGACTAGCTGATCGGCGAACGACGAGCTAGACGTTCGACGGGTAGTCGCTCGACGAAGCGACCTCCGCTGCCTTGGCCATGTTCTCGAGCACGTAGGTACCGAAGCTCTGGAGCTTCTCGTCGTCACCAGCGCGCTGGTAGCCCTGCTCGAGGACGATGGCCAGCTTCCAGCAGGCGAGCACCAGGTAGTAGTCAAAGTCGTCGACCTGACGGCCCGAGTGCTCGACGTAGTACTTGAGCATCGCTGAGCGATCGGGCATGCCTTGGAGCATGTCGGTGTTCTCCTGGCCGATCGCGGCGTCCGGCCACGACATCAGCGCCCAGGCGAGGTCGATCTTGGGGTCACCGATGGTGCCCATCTCCCAGTCCACGATCGCAGCCAGCTTCGGAGGCTTGCCGTGGCGGAACATGACGTTCGGGAACTGGTAGTCCCCGTGCATGAGCCCCGGGACGAAGTCGAGGGGCCGATGCGTAGCCAGCCACTGCGTTGCCTCTTCCAGACCAGGTATCTCTCGCGCCTTGATGCGCTCGTAGAAGCGTGTCCATCGCTCGACCTGGCGGTCGTGGTAGCCGTCGGGGCGACCGAGCTCGCTCAAGCCACCTGCTTGCCAGTCGAACTTGCCCATCTGGACGATGCCCTCGATGAGCTCGAACGCAAGGCCGTTGCGAGCCTCGAGATCCGTGTCGAAAGGAGGTGCCCACCAGCCCTCGACGTTCATCACCGACCAGCCGTCGACGTACTCCATCATGTAGAAGGGTCGACCGAGCACGCTCGAGTCGCGGCACACCGCCACGGCATCGGTGCACGGGACGTTGCTGCCCGTCAGCGCCTCGACGATGGCCCACTCGCGCAGCACGCCGTCGTCTCGAGCCTCGGGGGCATCGAGGGGGGGCTTGCGGAGCGCCGCGTGGATATCGCCACGTCGGATCTCGAAGATCTCGTTCTGCGTGCCTCCTGAGATGAAGCTCACCTCTGGCTGCTCGCCGATGCCGTCGAGGCCCTCAGCGTCCATCCAGCGGGCCAGCACCTCGACGTCGATGGTCGGCTCATCCTCTGCGCTCGCGGTGTCGCTCACTGTGCTGCCTCGTGTCCCTCGAGCTCTTTGGCCCACTTCTTGCGAGCCTTCTCCTGGAGGCCGGGGATCCAGCTCGAGGGCCACATGCCCTCGGAGGGCTTCCCGTCCTTGAGCAGCTTCTTCGCCACCGTCAAGCGGTGCACCTCAGAGGGACCGTCGGCCAAGCCCATGATCGTCGAGCCGTACATCATGCCGGCCAGCGGCAGCTCGTCAGTGGTCCCGAGGGCGCCATGGACCTGCAGCGACTTCTGGGAGACGTCATGGAGCACCTGAGGGGTGAGCACCTTGATCGCCGCGATGTCGTGCCGCACGGCCTTGTAGTCCTGCAAGGTGTCGATGCGCCAGGCCACGTACATCACGAAGAGTCGGAACTGGGTGATCTGGGCATAGGAGTCAGCAATGTAGTTCTGAACCGACTGCTTGTCGGCCAGGATGCTCCCCGCCGTCTCGCGGCTCAGCGCGCGCTCGACCATCATGTCGAGGGCCTTGGTGGCTTGGCCCACGGTGCGCATGGCGTGGTGGATACGACCGCCGCCCAGCCTCGTCTGAGCGATGGCGAAGGCCTCGCCCTCACCACCGAGCATGTTCTCGAGTGGGACGCGCACGTTGTCGTAGTGGATGAGGGCATGGGAGCCATCGCCCATCGACTCGTGGCCGTAGAGCGCTTGGTTCCGCTCGATGTTCACCCCTGGCGTGTCCGCCGGGACGATGAACATCGACGCACCGCGATAGATCGGGACGTCCGGGTTGGTCACCGTCATCACCAGCAGGAAGCTTGCCCAGCGGGCGTTCGACGAGAAGAACTTCCAGCCGTTGATGACCCACTCGTCGCCGTCACGCACCGCGGAGGTGGTGAAGACTCTGGGATCAGCCCCGCCCTGGGGTTCGGTCATCGAGTAGCACGAGACGATCTCACCGCTCAGCAGCGGCTCCAAGTAGAGCTTCTTCTGCTCGTCGGTGCCGTAGTGGGCGATGATCTCCGCATTGCCGGTGTCGGGTGCCTGCGTGCCGAAGATCATGGGTGCCCACGCGCAGCGCCCGAGGATCTGGTTCATCAGCGCCAGCTTCACCTGGCCGTAGCCCTCGCCGCCGAGCTCGGGGCCGAGGTGACACGCCCAGAGCTTCATGTCCTTGACCTTCTGCTTCATCGGGGCGATGATCTCGGCGACCACCGGGTCCATGGGCCGCACGAAGGCCTGGTTGGGGAAGAGCGCATCGAGGAGCTCGACCTCTTCGCTGACGAAGGTCTCCATCCAGTCGAGCTTCTCTTGGAACTCCGGATCAGTCTCAAACTCCCACACGCGTCACGCCCCCTTGCTTCGGCGACAAGTGACTCTCACTCGTCGAAACACCACTGCTCAAACACCTCGAGAGGTAGTCCTACATGGCTATCTCAGAAGTCCTACTCAGTTTAATTTCTGATAACTTATCAAGTCGGGGGTAGAGCGCACTGTGGAAGAGTCCGTGACATCACCGGTGCCTGCTGAGGGTCATCGGATCACTATGGAGGGGGTGCTTCGCCCTCTCCCCGTCATTGACGAGATCAACCGCTCCTACTGGACCGCCGGAGCAGACGGGGTCCTGCGCTTCCAGCAGTGCCAGGATTGCAAGGCGCTGCTGCACCCACCGCAACCGGTCTGTCGCTACTGCCGCTCGGACGATCTCGGCACGGCCGACGTTGCCGGCACGGCGACCGTCATCGGCGTCAGCGTGAACCATCAGCTCTGGGATCCAGCGTTCCCTCCCCCCTACGTCGTCGCCTCCGTGGCGATCGATGAAGACCCTCGGGTGCACGTGCTCACCAACCTCGTCGACGTCGATCCCACCGAGGTCGAGGTGGGTCAGCGGGTGCGCGTTCACTTCGAGCAGCACGAAGACGTCTACCTCCCGCTCTTCAGGCCGATGGCTGAAGACACCCTCGATCCCGGTTCCTTGCCCGACGACGAGATCTCAGCGGGCGACCATGCCAAGCACATCCGTCCCATGCTCCGAACAGACAAGTTCGAAGACAAGGTGGTGCTCTCAGGCATCGGGGCCTCGCGGATCGGACGGCGCCTCATGGTTCCCCCGCTCAGCTTGACGGTGGCGGCCATCACGGCTGCCGTTGCCGACGCGGGACTCCAGCTCTCCGACATCGATGGGCTCTCGACCTACCCCGGCATGGACATCATGGGAGGCTTCTCCGAAGGCGGCGTCAGCGCCGTGGAGGATGCTCTTGGCATCCGACCGACGTGGTACAACGGCGCCTTCGAGACCTTCGGTCCCGGTGGAGCCGTGGTCAGCGCCATGTTGGCGGTCGCCGGTGGGTTAGCTCGTCACGTCGTCTGCTTTCGAACCGTCTGGCAGGCCACCTTCGCCGCCCAGCAGCGCGCCGCAGATCCTTCGGCGGGAAGCCCGTATGCGATCGGGAGCGGAGGCAAGGCGAGAGTCCCCGGGTTCACCGCTCCCTACGGGCTGAGCTCAGCCGCCATCAACTTGGGTCTCATCGCCTCGAACTACCTCAAGCGCTACGGGGCGACCAGAGAGACCTTGGGGTGGATCGCGCTCAATGGTCGGGCCAACGCAGCGCGCAACGATGAGGCCATCTACCGCGACCCGATGAGCATGGACGACTACCTGAGCGCGCGGATGATCTCGACGCCCTTCGGGCTCTATGACTGCGACGTGCCCGCTGACGCAAGTGTGGCGGTGATCGTCTCGGCTGCCGAGACGGCCGGTGATCTGGCCTCGACGCCGATCTTCGTCGAAGCAGTCGGCACACAGGTCACTGAGCGGTGGGCATGGGACCAGAGCACGATGACCCACGAGCCCCAGACGCTCGGACCCGCCGCTCACCTCTGGACTCGGACCTCGCTTCGTCCCGACGACGTGGACGTCGCGGAGATCTACGACGGCTTCACGTTCAACTGCGTTTCCTGGCTCGAGGGACTCGGTCTCTGTGGCATCGGTGAGGCAAAGGACTTCCTTGACGGAGGCACCAACATCGCACCGGGAGGCGTCGTCGCGCTCAACACCCACGGCGGCCAGCTCTCTGCGGGAAGGACCCATGGCATGGGGTTCATCAAAGAGGCGGTCACCCAGCTGCGAGGCGACGGCGGCGAGCGCCAGGTCGCCGGCGCCCGTGTCGCGGTTGCCACCACCGGGGGGCTCTCACCTTCGGGGGCGCTCCTCTTGAGAGGGAGCTAGGAGGACAGGTGGATCCGTATCTCTCAAACGAACCGCTCCTCAGCAGTGACGTCGGTCTCATGGAGGGCCTCGTCTCGACTCGAGCGATCCGGCTCTACCACGATGAGCCCATCCCGAACGAGGTCCTTCGTGCCGTGTGCTTCGCCGCGACACGAGCCCCGTCGGACTCGAATCGCCAGTCGTTTCGGTTCCTCGTGCTCTCCGACGGGCTGAAGGCGGTCAGGGCCAAAACGCTCATCGCCGCCGCAGCGCAGAAGATCTGGGACTTCAAGCGAGAGGCAGAGGGCTACACCAGCGGCTCAGGGAACGACGAGACGACGCCCAAGGGGCGGATGAACCGCACCATGGAGCGCTACATCGAGAACCTCGATCGCGCACCGGCCATCATCCTGCCGTGCGTGACGTTCTCGGGCGAGATCAGCTTCCTCGACGGGGCGTCGGTCTTCCCCGCCAGCCAGAACCTCCTGCTCGCCGCCCGGGCGCTCGGCTACGGCGGCGTGATGACGACGTGGCACCTCTGGGCTGAGGCGGAGCTGCGAGAGCTACTCGAGATCCCAGACGATGTCTACGTGGCTGCGACCATCACCCTCGGACGACCTCTCGGCCACCACGGTCCCGTCCGGCGTCGTCCTCTGCCCGAGCTGATCTTCGAGGACTCCTGGGGACAGACTGCTGATTGGGTGGTCGATCCTCCGGGGACCACGCACACCGGCCACGTGCCCAAGCGACCGACCATGAAGCCCACGCGGCCAGGAGGCGAGCCATGAGCGATATCCAAGCGTCTGATCTGTACCACACGGGCATCATCGTCGAGGATCTCGAGGCGTCGATGAGCGAGCTCACCGAGCTCATGGGCTATCGCTGGCTCAGCCCCGTCGAGTACCCGGTCCCGGTCTGGTCCGCAGAGGATGGCGAGGCGATCGTCACGCTCAAGATGGTCTATTCGATCGACGAGCCCCGACTTGAGCTCATCCGTGAGGTCCCGGGCACCATCTGGACGGCCAAGGCAGGCAACCCGATCCACCACATCGGCTACTTCGTCGACGACTTCGACGCAGCGTCGCGGTCGCTGACGAACCACGGCTGCCCACTCGAGATCTCAGGATCGAGCAGCGGGGTCCACCCGAGCGGCTTCGCCTATCACACCTGCCTCGATGGGCTCCGGGTGGAGGTCGTGCCACGAGGAGTCATCGAAGCAATGGAAGCGATGTCCGCGGGACTCGACGTCCCACAGAGTCTCTAACGAGGGGGAGCACATGAAGGCAGTCAGGAACGCACCACCAGGGGTCGAGGTCGTCGAGATCGACGAACCAGAAGGCGAAGGAGAGCTCATCAAGATCAGCTCGGTCAGCATCTGCGCCTCCGACATGCTCTACCTCCAGTTCGGCAGCCAGCAGATCGCCGGCCATGAGTTCGCCGGCACACGAGAAGACGGCACCCCGGTGGCCGTCGAGGCGATCTTCGGCTGTGGGAAGTGCGAGTTCTGCGAGCAGGGCAGCTTCCAGTACTGCCACACCCTCATGGAGACGGCTCTCGGGCTCAGCGCCCCTGGCGGGATGAGCGAGTACTTCCGTGCGCCCGAGCGGGTCCTCACCCCGCTGCCCGAAGGCCTCTCGGTCTCCGATGCCTGTCTGGTCGAGCCGGCCTCGGTGGCCTGGCACGGCTGTCACAACGGCCGCGTGGGCCCGGACACCACGGTGGCCGTGGTGGGCGCAGGAGCCATCGGGATCTTGACGGCCGCCGCTGCCCAGGAGATGGGAGCAGCCACGATCGACGTCGAGGCCCGCCATCCCCACCAGCACGACGCACGTGAGCGCATCGGCGCCGGTATCCCGACGAGCGGCTACGACGTCGTCATCGAGACCGGTGGCAGCGAGAGCTCGCTCCATCGTGCGGTCGAGCTGGTCCGCCCCGGCGGGACGCTCATCACCATCGGTGTGTTCATCGGCGTTGCTTGGCCGATGAATGAGATCTCGATCAAAGAGGTCTCGCTTCGACCCTCGCTTGGCTACTGCGCGCACCAGGGGCGTCGGGAGTTCGCCGAGGTGGCTGACATGCTGGCCTCTCGACCGGAGCTACCTGAGATGCTGATCTCCAAGCGCTTCCCGCTCGAGGACGCACCCGCCGCCTACGCCGCAGCCCAGGATCGCTCGAAGGGCATCTTCCGGATCGTCGTCGAGCCTTAGGCGGACGCTCAGCGAAGCGCCTGCGCAAGGCGCTAGCCGAGGTAGGCGCCCTCGATGGTGGCGAGGTTCTTGTTCGCCTCTTCGGCTGATCCCGACCAGGCCAGATCGCCTCGCTGGAGCACGTAGACGCGATCAGCGACGGCCAGCGCCTGGCGAGCGAACTGCTCGACGAGCAGCACGCCCGCTCCGCGATCGGCCGCTTCGCGCAGCGCCGTCATGAGTCGGGTGACGATGATCGGCGCAAGACCGAGCGAGAGCTCGTCGGCGAAGAGCACGTCAGGCTCGGCGGCCAACGCCCGAGCAGTCTGCAGCATCCGCTGCTCGCCACCCGAGAGCAGACCGGCCTTGCGCTTCTGCAGCGGGATCAGCTCTGGGAAGAGCTCCAAGGCCTTCTCGATGGGTCCCGTGCCGAGGCGCAGGTTGTCCCGGGTGGACAGCTGCGAAGTGATCGAGCGCTCCTCGGGGACCACACCCAAGCCGTGGTGAATCCTCTTGTGGAGCGCCTCGGTGGTGGGCTCGCCCTTCCACTTCACCGTGCCGCCGAGGCCCGGGATCGCACCGGACATGGTGAGCAGCGAGGTGGTCTTCCCGGCGCCGTTCGGGCCCAAGATGACGACGATCTCGCCTTGGTGGAGCTCAAGGTTGAGGTCTCGGACGCAGGCCACCTTTCGGTAGCCGGCGTAGAGGCCCACGGCCTCAAGGATGGGAGCAGTCTCAGTTGGCACCGGTAGGCACGTCCTCGCTTGGGTGAGGTTGCTCGATCTCGGACGGGTCGGGGGCGTCGCCCAGGTAGGCGGCGATGACGGCCGGGTCGGTGCGAATCTCGTCCGGGGTTCCCTCGGCGATCTGGAGACCGAAGTCGATCACGACGAGCTGGTCGCAGACCTGGTTGAGCATCGGCACGTCGTGCTCGACGAGCAAGATCCCCATGCCCCAGTCATCGGCAAGCCTCCGCACGGAGGTCGCGAACTCGTGCGTCTCGGTGGCGTTGAGGCCCGCAGCGGGCTCGTCGAGCAAGAGGATGGAAGGCTCGGTGGCGATGGAGCGAGCGAGGGCCACCTGACGGCGTCGACCGTAGGGAAGCTCGGTGGGCAGGCGATCCAGCTCGTCTTCGAGCTCGAAGGTCTCGATGGCGAGCAGCGCCGCCGACGACAGCTCGTGCTGCACCGGATAGACCAGATCGGTGAGATACGCCATGGTGTCTCGACGGTCCGAGGCAGCGCGGAGGTTCTCCCGGACGGTGAGCTGGTCGAAGAGCTCGAGCGACTGGAACGTCCTGGCCAAGCCGGCACGAGCCCGGCGACGTGGGCTCATCTTGTCGATGCGCTGCCCATCGATCTCGATGGTGCCGTGGGCGATCGAAGCGAAGCCCGTGACCGCGTCGATCAACGTCGTCTTGCCGGCCCCGTTTGGCCCCATGAGGCCGACGACCTGACCGGGCTTGACCTCCAGGGAGACCTCAGAGAGGGCCTGGACGCCGCCATAGCGGACGGTGATGCTCTTGACTGACAAGACCCGCGGGTTGACAGGCTCGACGGGGGAGACGGTCTTGGGTGTCGCCACGACGTCTGGGACGGCCTCGACCGCAGCCGGCTCTTCTCCGGGAGCTATCTCAACCGGACCCTCGATGTGGCGCACACGCCGGTAGGCCGAAGGGAGCGCCTTGGTCAACCATGCGGCAAGGCCGTTCGGGTACTGGATCAACGTCGGGATCAAGAGGAGAGCGAGCACCAAGTTGATGTAGAGCAGGATCGAGCCGCTGTTGATGATCGTGCTCACGATCTGCGCGGAGACGCCGCCAGCGAAGACGAAGCCGGCGAAGAGCCCGCCGATCAAGAAGCCGACGCCACCGATGACGGTGTAGATCACGATCGAGATCGACGAGAAGACGTCGAACTGCGAGTAGTTCACGCTGGTCGAGTTGAACGCCAGCAGGACGCCAGCGAGGCCAGCGATGCCAGCCGAGAGGGCAAAGGCGTAGAGCTTCGCTCCGTAGACGTTGATCCCCAGCGAAGCCGCAGCGCGCTCATTGCTCCGGACGGCCACCAGCCTTCGGCCTGATCGACCTCGCCTGAGGTTCGCGGCGGCGAGGGCCACCAAGATCAGCACGATGAGACACGCGATCGCGTAGCGAGAGGGGTGCTTCGTGGCATCGATGTCCCAGCCGAAGACCGACGCTGGCTTCAGCGTCGTGCCGCTCAGCCCACCAGTGAACGGGACGCTCTGGAAGAGGATGCTCTGGAACGAGAACGCCAAGCCGAAGGTCACGATGGCAAGGGTGATGCCACGCGTTCGAAGAGCCGGAAGGCCGACGAGGATGCCCACGGGGATGGCCGCGGCCAGACCGATGAAGAGCGACGGGATGAACGCGATCCCGTGGACGGCGGACAGTCGCCCTGCGGCCCACGCTGCCCAACCGGCAAACGCGAACTGCGCCAGCGAGAGCTGTCCCGCATACCCGGTGACGACGACCAAGGAGATGCAGAGGATCGCACCGACGATCGAGACGGTCAGCGCCGTGACCCAGTTGACCGACAAGGTCAAGAGCAGCACGGCCATGATCGCCGAACCGAGAGCGATCGGGATCGGTCGAAGCACGCCGGTCCCGATCTCTGGGAGCACCTCGTTGACGTGACTCCGCAGGGGCAGGCCTCGACCTCGGATGACGACGACCAAGATGACGACGAGGAACGGCACGGCGTCGGACCACCCTGCCGTCGAGATCTTCGAGATGATGATCGACTGCAACATGCCGATGACCACCGCAGCGACGAAGGCTCCAGAGAAGGAGCTGAAGTTCGCCACCATGCACACGGCGAGGGCGGGGATGATCAGCAGGACCATCGAGTTGACGTTGAGATTGATGATGGGCGAGATGAGGATGCCAGCCGCGCCGGCGAGCATGGCGCCGAGCACCCAGTTCGCAGCAGCGATCACGTCCGGCGAGTGACCCGAGTACTGAGCAGCTCGCTCGTTCTCGGCCACCGCTGCGGTGACCGCACCAAAGCGGCTGTAGCGATAGAAGACCCAGAGGATGATGGTGGCGAGCAGTGAGATCGCCAGGAGGATGAAGCGGTCCTCGCCGACGGTGGCACCGGAGATCGGTGTGACGGCGCGATCAGGGATGAAGGAGGGGACGAGGGTGACCGAGCTGCCGAGGATGATGTTCCCGAGCTGCTGAAGGGCCACCATGATCCCCAGGGTGGCGATGACCTTGGTGAGCGGCGGCGCGTTTCGCAGCGGTCGCATCACCAAGAGGTGCGTGAGGAGCCCAACCAGCCCGGTGGCCAGGATCCCACCGAGGACTGCGAGGCCCACGGGGAGGCTGAAGGAGTTGTTCAGCTTGTAATAGACGTAGGCACCCACGAGGGCGAAGGCACCCTGAGCGAAGTTCACCACGCCCGAGCCGCGGTAGACCACGACAAGGCCAAGGCTGATCAGGGCATAGATGCCGCCGACCCCGAGGCCCAAGAGAGCGAAGCGGATCATGGGCGAGCACCGTCCCGCCCACAGGCACCAGGCCTGTGGGCGGGACGACGATCAGTCCGTGTTGCCTTCGTGGTCACGAAAGTGGCTTGAGGACCACGACCCAGTTGGGGTCAGTCTGGACGAGCGCCTGGTTCTTGACCTGTCCGTAGATGACGGACTGGTTGAACAAGCGGTTGAGGCTCGGGAAGTTGAACTCCTTCACCGTCTGGAAGCCAGCAGGGAGCAGGCCGAAGACGTTGAAGTTGGTCAGCTGGCCCATCGCAGTCATGAGCGATGCTCGTGTGATCGGAACGGTCATGGTCCGCATCACCTGAGCGGCGGCCCACGTGGCGACCCACGCGTTCTCGCTCGGCTCGTCGACGAGTGCAGAAGGCTCGTACTGCTTCATCTCAGCCTGGAACTTCTGGATGCCCGAGAGCTTCGTGTTCGTGGAGAACGGCAGGCCACCGGCCAGGTACATCCCGTTCGCCGTGTCGCCAAGGCTCTTGAGCGTGGGCGGCGTGATCGAACCCGCTGAAGCGGAGACCGCAGTCTTGTAGTTGCCCTGCTTGGAGACGGTCAACCACTGCGCAAGCTGTGAAGGCTCAAGTGCCAGACCAGCCGCGTCACCCTTGGTGGCCTGGGTGACCTCAGCAGTGAGGTCGGTCGCCGTCAAGGGAACCGGGATGCCCTGGAGCACCGAGAGGCCGTACGGCTTGAGCACGAGGTCACCGAAGGTGACGGCCTGTGCTGCAGCTGCGACGTCGGTGTAAGCCACGGAGATCTTCTTGTAGTTGAAGTGCTGGAGCACCGTCGTCAGGCCAGCGCCCTCAAGGCCCATCAGCGGGAAGG
>Ga0075017_100001642_pt1 | contig 13802 bp, 15 predicted proteins | sample AleBraG_ABR_2012_FD_71475 | JGI IMG/M metagenome (GOLD analysis project Ga0075017, IMG submission 71475) | Freshwater sediment microbial communities in response to fracking from Pennsylvania, USA - Alex Branch Run_MetaG_ABR_2012 | ecosystem: Environmental > Aquatic > Freshwater > Creek >... | reverse complement strand
AGCAGCTCCTCGAGTCCGTCGCGCGGCGCCTTGCCGACCTCAACGAGAACGCTGACGCACCCTGAGAGCACCAAGACCGCGACACGAGCCCTGCAAGTCGCGGCCTATCGCCGAGTACAGAACGGCGCACCCAACGCCAACCGAGACGCGAGCCCGTGGTCGACGCCGACGCCATCGAGCGTCACCGCAATGAACATCGTCGGCGCCAACGCTCGTAAGGCGATAGGCCGCGACCGAAGCCGCGGTGACCGGGGCAGCTCGTCCGGTATATCGTGACTCGTTACTTTGACGCGGCGCCCGCGAGCGCCAGCCGCCATGTATCACGGCGGGGTCGGCAAGATCGGTGGGCAAGTTCTGCGTGCAGTACACGAACGGCACTGACGAGATCTTCGACGGCGAGGACATTCGCTACGAAGAGGACTACGTCGTGTTCACCGTGTCCGTGAACGGCCGGGAGGCGATCATCCGGGCCGTCGCCGTCGACAAGGTGATCAAGGAACCGGAACGCGTTTCCGGCACCCACAGGGTGTCGAAGGCTTGCGAACACTTGTTGATTGCGCCTTTCGTATGCGGGTCGGTGAGGGCCCGAGAGGGCATCAGGCACTCATGCGTGCGACGTACGTCACCGGGAGCCGGCTGAATCGACGTAAGCGTAAGGACGAGATCCCGGAGACAGTCCTCCCGTCGCGATCCGGCCGGCGACACGACGCGCCGCCGGCCGGATGGGCCGTACGGGATGGTGAGAGCGGTTCCGACCCGCGCGGGTCAGCTGCCGAGCAGGTTTGCTTGGAGCGTGATGGCGTTGGAGGCTTTGCAGTCGAAGGTGCCTTTCTTGGTTGGGTATTGGCGTACCCATTTTCCGTTCTTGAATTGCAGTTCGACGAAGCAGTTCGTGGTCTTGCCGTCCTTGAACGAGCGGGTGCCTGCCATGCCGCCAGCGTCGAAGGTGGTGAGGGTCTTGATTCCGGTGATCAGGTTGGGTCGGGTGATGCCGTTGATCCCGTTCGCTTTGACGGTTGCGTTGGCCGCGTCGGCGAACGCGAGGGTGGCTTCCCATGCGTAGGCGGTGAACTGGTCTGCGGTGCCACCGACCTGCTTCACATACTTGAGGAACGCGGCGAGGGTCTTGTTCGTGTTCGCCTCCTCGAAGGGCAAGAAGCTGATGTACTGCACCTCGCCTTCGAACGTCGATGCGTTCTGCGGGACGATCTGGTTCCCGTAGCAAGACACGCAGTCCCACACCACCTTCGTGCTGTCGAGACCCTGCAGTTGTGCTTCGCTGCGGATCTCCAACGCGCTGTTCGCCGCCAGCGAGTTGTACGCGTAGTTCGAGCCGTCGGTCTTCATCTGCTGGACGACGCTGGTGTACGCGCTCTGCGGGTCACTGCCCGACTTCGTGACCGTGGTGCCCTGGTCGGCCTTGATACCCGCCTTCTGAATCGCGAGTGCGCCGATCGTGCCCCCACGGTTCGCGTCCTTCGTGTCACTCGAGACCAGCATCGGGCCATGCAACCCACCCTTGTGCTGCGAGAGGAGCCACTTCGCGGGACCCTGATTGCCGTAGTAGGTCTGTGGGTTCTGCGTCACGGTCGCGCAGTCGATCTGGATCCCGACCGCCGGGAACGAGATCGGCGCGCAGGTCTCAGGTATCCCGGTCGTGATCGATGAAAGGTCCGGCAGCCCGGTGGCCTGGCCCGCCTGGTCTTTGCAGTTGACCATGTCGTCGACCGAGGTCAGGAACAGCGCCTCGGTGCCGACCATCGCAAGGTCGTTTGCGCACGCGTTGATGGTGGCATTGCGGGTCTCGTTCGGGTTGAGTTTCGAGTCGTAGAAATCGACCACGACCTTGCGCCCGCCGATGCCGCCGCCGCCCGCTGTGCTGTTCAGATACGCGGCACCGGCTTTCACGCCGTCGACCGCACCCTTGAACAGGCCCGGTGCAAGTGCGTTGTCGACGTCGGCCACGACCGCGATGTGGATCTCGCTTGCGGTGACACCGACCTCGGTTGCCGTCGGCTTCGTACTCGACTGTGCCGACGCCGGCATCACGCTCAGTGCCGCCAACGCAGCAGAGACCGTGCCGACCAACACGGCCACTCGAAACTTCTGCATGGATCCCCCCGGGTCCGCACGGCGAGCCCTTGAGCCGCCGATTCACCGCGCACTCTACGACCATCGCGGACCACAGGTACCGCGGGTGCGAGATGCAGAACGCCCTTCGGGACAGGTCGAGGAGCGCACCGACCAGCTCTATCGCCACGCAACTACGAGCCGCAACGAATCGACACCCCGAACCGATCCGAACCTTTGCCGCCGCTCGGAACGCGCACACCGAACCGGGTCAACTCCAGGTGGCAGGGCGCACTCCTACCGGGCATTCGGTGCGCGTTCCCGTCTGTTGGTGGTGTCAGCTGCGGGGTTCCCATCTGAAGTGTCGGATCGCGAGGAGGAGCCCGGCGAGGCCCCATGCTGCGACGATCAAGACGTCGGTCCAGTGGAAGGGGGTCCCGAGGAAGCCGGCTTGCATTCCGGTGGCGAAGTGCCTGACGGGAAATATGCGAGCGATCCAGATGATCCATGACGGGGTGCTGTTGCTGAAGGGGATGAAGATGCCGGAGAGGAAGAGCAGCGGGAGGATCGTCGCGTTGATGACCGCAGGTGCCGCGTCTGCGTTGGGAACGAATCCGGTGATGGCAAGGCCAAGCGCGCAGAATGCCATCGAGCCGGCGATGAGCATCACGAGGAAGCGCAGGAGGGTAGCTCCGGTGGGGATTGCGGCGTCGTAGAAGGCGTGTCCGAATACGGCGGTGATGGCGACGAGGAGCGTGGCGACGAGCATTGCGTGGAGGACCCTGGCGCCGAGGAAGGCGCCGCTCGGGAGAGGACTTCCGTGGATGCGTTTGAGGATCCCGGATTCTCGTTGGAAAGTCATGGTCATGGCGATGTTGCTGTAGCAGGCAGTGATCACTCCGAAGGACGCCATTGCGGCGACGTAGTAGGTGGAAGTGTTCACGGTCTTCGTTCCGATGTGCACCGACGAGTTGCCGAGCAGGGCGGTGAAGATCACGAGGAACATCAGAGGGAACGCGAACGTGAAAAATGCTCGCGATGGGTTGCGCCAGAACGCCTTGTTGACGTAGTCGACCTGTGAGAGCGTCGATCCCGCCGCGTTCATGACTCTGTCTCCGGAGTCGTCAACGACAGGTATACGTCTTCGAGTGAGGGGCGGATCACCTCGAGGCCATCGAGTGCGACGCCCGCGTCGATCGCCCATCCTGTGAGTGCGTGCAACGCGGTCACAGGATCGTCGAGCGCGAGTTCGCGGAAGTCCTCGGCTGCCGGCTCACCTGCGAACTCCTCGGGCGGCGTGACGCCCGATGGGAGCCGGAATCGCACACGCGTCTTGGTGTGGTCGCGCGCCGAGAGCGAGGACGGGGTTCCCTCGGCGACGATCTTGCCGTTGGCCATGACCGCAACTCGGTGGGCGAGGTGTTGCGCCTCGTCCATGTAGTGCGTCGTGAGGACCACCGTCTTGCCGAGGGCCGCGAGGCTGCTCACGATGTCCCACGCGTCGCGGCGCGCCGCAGGATCGAACCCGGTTGTGGGCTCGTCGAGGAAGAGCAACTCCGGGTCGCCCGCGAGCGCGACGGCCATGTCGAGGCGGCGCTTCTGACCGCCCGACAGGTGGACCACTCGACTGGCGCGGCTCGGCATGAGGCCCACAAGATCGATCACCTCGTCGACGTCTCGAGGATTCGGGTAGAACCCGGCGTACATCTCGATGGTCTCACGCACAGTGAGATACGGCTCCACCGCGCTCTCCTGGAGCGCCATGCCGATCCGCGGCGCGAGCGCCGTCCGCTGCTGTGCGGGATCAACGCCGAGCACGATCACGTCCCCGGCGTCGCGCGTCCGATACCCCTCGAGAATCTCGATCGTCGTTGTCTTCCCCGCACCATTGGGGCCCAGGAGCGCAAGAATCTCACCGTGGTGGATGTCGAGGTCGATCCCGGCAACTGCTGGGTTCCCCGCGTACGACTTCCAGAGACCTCGAATCCGCACCGCGAGATCAGTCGAAGGCGTCGCGCTCAACGGCCCACTGCTCCAGCCGCGCACTCGAGGTAGAGCCATTGATACCGGCGGCACACGGGCAGTATCCACAAGGTTGTCACTGCGCGCCCAACTCGCAACGCCTCCGCGGGCTGGTGGCTCCGACCAATCGCCTCGCCCATCACATCGCCCCAGACTTCGCCCGTCGATCTGACGCTGCAGGCTTCACCCCGCCATCACAAGGGTCGGAAGGCCCGCAACGGGATCTCGGCCCTCCGAGAGACGTCGTTCTCAGCATTGCGCAACTTGCGCGCACGAACAAGGAGCGAGCTCACGCCACCGATCGGTACCCGATCTGCCACGTCTCAGCCACATCCGGGATTGATCTCACCCGACCGGCGTCCGACTCCCCGGAGAAGATGTTCATCGGGTCACGGCTCCAATCGGTGCGCCGGAAGGTGCTGGCGGGACGAGCGCAGTCCGGGCATTCTGTGTGGCTCATGCCGCGACTTGAAGCCCCGACCTTGCTCGTGGCGGACGCGGCCGCGTTCCGGGACTGGCTCAACGCCAACGAGCACAGTTCGGGCGGCGTGTGGTTGGTTCTCGCCAAGAAGAACACGACTGACCCGACCAGCCTCACTTATGCCGAGGCCCTCGAGGAGGCGTTGTGTCAGGGATGGATCGACGGGCAGAAGCGGAGCCGCGACGCCACGACATTTGCGCAACGCTTTACTCCCCGACGCCGCACAAGCAGGTGGTCGAAGCGCAATGTGGACATTGCCGAAGAGCTGATCGCTCAAGACCGGATGCTGCCATCCGGGCTTGTCGAGATTGAGCAAGCCAAGGCCGATGGCCGATGGGCGGCGGCCTATTCGGGCCAGGCCGCCGCGACGGTTCCGGCCGATCTCGCAGCGGCATTGGAAGCCAACGCCGCCGCGGCGACTGCCTTCAGTTCTCTGAACGGCGCCAACCGGTACTCGGTGCTGTACCGCATCGAAACCGCGAAGCGCGCCGAGACGCGCGCTCGCAGGATCGACCAACTCGTAGAGATGCTTGCTCGGGGTGAGACGATCCATCCCCAGTGACCCCCACGGCCGAAACAGTCCAATCGCCGCTGGGTCCGTTGAGCGACCGACTCGGCCACAACGTCCCGACTGCCGTAATGCGCTCACGGACAGAGCGCGGAACACGCGCACCGAACGTTCACCGTACGGCGAGCCTGGTGAGCGCAGAACGGCACGTAGGTGTGCGTAAGAGCCGGCGATTCGGTGCATGCCCTGAGCGCGCTGAGGCTGTGAGGATGGCGCCGCGTTTCGTCTTCTCCCGAGAGTGGTTGGGACTTGTTCCCCTGTCGTGGATCATCTGCCGGTGAGCACTCTTGTGGTCGAGAGCTGAGCAAGCGCGCACGTGTCGAGGGGTTCGGAGTGGGTGAGATGACTGATGCAACGAGCGAGCGGCTGGCGGGCGCGAGTGTGTCGCAGCAGGAGTTGTACGAGCACTTGACGGAGCACGTGGAGAACGAACGCAGTGTTCTTGAGGCTTACGTCGACGCGGCTGACGCGACAGAATCGAAAGCGCTCGCGTATGTCGTGAAGCTGCTCATCGACGATGAGCGGCGACACCACATGCTGTTTCAAGAGCTCGCCGACTCGTTGAAGCACGACGCGGAGTTCCATGCCGGAGAGCCCGCGATTCCTCGCTTGGACTTCAATCGGGTCAACGGCCTTGCAGTTCGCGATCTGACTGGCCAGCTCCTTGATCGTGAGCAAACAGATCTACAGGAACTGAAGAAGCTGCAGAAGGACCTCCGCGACATTAGAGACACGACGCTGTGGTCTCTCCTCGTCGATCTCATGCAGCGCGATACCGAGAAGCACATCGCGATGCTTCGCTTCGTCGACAAGCACACCTAAGGAACCCGCGCGGATGGGTCTGGGGTTGCGAGCTGCTGCAGCGACGAGCGATTGGTACCCGTTCCTCGAGACCGACGTGCTTGCGCGGCATCGCCGGTGATCGCACAGCGAGCAGTCCGGCTGCTGGTGCCACTTGTCGTGGTCGGCTTCGCTGCGGCGTGCAGTAGTGGTGGTTCGGCTTCGAAGCCCTCGTCGTCGATTCCGCACCAGGCGTTGAGCTCCCCAGGCTCGGGCACACCGCCGACGTTCATTGGGGCCGGGGCTGGTCATCTCGCGGCCGGTTCCAACCCCGCCGTGTTGCCGGGTTCGGTGCTCATCGCGGATGAGGGCAACGACCGACTGGTGATCGTCGATCGACACGGCCGAGTCGCGTGGACGTTTCCTCAGCCGGGAGATCTCCCCGCCGGCGTCGAGTTCAAAACACCCGACGATGCGTTCTTCACGCCCGACGGCCGACAGATCATCGTCACCGAAGAGGAGTACTCGGTTGTCAGTCTGATCGACATCGCGTCACGCAAGATCGTCTGGCGTCACGGGACACCGGGCAGCCCCGGCGCCGGCCCTTACCAACTCTCCAACCCTGACGACGCGATCGTGTTGCCGAACGGCTCGGTGCTCCTCGCGGACATCAAGAACTGTCGCCTGTTGCTCTTCGACGAGGGGGCCGCACAACCACGCCGCGTGTACGGGACGACGGGCTCGTGCGTCCACGACCCGCCAGCCCGTTACGGCAGCCCCAACGGGGCGTTCCCGATGCGTAACGGCCACTACCTGGTGACCGAGATCAACGGCGACTGGGTCGACGAGATCGACCTCACCGGCAAGGTCTATGCATCGACGCAGCCGCCAGGCATCGCCTACCCGTCGGACACGAACGAAGTCACTCCCGGCACCTACCTCACCGTCGACTACTCCTATCCCGGCCAGATCGAAACCTTCAACGCATCCGGCACACTGCTGTGGCGTTACCAACCGGCCGGCACGCTGTCGCTCAACCATCCGTCACTCGCGCTGCCACTCCCCAACGGTGACGTACTCGCGACCGACGACCACAACGACCGGATCATCGTCATCGACCCCAAGACCAACCAGATCGTCTGGCAATACGGCCAACGCAACCAGCCCGGCCTCTCACCCGGCCTGCTCAACGGGCCAGACGGCCTCGACCTCGCCCCGCCCCACTCCGACCTCGTCACCCACGCCAAGACCATGGGCGTCCCCGGCTGACCAAGGCACGAAGGACCACGCACACGACGCCGCACAGAACGTTCAGTCGAGTGCCAGTGCGGGTCGCCCATATCGGCACATCCGCGTGCGCTCGGCGCACCCGAGAGCACGCCAGGAGATCAGCCCTCGTTCGTCGCGTCGCCTGGGTATTCGAGTTCTTGGCGGACGGCGTCGATGACTTCGGGTGGACCCTCCTCGACGGGCCCTGCGCCTTGCTCGGAGGATCGAGGTTCCAGCTGTGGTTCGTAGCAGTTGAACATCCAGCGGATGCCGAAGCGATCGAGACAGACGCCCCAGTAGGCCCACGGCATCTCGACCATCCCGGTGGCCTCGGTGCCCCCTTCGGAGAGGGCGGCGTAGAGCCGGTCTGAACGTGCGAGTACGTTCGCTCACACGCGAACTCGGAGAAGCGCCGACGGAGGGTCATCATGAGTCGTGTCAGCACCTACCTCAACTTCATGGGGAACACCGAAGAAGCATTCAGCTTCTACGGGTCCATCTTCGCTACCGCACCCGGGGACCAGATCGCGCGCATGGGCGACATGCCCAGCGGCCCCGGCATGCCAGAGCTCTCCGATGCGGAGAAGCGCATGGTGGCCCACATGGAACTGCCGATCCTCGCGGACCATGTGCTGATGGGCACCGACATGCTGGAGTCCATGGGCCACCAGCTGCGGATCGGCAACAACATCACCATCAACCTCGAACCCGACACCCGCGCCGAGACCGACTGGCGCGAATACGGATCGCAGTTCTGCGCGTCGATTCGTGCGTCCGTCGCACTTCGTCAGCCGAGGAACAACTCGGTTCCGACGAAGACCCAGGTGGGCTCCGGACCGGCGAGGGTTCGTCCCGTGATCGAGAAGGGCTGGCCGACGAGCCCCGCGGAGCGGTCTTCGCCGAGCCATGGGTGCGGACTCCCGTTTGCGCGTCTCGGGACCCGCGATCCTGACTTTGCTCCGTGTGGCTTCGCGGAACCGAAGAATGAAGAATGGTGGTAGGCGTTCGATTTCTTGTTCGGCTTCTGGCCGGGTGGTCATCGAGACAAGTTGACGTGCTTCGCGACGAATGCTCGGACCTCGGCGATGACTTCCTGATCTTCGGGTGCTCCGAAGAAGCCGCCGTGGGGCATCGCTTCCCAGACGTGGAGTTCGGCTTCGACGCCGGCCCCGCGCATTCGCCGATGGAGACGCACTGTGTTCGAGAGCAGGATGTCGCGTGTTCCCGATTGCAGCAGGGTCGGCGGGAATCCGGAGAACTCACCGAAGACCGGTGAGAGGTAGGGGTCGCGTAGATCGTGACCGCTGGCGTAGAGGGCGATCGTGTCGGGAACCCCTTGAACGATGACGTAGTCAACGCCTTCGTTGGTCTTGAAGGTGTCACCGCTCTCGGTGAGATCGGCTTCGGGACTGATGAGTACGAGCGCGGCCGGCATGGGGAGGCCCTCGTCGCGCGCGCGGAGCAGCAGGGCAGCAGCGAGGTTGCCGCCCGCTGACGAGCCGTCGATCACGATCTGCTCCGGTTGCCGAATGTCGAGCAGTGCCCGGTACACGGCAAGGCAGTCGTCGAGGGCTGCCGGGTACGGATGGTCCGGTGGCGTGCGGTAGTCCACCGACCAGGTCGGTAGCCCGGCACGGACGGCGGCGAGGGTGGCCATCATGCGGCACGCGTCTCCGCCGCCGGCGATCAGCGCCCCGCCATGGATGTCGAGGAGGATCGGGGCGTCATCGCCGATCTCGATGCCGGGTGGTTCGATGACGTAGACGTCGACTGCGCCGATCTGGATCTGTTCGACCTTCGCGCCGATGGCGTCGGCGCGCGCGCGGAACAACGAGACGACCGCGTCGTCCATCTGTTCGATCCTGTCCTTCCAGGCGGCGACGTCATCGAGGGGAGGAAAGGTCGGCGGGCTCGCGAGGCGCGCGCGGACGGAGGCGCAACCCGCGGCGATCACCGCCTGCGCGTGCGCGCTGACAGACACCGGCACCGGGATCGAGCGGGTCAGGCGCAGCGTTCCGTCTTCTCGGGCGTCACTCATGCGGCTCTCCAGTTCTCGCATCGGGTGAAGGTGACAGAATGTCCCACTAGTTGACAGTCTGTCAACTAGCCTGTTACCTTCCTGCGGCGGAGCGACGGAGTTGCAGCACGCTCCTGACGTCGACCGATCGTGGGGGACCGTGCGCAGATTCCGAGTGGCATTGGTGGGGTTGGTCGGAGCCGTGACGCTGAGCGTCGGCGCGGCGGCCGCGATGCCGGTGTCGGCCCAGACGAAGTCCGCGGCGCCCAAGGCGACGGAGATCGGCGTGACCGCGACGGAGATCAGGATCGCTGTCGTCGCCGATGTCGACAATCCATTCTCGCCCGGCCTCTTCCAAGGTGTTGTGGACGGCGTGCAGGGAGCGGCGAAGTACATCAACAGCAAGGCCGGCGGTGGTGGGATCGCAGGACGCAAGCTCGTCGTCGACTTCATGGACTCGAAGTTGAACGCGAACCAGGCCCGCAACTCGGTCATCACGGCCTGTTCGCAGGACCTGGCACTCGTGGGAACGGCAGCGTTGTTCCTCGCAACCGCCGAAGACATCACCTCGTGCAAGGACCAGGCAGGTGCGGCCGTCGGCCTCCCCGACGTGGGCTCGATCGTCGGCACCAGCGAAGGCTGCTCGCCCGTGTCGTTCCCGGTGAATCCTCCCGCGGTGCTGTGCGACACCGTGAACCAGCATCCGCAGAAGTACCAGGGCAACCAAGGTGCATACAAGCGCCTCGTGCAACAGCACAAGACCGGTCTCCACGGGGCGATGGTCTACTCCAACGACACCCAGACCGCAGCCGCAGGTGGCAAGGGCCTGATCGACCTCTTCCAGCACGCAGGCGCCAAGGCCGACCAGAACGTCGGGATCTCCAGCCGGGCTCCGCAGAGCGCCTACACCCCGATCGTGCAGAACATGAAGCAAGACAACTCCAACCTCGGATTCAGCACGGTCGCACTCAACGCCACGCTGGAGTGGCGCAACGAAGCGACCTTGCAGGGACTCTCGAACTCCGCGGTGACCTGGGTCGTGCCCAGCGGCGGATACGACAAGTCCCTACTGCAGAACGCGAGCACGATGGACGGCACCTACATCGTGATGAACTTCCTGCCGTTCGAAGAAGCATCGTCCAACGCGATGCTGGCCAACTTCCTCAAGTACGTCGGCCCCGACAAGGCCAACGGCTTCGCGGTGTACGGGTTCACCGCCGGGATCGCGTTCTCCGATGCGCTGAAGGACGTCGTTGCCAAGCACGGCATCAACGGGATCACTCGATCGACCGTCCTCGCCGGACTCGGGACCCTCACCAAGTTCGACGCCGGCGGGATGATCGGCACGACGAACATCGCTCAGAAGATCTCGAGCTCCTGCACGATGCTGGAGCAATTCAAGGCTGCCAAGTTCGTGCGGAGCTGGCCGACGAAGAAGGGAACGTTCGACTGCAAGCCTTCGAACTACGTGATCCTCGAAGAGGACCTCACCGGCTAGAGCAACTCCCTTCCCATCTAGACTGCGCGCGGACGTCTTGGAGAGCGGTTGGATGGCAGCGGACAGTTCGACAGTTGCGCCCCCGCAGTTGGAAAGCCGGGGAGAGCTTCGGCGGGCGCAGCTCGTCGCGGTCACGGCACATCTCGTCGTGACCCGCGGGGTCGATTCCGTCAGTCACGCCACCGTCGCGGCCGCGGCAGGTTGTGCGCGAACTCTCGTGTATCGCTACTTCCCGACGCGTGAGGACCTTCTCGTCTCGATCCCGCAGACCTACGCGGCGATCTACGCGAGCCGAATCAGTACCGATGAAGCAGCCGCAAGCATCCGTGCGGCCGCCAACGCCCGACGCGGCCAGACACCAGCGACGACATACCGCCTCGCGGAGCGCATCTGGGCCCCAGAGGATTGGAACCCGACAGCGCTCGAGCTTCGCATGGCCATGCTCGTCATCACCACCGACCGCGACATCACTCGCGACCTCCACGACGGCAGCGGCCGAGTCGAACCACTGACCAACTCCGAACTGCGCGCACCGCTGCGGCAGCTCGGGCTGAGCGACATCGAGATCACCATCATCCGCGACGCCATGCTGGCGGGCTACTACCGCGCAGTTGCCGCGGCTCTCGCCGGCACGATCACGCGAGAAGAGGCCATCGAACTCACCTGTCGCGTAAACCTGGCGGCAATCCGCATGTTCCTCCGCTGACCGGCATTCGACGGCAGGCGTCGCGCATACCCACGGGTCGGAGCCGCTGTGTAGCTGGCCCCGCGAGCTCCGTGGTGCTCGAGACCTGAGAACCGAACGCGCTCACCGAACGCTCATCGCGTGCTTCCTCGGGCCGCACAATGTGGCACATCTCGTGCTCTTAGAAATTCGGGGGTCCGCCGACCGTTTGGGTCGTGTGAGCCGATGGTATTGGGGTGAGCGCGGCGATGGCCCCGATCACGACGGCTTCGGCTCGGGTGTGACGCAGGGCCCGCCAGCGGCGATGCAACCAGATTCGCCAACCGAGATTCGCGAGCGCGGCGACCGCAACGATCACGAGTACGACGAACAGGACCGTCCACCAGCTGCCCGCGTTGTCGGCGACCTGACCGGCTTTCGCTGCGGCGTTGTCAGCAGCAGCACCAAGCTCGGCGAAAGTCTTCGCGGCCTGGTTCAACGAGGCTGCGATCGCGGGTGACAGGGAACTGGGAATCGCCCCCTGCAGGCTGCTGCTGGTCTCATGGACCGTGCTCGCGGCGCCAGACGCCTGGTTGAGGTAACCGTCGAGTTTCCCGAGACCCGACGACAGACCATCAGCGCCGAGCAGTCCCGAAGCGACCTTGACTCGTCCGAGTGTCTTCTGCGTGCTCGTCGTCTGTTCCTCGAGTTGGGAACTCTTCTTGGTGACCTCGCTCGCCAACGCGTCGGCTTTCCCGAGTAGCGAGTCGAGTGACCCGCTGACTCCGACAAGTTCACTGGTCGCGGTTGCGGCGCGCTTGGCGACTTGGGAAACGGTCGGAGCGATGCGTTCGACCTTGCGAGCTGCGACTCTGACCTTGTCCACGTCGGAGCGCAGGCCCCATGCAGCAACCGAAAGCCCGACCATCACGATCGCGAGCAGCGCCGCTACTCCGAGGCGGACACCAGCCCATGTGGGTGTCGTCACCGCCAGAGCCGCGTCACGACGCAGAGTCCGGCCGCTCACCGGGTGCGCCGGCTCGCCGAGATCATCGCCGCTCATCCCAACCCCACTTCAACAATCTCGGGAACCCCACGCTGCGCCTACCGAGAAGGCACCCTCGAAGCCTCTACGAGACGTTATCGACGAAGATCGCCTCAGGGCAGTTCCGTTGCGCTCTTGCGGTCTGTGCAAATCCTTGCGCCTGCCAAATACCGAGGGGCGAAAGTGGCGAGTTTCCGGGTCCGCTCTCACGACCGCGGGAGCGAAGTCATTCAGGCCGCGGGCTATGTCCAGCGCGGCGGTTTCCACGAGTTCTGCGTCTGGATGGGCGACACCGAGATCGTGACTACTCGGATCTCTTCGGAGCACATCACGGGGATCGAGCTTCTCGACGCGAGGTAGATGATGTGCTTGGGGCCGACTGAGGTTGACGACGGGTCGACGCGCCGCCCTCTGGAGACTCCGGACTCAGCGAGAACTGCGCCGCAGGAACCAGGGAGTGTGGCGCTGAAGCCGAAGGTCTCGACGCGTCAGCGGATCCACCACTGGGGTGGGAAACGAGATCGCGCGGCGCAGAGCATCCTTCTTGGCCGCGAACTCTTCGACATCACGCATCGGATCGTTCGGGGCCATGCCCTGCAACCTAGTGCCGCTCGGCAGCCCTGCCGCCAGGGAGATCCCTGGCAACGGTCGCTTCGGAGAACTCCAACTCCCTCCAGCCAGCGTCTATCGAGCTTGCTCCCAACGGCGGTAGCCGAAGACGCCGACACCCACGCCGAGAACGAAAGTCCAGAGCCACATCGGCACAGCCCATAAGACCGCACCGACGATCACGACTGTGACGCCACCCAGCAAGACGACCGTGATCCAGAACGCGACGCTCTTGTCTTGCGGTATCAGGTCGCTTCGCATCGCGTCACCTCGTGGACCCTTTGGGGCGCGGCGCACCCCTGGAGTCACCTCATGAGCCTGCGCCGCGGTGTCGGAGGCGGCTAGAGGCTGAGGGCCTCTTACGGGCGCCACGCTCCGATTTGCGCCGTCCGAAGGCTGATCGCGAGGAGGCCTCCGTGCCCGTCTCGTGCCCGTGAGCCACGAGAATGCTTGGCTGACCGTACCTTGGCGGCCACATCACACTCTCCTGACAGTCCGTTCGTTGGACCGGTTGTGAGCACGTCGACCCCCGACCTGCCACTTCACTCGCAGGGGACAACGAAGGGATTCACCGTGGACTTGAAGAAGCTGGACATGAAGAAGCTCATCGCCGGTACTGCGCTCGCCGCCACGCTCGTGGTCGGAATCGGAGGCGTCTCCTACGCCGCCGACTCGTCGACCTCGAACGCCCCGGCCGCGACCTCCCAGGCCGCCACGACCGCGAAGCACCCGGGCCTGGCTCGGAAGGTGCGCCGCGCTGCGTTCAAGACGGTGCTGGA
>Ga0075017_100001641_pt1 | contig 13804 bp, 13 predicted proteins | sample AleBraG_ABR_2012_FD_71475 | JGI IMG/M metagenome (GOLD analysis project Ga0075017, IMG submission 71475) | Freshwater sediment microbial communities in response to fracking from Pennsylvania, USA - Alex Branch Run_MetaG_ABR_2012 | ecosystem: Environmental > Aquatic > Freshwater > Creek >... | reverse complement strand
ACGGTACACCGGTCCCGCGGGACATCGGTGCGCTGGCCTTGCTCAGCATCGCCGCGCTGGGGGTGGCCCTGCTGTGGCGCCGCGCGGGTCCCGGCCCGATCTGGCTCATGCGCGCCACGCTGTATGTCGCGGCCGTGGTGGCGGTGTACCTGGATCACGGCACACCGACCCGCCCCTGGCCCATGACGGCCACCCAGTGGCTCGTCGTGCCCCTGCTGGCGGCGTCCACCGTAACCGCCCTGCGGTTGTCGGGCGACCGGCGCTTCGAGACCACACCGCTGGACCTGCTGCTGATCTTCGGTGCGCTTGCACTGCCCAACCTGCCCGGCCTGGAGCACGCACCGCGCCACCTGGGGCTGAGCGTGGCGGAACTGGTGGCGCTCTGCTATGCGATCGAATTGGTATCGGCGGTGGGGGCGCGGCTGCGCAGCGCACTCGTGGCCTCGGCCCTCGGCTTTTTCCTCGTGATCGCATTTCGGGCCTATTTCCAGGTGCAATGACAGACAAGTGACGATTGTCATGCGAGATGTCAGGCTCTCCGGCAGGCTCCGCCAAGCGCCAGCGCACGCGTTATGGTTGGATTCCTGTTCAGCCCATGTAACCTTTCTTGCCAATGCTAATTTTTGTAGTTACAATAATAAACGCGGATTACCTTCGACCCAGGAAATTTGCAGGGCCGACTCTGGAGGTCGAGGACAACCGCAAGGATTACGGCGAGGTTCGCATCGTGTGTTACGGCTACCTGTTGGGCCGTATGGTAGTCGTTGGGTACACGCAGCGCGGCCAAAGCCGGCACGTATTTAGCATGAGGAAAGCCAATGCCCGTGAAAAAGCGCGTATCGCGCCGCTCCTTGAAATCTAACTTGTCTAAGGTCGATGCCCATGTGGTAAAGGCCAAAGAATACGCCGAGCTCCCGCAGCTCACGGAAGGCATGCTGGAAAGAGCCGTGCTAAAGAAGGCTGGCCGACCTGTGTCATCCAATCCCCGAAAACTCATCACGATCCGACTTCCGGCAGACGTCCTGGAGCGTTGGAAATCCACGGGTCCGGGTTGGCAAACGCGTATGGCCGATCGCTTGAGCAGGGCACGGTAGGGGGACCGGACTGCGCGTGGAGCGCAGGGGTGAGGGATTATCAGCTTCGAGCGCGGGTGCCCTCGGCGCCCACGCGGGGCGTTCGTGTGGCACGATGCGCGACATCACGGGATTCGGGGGATGCGCGGATGAGGGGTAAACTGCGGCTGGCGTCGACGATTATCCTGGCGCTCCTGACCGCCTGCGGCGGCGCCGCCGCCCGCAAGGCCGGGTATCTCGCCAAGGGCCGCGAATTCCTGGCCGCGCACAACTACGTCAAGGCGCGCCTGGAATTTCGCAACGCGCTGCAGGTCGATCCCAACGATGCCGAGGCCAGCTACCTCGCCGGCGAGGCGGCCGAGCAGCTGGGCAACCTGCGCGAGGCGGCGCAGATGTTCCAGGGCGCCATCCAGTCCAACGCCAAACATGTGGGCGCACGCGCCCAGCTCGCGCTGGTGTATGCCGAGAGCGGCAATGCGGCCAGGGCGCTGGAGCTGCTGGGCCCGGCCCTCGCGGTGGCGCCGGACGATCCAGACGTGCTGACCGCGCGGGCCGCGGCGCGCTCGCGCCAGGGGGCGATCGCGGAGGCCCGGACGGATGCGGAAAAAGCGGCGCGCATCGCGCCCGACAATGAGCACGCCGTCATGATGCTCGCGAACCTCGAACAGCAGGCGGGCGAGAGCGGCCAGGCCATCGAGCTGATCGCCCGGGCCGCCCAGTCGCCGGGTTCCAGCACGCGCCTGAAGCACATGCTGGCCCAGCTGTACCTCAAGGCCCATCGGCACCCGGAAGCGCAGCAGGTGCTGCAGCCGCTCATCGTGGCGGAGCCCGGCGACCTGCGTTACCGCTACGAACTCGCCCAGGTGCAGCTCCTGGACCGCAACGTCGATGGGGCCGAAGCCACGCTGCGGGCGGGCATCGCGCAGGCGCCGAAGAGTGCGGAGGCCAAGCTCGCGCTCGCCAACATGCTGGCGGCCAACCGCTCCTACGCCGTGGCCGAGGCGGAACTGAAGCGCATGAGCGCCGCGGCACCGGCCGACTACGCGCTGCACCTGGGCCTGGGCCAGTTCTATGTCGCGCACGGGAAAGTGCCGGAAGCGCAAGCCGTGTACCGCGAGATCGTCCGCGAGGACGGGACCGGGCCCGAGGGCCTGCTGGCCCGCGATCGCCTGGCCGCCGTGCTGTTGAGCGCCAATAAGCCCGACGAGGCCGCGCCGCTGGTCGAGGAAGTGCTGAAGAAGAATCCGCGCGACAACGAAGCGCTGTACACGCATGCGCAGCTCGCCCTGCTGCACCACAAGCCGGAGACGGCCATCACCGACCTGCGCACCCTGCAGCGCGATCAGCCCAAGGCCATGCCGGTGGTGCGCGCACTGGCGCGTGCCTTCCAGGCGAACAACGATGCGACGCTGGCCGAGGAAACCCTGCGCGCGGCGCTGCAGAACAGTCCCGCCGACCCCGACCTGCGCTTCGACCTGGCGCAGTTGCTGGCCGGCAGCGGCCGCAACGACCAGGCGGCCCCGCTCCTCGACAAGCTGGCGGCGGAGCAGCCCGCCAACGTGCCCGTGCTCGAGGCGCTGTTCAGGGTCCAGCTGCTGCGCAAGGACTATGCCGGCGCCCTGCACTCGGCCGCCCAGGTCGAGGCCGCGCAACCCACGCTCCCGAGCGGCCCATACCTCAGCGGTGTGGCCGAACAGGCCGCCGGTAAGGCGGCGGCCGCGCGCGCGGACTTCGAGCGCGCCCTGAAGCTCTCGCCGCTCGCCATCGACCCGTTCACCGCGCTGGTGCGGCTGGATCTGGCCGAACGGCATCCGGACCCGGCCCTGGCACGACTCGACCGGACCATCGCACAGGCGCCCGCCAATGCGATCCTGCGCAACCTCAAGGGCGAGGCGCTGTTCAGCCTGCGGCGCTACGAGGCCGCGATCGCCAGTTTTCGCGAGGCCATCGAGCGCGCCCCCGACTGGCCCATGGGCTATCACAACCTGGCCCTCGCCCTCACGGCCGCGGGGCGCCCGCCGGAGGCCATCCAGTCGCTGCAAGCCGGCATCCGGGCCAGCCACCCGCCCACCCTGCTGGTGGCTGACCTGGCGGAGCGGTACCAGCGTTCCGGACAGCTGCCGGAAGCCATCGCCACCTATGAAGCCGAGCTCAAGCGCGATCCGAACTCCGATTTCATCGCCAATAACCTGGCGATGCTGCTGGCCGATCACCAGACCGACCGGGCCAGCCTCGACCGTGCCCGCGTCCTGGCGGAGCGCTTTGCCAGCTCCCGCAATGGCGGGTCCCTGGATACCTGGGGTTGGGTGCTGTACCGCCGCGGTGAATTCAACGATGCGCTCAACGCGCTGCAGAAGGCGTCCGATCTGGCGCCGCAGTCGGCGGCCATCCGCTACCACCTGGGCATGGCGCAATTGAAGTCCGGGTCGCGCGATGCCGGGCGTGCCAGCCTGCAGGTCGCCCTGCGGAGCCCCTCCTTTGAGGGTCGCGACGAGGCGCAGCATGCCTTCGGCAGCCTTTGAGGGCGGAGGTCATTGACGTCGCGGCAGAGAGTTGTTAGAACCAGCGCGCACAGGCTCCGGAAATCTTCAGCACTGTGACGATGGCTCGGCCTTGTGCATCAACTGCGCGCAGGTCATCACGAACGACGGCGATCATGCGATCCAGACAGCGAGCAGCCTCGTCACGCTGAATTCGGGTTTGAATGCCATCCAGGTCCTGCAATTCAAAGGCGGTGGCGTCACGGGCCTGTCGCTGACGGAGAACGGCAACCCGCTGGCCACCGCAAACCTGTATTCCGCCGTGCCCCTGCCCGCCACCGCCTGGCTGCTGCTGAGCGGCGTGGGTGCGCTTGGCCTGTTCATCAGGCGGACCCGGCTGGAACTCGCGATCTGATTCCCCCGATCTGATTCCCCCGATCTGATTCCCCAAGGGGCCCGCGCGGCCTGACGCTGAGCAGGCGGCAGCGCCGCAGGCCGGCCGGAACTGCAATACAGTTCGCATACATTCCGCATGCCACTGTCTTGATCTTTCTGAACTTCCGCTCTGGAATCGCCCGCGGCGGCGCGCTACTGTAAAGCCGGCTCGGGCCTGAAGGGGACGGCAGTGATGCGCATGAGTGGGCTTAAGGCGTGGTCGTTCCTGGCGTTGATCGCCTGTTCTGGCGCCGCTCATGCCCTCACCATCCCCCTCACGAATACGGGCCCGGGTCCCACGCTGTATGGCGCAACCGCCGACGTCGGCACCTTCGGGCAGACGATCCCGCCCGGTAACGCGCTGTTCATCAACGCATGGGATTTCACGCTCGGGGATCCGACCGCCACCGTGAACGTCACCGTAACCGATTCGAACGTCGCGTCCGATTCGTACTATCTGCTGTACCAGGGACTGACCCTGATCTCCTCCTTCCCCGTCAAGACGTCGACGGGTGTCGACGATACCTTCAGCCTGACCGGCGGCAGCTACGAACTGCTCATCGGTGGGATTCCGGCCAACGGCGCCACGTATTCCGGCACGGTCTCCGTGTTGCCGGCCACCGTGCCCCTGCCCTCGGCAGCCTGGCTGCTGCTGTCGGGCGCGGCTGGCATCCTGGCACTGGCCCGCAGGAGCACGGCCGTCTAAGCCTTCAGCCACCGCTCCACGCAGCGCCTGGCTCCGTCGTCATGCCTGGCGGAACCGATCTCCGAATTTTCGTCCATGGCGTGAGCTCCGGCTGATGCGCTCCGGCTGATGCGGTTGCACGCTGCCCGCATTGCTGGCATTATGCAAGCATGGCGATTCAGATCAACATCCGCGATGTTCCCGAGAGAGTCCGCGACGAGCTGGCCGCACGTGCGGCTTTACAGGGTAAGTCGATGCAGGAGTTCCTGCGCGCCGAACTCGAGCGCCTGGCTTCCCGGCCGTCAATCGACGCGTGGCTGCAGCAGGTGCGTACGCGAAAGCGCACGACGCAGACTCGCGTTTCCGCCAGGCAGATACTTGAGATCAGAAACGCGGATCGGCGTTGAGTGCCGTCGTTGATGCATCGGTGCTGGTGGCCGCCCTCGTTGATACCGGCCCACTCGGCGCTTGGGCGGAGACGGTTCTGGCAGGCGGTTGGCTGTGCGCACCCGAGCTGGCGCGCGTTGAAGCGACGAACATATTTCGTCGTCTGGAGAGGGCAAAGCGGATTACGACGTCCGATGCGAATGCGGCACGCAACGATCTCATGCGGCTCGATATCGGTCTGTTTCCGTTTGAGCCCTTCGCCGACCGCATCTGGGAACTGCGTCATAACGTCACGAGTTACGATGCGTGGTACGTCGCGCTTGCCGAAGCGCTAAGGCTCCCGCTCGCCACTCTGGACAAGCCGCTTTCGAAGGCAGGCGGCGTCACCTGCGAGTTCCTGACGCCCTGACTCTCCGATCGCGCGCCGGATCATAGTACTCGATCGGCGCGTTCTTCCTGCGCAAATCCGCATCTGTTCCGCCGGGCGCCGCGCCCATCGGCGGCCCTGTCAGCGCTGCGGCCCGGCGCAGGTGTTCGAGCAGGTAGCGCGGGTCCTCGTCGCCGACGCTGATGCGCACCGTGCTGGGCGCGATCCCCGCCTGTTGAGGCAGTGCTTGGGAACGCCGAGCAGCGCTTATGCCACTCTTCGGCTCTTTGCTGCAAGAGTCGACGTGCCTGATTCTCGAATCCGCTGATACATCGCATCTGGCGCCAGATCAATGCCACCTGGCCACGTCAACGCGCCGTGCTCCAGGTATACCTTCGCGAATACAGTCGCATCGCAGAGCGCATCGAACCCGCCCCCCCAGCGGTCCCTGGGACAGGCGCGGCGAAAGATCCGCCACACCGCTCGTACCGTCGGCAAAAGACACTGCTATCTTGTCAATGGACAAGAGGTTGAAACGCACGATGGACCATACTGCCATGACAATTACTCCAAGGGTTCTATGGGAATAGCTGGGGCCGGTACCTGGCATCGATCCCAGAGATGTCCTGTTCACCGACGCAGAAGCGGGCGTAGTCAATTCTCACGGTTGCACGATGCGGCTGCAAGCAAGGCTGGTAGTGCAAACCCTGTCTGCAATGCGCCAGGGGATCGGTTCCGCCGCATGGCCGTCTAAGCCTTCAGCCGCCGCTCCACCCAGCGCGTGTGCACGTCGACGTAGACGTCGCGGTACAGCGCGCCCACCGTGCGCTCGTCGGGGAATCCGGCCACGAAGTCCGGCTGCGCGCCGCCGGCCGCCAGCGCCGCGGCACGGCGCAGGTGTTCGAGCAGGTAGCGCGGGTCCTCGTCGCCGACGCTGATGCGCACCGTGCTGGGCGCGATCCCCGCCTGGCGCAGCGCCGCGTCGGACATCTCCGAGTGGCTGCTCAGGGCCGGGCAGAGCACCAGGCTGTTGACCTGCCCGAGGCTCACCTGCAAGCCGAACGCGGGCTCCAGGTTGTCGAAGAAGCGCTTCATGAGCGCGCGCGACACCCCGCCCCCGGCCGCGCCGCCCGACTTCTCGAAATCGATCGTGAACAGCGGCGCCGGCAGTCCCAGGGTCATGCCCTGCGCGCTTAAGCCGGCATTGCGGTGCCCGGGGATCGCCGCGCAGTGGACGTTGATGAGCGGGTGCAGCGCCAGCGCGCGCGCCAGCACGATGGTGTTGATGCACTTGGCGAGCAGCCGCAGCTCCGCGGTCCGCATGCCGCTCAGGACCTCGAAGGCCTTGTCGGAATCGAGGAACGCCCCTTTCACGTAGTAGACGTTCCAGAACAGCGTTTCGTCCCAGCGGTGCTCGCGCTCGCGCCCGTCGTGGCCGCGCGCGCGCACGGTATCGCCCTTGGGCAGGAACATGCGCTCGCCGCGGGCGATCACCACGCCGGCGGTCGTGTTGCCCGAGCCGCACAGGTCCTTGGTGTAGGAGTGAATCACGAAATCCGGCCGCTCCGCCGGATTCGCGCGCTGCAGCGTCGGCTGCAGGAATGGCGTGCCGATGGTCGCATCGCAGATCACGGTCAGCCCGCGCGCATGCGCCCGCGCACAGATCCCCGGCACATCGAGCACGTAGCCGTGCGGATTGCAGGGCGATTCGAGGTACACGAAGATCTGCCGACCCTGACTCAGCCGCTCGGCGTGCCGTGCGGCCACGATCTCGAGCTGCGCGGCGAATTCCGCCGCCGTCTCCCCATCGAACCATTCGACGGCGACATCGAGATTGGCCTTCTTGCCGTACCAGTCGTGCAGCAGCTGGTAGGTGCCGCCGTAGACGTTGCGGCTGGCGAGCACGACGTCGCGCGCGCCGAGCAGATGAGCGAGCGTGGTGTCGATCGCGGCCATGCCGGAGTTGAAGTTCCAGGCGAAGTAGTCGGCCGCCTCAGGACCCGCCTCGAGGTGCACGATGTGGTTGGCGAGGCAGATCGAGGTCGGATTGAGCAGCCGCGAGTAGATCTGGTGCAGCAGCTCGCGGCCCTTGAAGGCATCCTCGATCCATTCGGTGCAGGCGTAGACGTAGGTGGCGGTGCGCGTGATCACCGGCGTCGCACTGAACAGGGCCGTGACGTTGTCGAACAGCGGGTTGGGGCCCTTCACGCCCGCCGTGCTCATGTCATCGAGCAGGCTCTGGTAGGTCGCGCGCAGCGGGTTCTGCAGCGTGTCGAGCACCTTGGCCAGCTGGAAGCTGGCGAAGCGCTTGGCGTTGTACCAGGCAATGCGGTCCTGCCGATCCAGCTGGCCCAGCGTCGCGGTGGTCAGCGCCCACAGTTCGTGCGCGGCGGCATTCGCGGCGCCGAGCTGGCCGACCAGCCGGCCGAGCGCCTGGCCGCCGGGGGACGCCGGATCGATGCCGAAATGGCGCAGCTGCTCGACGATCAACTCGGCGCCGGTGGTCGCGGCGCTGCTGTGACGCAGGGGGCTGAGCTGCAGGGCGTGACGGAATTCTTCATTGGCGTTCATGTCAGCCTCCGTGTCCTGGCGATCCCTGCTCCGCGAGTTCCAGCGGCCACTCGGTCGTGTTCTTGGTCTCCTCCAGCACGATGCGCGAGTCCACCACCTGCACGCCGGCGATCTGCACCAGGCGCTTCTGCAGGAACTCGTTGTAGTCGGCAATCGTGCGCGTCGCCACCAGCAGCTGGAAATCGGTGTCGCCCATCATCGTGAAACACTGGATGACTTCGGGAAAATCGTGCACCTGCTGCTTGAACTTCGGCAGCGACTGCCAGCCGTGGCCGGCCAGCTTGATGTGCACGATGACCAGCACGTCGAGCCCGAGCTGCGCCCGATCCAGCAGCGCCACGCGCCGCCGGATGACGCCGCGCTGCTCCAGCTGCGCGATCCGCCGCCAGCACGGGGACTGCGATAGGCCCACCCGCTGTGCCACCTCGGCGGTCGATAGTGCGGCGTCCTTCTGCAGCACATCCAGAATCCTGAGGTCGATGCGGTCGAGAGTCATGCAAGAATCTTCCCATAATCACGGACAATCTGCATAAATTAACCCTTACCGCGCGCCCGCTCAACTAAAGCGAATTGAGATCACCCCCGCCGCGGCGTTATGCTGCGCTGGGTGTCACGGCCACCGGGGCCTGACCCTTGAAGCCAAAGGGAATTCTCATGCCCACGCGCTCCCGCCTGCATGTTCCTGCGCCGCCGGCGCGCCCGGGCCAGGCGCCGGACTTCCACTATCTCGCCCTGAGCGAGGCCGGCGCGGTGGACCGCCCGGACAGTACCGCGCCGTGGCGCCAGATCGGCTTTCTGGCCACCGGCCTGGTCCGCGTCCTCGACGACGCGCATCGCGCGGTGGGCCCCTGGCATCCGCACCTCGAACCCCAGGAACTGCAGGTCGGCCTCCGGCACATGCTGCTCACGCGCCTGTTCGACGACCGCATGGTGCGCACGCAGCGCCAGGGCAAGCTCTCCTTCTACATGAAGTCCACCGGCGAAGAGGCCGTCTCGGTCGCCGCCGGCATGGCGCTGCAGCCTGGGGACATGCTGTTCCCGTCGTATCGCAATCAGGGCCTGCAGGTGGTGCGCGGCCGGCCGCTGGTGGCGCTCATGTGCCAGCTGCTGTCCAACACCCGCGACATGTGCCGGGGCCGCCAGCTCCCGGTGATGTATCACTCGGCGGCGGCCAACCTGTTCTCGATCTCCGGCAACCTCGCCACCCAGTTTCCGCAGGCCGTGGGCTGGGCGATGGCGGCGGCGATCAAGGGCGAGGACCACATTGCCGCGACCTGGACCGGCGAGGGCAGCACGGCGGAAGCCGACTTCCATCATGCGCTGGTGTTCGCCTCGGTGTACCGCGCGCCGGTGCTCCTCAACGTGGTCAACAACCAGTGGGCCATCTCCACCTTCCAGGGTACCGCGGGCGGCGAGCAGGTCTCCTTCGCCGCGCGCGGCCCGGCCTACGGCGTGCCCGGCCTGCGTGTCGATGGCAATGATTTCCTGGCCGTGTACGCCGCGACGCGCTGGGCGGCGGACCGCGCCCGCACCGGCCATGGCGCGACGCTCATCGAGCTGGTCACCTACCGCGCCGGGCCCCACTCGACCAGCGATGATCCGGCCCGCTACCGGCCGCGCGATGAGTACGCCAGCTGGCCGCTCGGTGACCCGGTCGAACGGCTCAAGCATCACCTGATCGGCTTGGGCGAATGGTCCGAAGAGCGCCATCAGGCCCTGAGCGCCGAACTCGATGCGCAGGTCGCCGAGGCCTGGCAGGAGGCGCTGACCTACGGCACGATGAGCGACGGGCCGCGCCTCGATCGCGACCTGATGTTCGAGGACGTGTTCAAGGAAATGCCCGCGCATCTGCGCCACGAACGCGACATGCTGCGCGCCGAGCTGGCCGCGGGCCTGCCCGGCGCGCCGCCCGGCGCGGCCACGCCGCCGGCTTCCGCTTGAGGCCCCCGCCATGGCGCAGATGAACATGATCCAGGCCCTGAACTCCGCCATGGACGTCTCCATGGAGCGCGACCCGCGCGTGGTGGTGCTGGGCGAGGACGTCGGCTTCTTCGGCGGCGTGTTCCGCTGTACCGATGGCCTGCAGCGCAAGTACGGCGAGCATCGGGTCATCGACACGCCGATTGCCGAAGGCGGCATCATCGCCGCCGCGATCGGCATGGGCGTCAACGGCCTGCGCCCGGTGGCGGAGGTGCAGTTCGCCGACTACGTGTATCCGGGCTACGACCAGATCGTGAGCGAACTGGCGCGCCTGCGCTATCGCAGCGCCGGGGATTTCCATGCACCCGTGACCGTGCGCATGCCCTGCGGCGGCGGGATCCGCGGCGGCCAGACGCACTCGCAGAGCCCGGAAGTCCTGTTCGCCCATGTGTGCGGACTGAAGGTGGCGATGCCCTCGAACCCCTACGATGCCAAGGGCCTGCTGATCGGCGGCATCGAAGACGACGATCCGGTGATCCTGATGGAGCCCAAGCGCCTCTACAACGGTCCCTTCGATGGCGATCCGAACAAGCCGGCCGTGCCCTGGAATACGCACCCGAAGGGCGAGGTGCCGGCCGGCCGCTACACCGTGCCCTTCGGCAAGGCCGAGGTCGTGCGCGCGGGCCGCCAGGTCACGATCCTGGCCTACGGCACCATGGTGCACGTGGCCGACGCCGCCGCCCGCGCCCTGGGACTCGATGCCGAGATCATCGACGTGCGCAGCATCGTCCCGCTCGACGTCGACACGCTGTGCACCTCGGTGTGCAGGACCGGGCGCTGCGTCATCGCGCATGAAGCCACGCGCTTCGCCGGCTTCGGCGCCGAACTCGCGGCCACGGTGATGGAGCATTGTTTCTGGAACCTCGAGGCGCCGATCCAGCGCGTCGCGGGCTGGGACACGCCCTATCCGCATGCCTTCGAATGGGAGTATTTTCCGGGTCAGGCCCGCGTGGCCCTCGCCCTGAAAGCCGTCATGGAGTCGCGATGAGCCGCCATGTATTCCGCCTCCCGGATCTCGGTGAAGGCACGGTCTCGGCCGAGATCGTCGCCTGGCACGCCAAGCCGGGCGACCTGCTGCGCGAAGACCAGCCCTTCGTCGAGATGTCGACCGACAAGGCCGTGGTGGAGATCCCCGCGCCCGTGAGCGGCCGCGTGCTGAGCCTCACCGGCAAGCCCGGCGACGTCGTCGCCGTCGGCGCCGAACTCGCCACCTTCGAAACGGCGCCGGCCGCGGGCGAGATGCCGGGCGCACCGGCAGCATCCGGCCGCTCGGCCGCAGCGGCGCCTGCGCCCGCGCCCGCGCCGGCGGCGGCGCCACCCCCCGCCGACGCGGCGCTCGCCGTGCGCGCCTCACCCGCGACGCGGCGCCGGGCCCAGGAAGCCGGCATCGACCTGCGCACCGTCGCCGGCAGCGGCCAGGGCGGACGCATCACCCCCGAGGACCTGCAGGGCGCCGTGACCGCCCGCAGCGCCGCGCCCCTGGGCGCACCCCCTGGACTGCGCCTGCGCGCCGGCGCCGCGGGTACCACGCGGGCCGCCGTGCAGGAAATTCCCGTGATCGGCATCCGGCGCGTGATCGCGCAGCGCATGAGCGAGGCGGCGCGCAGCATCCCGCACTTCTCCTACGTCGAGGAAGTGGACATCACCGAGCTGCAGGCGCTGCGCGAGCACCTGAACGAGCGCGCGCCGCCGGGCGCCGCGCCGCTGAGCTTCCTGCCCTTCATCATCGTCGGCCTCGCCCGCGCGCTGCAGCGCTTCCGGCAATGCAATGCGCATTACGACGCGGCCCGCGAGATGCTCCTGCGCCACGCCGCCCTGCACGTGGGCATTGCCACGCAGACCGCGGAAGGCCTCAAGGTCCCGGTGGTGCGCAACGCCGGGCAGCTGGGCTTGAGGGCACTCGCGGCGGAGATCGCGCGCGTCACGGCGGCGGCGCGCGATCGCAGCGCGCGCCGCGAGGAGCTGACCGGCTCGACCCTCACGGTGACCAGCCTCGGCAAGCTCGGCGGCATCGCCAGCACGCCGATCATCAACCTGCCCGAAGTCGCCATCATCGGCGTCAACCGCGCCGTGGAACGTCCGATGGTGGTCGGCGGCCAGGTGCAGGTGCGCCGCATGATGAACCTGTCCTCCTCCTTCGATCACCGCTTCGTCGATGGCGCCGACGCGGCGGGCCTGATCCAGGACCTGCGCGAGCGGCTGGAACATCCCGCCACCCTCTTCCTCAATGAGTGAACCACCCATGAACGACTCCGTGGCGGCCGTGACTCCGGCGGCCATCCGTGCCGCGGCCGGCCGCGTCGAAGGCGCCATCGCGCACACGCCCACGCACCGCTCCCGGACGCTGTCGGACATCTGCGGCTGCGACCTGTGGCTGAAATTCGAGAACCTGCAGTTCACGGCCTCGTTCAAGGAGCGCGGCGCCTTGAACAAGCTCCTGCTGCTCGACCCGGCCGAGCGCAGCCGCGGTGTCGTGGCCATGAGCGCCGGCAACCATGCCCAGGCCGTCGCCTACCACGGCAGCCGGCTGCAGGTGCCGGTGACCATCGTGATGCCCGAAGGCACGCCCTTCAACAAGGTCAAGCACACGCGCGGCTTCGGCGCACGCGTGCTGCTGGAAGGGGCCACGCTGTCCGATGCCGCCGAGGGCGCCTGGCGGATCGCGCGCGCCGAAGGCCTGACCTTCGTGCACCCCTACGACGACCCCGACGTCATCGCGGGCCAGGGTACGACCATGCTGGAACTCCTGGCCGCTGCGCCGGACATCGACACGCTGGTGATTCCCGTGGGGGGCGGTGGGCTGATCGCCGGCATGGCGGTGGCCGCGGCGGAGATGCGCCCGGACATCCGCATCTACGGCGTCGAAACCCAGTACTACCCCTCGATGCGCAATGCGCTGCGCGGCGAGCAGCTGCCCTGCAGCGGCCAGACCATCGCCGAGGGCATCGCGGTGAAGCAGCCCGGCGCGATCACCAGCGAGATCATCCGCCGCCACGTCTGCGACATGCTGCTGGTGTCCGAGGACGACATCGAACGGGCCATCGCCATGCTGCTGGAGATCGAGAAGACCGTGGTCGAGGGCGCGGGCGCCGCCGGGCTCGCCGCGATCATGGCCAACGCGCCGCTGTTCCGCGGCCGCCGCGTGGCCACCGTACTGACCGGCGGCAATATCGACATGCGCCTGCTCTCGAATGTCATCGTGCGCGAACTGTCCCGCGAAGGACGGCTCCTGTCGGTCGAGATCGGCATCGAGGACCGGCCCGGACTCCTGGCGCGCATCAGCACGCTCATCGGCGAGGCCGGCGGCAACATCCTCGAGGTGTCGCACAACCGCCTGCTGACCGACCGGCCCGCCAAGTCCGCGGACTTAGGGCTGGTGATCGAAGCGCGCGATGCCGAGCATGCCGAGGAGATCCGCTCCGCCATCACCAGGGCCGGCTTCGCGCTGCGCAGCGCGCAGCTGCGCGGTCACTGAGGCGGCCGGAACCGGTTCACAACTATGTCAAAATCAGGGCCCGCTAGGGGATACACCCCAGCGTATTGCTGCGGCGCATTGGCATAGACTGACCCTCATTGGCATAGACTGAGCCTGTCGAGGCTCGAGCCCGAGGCCCATGCAGCAACGGTTTCCACATCGCGGGCGACACCGCTGGGTGACCGGCCTGCTGCTGGTCGCGCTGGGCTTCCGCGCTTATGTGCCGGCGGGCTTCATGCCGGCGGCCGGCTCGCCCTTCGCGCTGGAACTGTGCCCCGAAGCCTCGGCCGCGCCGGTGCCGGCGCACCTCGCCCATCATCAGTCGGACCAAGCCGGCCATGCGAACCATGC
>Ga0075017_100001640_pt1 | contig 13804 bp, 13 predicted proteins | sample AleBraG_ABR_2012_FD_71475 | JGI IMG/M metagenome (GOLD analysis project Ga0075017, IMG submission 71475) | Freshwater sediment microbial communities in response to fracking from Pennsylvania, USA - Alex Branch Run_MetaG_ABR_2012 | ecosystem: Environmental > Aquatic > Freshwater > Creek >... | reverse complement strand
TTTCTGTGGCGGAATTCGCAAACTTATTAAAACAATTGGAGGGGGAAAAAGCTTGAAGAGTTCAGCAAATTCCGGAAAGTATGCGAAAAAGATTCAGATCTGCTTCGCTGCGGCGAGCAGGCGATCGGGATAATCGCTCATGATGCCGTCTACTCCAGCCGCAATCAGCATGCGCATGTGCGCCGGATTATTGATTGTCCAGCAGACCAGATGCAGCTCATGTTTTTTTGCTTCAGCGAGCAGCGCCGGACTCACCAGGTCGCCGCGCACAACGAGCTGCCTGGCCCCAATCTCCCTCGCGCGCGCGACGGGATTTTCAATCTGCCCGTCGTGGAGGAGCCCCGTCATCACTGCCGGTTCGATGCGGCGAAGATTTTCAAGAATCGAGGTGTCAAACGAAATTACGATTGCGCGGTGGATTTCGTCCGCTTCGCGCAGCGCGCGAATCAAGGAATGTTCGCCGCCCCACTTTCCGGTGGGCTTCATTTCGAGGTAAAAATTCACGTCGTGCTGCCTCGAAAATAAAAGAATTTCCTCCACCGTGGGAATTTTCTCCTGAATAAAATCGCTGCCCAACCAGGAACCCGCATCGAGCTTGCGCAATTCAGCCAGCGTCAAATCCTGCACGGCGCCTTTGCCGTTTGTTGTGCGTTCGAGAGTTTCATCGTGAATCGCGACAAGGCGCGCGTCGCGGGAAAGCTGGAGATCGGTTTCGATAAATCCCGCGCCCATCTGCAGAGCTTTGCGAAAGGCCGCGAGGGTATTTTCCGGCGCGTGGCCCGAAGCGCCGCGATGAGCGATCACCAGCACCGGGGAAACCCGGAGGGGGCAGCGGTCAGGAATAAAACACGCAATCGAGCGAAAAGTTTCACGGGTCCACGCACTGTGAGCGCCTGGGCAGCGTTCGATATTTATGCTAGCACTGGCCTAGTGTTGAATCTCATGCAGCCTTTTGCAGTGCGTCGTGAATCTAACTGTCAGGGGTCAATCGAAGTGCTTGAGAGGAGAGCTTTATGACGAAAAGAATCAGGGCCTTGTTAATCGCACTGCTAGCAGCAATACCGTTGGCGGCGAACAGCTTTGCGAGCCAGCCAGCACAGGAAAAGGGAAAACGGGACGAAAAGAAGTTCGAGGAAAAGCTAAAGAAGGAAGTTCGGCATCAACTGGTAATGCTGCCGTGGTTTTCCGTGTTTGATAATCTGGAATACCAAGTGGAAGGCGACAAAGTGACGCTGAGCGGATCGGTAGCGCGGCCCTCACTAAAATCCGATGCGGAAGCGGCCGTGAAAAGCATCGAGGGCGTAGCCAGCGTAACGAATAACATCGAGGTCCTGCCCCTGTCTCCAATGGATGATCAAATCCGGCGGGCGACTTACCACGCGATTTATGGAGAGGCAGGAATGTGGCGGTACGCCATGTCTGCGCTTCCCGCAATTCACATCATTGTGAAGAACGGCAATGTGATGCTGGAAGGTGTAGTGGACAACGAAATGGACAAGAACCTGGCGAACCTGCGGGCAAACCAAGTGCCCAATGTTTTCTCCGTGAAAAACAATCTAGTCGTAGCAGCCAGCGAAAAGAAATAATTGACGATTTGTTTGCTAAATGAGGAAAAGTTAGTTAGCGGCACGCTTCCCCGGCAAAGCCGGGGAAAACGCCGCGCCGTTCCCACAAGAGCAAAGTTATCGAAACGGAACAGACTTCACGCGCCGTGACTGTTGCCGGAAAGTTCGCGGACGATATTGCCAACGAACGATTTCGCGTCGCCGAATAGCATCAGCGTTTGGTCCATGAAGTAGAGCGGGTTTTCGATACCGGCAAAGCCGGCGCCCATGCTGCGTTTGATGACCATGACGGTGCGCGCTTTGTCCACGTCGAGAATTGGCATGCCGTAGATGGGGCTGGAAGCATCGGTGCGCGCCGCGGGGTTGGTGACGTCATTGGCGCCGATGATCAGCGCGACGTCGGTCTGCGGGAAGTCACCGTTAATTTCGTCCATGTCGAGCAGTTTGTCATAGGGAATGTCTGCTTCGGCGAGGAGCACGTTCATGTGGCCGGGCATGCGTCCCGCAACGGGATGAATTCCGAACCGGACTTCCACACCTTTCTTGGTGAGAGAGTCATACAGTTCACGGACTTTGTGCTGCGCCTGCGCAACGGCCATGCCGTAGCCCGGAACAATAACAACTTTGTTGGCGGCGGCAAGAATTCCCGCGGCTTCTTCGGGCGTGGCACTGCGAACCGGACGCGCCTCGACGGCACCAGCGGTAGCGGCTTGGGCCTGTCCAAAAGCGCCAAAGAGCACGTTGGTGAACGAGCGGTTCATGGCTTTGGACATATTTACCGAGAGGATGAAGCCAGACGCGCCGTCCAAAGCGCCCGCCACGATAAGCAGCTTGCTGTTGATGACAAAACCCATCGCGGCAGCCGAAAGGCCGGCGTAGGAGTTCAACAGAGAGATGACGGTGGGCATGTCCGCGCCGCCGATGGGGATGATCATCATCACCCCGAACGCAAGCGGGATGGCGATGATCAGGGGAAAGAGATGAGTCTTATCGGGATGCGCGACCAGGAACCCGGCGATGACAACAGCGACGCCCAAAGAGCCAAGATTGACCAGATTCTGTCCCTTGTAAGTGATGGGACGCTGCGGAAGGACCTCCTGCAATTTTCCTGCAGCCATCAAACTTCCGGTAAATGTGAGGGAGCCGAGAATCACTTCCATCGAGAGCACAGCCATCATGAACGGCGGCACGTCTGGCGCGCGGAGATAAAACTCTGCAGTGCCGACGAGCGTGACGCAAAGAGCGCCGAACGCGTGGCTCAAAGCGGTCCGCTGAGGAACGGCGGTCATGGCCACTTTGCCGAGAGGCACGCCGATGATGGATCCTAGGACGAGAGCGATTAGGATCCATTTGTATTCGACGATTCCGTGATGGAGAAGCGTCCCCACGATGGCGAGAAACATGCCGATTTCGCCGGCGAAGACGCCGCGGCGCGCGGTGGTTGGAGAACTGAGCCACTTCAGGGAAAGGATGAAAAGAGCGGTGGCGAGCAAGTAAGTGATTTCAATCAGATAATCGCTAGCGAGAAAGTTATTCATGGTTTCCTGGGCCCGCTCGCTTTGAACATTCTGAGCATTCGATCGGTGATTAAGAAGCCGCCGACGATGTTGCTGGTGGCGGCCACGATGGCGATGGTGCCGAGGATTTTGGCCATCGTTCCGCCGTGGGCGTGATATTCACCCGCGAGGATGATGGCGCCGACAACGGCGATGGCGTCCAGGGCATTGGTCAGGGACATCAGCGGAGTGTGGAGCAGCGGAGAAACGCGGCGGATTACTTCAAAACCGATGAACGCAGCCAGCATGAAGACGTACAAGCTGGTTACAAGATCCAGTTTCATGAATTTGCGACCCCCTTGGATTCACCCGCGAGAGCGGGAAGCGAGAAAAATTCCCGAAGGCGAGCGTTGACGACTTCACCACCGCGGGTCAAAAGCGTCTCGCGAATAATTTCATCGGCCAAATTAAGGTTGAGCCTTCCTTCCTTGACCAGGAGGAGAAGGAATGCGCTGATGTTTTTCGCATACATCTGGCTGGCGTGATAGGGAACGGTGCTGGCAAGATTGATGGTGCCGATGATGGTGACGCCATGCTCGATGGCGACTTCACCCGGGCGCGTGAGCTCACAATTACCGCCGCGTTCGGAAGCGAGGTCAATGATGACGGAGCCGGGAGCCATTCCGGCGACCATCTCCTTGGTCACCAGAATTGGGGATTGTTTGCCGGGGACGACAGCTGCGGTGATGACCACTTCGCTTTCGACGACAGCTTGGCCCAGAAGTTCGCGCTGGCGCTGATAGAAAGTTTCATCCTGAGCGCGAGCATAACCGCGGGAATCCTGGGCGTCCTTGGCTTCGATGGGAAGTTCCACAAAGCGTCCGCCGAGGCTCAAGACTTGTTCTTTAGCGGCTGGACGGAGGTCGTACGCAGAGGCGACTGCGCCGAGCCTACGCGCAGTGGCGATCGCTTGTAGACCCGCGACGCCAGCTCCGATGACGAGCACGTGAGCGGGAGTGATCGTTCCAGCGGCGGTGGTGAGCATGGGAAAGATGCGCGGCAAGGTGTGCGCGGCCAGGACCATCGCCTTGTAGCCACAGATCGTGGCCATGGAGGAAAGAGCATCCATGCTTTGCGCGCGAGTGGTGCGAGGCATCAGCTCCACGGAAAAAGAAATTGCGCCGGTGGCGGCAATTTCCTTGATGGTTTCGATCGAGCCGAGTGGACGGAGGAATCCGAAGAGAACTTGATCGCGGCGAAGGAGCGGAATGTCCGCCTTGCCGGTTTTGTCGTTCGAGCCGTAACAAAGAACCTGGGTGATGATATCGGCGGTGCGGAAAACTTCCACGCGCGTTGCAGCGATTTTAGCACCCTTGGAAGTGTAGTCGGCGTCCGGGTACCCAGCTTGCAAGCCGGCACCGGCTTCGATGATGACTTCGATACCCGCTTTTGCGAGATTCGGGATTACGGCGGGAACCAGGGCTACTCGCCGCTCTCCGGGAAAACTTTCTCGAGGAACACCTACAATCATGAAGCTCCCTCCAATGCTGGGGACCGGCACACTATCTTGTGAATTTGAAACTCCCGGGTCTCGCGTCCATCGAAATGCGGAGGGACACTATCCCGGCTCCAGAATTGAGCGCCCCAAAGCATACACTTAGTTGGGCTATTTTCGTTAGTGGCCAACCCCGGGGGAGGGAGAGGCCAGGCGCTTTCTGGGTCCTCCAGAGAATCGGCTTGAACAGGCGCAGAAACTCAAAGCCACGCCGCTCCAAAGTGATTCGCCGAGCCATACATCCATCGCGCGGTGACGACGTGCCTGCGATGCGCATCCCAAGCGGGTGTAATTTTATCGCAGTTGAGTGAGTCTCGCGCAATAGTTAGAGTTGAAACAAGTATTTGCAAAAGAGAATCGTTCGAGCCGGCGTTGCTGCGCTGTTCGCAGCAGGGCAAGCCGGGCTAAACGCGAATGACATCGTGAGTCATTTTGAAAAAATGAGGGAGCGGGCGCAAAATGAAATTGGTAACGAATGGACCCCGATAAATCGAATTCCCAACCTGCGCGTGAGAACTCCGAGGCGCGCGAGAAGTTAATCGCGTTGCGAATGGCTCTGTTGCGCGTGCACAAGACGCTTTTGGATATGGAGCGGCGGGAGTATGAGCGAGAGAACGGGCCCGTCAACACGGGAGAACTTTTTCGGTTGGTGATCGACCACGCGCAATTCGACTGGCTACACAATATCTCGGAGTTTGTCGTGCGAATCGATGAGACCTTGGCGGCCAAGGAACCAGTCGCGCCTGAATACACGATTGCGGCAATCTCCCTAGCCAGAAAAATGTTTGTGCCCTCGGAATCGGGCGATGGATTTCAGAAAAAATATTTTCATGCGATCCAGCAAGACCCGGCCGTGGTGATCGGGCACGCCGAGCTGGCGCGGCTGTTCAACAGCGAGCCTGCCGAACAGGCGAATCTGTAATTCAGCGGGACAGAAGTGAACAGGTAGCTGGTGGTAAGAGCGGAGGGCAAGCCCCTCCCTTACAGTGTTCTGAGGCGATTGGCGTTGCCATAGGGGAATTCCCTGCTAGAATCCACCGATTAGGAGACTCCAGATGAGCGACTCCGAGAAGTTCTATTCAAATGGCGAAATCACGGTGATCTGGAAATCAGGATTGTGCAGGCACTCCGGGAATTGCGTACGCGGGCTCGGCGAAGTGTTCAACATTCATGTCCACCCCTGGATCAACATGGAGGGATCCTCAACGGAACAGATCTCTGGGCAGGTCGAGCGGTGCCCTTCCGGCGCTCTGACTTACATTAGGAATCAAAAGGCGGCGTCAGCCCCGGGCTGAGTTCCAAGCGCGATAGAAAGTACTGGCCCATGCAATCAACTACTCCTCCCTGAGAATGAAAAGCAGAACGCGAAAGTCAGAGAGCATCCGACGACTGAGACGTGCGGAGCTACCTCAAGGCACGATTGAGCTGGCACGCTTTTTGATTGGGAAAATTGTTGTGCGTGAACTGGATGAAGGGCGCGTGAGTGGGCGGATTGTGGAGACAGAAGCCTACCCGCCCGGAGACCCCGCAGGGCACCATTTTCGCGGGCCGACTCCGCGGATTCGGTCGATGTACCTCGCTCCTGGTCATGTTTATGTATTTTTCAATTATGGCGCGCATTTCATGTTAAATGTGGTGAGCGAGCCGGAAGGAACAGCGGGCGCTATCCTGATTCGGGCGCTGGAGCCACTGGAAGGAATTAAACTAATGGAGCGGCGAAGGAAAACGAAGGAGTTGCGGGATCTGACGCGCGGTCCTGGGAGGCTGGCAGCCGCCTTGGGGATTGACCGGAGCCATGACGGGCTGGACTTATGCGCCAGCAGGCAAATCTGGCTGGGGGAATCGAAACGGCCCGCGGGTGTGGTGCGGAAAACGGCGCGGATCGGAATCTCGAAAGCAACTGACCGGATGCTGAGATTCTACGAAGCGGGCAACCCGTTCGTCAGCGGGCCGAAGAGGTTGCTGGCGGCTGGGAAATCTGCGGAACCGACAACCTGAACTGACGGACAGTGACGTGGGAAGCAGAGCAGACTCGAATGTTCGGAGGATTCGTGACAGAATGTGGGCGAAGTCGGGGGCCGGGATGCGCCCTGACTCTGCGTATTGATGCTCCAGCCCGCTTCAAACGCTAGGTTCGATCTCTCTGGGAATTTAGAGTTCGCGGCCAAGGGTGTGTTTTGGGCCGTGTGACGAAGAGACGCGGGGCAAGAGGTGGCTCATGTCAGAACTTTGGAAGCAGTGCGAAGGGCAGACAATCGATGGCCGGTTCCTGCTGGAACGGTTTCTTGCCAGCTCGGATTCCGCGGCCATCTTTCTGACGAAGTGGGGCGAGCCCGAGGGACAAAAGGCGGCTATCAAATTCGTGGATACGAACCGCGCGGATGCATCGCAACTGGCGGAGTGGAGGCGCGCGGAACAGCTCAGCCATCCTAATTTGCAAAAGATCCATCAGTCCGGGCGGTGTCGGCTGGCCAGCAAGGAGTTTTTGTACGTGGTGGAAGAGTTTGCCGATGAGAATCTGGGGCAGGTGTTGCCGGAGCGGGCGCTGAGCGAGGATGAAGCCCGCGAGATGTTGGGTTCACTTCTAGGCGTGATTTCGTACTTGCATGCCAAGGGGCTGGTGCATACGCGCATCAAGCCGGCGAATATTCTGGCGAACGGGGACCGGTTGTTACTTTGCGGCGATACGCTCCAGGCTGCGGGAGGTCAGCGAAACTCCGCGCGAAGCGGGGATGCCTACGACGCACCTGAGACAGCGAATACGCCACTTTCTGCCGCGGCGGATGCGTGGTCGCTGGGAGCGACGCTCGTAGAGGCTTTGACGCAGCAAGCGCTGACCGTTGCGGCGGGGGATCCGCAAATTCCGGGAACTCTGCCGCAGCCGTTTCTGGATATCGCGCGGCGATTGTTGCAGAACGATCCGCAGAAACGCGGGACGATGGCGGAAGTTGCGGCGTTGCTGAATCCAAGAGCCGCAGCAGCAACTGCAAATGTGGCCACATCACCAACGGACGTGCCGCTATCCAGTGTGCCGGCCGTCCCCTCCTCGAAATTGCAGGTTCCGAAGGCGGTGGCAGCTGAGAGGAAAGCGGGGGGATATGCAGTAAAAGCCGCGCAGTCTGTTCCGCGCAGGAATGCTGTGGAGGTTCCGAGCTACGCAATTCCTGTGGCTGTTGCGGTGCTGATCGTGTTGGGAGTGATCTTCGTTCCAAGATTATTGAACCAGAACTCGAAAGCCTCGCCAGTTGAGATAGTCAGATCCACGGAGACCCCACCAAAGAAGAAAACTGTTCCGGAAACGAAGAAGGCGGAACAGATTCCAGTGGCGGAGTCAAGTTCCAGCGTGCAAGTCACCTCTCAGGCGGCGCTGGAATCAGCGGCTGAGAAGAAGTTGAATGAGAACTCGGCAGGAGAAGCTGCTTCAGGCAACGCGCAGCCGAGTGCGGTAGCGGCCGCGCCCAGCCCCGCAGCAGGAGCGATTCCAACTTTTCAAGATTCGGCGGCGCCGACAGAAGTTCTTGCAGCGGTGAAGGCTTCGACGGCCAAGGGAGACGTGCTGGAGCAGGTGTTGCCCGAGATTTCCGCAAAAGCGCAGGCGACCATTCACGGAACGTTTTTCACGACGGTGCGCGTGCAGGTGGACGCGGCGGGCGCGGTGACCGATGCGCAATTCGATTCGCAGGGACCCAGCGAGTTTTTCGCAAATCTGGCAATGAAAGCCGCGAAGAAGTGGACTTTCGCGCCGCCTGAGGTCGGGGGCCGCAACATGCCAAGCGAATGGGTGATCCGGTTCCAATTTTCGCAGGCTGGCGCGGAGGCAGTTCCGCGGCAACAGTAAATTGACAGCGCTTGCAAAGAGTTGCAGCACAATCTAACCTGTTTTCCCGATGCCCAACCTGACTCCTGAATTTCTGGCAAACGGATTCATCTGGTATTTCGTATTCCTTTTTTCGACGACTTGCCACGAAGCTGCGCATGCGCTAGCCGCAAAAATTGGGGGAGACTCGACGGCTTCGCTTGGCGGACAGGCGTCCCTGAACCCCATGCCGCATATTCAGAGGGAACCGTGGGGCATGGTGGTGATTCCGATCGTTTCCTACTTCATGACACAAAGAATCATGGGGTGGGCCAGCGCGCCGTTCGATCCCTCTTGGGAGAGAAGGCACCCTCGCCGCGCCGCCTGGATGGCTCTGGCGGGGCCGGCAGCGAACTATACGCTGATGATACTCGCGGTAATCGGGCTGCGGGCCGGGTTGACCATGCACTGGCTGGGAATGAATCCGGAGACAGGTAAGCCCGACCTAGCTTTCGTGGCGCTGTGGATATTTTTCTCGCTGAACCTGTTGCTGGGTACATTCAATTTAATGCCGTTTCCGCCGCTGGATGGAAGCACCGGAATCATGTTGTTCATGGGAGAGAAAAGGTCACAGAAATATCTGGATTGGCTCAGAGGAAACAGTTTTGCGATTCTGGGAATGGTTCTGGCATGGGTCGTATTTCGGGGCGTGTATCAGTACGTGGAGTATTTCGCGACGAGATTGTTTTTCAGGAGCTCTTTCTAGGCTTTTTCATTACGCTTTCTGTTTCACTAGAGAGATGGTTCGATTGCGAACAGTCGGCAGCCGGGATGTTTCCTCCCTCCACAGAGTGAGTTTGCTCTCCGAGAACTAAACACTTTCCTTTCAAGAAGATCGAGCGATTCCCCGCGGCCCGTTCTTGAACGACTGTGCCAGCGCTGAGCCTGCAATTCTGGTATGCTGTGGGCTCCCGTCTCATCAGCCAAATACAGATTGAAGGAGAAAAGGAACATGAAGACGAAAACCCTGGCAGGGGTGCTCATCGCGTTGTGCCTATTCGCTGGAGTTGCAGCGACGCAGGCACAGGAAGTAACCAAGGCAGAAAAAGAGCGCGCGTTGCAGTACCTTGAATCGACCAAGAAGGGCGTGCTGGAAGCGACAAAGGGACTATCCGAAGCCCAGTGGAATTTTAAGCCGGCTCCAGACCGCTGGTCTGTTGCACAGGTTACCGAGCACATCGCGGCTGCGGAAGACTTGCTCCGCACGTTGATCACAGACACCGTGATGAAAGCGCCCGCAGGCGAACCCGGACGCGATGTGAAGAAGACCGATGAGGCAGTTCTTACGATGGTGCCGGATCGCACCCACAAAGCACAGGCCCCGGAACCTTTGCAACCCTCAAACCGGTATGGTTCCCCCGCAGATGCTCTCAAGCACTTTATTGAAAGCCGCGCGACGACGGAGGCTTTGTTGAACAGCAGCGCAGGCCTTCGGGATCACGTCTCGGACAGCCCGCTGGGAAAGCTAGACGGCTATGAGTTTATCCTCTTCATCGCGGCGCACAGTGAACGTCACACCAAACAGATCAATGAAGTGAAAGCAGACGCGAATTTTCCAAAAAACTGAGTAGTAGAAAAGGCAGGCGCCGTTCGGGAGCGGAAGAAACCGTCCCCGGGCGGCGCCTCTTGATTTGCGACCAGGACTATCGCGTGACCGAATAGCTGGCGTTGATGGCGGTGACGACAGGAACCAGGATGGTGTTGTCCACGCGGACCAGCATCCCGGTCTGAGCGGGCAGTTCAACCTCCTTGCCCTTGCGCGCGACGATGTACACCGCGCTGCCGGCGAGACCGAGTCCAAAGCCGCGAGCCACTTGGCTGAACACGGCACCGATGAGCGTGCCGCCGCCGGTGCCAACCGTTGCGCCGACGATGTCGCCCTTGACGTCGTGCTTTTCCTGCACGACTTGCCCTTCGGTGATTTTGACGTCCTTGCGCCGCCGGGCGTCTGATAGGCCGTGGGGCTGCTCGATGGCGATGATGCTTATCTGGACGGGGATCAGACGACTGTCCACTTCCAAAGTGCGGAAGATTAGGTTCATGTAGGCCTGGCCGCGGAAAATGGAAAAGCGGCGGGGTTTTGCGATAGTGCCGACGACGCCGTTGACGCGGGTGCCTGCTGGAAGAAGCAACTGGCTCCCGAGGTAGACAGGTTCAGCAAGGATGGCGACAAACGGATCGCCAGTTTTCGTGGAAGCCGTGCCGATGCTGCTCAGCAGCGTCAGGTGAATCTGAGTGCCTTGCAAGACCTGATGTGACGGCGCGGAGCTCAAAACTGGAACGACGGTACAAGCCAGCGCAACTGCCAATAGCAAAGACAAGAAGATTTTCATGGATTCCCCCTGCTCGATTCCAGAGAATGAGCGAGCCTCGTTTCGTGAGGAGACACCGGGGCTTTGCCTCAGTGCATGCCGCTGGCGCGCGGACCCTGCTCCGAACTGGTCAGAGCCGGGCGGATGGGGAGGAAGTCCATCCGAGAGTAGCTTACCTAATTGGAAGCTCCAGCAAAAAAATTTCTGGGACCGGTTTCCTGGCAGGCACGTTGGAAGGGGCAAGAGGTTTAAGGATGTTTTGCGGGGAGCACGGGCCTTGTATGAGGCATGAGGTTGGAGTAAGGTGTGCCAAGTTGTTGGAAGATGGGCGGAACGGAGGAAGAATTCTATGAAAAAGAAGATGCATGCAATCGGTTCGGCGATGGTCTTGGCCGGGATAATTTTCACCGGGGCCGGCGCTTCTGGTCAGGACAAGAAAGACGAGGCGGCGCACAAGGTTGTGCATTTCAGCGACCTGAAGTGGACGCCGCTCATAAAGGGGTGCGACCTGGCGCCGGTGGCGGGGGATTCAAGCGTCGAGGGAGCCCAGTTTGTGCTGCGCCTCCGTTGCGTTGATGGCGCAAAAATTCAGGCGCACTGGCACCCGAACGATGAGAGCGTGACGGTGTTGAAGGGAACCTTCCTGGTGGGGATGGGCGACAAACTGGACGAGAGTAAGCTACAACCCATGAACGTCGGAAATTTTCTGACAGTAGCCAAGGAGATGCATCATTACGGAATGTGCAAGGGCGAAACGATTGTCCAGGTGCACGGCGTTGGACCGTTCAAGGTGAACTGGGTGAATCCAGCGGATGTGGAACCTCCTGATGCCCCAGCGGCGAAACCGAAGCAGTAATCCAAATTTTTCACTGCTTAGAGTTTAGAGCTTCCAAGCGCCGCGGAACACGGCTTGAAAATTTGTGCGCGAAGACCGGTTCTGGCTGGCCTACCGGTGGTGTGTTAGAATTTTCATCGCAGTCACGAGAAATTTCTTGTGGCTGCTGGAGCGTGGAACTTCGGGCTCTATGCAACGAGGTCCCGCGAACCCCGCCAGGCCCGGAAGGGAGCAACGGTACCGGGATAGCCTCGGGTGCCGCAGATCACCCGAAGTTCCTCTCACTGAGAAGAAGTTAACAGTCGACAGTTGAGAGTTGCCAGTCAAAGACAAGAAGCGCTCGATACGTTTTGATCTGTTGCGTGGCGGCATAAGCAAATCAAGATGATCTGGAAACTAACCGAGAGATGAGCTACCAAGTCATAGCGCGGAAGTGGCGGCCACAAAAGTTCCAGGATCTGGTGGGGCAGGAGCACGTCACAACGACGCTTGCGAACGCGATCAAGCACGAACGTGTGGCACATGCTTATATTTTTTCCGGCGCGCGCGGCGTGGGAAAAACAACTGCCGCTAGAATCCTTGCCAAAGCGCTGAATTGCGCAAAGGGCCCGACGGCGGAACCGTGCGGGGAATGCGATTCGTGCAAGGAGATCGCAGCGGGAAGTTCACTCGATGTAATCGAAATTGATGCGGCCTCCAATCGGGGCATCGACCAGATCCGCGAGTTGCGCGAAATGGTGAAGTACGCGCCGGCCGCTTCGCGAACCAAGGTTGTAATTCTTGATGAAGCGCACATGCTGACGGGAGAAGCTTCCAATGCCCTGTTGAAAACGTTGGAAGAGCCACCGGACCGAGTGGTGTTCGTGATGGCCACGACGCAACCGGAGGATTTAGAAGATACGATCCGCTCGAGGTCGCAGCACTTCCATTTTCGCGCGCTGACGTTCGCGGAAATCAGCGGACGCCTGCAGGAAATCGCGGAAAAAGAGAATTTACAGTTGGAAGCCGGCGCGAGGGCGGTGATCGCGAGGATTGCGGAAGGGAGCCTCCGCGATGCGCTGTCGCTACTTGAACAAGCGCGGGCGTTCTGCGGCGAGAAGATTCCCGATAAAGAAGTGCGCGAGCTACTGGGAGTGGTGCCCGAAGATGCGCTGGAAGAACTGGTTCAGGCCATCGCGGAAGGTTCAGCGGACCGGGCACTGGGACTGGTCCATACGTTTCAAAAGGAAGGACGCAACCTGCAGCATTTCTGCCGCGAAGCGATCCGCCACATGCGAAATATTTTGATTGCGCGTGTTTGCGGAGCGGATTCGGAACTGATTGCGGCGACTCCCGATCAGCGGCCGGCGCTAGAAAAAGCTGCTTCGCTTTTCAGCGAAGAGGACTTGACGCGCTTTTTTCAGATACTGCTTCAGACGGATGAGGATTTGCGGCGCAAGCCGGATCCACGCGTTCACTTGGAGATGGGTTTGCTACGGCTGATTAATGCGTCGCGACTGGCGCCGCTGGAAGAATTGTTGGCAGAGATGAAGTCCGGCGCCCCAGGTGTGGGGAATTCCGGCCGCGCGCGAATTGCGACGCAGGGGCAATCGAATGCCGGCTCGCGCGACATGCAAGCCGCTGCTTCTCAACCAGTTTCAGCCGTGGAAAAAGCGGGAATGCTTGCAAAGAGCGTAGGCGCCGCAGCGGGCGCTTCCTGGGGTGGAGGGAGCACGCAATTCAACGCTCCGTTCCGGGGAAAACTCTTGTCCGCCGCGGCACCCGAGAGTGCGGCCGGTGATACCAGTGCCCCTGTGGAACGAGTGAGCGAATTTCCTGCGAAGATGAATGGCTGCGTTCCAACGACAATGGGAATCAGTGATAATCAAGTCCTGGAAATCAAGGCTGCGATTCAAGCGCAGCAGAAATTTTTGGCCGAGCTTGTGGAACATGGAAGCCGATGGGAACTCGATGATGCTGAACTAAGAATTTATTTTTCATCGGACAAGCGGCCTCTAGCGGAAATGATCGAAGGCCGCGCGTGCATGGAAAAGATCCGTGGTGTTTCGAGCAAGGTGCTGGGCCGCTCGGTGCGTGTATGTGTTAAACTGGAAGCCGGTGTAGTCAGAGGGATTCCTTTAACGGGAAGTGGGACGACCACACAAGAACTGCGGGCGCAATTTGAACGTGATCCGATGGTGCGCTC
>Ga0075017_100001639_pt1 | contig 13807 bp, 13 predicted proteins | sample AleBraG_ABR_2012_FD_71475 | JGI IMG/M metagenome (GOLD analysis project Ga0075017, IMG submission 71475) | Freshwater sediment microbial communities in response to fracking from Pennsylvania, USA - Alex Branch Run_MetaG_ABR_2012 | ecosystem: Environmental > Aquatic > Freshwater > Creek >... | reverse complement strand
GCGAGCGACGAACTTCGCCGCGGGCGGGGCCGTCGCGGCCTGGAGATCCTCGAGACGCTCCGTCGTGAGCCAGGGGTCGAAGTCGTCGTCATCGACGACGAGGCCCCCGCGGTTCCCGAGGTCGACGCGAAGCTGGTCCGGATGTGTCTGGACCGAGGTGCTGGGCTGCTCACACTCGACACGAATCTGGCCAAGAGCGCGGCGCTCGCCGGTGTAAAGGTGATGAACCTGCATGCGCTCGCGTTGGCGATGCGGCCCCCGGTCGTCGCGGGCGACGAGGTGTCAGTGCTGTTGACCAAGCCCGGCAAGGAGTCGGGGCAAGCAATCGGCTACCTCGACGACGGCACCATGGTGGTTGTCGAGCGTGCTCGTGACGGCATCGGCCAGGAGGCTCGGGTGCTCGTCACGAGCGTCCTGACCACGGCCAACGGCCGGATGGTGTTTGCTCGACCCCAGTCGATCGCGGGCAGTCGCGTCTGAGCTCCCAGGCAGGCGCCCGCGTGGGAGAGCCGATCTGATGAGCCGACGACTTCGCCGCACGGATCGCGGCGCTTGCGCCGCTTCGGTGCTGTGATGCCGTCGTGACGACCGTGGTGATCGTCGCCGCCGGCGGTAAGGGAACCAGGCTCGGACCCGGCGTCCCGAAGGCACTCCGGCCGCTTCGCGGGGAGCCGATCGTGGTTCACGTGGTTCGCGCATTGGTGTCGGCGCCCTCGGTGAGCCACGTCGTCGTCGCAGCTCCACCGGACGACGTGGAACTCGTTCGTCAAGTGCTCGAACCGGTGACTGGCGGACGGGTCGGCCTGTCCGTGGTCGCCGGCGGCGACGACCGGGTCGACTCGGTCGACCGCGCGTTGGCGGAGTTGCCCGCGCAGTTCGACGTCGTCCTCGTCCATGACGCCGCGCGTGCGCTCGTCCCGGCTGAGCTGGTCGAACGGGTTGCCCGCACCGTCCGGGACGGCGCGGCCGCAGTGATACCCGTCGTCGGCCTGGCGGATACGGTCAAGCGAGTGGGACCCGATGGTTCGGTAACGGAGACGTTGGACCGGTCCACGCTGCGCGCGGTGCAGACGCCCCAGGGCTTCCAACGTTCGGTACTGATCGCCGCGCACCAAGCTGCGCGATCGGCACGCGAACGCCCGAGGGGCGGTTCTGACGAGATCGGCCCGACGGTGCCCCCGACCGACGACGCCGCGCTGGTCGAGCGAATCGGAGTCGCGGTGCGGACGATTCCCGGTTCGGAGGAGGCGTTCAAGGTGACCCGTCCGCTGGACGTCCTGTTCGCCGAGGCGATCCTCGATCTGCGCGCCACCGAGGCGGATCGGTGACTGCCGACGGGCGCGTCGGCATCGGCGTAGACGTCCACCCGCTCCAGCAGGGTCGTCCGCTTCGTCTGGCCGGACTCGTCTGGCCCGATGCGACCTCGGGCCTGGTCGGCCACTCCGACGGGGACGTCGTCGCACACGCTTGCTGTGACGCGCTGTTGTCGGCAGCGGGTCTGGGCGACCTTGGCGAGCTGGTCGGTACAGATCGGCCCGAGTGGCGTGAGGCTACTGGCGCGGCACTGCTCGCCGAAGCGTCCCGGGCGGTGCGGCTGGCCGGCTGGCGAATCGGGAATGTCGCCGTCCAACTCATCGGCAACGGTCCTCGGCTCGCACCCCGGCGAGCCGAGGCCGAAAGGGTTCTGGCGGAGGCCTGCGGAGCCGCGGTCTCAGTCTCGGCGACGACCTCTGATGGTCTCGGACTCACCGGCCGGGGCGAGGGCCTCGCCGCGGTTGCGACTGCGCTTGTCTATCGCACAGCGTCGGACTGACGTGACACTTGCTCGTCCGGAAGTGTGAGTAGATCAATATCTCAAACTACAATATTTCGAACTGCTCAGTATGTTGAGTTATCCAGTATGTCGCTTTAGCTCGATTTGCTGTGGCGATCCTCACCTCGGGAGCCTGCCGCCGGGCCCCCGGGCGCATTTGCTCACCTAGCCTCATCCCCGTCCAGGCAGCAGCCGGGACCCCGCGAGCGGTTCGCCCAATCCCGCCGCCGCTCTCGGGAACAACATTTTTGCGCGGGAGCGGGGGACCCAGATCTAAACGGCAGTCGTGCTGACTGCCTGGGGTGAAGTCGCACACCTGCGACCGGGGAGTCACCACCCGAACCCGACAGCTCACCTCGCCGGCGTCGGAGGACACGCATGTCACAGCGTTCTGTTGAACGAAAGCGAAAGCGCACGGCCAAGCACCGTGCACTCGTGCGCACAGCGGTCGCGACCGCGCTCGCAACGCCGGTCGCCATCGGCGTACTGCCCTCGGCCGCGCAGGCTTCCACGGCCGGCGTGTGGGACCGCATCGCGGCCTGCGAGTCGGGCGGCAACTGGCACATCAACACCGGCAACGGCTATTACGGCGGACTTCAGTTCCTGGCGTCGACGTGGCTCGGCTACGGCGGTGGGCAGTTCGCACCACGCGCGGACAAGGCCACCAAGGCGCAGCAGATCGTGATCGCCGAGCGGGTCGCTCGCGGTCAGGGCATGGGCGCGTGGCCGGTGTGCTCGTCGCGAGCAGGCGCCCGCGGCTACCGGCCCGCGGTCGCGTCCGGGAAGCAGACCGGGAAAGCCGCAGCGTCCTCTTCGAAGGTGACGCTGTCCAAGGTCAAGCCGAAGGCGAAGGTAGTGCGACCCAGGCACGCGGCGTCCAACAACCACGGTTCGTCGGCGATCTACGTCGTGCGCGGCGGCGACTCGCTCTCACGGATCGCCCGCTCGCTGCACCTGCCGGGCTGGCGCAACCTGTGGAGCGCCAATCGGACTCAGGTCGAGAATCCGCACCTGATCTACCCCGGTCAGCGGCTCCGGGTTCCGCGCTGACCGCTGGCTGTCCGGCTCCAGCGCCACAGGCCGGCTAGCGGATTCGGCCTTCTTGCTCTCTACCTGATGGACACGTCCGGTCGCTCGTGGCGACCGGACGTGTCCATCGTCGGCTTTCCTGGCCCGTAACCTGTGATGGTGAGTCTGCGCCTCTACGACACTGCATCGCGTTCCGTCCGGGACTTCGTCCCACTCGTACCGGATCGGGCGACGCTGTATCTGTGTGGCGCCACAGTGCAGGCTCCCCCGCACATCGGGCACATTCGCTCCGGTGTCGCGTTCGACGTTCTGAGCCGTTGGCTGGCGCTATCGGGGTTTCGCGTCACCTTCGTCCGGAATGTGACCGACATCGACGACAAGATCATTGCGCGCGGCCTCGACGAGGGAGTGCCGTATTGGGAAGTCGCGGCACGCAACGAGCGAGCGTTCAGCTGGGCATACGAGACGCTCGGCTGCTGGGTGCCGACCTACGAGCCGCGAGCTACCGGCCATGTGCCCGAGATGGTCGCCCTGATGCACCGACTCATTGACGGCGGGCACGCATACGCGGCCGACGGGGACGTGTACTTCAACGTCCGCGGCTGGCCGGATTACGGCCAGCTCAGCGGCCAGCGGATCGACGAGATGCTTCCGGCGTCCGACTCGGTCAGTACGGCCAAGCGAGACCCGCGCGATTTCGCTTTGTGGAAGGGTGCCAAGCCCGGTGAGCCGGCGTGGGAGACGCCGTGGGGCCCCGGCCGGCCGGGTTGGCATCTCGAATGCTCGGCGATGGCGACGAAGTACCTCGGGCCTGCGTTCGATATCCACGGTGGCGGACTCGATCTCGTGTTCCCGCACCACGAGAACGAGCTCGCTCAGTCGCATGCGGCGGGAGACCCGTTCGCCCGCTACTGGTTGCACAACGCCTGGGTGACGGCAGCGGGCGAGAAGATGAGCAAATCTCTCGGCAACAGCCTGCTCGTCTCCGAGGTGGTGAAGCGGGTGCCGGCGGTTGCGCTGCGGTATTACCTGACCGCTGCGCATTACCGGAGTCATATCGAGTACTCCGACGCCGCTCTCGCCGAGGCGGCGGCGGCGTACGGGCGGATCCACGGTTTCCTTCGCCGAGCGCGCGAACTGCCGGGTGCGACACCCGAGAACGGTCAGCTGCCGGCGGCGTTCACCGCCGCCATGGACGACGATCTGTCGGTACCGCAAGCACTCGCGGTGCTTCATGAGACGGTCACCGCGGGCAATGCTGCGCTCGCCAACGGGAATCGTGTCGAGGTAGCGGCGGCGTTCGAGGCCGTCGCGGCAATGCTGTCGGTACTGGGATTGAACCCGTTCGAAGAACCGTGGTCGGGTCACGACTCCACGAACGACGACCTGACCGCAGTTATCGACAGCTTGGTTCGAGTCGCGCTCGAGCAACGAACTCAAGCGCGTGAACGGAAAGACTTCGCCGCGGCAGACGGCATACGCGATTCTTTGAAGGCGGCTGGTGTGATCGTCGAGGACACGTCGAGTGGACCGCGGTGGACGCTCGACCGAACAGAGCGAAGCGGCTGATGCCGGGCAATAGCGCGCGCAAGGGCGCTCGGCGATCGACCGGCTCGAAGAAGGGCGCAACGGTCGGTTCGGGCGGTCAGCGCCGCCGAGCGTTGCAGGGCCGGGGACCGACTCCGCCAGCCGACCAGCGTCCAGGCCACAGCGCGTCCCGCCGCAACCGCGCCGCCGCCACGCCGCGGACCAAGGACTCGTCCAACACAGGCGGAACCGGAACCCCGACCCGGTCGGTCGCCGGTTCCGCATCTCAACCGTCCGGCGCTCCGAAGCCGAAGCCGCGCGGCGGGACCGGCTCCGGGTCGAGCCGCGGCAAATCGTCGCCGCGGACCAAGCTGGCTGCCAAGGGCGGCGGGCGCGAGTCGTCCGGACGGGGTACCGCTGCGCCGCGAGGAACCACGAGTCGCGCCCGTCGGCCTCCGGCCGCCGGTACCGCCAGCGAACTCGTCGCCGGACGCAACGCCGTGCTCGAAGCGCTCCGCGCACAGGTTCCGGCGAGCACGCTCTACGTCGGCGAGCGGCTCGACTCCGACGACCGGGTCCGAGAGGCGATCCGCCTCGCGACCGATCGTGGTGTCGCCCTTCTCGAAGTCTCGAGGCACGAGCTCGACCGGATGACGTCCGACGCGGTCCATCAGGGCCTTGCGCTTCAGGTACCGCCTTACCGTTACGCGCATCCCGACGATCTGCTGCTCGGAATCGAGGACGCCGGCGCGAACGCGTTGCTGGTGGCACTCGATGGGGTAACCGATCCGCGCAACCTCGGAGCCGTGGTGCGGTCGGCCGCCGCCTTCGGGGCGCACGGCGTCGTCATTCCGGAACGTCGAGCCGCAGGAATGACCGCCGGCGCGTGGAAGGCATCAGCCGGCGCGGCGGCGAGGTTGCCGATCGCGCGGGCGACGAATCTCGTCCGCCAGCTCGAGCTGTACAAGTCAAAGGGTCTGGCCGTGGTGGGACTCGCGGCCGATGGCACGGTGGACGCGACCGATTTGGAAGCGGCGGTCGACCCGCTCGTGCTGGTTGTCGGCTCGGAAGGGCGGGGCCTGTCTCGGCTCGTCGCCCGGACCTGCGATTTCCAGGTCCGCATCCCGATGCTCTCCGGCAACGAGTCGTTGAACGCGGGCGTTGCGACCGGAATCGCGCTGTACGAGATCGCCCGCCGCCGATCGGACGAGCACCGCTGATCGGCCTCACTTTTGCAGGTCGGCTAGCTCGGAGACGGGCCGACCGTGAATCCGGGCAGGGATCGCTCGTACTCGGCAGCCACGACGTTGAGCAGTGCCTGCGGCGAGCCTTGCCCGGCCAGCCCGAGGGTCAGCGCATCGCCGAGCGGCGGCAGCAGGGACACGTTGTCCACCACCTGTGGTAGCGACTGCCCGTTCTCGATCACCGGCCGGAAGGCCTGCACGACAGGATCGGTGCGGACCAGAGTGTTCGCATAGGCACCAGCTCGCGTCGGCAGCAGCCCGATCCGAGCGGCAAGCTGAGCCTGGGAGGCAGCCGACGACAGGAATCGCACGAACTGGTAAGCGGCATCGAAGTTGTGCGAGCCGGCATAGACGCCGTACGCGTTGCTGTTCAACGGCCCGGACGATCCCACGCTCCCGGCCGGAACCGGTGCGATGCCGATGCTTGCGATCGACGGGAACGCCGCACTGCCCACGAGTGAGGACAGCGAAGCGGCGTAGTCGAGGATCATCGCGACCTTGCCCTGGCGGAACGCGGCGCGCATGGCGTCCGGGGTCTGCGGAGTCTGGTCCGGAACGGTGACTTCCGTGGCCTGCATCTGGATGCGCTGGTTGAGCGCGCGCACAGCGGCCGGCGAGTTGATCGTGATCGCTTGCGCAGCCGGGTCTATCAGCGAGGCACCCTCACCGTAGATCCACGGCAGCAGACCCGTGCCGTTCGCTTGCGCATAAAGGGTCTGGACGCCCAGGGCTGTCAGCTTCAGCCGGTCCGCGCTGACCTGAGCCCAGGTGCGGGGTGGCGTCAGGCCGGCGCGCTGGAGCACGGCCCGGTTGTACAGCAGCGCCATCCCGTCCGCGCTCTGCGAAGCGGCGTAAGTGCGCCCGTCCCAGCGCAGCGTGGGAGCGACCGACGAGAAGACGTCCGACGGACGGTCGTCTGCGGGGGTGTCGTCCAGCCGCTGCAGGTAACCGCGCTGGGCGAAGTTCGCGATCCACACCGACTCCATGGTGATCACGTCCGGTCCACCGGACGCGGCCTGTGCGGCCGTGTCGAACCGACCGGCGGCCTCCTGCGGGGCCATCTGTACGTAGGTGACCTGGACGCGAGGGTAGGAGGCGTGGAAGGTGTCGATCAGGCTTTCCATCGCGGCGCTCGAACCGGTTTGGGTCGAGATGTCCCACCAGATCAGCGTCCCGCCGATGCTCGACGGTGATGTCGACGGGGATGAAGCGGAAGGGGCTGTGCAAGCGGCGACCAGCAGCAGACTCAGCGCGAGAGCTGCGAGGCGGCCCGTACGGCGTCGCACGCCACCGACCTCCTCACATCGACCGGGACGGCCACGCTAGCAAGTGGCCAACCGCGTGACGGGGCGAGCATCTGCCAACCTGCAGCGCCCGACAGGCAGGGCCTACGATCGACGCTCGTGCATAGGTACACAGCTGACACCGAGCGCCTTGCCCAAGCCGTCCTCGATTACGCGAGTCGCCGGATGCGCCTCGATCCCGTTCCGTTGGACGGACCCAAGACGCTACCTGAGCTGACTGAGCAGGCCGGCCAAACGATCACTGAGGACGGGCTCGGAGGCGAGCAGGTCCTCAAGATCTTCGATGAGGTGCTCGCCCGGGCATGCATCTCGATCGACCACCCGAGGTACCTGTCATTCATCCCGAGCGCGCCGACCGAAGCCTCGACCCTGTTCGACCTCGTCGTTGGTGCGTCGTCGATCTACGGCGGGTCGTGGCTGGAGGGCTCGGGGGCGGTGTACGCGGAGAACCAGGCGCTGCGATGGATCGCAGATCTCGCCGGCTTCCCAGCCGAATCCGGCGGTGTCTTCGTACAGGGCGGAACGCTCGGAAACCTCTCCGCGCTCGTTGCCGCTCGTCACGCTGCGCAGGAGTTGCGCGGTGGAGCCCGTCCGCTTCGATGGAAGCTCGCCTGCAGTGCGGAAGCGCACTCGTCGATCGCCAGCGCTGCCCGTGTGATGGACATCGACCTCCTTTCGGTACCGGTCGATGAGCGGGGCCGGCTGACCGGCGAAGAGCTCGCGCGAGTCCTCGACGAAGACTCGAACCCGGGTGATGTGTTCGCCGTCGTCGCGACCGCCGGTACGACGAATTTCGGAATCGTCGACGATCTTGCCGGCGTGGCGGACGTCGCGGCGGAGCGCGGACTCTGGCTGCATGTCGACGGCGCGTACGGGCTCGCGGCGCTCGCGGCGCCATCCGCGCGCCCGCTGTTCGAGGGCATCGAACGTGCCGACTCGTTCATCGTCGATCCGCACAAGTGGCTGTTCGCCCCGTTCGACGCGTGCGCCTTGGTCTATCGCGACCCGGCCAAGGCGAGGGCCGCGCACACCCAGTCCGCGGGCTATCTGGATGTGATCAACTCCGGTGATGAATGGAACCCGTCCGACTACGCGTACCACCTGAGCCGCCGAGCCCGCGGTCTGCCGTTCTGGTTCTCGCTGGCGTCGCACGGCACGCGAGCCTACGCGGACGCGATCGAGAGCACCCTCACGGTCGCTCGCGCGGCGGCCGACGAAGTCCGATCCCGCACCTACGTCGAGCTGCTGCGTGAACCGGACCTGACGGTGGTCGTGTTCCGACGCATCGGGTGGACGCCCCGGGAGTATCACCAGTGGTCCGAACGGATCATGGCCGCGCACTACGCATTCGTCGTGCCGACGAGCCACGAGGGTGAGACCGTCACCCGCTTCGCCGTCGTGAACCCGCGGACCACCCTGGCCGACGTGCAGGGAATTCTCGACACGATGGCTTAGGGCGACCAGCGGGTTTCAGCTCGCTGTCGAACGAGCGGTGCCGGGCCCGTTCGCGTGCTCCGCGACGGACCCGGCACTGAAGAGGATCAGCCAGCCAGCGCGGACGCCTTCAGCCGGTCGAACTCGGCCTGGTTGATAGCACCGGAGTCGAGGAGTGCCTTCGCCTGCGCGATCTGGTCGGCAGGCGCGGCCGTCGACGTCCCGGCCACGGATCGGATCTGTGCGTTCACCTGCTCCTGCGCCGCCTGCGCCTGGGCTTGGGCTCGCGCGGCCATGCCGTGGCCGCGGGCGATCAGATAGATCAGGACGCCCAGGTAGGGGATCACAACGACGAAGATCACCCACAGGGCCTTGAGGCCGCCCGACAGCTCATGGTCGCGGAACAGGTCGGAGAACACCGTGAGCAGTAGCCAGAACCAGATCACGAGCAGAAAGAACTCGAACATCCACAGCAGGACATCTCCGTCGCCGAACGACGTCGCCAGCAGATTCATGTTGATCGGTCTCCTCCTTGTCGGGCCGCTGAACGCGCGCACCCGGTCGTCACAGCGGTCGGAGCGCGCGAGATGCCGCAGCCCTCCCCATCGATCATTTCGGTTTGCCGGCACCTGCCGCCATCACCCGGCCCCGGCTCACCCGGGTGAATCGCCGGTTGGCCTCAGTGCCTGTGCGCTCGGCGAGGGTTTCGGGGTCCAGGCCCGGTCTCCCAAGTGGGGTCCTAGGCTTCGAGCAACGGACCAGGAGGTCAAGTGCCGCGCCCTACCGACCCGCCCGCGGGACGTCGGTCCACGGACCGGGCCCATGCCGGCGTGATCGAGACCAAACTGGCACCGCATCGACTTCCGCACGGATCGGTGAGCCGTCCAGCCTTGCTCGAGCAGTTGCGACACGGCCGGGACCGTGCCCTCACGCTCGTCTCGGCGCCGGCCGGCTTCGGCAAGACGACGCTGTTGACCGAATGGGTGACCACGGACCGCGAGCGAGTTTTCGCCTGGGTCACGCTGGACGCGAGCGATGCGGAGCCGGTGCGGCTGTGGACCAACGTGATCGCCTCCGTGGCGGCGCGCCGCCTGTCCGTCGGCGTGGGTTCGCTGCCCGCACTCCGGACCAACCCCGACCGGGTGGCCGACGCGGTTCTGCCCATCCTGTTCGACGAGTTGGCAGCCGTCGGCGAGGTCGTCGTCATCCTCGACGATTTCCACCTGGCATCGAATTCCGTTGTCAATGCCCAGGTCGAGGCGTTCCTGCGCTACCGCCCGGCCCAGGTCCAGCTCGTCATCGCCACCCGGGCTGACCCGTCTTTGGGCGTCGCCCGGCTCCGAGCGTCGGGCGAGCTCGTCGAAATCCGCGCCGATTCGCTGCGGTTCGACGAGAGTGAGCTGGCCAGTTTCTTCGACGGGATGGGCGTCAAAGGTCTGACGCCCTCGGACCAGCGCCGGCTCGCCGAGCGCACCGGCGGCTGGCCGGCACCGCTCAGGCTGGCCGCACTGCTGATCCCCGCCGACGACCCGGCGTCCTTCATCGACTCGTTCACGGGCGGCAGCCGGCAGGTCGTCGACTACCTCACCCGGGACGTCCTCGATCTGCTGGAGCCGCAGACCAGGGACTTCCTGTTGCAGGTGTCGGTGCTGAGCCGGTTGAGCGGAGCCCTGTGCGATGCGGTCGTCGACACCACGGGTTCCGGGGCCGTGCTCGCAGATCTGGAACGGTCGAATCTGTTCGTCTCGGTCGACAGCGCGGGCGAGTGGTACCAGGAACACCAGCTTTTCGCCGAGGCATTGCGCCTGGAACTCGCGCGGACCCGGCCCGAGCTGGTGCCGGTATTGCACCGTCGGGCGGCCGCTTGGTTCGAAGCGGCCGGCGACCGGGAGACCGCGACCGATCACGCGATCGCGGCGCGGGACGTGCCGACCGCGTCGCGCCTGGTCGCTGCTCAGGTTCAACTCATGGCGTCGACCGGCAGGGCATCGACCACACGCCGATGGCTCTGTGCGCTGTCGTGGCCGGAGGCGGAGCGAGATCCCGAACTGGCGTTCGTGCGTGCCGTGGCGGCAAGTCTGGACAATCGCGTGGATCTGGCCATCGGCTACCTCGACCTCGCCCGGACCGGTCCGCCCGACCAGATGGATGCCGCCGGTCTGCCGCTCGCATTTCGCGCAGATTTCATGGAAAGCCTGGTCGGGGTGACTCAAGTCGGGCGCGCAGAGGCGGCGGGGCTCCGGGCCGTGGCGTCCGCGCCATCATCCGGATGGGAGGGCATCGCGCTGGCCGGAGTGGGGCAGGCCCTCTACCTGCAGGGGCGGACGTCCGAAGCGGTCGATGTGCTGCGCCGGGCGATCGGCCAGATCCCGGACGCGAACCCGATCATGCTGGCGATCGGGTTCGCGAATCTCGGATTGGCCGAGTCGGCACTCGACGTGCCATCGCGCGCCGATCCCAAGTTGGACGAGCTCGCCGGCCAGCTGTCGGCGATCGGCGCCGAGCGGTCGCCGGCCGGAGCGCTCGTGCACTTGGCTCTCGGCGAGCGTGACCGCCGGAACGGGGATCTACGAGGTGCCGCGGACCAGTTCGGGCTGACGATCGAAATCCTTGGCGCGGGACCTCGAACAGCATGGCTGGCGAACGCATACCTGCTGCTCGCGGCCGTGCACCGCGATCTGGGCGATCCGGCGGCCGCGATGGCAGATATCGATCACGCAAATGAAACTCTCGACCGGCTCCCCGATGCGGGCAACCTTCGAGACCGGTCGGCGCGGCTGGCCGAGCAGCTCGTCGCACCGGTCCGGCGGGCCTCGGAGTTCGGCGAGCAACTGACCGACCGCGAGATGGACGTCCTGCGCCTGGCGGCTGCCGGACTCGGCCAGCGTCAGATCGCCGGCCAGCTCTTCATCTCCTACAACACCGTCAAGTCGCACCTGAAGACGAGCTATCGAAAGCTCGGGGCGACCTCGCGGGACGAGGCAGTGGCGAAGTTCGCGCTGCTCGAGGTGGGGCCCAACGGGATCGACGGTTCTGCAGCATCACCCGGGTGAAGTGAGCGACGGGTGTTCCGACCGTCCACGCCCACCCTCGACGATCCTGCGATGGGCCCGCTCGCGTGCACGATCGTCGTCTCGGGGGAATTGGACCAACGCTTCGGCGCTGCGTTCGAAGGTCTTGAGTTGAGCGTTGCCGATGGAATGACGCGCCTGGACGGACCGCTCGCCGATCAGGCTCAATTGCAAGGAGTGCTTCACCAGCTGTTCGACCTCGGGCTGGATGTCGTCTCGTTCACCACCGTTCCCGCCATCGGCGAGGTCGGTGGAGCGTCCAGCGCCTGACGGTGCAGGAGAACGTTCGCGGCATCGTTCACCCGGGTGAGCCGAGCGCGGGGTGAGCACACGCACGGAGTGGGCTTCGAAGATGTGCCAGAGCCGAACCGACCGGAGGAGAACAAGATGCCACGCATGTTGCGACGCGCTGCAGTGCTCGGAGCTACGGCACATGTCGCGTCAAACCGAGGGCAGGCCAAGGCCGAGGCTGCGCAACAGCAGCAGGCCGCCGCGGCTCCGCCCGTACAGCAGGCCCCGCCGCCCGCGGCTCCGGCCGAGGACTCCTACGCCGAACTGATGAAGCTGAAGGAGTTGCTGGACGCCGGCGTTCTCACGCAGGCCGAGTTCGATGCACAGAAGGCAAAGATTCTCTCCGCCTGATCCAACCTGTGCCGTCGCCGGCCACCGCCGGCCAGCGCTGAAACAGCCGACCCGCAGACCCAGCTGACCCGCCGGCGCCCGTGTTCGGGTGGCCCGCGAACGCAGAGGAGCTTGAGCATGACGATCGGACCCGTGCAGTTGCTCGTAATCAGCTTCGACAAGCCCGATTTCACCGGCGAGATTCTCGAAGAGCTCAACCGGCTTCGGGAGAACGACGTCATCCGCCTGATCGACGCGCTCGCCGTGCAGAAGGGCATGGACGGCAGCCTGGTCGCCTTGCAGTGGAGCGACCTTTCGATTGAAGAGGCCGAAGGCTTGGGTGCCACGGTCGGAGCGCTGCTCGGACTCGGGCTGGATGGCGAGGCCGGTATGGAAGCTGGAGCCATCGCCGGCATGGAAGCGGGATCGGACGGCCACCTCATCGACGAAGCAGAAGTCTGGGACGTCGCCGACGCCATCGAGCCGGGCGGCGCCGCGGCCATCGCCCTGATCGAGCACCTGTGGGCCGTGCCGCTGCGCGCGGCCATCGCCAGGGCGGGCGGAGTTCCGATCAGCGACGAGTGGGTCCACCCGTTGGATCTGATCGAGATCGGCTTGCTGGCTTCGGACGACGTCGAGGCGGTTTAGGGCGGTGCCGGGGTCTCGGCCGAGATGACCGGCGCCCGGACGAGGGTCCTGATCGTCTACTACTCGTTCACGCAGCAGAACCGGAAAGTTTCCGAGGTCATCGCGGCGGCCCTGCGAGAGCTGGACTGCGAGGTCACGCTCGCCGCGATCGAACTGACCGACGAGCGCTACCTGAAGCATCTGTCTACGTTTCCGCTCAAGCACAGGTTGCTCGACGTGCTGGCGATGCTTCCGGCCCAACTTCGCCGGGCCACCGGCGAGATCGCCACCCCGGACGAGGCGTGCCACGGTGAGTACGACCTGGTGTGCATCGGCTCTGCGACGTGGTGGTTGACCACGTGTCTTCCGATTCGCTCGTACTTGGTGTCCGACGACGCACGGCGCGTTCTGGCCGGAAAGTCGTTCGCGGCGTTCGTGGTCTGTCGCCGATATTGGCGAGGAAACCTCAAATCGGTTCGAAAGCTCGCCGGTGCCTGCGGCGCTGATTATCTGGGCGAGATGCACTTTGTTGCGGCAGGTGGACAGGTTCGGTCGCTATTGTCGCTGATCAGCTACTTGGGTACGGGTGAGGACCGCCCTCGCTCGTTGGGGATCCCGATACCGCCGGCCAACCTTCAGCCCGCCTATCCCGAGCAGGCCCGCACGTTCGCTGCAATGCTCATCGCGCAGTTGCCGACGGCCACCGCCGGCGCCCGACCAGAGTTGTCCCGGCCGAACGCCGACCGCTGAGGAGTCCGAAGTGTCCAGCCCCGCGCCAGCAGACGTCGAGATCAGTGCGCCCAAACCGTCCGTGCACCGCGGGCGGCTCGTCGGCGCCGTCGTTTGTGTCGTCCTCGCAGCTTTGCTGACGACCCCGGCCGCGCTTGCGTACTGGGGGCAGCGAACGCTGAACGACACCGAGCGGTACGTGGCCACGGTCGGGCCGTTGGTGAACTCACCGCAGGTTCAGAACGCAATCTCGACGAGCGTGACGGATGCGATCCACAAGCAGGTCGACGTCGAGGCCATCCTGAACAATGTGTTCGGCGGGATCATCACCGACCGACCGCGCCTTCAGATGCTGGTCGGCCCGTTGTCCGGCGCCATCGACGGGCTCATCGACAATCAGGTCCGCAG
>Ga0075017_100001637_pt1 | contig 13813 bp, 14 predicted proteins | sample AleBraG_ABR_2012_FD_71475 | JGI IMG/M metagenome (GOLD analysis project Ga0075017, IMG submission 71475) | Freshwater sediment microbial communities in response to fracking from Pennsylvania, USA - Alex Branch Run_MetaG_ABR_2012 | ecosystem: Environmental > Aquatic > Freshwater > Creek >... | reverse complement strand
CCGGCGGTGGACTCGTAGGAGTAGCCCTTGTACCACGCGCATCCCCACGCGCCGGGCTCCGCGGCGAGGCGAAGACCAAGATAGACATCGACGCCGGCGTCGTTGGCCGCCTGGGCCTGCGCCGACTCGCCTTCGTCGTGGATGAGGGTGACTCGTGCCCCGTGGGCGCCGAGACGCCGGCTGAGCGTCGCCGTCACCGCGCTCAAGGCATCGACCTCACCGATCCCCACGTGGCGACCGCGAAGGGTCGGCTCGGCGGAGCGGTGCCTCTCGCGCTCTCGAACCATCGAGACCAACTCGAGGGTCTGGTGCCGGCTCGAGACGCGGACTAGCTCGCTGACCGTGGCTAGGCCAGCCATGGCGTCGACGGGGAGCTGGACGTTTCGCTGGAACTCGGCGAGGGCCTGGGCGGTCTGATCGCCAAAGATGCCATCGACGCGGCCAGTGTCGAAGCCCAGCGAGCACAATCGCGTCTGGAGGTCGGCGACGTCGTCACCGCGCTGCATGGGGTGGGCCCGATACAAGAGTCGGTCACCCAGACACAAGCTGGCCTCCGCCAGGGTCGACCAGGTCATCGGACCGACGATCCCGTCGATGCGCAGGCCTCGCTGGCGCTGGAAGGACTCAACGGCCGCCCGGGTGGACGGACCGTAGAGGCCCTTCGGATCAGTGATGGGGGAGACCCCGGTGGCGAGGAGCCGCGTCTGGAGGTCGGAGACGGCCTCGCTCTCGGCGCCCTCGGCGAGGGGGAGTGCCCCCTCGATCATGCGAGGTGGGCGCTGATCTCCTGGAGCAGCTGTCCCTTGGGCTTGGCGCCGATGAGGCGCTGAACCGCTTCGCCGTCCTTGAAGAGCAGCAGGGTGGGGATGCTCATGACCTCAAAACGCCTGGTCACGTCCAAGTTCTCGTCGATGTTGATCTTGGCGATCTTCACGCGGCCGGCCTGTTCGGTGGCGATCTCTTCCAAGATGGGGGCGATCACCTTGCACGGCCCGCACCACTCAGCCCAGAAGTCGACCAGGACCGGCACGTCGGAGCTCGACACCGTCTCGTCAAAGGTGGCATCGGTCAGGGTGGTGATGTTCTCGCTCATTCAGACTCCTCAGATCTCTTGGTTCTGGCCCCTGGTATAACCCTAGGAGGCCTGGCTTCATTCCCGGTGCCTCGCACCAGAGAGCTTGCTACGAGCCCTCGGCCTCTAAGAAGCGCTCGGCATCGATGGCCGCCATGCAGCCTGAGCCAGCGGCGGTGATGGCCTGGCGGTAGGTGTCGTCTTGGACGTCCCCACAGGCGAAGACGCCGGGGATCGAGGTCTTGGAGCCATCGTGGACCTCAAGGTAGCCGTTTGCCTTGAGCGTGAGCTGGTCGGCGAAGAGCGACGTGGCCGGCTGGTGGCCGATGGCGATGAAGACACCGTCGGTCTCGAGCACGCTCTCCTCCCCGGTCACGGTGTCCACCACGCTGACCCCGCTGACCTTGGAGTCTCCCAGGATCTCGGTGATCCGAGCGTTCCAGTGAAAGGAGATCTTCTCGTTGGCCAGCGCTCGCTCCTGCATGATCTTCGACGCTCGCAGCTCGTCACGACGGTGCACGATGGTGACCGACGACGCGAAGCGCGTGAGGAAGAGGGCCTCTTCGAGCGCGGTGTCCCCACCTCCGACGACCACGACCTTCTGCTCGCGGAAGAAGAAGCCGTCGCAGGTCGCGCAGGCCGAGAGCCCGTGGCCGAGGAGGCGGTCTTCGCCGGGGACGCCCAGCATGAGGGCTACCGCGCCGGTGGCGATGATGATGGTGTCAGCAAGGATGTCAGGATCGCCTGCCTCGTTGTCCACCCAGGCCTTGAAGGGGCGCTGGGAGAGATCGAGCTTTCTGACCTTGGCCACCTGCAAGGTGGCTCCGAAGCGCTCTGCTTGGGCTCGCATCTCGACCATCAGCTCTGGTCCGGTGATCCCGTCTCTGAAGCCAGGGAAGTTCTCGACTTCGGTGGTCAACATGAGCTGGCCGCCCGGCTGATCGGAGGTGGAGGAGGGCTCGCCCTCGATGATGATCGGTTCGAGCTGCGCACGGGCCGCATAGATGGCTGCGGTGAGCCCGGCAGGTCCGGAGCCGACGATCAGGACCTTGGTGGAGGAGGGCACGGCGCTCCTCAGGCTTCTGCGTCAGTCGAGCCGGTCCGCTTGGACCACGCCCACAGACCCACGATGGCAAAGACGGCGCTCAGCACGGCATAGGACGCCCAGACGTGGTTGGCGAAGGCGTAGACGTCCAAGAGCCGCAGCACGGCCACCGCGATGACGACGGCGACCACCACCACAAGTGCCGCGATGAGCAGGCCGAAGACGATGGTCCGCCCGACCAGGATGACGGGTCGGATGACCCGGTCGCGGATGGTGTCGACCACGAGATCGACGAGATCAGCGGCCTTCGATGGCCACTCGTCGAACGAGCCGGGCTTTGGGGTGGGTTCGTCTGCCATGTCTGGGTAGGAAACTTAGCCGTTTGGTGTGGCTGATCAGGCCCGACGGATCCAGCAGATGCCCACGATTCCCGGACCTCCGTGGGTGCCGACCACCGAGCCGATGTCAGCGATCACCACGGGGACGTCGGTCTCGAGATCCTCGATCTTGCCCAGCAGCACGTCGAGGTCCTCTGCTGCCCCGTGGGCCACGGCCAGACGGGCGAAGGGAGCGGTCTCCCGAGCGGTCTTCGCCGCGTGATCGAGCGCCTTGGCTCTCGTGCGCTGGCGTCCCTCTTCTGCCACCTTCCCGTCCTTCAGGGTGAGCAGGGGCTTGATGGCCAGCATCGAGCCGAGGAGCGCCTGGGCTGAGCCGATCCGACCACCCTTCTTCAAGTGCTCCAAGGTGTCGAGGACTCCCACCAGCCCGAGGCGATCGACGGTGTCGCGCGCCAGGGCCGCCACCTCGGCGTAGCTCGCGCCCTTGCTGGCCGCCTCGGCTGCTTCGATGACCAAGAGGCCCTCGGCCATGGTCACCGCCCGGCTGTCGATGACGGTGACCGGGTAGGGAGCCAGCGACTCGGCCGCAGTCTTGGCTGACTGGTAGGTGGCGGAGAGCTCAGAGGACAGCGTGATGCACACCACACCCTCGGCTCCGTCGCTCTGCGCCTTCTCAAAGGCCTCAGCGAAGGCACCTGGCGACGGAGCAGCGGTCTCAGGCAAGGTGGTCGAGCTCTTGCATCGAGACCAGAAGTCAGCGGGGGAGAGGTCGTCGAACTCCTCGGCGCCGAAGCGGATGGTGAGCGGCACGACCACGACACCGAGCCGGGTGACGACCTCGCTCGGAAGGTCAGCGGCGCTGTCGGTGATGATGCGGACTTCGGCCACGTGCCTCTCCTTGGGTTGCGAGCGGGACTCAGTCTTGCAGAGTTGGTCTCTTGCCCACCGAGCGACGGCCCAAGAGAGCAACCGTGGCGAGGTAGGCACCCCCGCCGAGGACGAGGGAGGCGAGGACCCGCGCGTAGAGCGCCGGACCAGAGAGCGCACCGGAGAGGTTCGAGATGACCAAGACCACGAGACCCATCACGCCAGAGGCAGCCACCACCCGCCCCAAGGGCTTGAAGCAGCCAGGGGTGCCGAGGTGGCCAAGTCGGTTGAGCAGCACCAGCAGCCCAGCGACCGCCGCTATGTCGTAGGCGATCGAGATGCTGAGCATTACACCCGCAAGGCCCAGGGGATGGACCAGGACGAGGGCCAGGACCACGTTGATCACGTTCTCAGCCAGGTAGAGCCAGAAGGCGGTCTGGGCCTCCTGGCGGGCTTGGAGGGCGCGGATGACGTACTGGAAGACGGTGAAGCCCACCAGGCCCAGGGACAGCTCGGCCAAGGCGGTGCCGGTCTGGAGCGTCTGGGCGGCGTCGGCGTGGCCGTGGCCCAAGAGCACGGCGATCAAGGGACGTGCGAGCACGAACATGGCGACGGCCGACGGGATGATGATGGCCAGCATCGCCCTGAGCCCCGTCCCGAAGCGAGCCACGAAGGCCTGGGTGTCCCCTGTGGTGTGGTGGTGGCTCAGATCGGGGGTGACTGCGGTCATCACCGAGACGGTGACCACCGCGTAGGGCATCAACATGAAGGCATAGGCATAGGTGTACGACGAGAGCGGCGCTTCGCCCCCGGATCCGAAGGCCAAGGTGACCACCACGTAGAGGGCGATCTGGTTCAGGATGACGAAGCCGAAGGTCCACGAGCCCAGACGGCCGACGGCGCGCACGGCCTCGTCTCTCAGGTCGAAGCGCCACCGGAGCCGACCGAGCTGCGCCTTGGCCAGCGAGGGGAAGAGCAGGAGCGCTTGGACCAGGACGCCTGCGGTGGTGCCCGCTCCCAAGATCGCCATCTGACCGGGGGAGAGCGAGACGCTGTGGAGCGTGAAGTTCGGCGCCACCGCCGCGAAGATCAGCAAGACGACGATGACCACGAGGTTGTTGGCGACCGGCACCCACATGGGAGCACCGAACTTGCGACGGATGTTGAGGAGTGCCGCTCCGATCGAGAGGAGGCCGTAGAGGAAGATCTGCGGCGCGAACCAGCGAAGCAAGGTGGTCGCCACCGCACGCTCGGTGGCGAGCTGGTGGGGGCTGCGAGCGGTGTGGTGCGTGTAGACGGTGAACGCATCGATGATCCAGGGCGCCGCCGCGAAGACCAGCACCGTCGAGACGAGGAGCACCGAGACAGCCATCGTGACGATGGCCGAGATCGAGCGCCACGCCTCTCGCTCGGTGTTCTTGGCCAGGCGCTCGATGAAGACGGGGATGAAGGTGGCGCCCAGGATGCCGCCCAAGACGACGTCGTAGAGCATGTTAGGGATGGTGTTGGCGAGGTTGTAGGCGTCGGCCAGGGGGGTGAACGCGAGGACGTAGACGAGGACCAGGATCCGAAGCACCCCGGTCGCTCGGCTCGCAGCGGTGCCGGCGGCCATGGTGCCGATGGAGCGCCGGAGCCCTCCGGCGGGGGCTTCGCTCATGGGGCCGTCTGCCGGCGAGTGCGGGCGGGCTTTCGCCACCAGGTGCGCAGCCACCACACCAGCAGGACGACGAACGCACCGATGGTCAAGAAGATCGCCACCACGGAGGTGTGGGTGGCGTGCACGATGATGCGCTGGTGCGCGAGCACCAGGTTGCCCGTGGGCGTGTGCAAGGTGGCGAAGAGCGGCAGGTCGCCCGTGGTCACCGCGTTGACCTCGATCCGAAGCGACTGGGTCGGACGAGAGAGCACCTCTCTGAACGTGGCGCCCTGCGGGAAGTCGATGTGGGCGCTCGAGAGCCGCAAGATGCCCTTGACCCGATAGCCGGTCTGCGACGTGAGGGTGATCGGTATCGAGCTGCGCAATGCGGTGATCGTGATGTCGTTCCCGCTGATGGCGATCTGTGCGACCTGGTGATCAAGGGCGGCGGCCGTCGCACCCAAGGCGAAGCTCCGCTGCCCAGAGGTGAGCGTGTCGGCCTCGGCACCGAGCAGCTGATCGTCGAGCGCTTGGAGGATCGGCGTGGTGGGAGGTACCGCGGAAGAGAAGGCGTCTCGTCGTTGCTGGGTGGTGGTCAGTGCTGTCCGCTGAGCGACGCTCCAGGGCGCCGAGCTTGATGAGTCGGCCAGCTTGCGCGACGTGGGAGCGCCGTTGGCACCTGGGCTCACCTGGGAGAACAACCCCGCCAGGGTGGTGGGCTGGAGCACGGGGTTGGCTTGGAGGCCGCCGAGCAGCGCGTTGAGGAACGGGAGCGACGAGCTCGTGGCGCTCGGCTCGATGACGACGCCCCGGGGTTCGCTCAAGCTCGGGCGCTCGAAGTGCAAGAAGGAGAGGTCGCCGAGCAGCCGCATGGCGCCGAGCACGGTGTCCGCGCTGGCCTCTTGGGCGAGCAGGCCGTCTGCTGCCATCGCGCTGACGCTGCTCGAGCCAGGTTCGACGCTGAAGGGCTGGCCCCACAAGAGCGACGTGGCGGTCGGCGGGTCGAGGGAGCTGTCCGGGACGATCAGGTGGTTGAGCCCCGCCGAGGCCAGCAGCGGGGTCGTCGAGGCGGTCACCGGTGAGGTGGCCACCCACGTCGAGGTGTCCGAGGGCGCCAGGCCGGCGTTGCGCAGGATCGTCCCGCCCCGTCGGAGCTGGGCTGCGAGCTGACTTGAGAGACCCGACGAGGCGAGCACACCTGGATCGACCGAGACGTAGGGAGACGCCAAGACCTCTCGGGTCGGTGGGGAGGCAGCCACGCTGCCCGCCAGCGCGGTCAACGAGGTCCGCCCGGCGGGGGTGGTCTCCAAGCGCTGGATCAGCTTCGGTGCGATGGCCAGATCAAGGGGGACGGTGCTGGCGTGGACGAGCGCCTTGGCCACGCCGGCGATCGAGGCGTCGCTGAGCGAGGTCGGCCGCAGCTTGAGGACCGTTGAGACCCGGAGCGGCACCTGCGCGCTCTGCTCGGTGAAGGTGAGCAAGGTGACCATCGTCGAGATCGTGGTGCCCGATGCCTGGACGGTGATCGCCAGCGGATAGACGCCGTTGCACGAGCCGTTGCCCACCACACAGTGCAGATCCAACGTGGGGGCAGGAGTCGAGCCGATGCAGCCGCCGCCCAGGGTGGGAGCGGTGGCTGAGGTGGTGATGACGTCGATCGAGAGCGCCGCGCCGCCATGGGGTGAGGCAGGCAGGCACGAGTAGGGAAGGGCCTTGGTCTCATCGAGCATCTGGGTGGGACCCGTCTTCGACAGCGCAGCCTCGAGCCCTGATCGCGTGGTCAGGCGGCCGTAGAGCGCGGTGGCGATGCTCACGTTGTCCGAGGTTCCGTGGACGGCAAGAGAGAGGGTGAAGGGTGATTGGCCCGTGGGCGAGGCGACGACCGCGCTGGTCTGGCTCGTGAGCGTCACCGTGGGAGCGCTCGTGGCAGCGCCCGCGACCTGAGGGAGCGGAGCCAGCACGACGAGCGCCGTGGCGACGATGGTGAGAAGTGTCGCAGTCAGCCTCGACCTCACAGAGCCACGCTAGACGGTGTGGTCCACGAGACCCGGGGAAGTAGCGTGAGCGAGTGTCGACCGGTGAGTATCCCGCGCGCTTCGAGCCCCTGGTCGAGGCGACCCGCTCGATCGCCAAGCGCTTCGCCGACGCCGGTCATCGGCTCTACCTCGTCGGCGGCTCGGTGCGAGACGCGCTCATCGATGCGGACGTGGACCCTGCTGGTCCGAGCGACCTTGACCTGACCACCGATGCGCTCCCTGAGAAGATCGAGGCGCTGGTCCAGGGCTGGGCCGACGCGATCTGGACGCAGGGCAAGCGCTTCGGCACCATCGGGGCCACCCACAAGGGCCGGACCTTCGAGATCACGACCCACCGAGCCGAGCACTACCACCCTGACTCTCGCAAGCCCGAGGTGAGCTTCGGCGATGACGTCTTGGTCGACCTCTCGCGGCGCGACTTCACGATCAACGCCATGGCGCTCGAGCTGCCCAGCATGGAGCTGCTCGATCCCTTTGATGGCCTGGCTGATCTCATCGGCCATCGGCTGCGCACCCCGCTTGATCCGCGACTGAGCTTCGACGACGATCCGCTCCGGATGCTGAGGGCTGCTCGCTTCTCGGCTCGCTTCGCGCTCGAGCCTGATCCTGATCTCTTAGCCGCAGTCAGTGAGATGGCTGAGCGGCTGAGCATCGTCTCGGCCGAGCGCATCCGAGACGAGCTCGATCGCCTGGTCATGCTGCCGGTACCCTCACTCGGGCTCTGGTTCGTCGTGCGCACTGGGCTGGCCGAGCACTTCTTCCCTGAGCTGCCGGGCCTTGAGGTGGAGCAAGATCCGATCCATCAGCACAAAGACGTCCTGGCCCACACCTTGGCCGTGGTGGACAAGACCTCACCAGATCGCCTGCTGCGCTTGGCTGCACTCTTCCATGACGTGGGCAAGCCCAGGACGAGGGCGATCACCGACGGCGGCGTGAGCTTCCACCACCACGAGGTCGTCGGCGCGCGCATGACCAGGGCGCGCATGAAGGCGCTCAAGTACTCGAACGAGGACCTCGACACCGTCGTGGCCCTGGTCGAGCTCCATCTGCGCTTCCACACCTATCGCTTGGGCTGGACCGACAAGGCGGTGCGCCGCTACGTCCGAGACGCAGGCGAGCACCTCGAACGTCTCAACGAGCTGACCCGGTGCGACTGCACCACGAGGAACGCCAAGAAGGCCAAGGCGCTCTCGCGACGGATGGACGAGCTTGAGGAGCGGATCGAGGAGCTGCGAGCCCAAGAGGAGCTCGACGCCATGCGTCCCGACCTCGACGGTGCGCAGGTCATGGAGCAGCTGGACCTGAGCCCTGGTCGTGAGGTGGGCGAGGCGCTCTCGTTCCTCCTCGAGCTCCGGATGGACGAGGGCCCCCTCGGTGAAGAGGAGGCCCGTCGTCGACTGGTGCAGTGGTGGGCCGCCCGCCAGGGCAGCTGACGCTCAGGCCTCGGGCCAGACCGGGTTGGCCTCACCGTCGGCGAAGGCCTCGACCATCTGGTGGCAGACGTCGTCGGTGTACTGCACCGGAGGCGACTTCATGAAGTACGAGCTCGGCCCGAGCAGCGGACCGCCGATGCCCCGGTCCAAGGCGAGCTTGGCGCAGCGGACAGCGTCGATGATGACGCCACCAGAGTTGGGCGAGTCCCACACCTCGAGCTTGAGCTCGAGGTTGAGCGGCACGTCACCGAAGTTGCGACCTTCGAGACGGATGAAGGCCCACTTGCGGTCCTGGAGCCACGGCACGTGATCAGAGGGGCCGATGTGGATGTCGTCCTCGGTCATCGTCGAGTGCTCGATCTGTGAGGTGACCGCCTGGGTCTTCGAGATCTTCTTCGACTCGAGCCTCTCGCGGTCGAGCATGTTCTTGAAGTCCATGTTCCCGCCCACGTTGAGCTGGTAGGTGTGATCGAGGGCGAGGCCTCGGTCTTCGAAGAGCCGGGTGAGGACTCGGTGCACGATGGTCGCACCCACCTGGCTCTTGATGTCGTCGCCGACGATCGGCACGCCGGCGTCAGCGAACTTGCGGGCCCAGGTCGGGTCGGAGGCGATGAAGACGGGCACCGCGTTGACGAAGGCCACGCCGGCGTCGATGGCGCACTGGGCGTAGAAGCGCTGGGCCTCCTCTGAGCCCACCGGCAGGTAGGAGACGAACACCTCGGCCCCTGAGGCCTTGAGCTCAGCGACCACGTCGACCGGCTCGGCCGGCGACTCCTCGATCATCTCTCGGTAGTACTTGTTGAGCCCGTCCATGGTGGGCCCGCGCTTGACCTCGACGCCAAGCGAGCTCACGTCGGCGAAGCGGATGGTGTTGTTCTGTCCGGCGAGCATGGCCTTCGACAGGTCCTGGCCCACCTTGGAGGCGTCGACGTCGAAGGCGGTGACGAACTCGAGGTCGCTGACGTGATAGCCGCCCAAGGTCACGTGCATGAGCCCCGGGACGACCTCTCCCTCTTGGGCGTCGCGGTAGTACGTCACGCCCTGGATGAGGGAGCTGGCACAGTTCCCGACCCCGGCGATGGCTACTTTGATGGGCTTCATTTCCGTTCCTCCGTCTGTGGTCTTCTGATCGTGAGCTCGAGCCGTCAGGCTGGAGCGCTCTCCGGTGCAGGTGTCCCCGCTGGTCGGTCGGTGTCCTCGCTGAGCTGGGCTCGCTCGGCGGCGATCAGCTCATCGAGCCAGGCGATGTCGCTGGCCAGTCCATGTGCCGCGTGCTCGACGACGCTCTTCGCGTACACGTCGAGCTCGGGCGCTGGGCCCGCGTCGTCCAGGTGCTGGACCAGCTGAGCGCGGCGGCGCTCCAGCAGAGCCAGCCGAGCGTTGGGAGCGAGGTGGCGTGCGAACGACCACCGCAGCCCAAAGGTGCGCGAGTCATCAGAGGTGCTCGGTTCGGCCAGCAAGGTGGCGAAGGTGGCTCGACCTTGTTCGGTCAGGGCGTAGACCTTCCGAGAGCGCCGAGCGCGGCCACCGACCAGGCGCTTGGATCGCGAGGCGGCGCGCTCGCCGCTCAGCGATCCGGTTGACGGGAGCGGAGCAACCAGAGCGTCGTCATCGATCACCTCGACGTCGCCGGCGCGCTCGAGGCGAGCGAGGGCGGGGTAGAGCGAACCGAACGAGACGTTGGCGACCAAGCCGAGCTGTGCTCGAAGGCGACGACGGATCTCGTAGCCGTGGAGGGGGCTGTCGTCGAGCAGTCCGAGCACCGCGAGGTCGATCACGTCAACAATCATATCGTATCGATATAGCGAAGCGTCAAATGGTTGGGGTCTATTGCTCAACGCCCGCTCCCGGTAGGGTTCTTCGGGTGAGCCCCAGAGCCACCTCGCCGGTCCCCGAGGCCTCAGTCGAATATCGGCTGCTGCGCGACTCGGTCGCTCGACGGGTCCGTCTTGGCAAGCTGGCACGAGAGGACGTCTGTGACGCACACCCTGAGCTGCTCCGTGCGGCCAAGCACGTCGGGCGCCCGACTGGCGACGAGTGCCCGGTCTGCGAAGCGTCAACGACCATGGAGGTCACCTACGTCTTCGGTGCGAAGCTCCCGCCAGGAGGCACCTGTCCTGGGACCAAGGCAGAGCTCCACCGTCTGCTCCGACGGGACGAGCCGGTGAGCGCCTACAGCGTTGAGGTGTGCACGTCGTGCAAGTTCCACCATCTCCTTCGCCGTTATCCCGGTGGCGGCGAGGTGGCTGCAGCGAAGCGGTCCACCACGAGGCGTTCGACCTCGTGAGCACGCTGCGCACCACGGTGCCAGCGATCCGAGCGGCCAAGGTGGCCGCCGGCGCGGAGCCGCTAGTGATGGTGACTGCCTACGACGAGCCAGGAGCTCGGCTCTCGGATGACGCCGGTGTCGACCTGCTGCTGGTGGGCGACTCTGTGGGCAACAACGTCTTGGGCTTCGAGGACACGCTCGCCGTGACCATCGAGATGATGTGCCACCACACAGCGGCCGTGGCTCGAGCGAAGCCCCACGCGATGATCGTGGGCGATCTGCCCTGGATGAGCTATCACGTCTCGACCGAGCAAGCTGTGCTCAACGCGGCGGCCTTGATCCGTGCCGGGGCCGGCTCGGTCAAGCTCGAGGGCGGCGCCAAGCGCGTGGCCGTCATCGAGGCGATCCTCGACGCCGAGATCCCTGTCATGGGCCATCTGGGACTCACACCCCAGTCGATCCATGCCATGGGGGGCCACAAGATCCAAGGGCGCTCCAACGAGGCGGCCGACCAGCTCTTGGCTGCAGGGCTCGCCGTCCAGGAGGCTGGATGCTTCGCCGTCGTCATCGAGGGCGTGCCCGACGCCCTGGGAGCCGCTATCACCCACGAGCTCGCTATCCCGACGATCGGCATCGGCGCAGGTCCGAGCACCGATGGCCAGGTCCTCGTGTTCCACGACCTGCTGGGACTGGGCTCCAAGCCACCGCCTCGCTTCGTCCGCAAGTACGCCGACGTCGGCGAGGCGATCACTGAAGCAATCGGCAAGTTCGCCGCCGACGTGCGCTCTGGGGCTTTCCCCTCGGCGGCCGAGAGCTACGAAGCCTCTGACGAGCTCCGAGGTCATCTGGACGACTGACGCCGTGCGGTCGGCACCCGAATCTCCGTGGAGTACGCTTGTCGTCCCTCCGCTGTGGAGGGCACGACACACCCAGATGACACCCTGCTCCACGAGATCCGTGGGGCCCGGCTCGCAGCAGAGCCGGTCCGGAGGGAGGTACGCACATGCGCCACTATGAGGCCGTCATCATCTACGACCTGGCTTTCGAGCCACAGGCCATCCAAGCTCAGCTGGACAAGGCACTCGAGGTCATCACCGCAAGCGGCGGCACCGTCGACGGGATCGACCGCTGGGGGAAGCGTCCCTTCGCCTACGAGGTCAAGCACAAGCGCGAGGGCTACTACGTCGTCGTCAGCTACCAGTGCGAGACCGAGGCGCTCAACACGCTCGATCGCATGCTGTCGCTCGCTGACGAGGTGCTCCGCCACAAGCTCATCCGCATCCCCGACAAGGTCGCTGCGTCTCGCGCGGCCGTGGCGTAGGGGGCGGCACATGCCTGACAGCACCGTCACCCTCGTGGGCAACGTCACCCGCGACCCCGAGCTTCGCTTCACCAACAACGGCCAAGCCACCGCCTCGTTCGGCCTAGCGGTCAACCGCCGTTGGCAGAACCGCCAGACCCAGGAGTGGGAGGAGCAGGTCTCCTTCTTCGACATCGTCTGCTGGCGCGAGATGGCAGAGAACGTCGCAGAGTCGCTGACCCGCGGCTCGCGCGTCGTCGTCACCGGTCGCCTCGAGCAGCGCTCGTGGGAGACCCAAGACGGCGACAAGCGATCCAAGGTCGAGGTGGTCGCTGACGAGATCGGACCATCACTGCGCTGGGCCACCGCCCAGGTCACCAAGAACGAGCGGAGCGGAGGCTCGGGCGCTGGCCGCCCCGCACCGTCGAAGCCCGTCCCCAACACACCGTCTGATGGCGGTATCTACGACAACGAGGAGCCTTTCTAACGATGGCGCGTCCCAACACCCGAACCGCCAAGCGGTCCCCGAAGGACCTCAACCGGCGCATCAAGAAGAAGCCCTGCCAATTCTGCCGCGACAACACCGTGTGGATCGACTACAAGGACCTCGGCACGCTGAGGAAGTTCATGTCCGACCGCGGCAAGATCCGGGCCCGGCGCGTCACGGGGAACTGCGAGCAGCACCAGCACGACGTGGCCGAGGCGATCAAGACCGCACGCGAGCTCGTGCTGCTCCCCTACACCCAGCGCACCGTCACCGAGCGTCCCTCGGGGCGTCGCGGTGAGCGCGGCGACCGGGGCGACCGCCCTGACCGTGGCGATCGACCTGAGCGCGGTCCGCGCTCAGAGTCCGGTGACGAGGGCGCTTCGGCCGAGGATCTTGCCGACGTCGTCGTCGAAGAGCTCGTGATCGTTGAAGATGGCGCCGTCGTTGAGGACGTCATCGTCGTTGAGGAGGCCTAGATGAAGGTCTTGCTCCGCGAAGACGTCAAGGGCATCGGACGCCGAGGTGACATCGTCAAGGTGGCTGATGGCTATGCCCGGAACTTCCTCCTCCCTGGAGGCAAAGCGCTCCAGGCGACCGATGCGATGGCAACGCAGTCCAAGTCGATGACCCGTGCTCGCGACACCCGTGACGCCAAGAGCCGCGAGGCCGCGCTGGCCCAGGCCGAGGTGCTCAACGGTGCGGTGATCGGCGTGCAGGCCCGAGCGGCGGCCGGCGGCCGCCTGTTCGGCTCGGTGGGTCCCGTCGAGATCGCCGCGGCGATCGCCGACCAGAAGGGCATCGAGGTCGACCAGCACAAGGTCCAGCTCGCTGAGCACCTGAAGGACGTCGGCTCCGCCGAGGTGTCGATCGAGCTGTTCGACGACGTCGTGGCCAACCTCTCGGTCGAGGTGATCGCCAAGGGCTGAGCGCGCTCAGGTCGTGTGGTGAAGAGGGGCGCTCCGCTGAGGGGCGCCCCTCTTGGCTTTATGGGGAACGGTCACATCGCTGTGGCACGATCACCTCAAGCGGGGCGGGCTTGTCCACCTCAAGTCACCAGCGTGGTGTGCTTGATCTCCACGTCAGCACTCGTCACCTTGGAGAGCCGTTGAAACCAACGCCAGATCACGCTGCGCCTGGAGTGGGCCGGAACTCAGAGGAGAGAGCCTCGGCTTGCCACGCTGCGTCCCAGGATCTTCTAGTCGAGGAGGACCTCCTCGGTGCCATGCCGCTCAGCAACGATGCGATCAGCGCCGCGCTGGAGAGGTGCAGCCCCAAGGACTTCGTGGAGCCCACCCACGGGAACCTCTTCGCGGCGATCGCTCGGCTCTTT